>Ga0206850_10093_pt1 | contig 31704 bp, 32 predicted proteins | sample Alteio_BWOrgCont_16_FD_152885 | JGI IMG/M metagenome (GOLD analysis project Ga0206850, IMG submission 152885) | Enriched cells from forest soil in Barre Woods Harvard Forest LTER site, Petersham, Massachusetts, United States -... | ecosystem: Environmental > Terrestrial > Soil > Temperate forest >...
CCGCTTCCTGGTTTAGGCACATCTGTAAGTTATTCTTAGGTACATCGGGTCTAGGATTTTTCCTTAAATACCTTATTTTAAGGTGGTTGTGATGTTAATGAGTTATAGGGACTTGCTCTATAACTCACTTTATGCTATAATTATGAGTTATAGAGGGGAGGTCTATAGCTCATGCCGTGGAACTGGGAACTGGCCAAATGGCCGCAATTTAGTTATGATCCTGAAGCGATTGCTCCCCTAGAAAGGCAATTTCTTTTGGGGGTAGGAAGTGCGTTTGCCTATCTAAAAACTATAGATAAGCAAGATTATAAACGCTTTATCGTTGAAATCCTTAGTACGGAAGGTCTGGAAAGTTCCAAAATTGAGGGGGAAACCCTTGATAGGGAAAGTTTACAATCCTCCATTAAAAGACATTTAGGATTGGATAGTGCCCTAAAGAAAAGGAGAAATAAAGAGTCCGGGATGGCAGATGTTCTTTGTCAGGTGTATGAATCGTTTAACCAGCCCCTGACCCATGAAATGCTCTGGCAGTGGCATGCGCTGTTATTTAAGGAAGTATCGGGTATTAGTGATTGTGGTAAATACCGCATACATGCGGAGCCGATGCAAATTGTGTCGAATCGGTACGATTCTCCAATAGTTTTCTTTGAGGCGCCTCCTTCAGGAAAAGTTTTCGATGAGATGACAGCATTTATTGCTTGGTTCAATTCTCTCTCTACTGGGTCCATTTTGGGACGGGTAGCCATTGCTCATATTTACTTTGAGAGTATTCATCCCTTTGAAGATGGGAATGGAAGGATTGGGCGTGTTTTAGTGGAAAAAATGCTTTCTAGAGAAATGGGCCGGCCAATACTGATTGCGATTTCTAAAATGTTAGAAAATAGGAAAAAAGAATACTACTCAGCTCTTGAGAAATGTAACCGGACGTTGGAGGTGCAACATTGGGTAGAGTTTTTTGCCTCTATTGTTCTGCAAGCACACGAAGAATCGATGGGTTTGCTCTACTTTTTAATCAAAAAATCAAAGATGCTAAATGCTCTTTCCGGTGAGCTCAATCCACGTCAACTGAAAGTGTTGCTCAGAATGTTTGCAGAAGGTCCGGGTGGGTTCAAGGGGGGCTTGAGCGCTGAAAATTATATTGCAATCACAAAGGCTCCAAGAGCCACAGCTACGCGTGATTTAACAGATTTAGTCAAAAAAGGGGCGCTCGCAAAAACCGGAGAACTTCGTCACACTCGTTACAGATTGAATCTTGATTTTATTGCTTAGGCCATTAATAATGAAAAAAATGCGAGGAGGTGCAAAGATGAAAAAATGGACAGTAAAGCTTCTTATAGGGGCTATTTTAGTGGTCGGGTCAGTTTTTGGTTATGCTATTCTCACTCCAAAAATGCCTAACAAAAATCATGTGAATTATACCGCGAAGGCTCTAAGTTCTTGCCCGCGTATTTCCACAATTTCACACTTTCTTTCTGATGAAGAATGTGACTATTTAATTACTCTAGCAAGGCCTGGGCTTGAAAGGTCAACAGTAGTTGATGAGTCAGGCTCTATGCATAGTGTTCTGGATGATCGGAGGACGAGCGAAGGCATGTTTCTTGCGAATAATGAGAAAGATCCTATTTTGCAAAGGATTGAAGCTCGGATTGCAGATCTCACGCAGATCCCTCAAGAAAATGGTGAACAACTTCAAATCCTCCATTATGGTGTTGGAGGAGAATTTCAGCCCCATTATGATTATTTTTATAGTGATACTGCCGGAGGAAAAGCAAACTTGGAACGCGGGGGGCAAAGAGTGGTCACAGTAATTATGTATTTAAATACTCCCGAAGCTGGGGGAGAGACTATTTTCCCGGAGGCGCATAAGTCTGTGACTCCAATGAAAGGTTCTGCAGTCATGTTCCATAATTGTCTTCCATCTGGAGTCGAAGATCCTTTAACGTTGCATGGTGGAGCGCCTGTGAAAGCAGGAGAAAAGTGGATCGCAAATAAATGGATGCGTAAGGGGACTTTTCATTAAATGGGACACCGTTCGCGCAAAGGCTTGCAGGGGAAAAAGAGATACATTTTTCTCTTTATTTCGACAATTTTTCTGACGGTTTTCTTTTTTCGCAACATTCTGATTGAGGAGTGTGTTTCGTATGCCCTTCGAAGGGGTGAGTGCACTTGTGAAAAAGTGATATGGAGCGAGGGGAAAGGGTATATCTATGCGTTAAGCATGGAAAAAGAAGATTGTCAGTTAAGTATTGATAGAGTTGAGGTTGACCTGCGCCTTAATGGTTTGTATCTGGAAGCTCACCTGAATCTTTTTCATCCCGACATCACTCTAAGCCGAGGAGTTATTCTTCCTGGGTTTCTCCCTTCCCGTTTTTTTGGACTTAAACTCGATGTGGAAGATGGTGTGCTCAATTTTGGGGAGGAGGAGTTTCATTTTGCTTTTCAAAGCGGTGAAGAAAGGGAAAAAATGGGCTCTTTATTTTTGCAGGACCCTGAACTTTTTATCGATTTAGAGAAAAGGGGAGAGGGAATTTCTGTAAATTTAGAGATTATGGGCGCAGAGTGTGAAAAGATAGCTCGCTTGGCTTCTTTCATTTACCCTCATGAATTGGAAGAAATTTCGGGGCTGATAGATGTTAAGGCTGAAGGGATAGTCAATTTTCCTCTTCTTTTGAGCGAACTGAAATTTGATATCGATTTTAAAGATACACATTTTGTTTATTCTTCTTTAAATTTTTCCCATTTGAATGCTCATCTAGTTTTTGATGGGATCCCTCAATGCGACCTGCGGGGAGAATTAAATGACTGTGCGATTGATCTTCGGGGCAAAGGTGATGCGATTGTCGGAAGTGTGATGGGAATTCCTCTGGAGATTTTACTTCATGAAAGAGGGGGAGGCTTTGATGCTGACCTTAAATTCACCTACCAGGAGCTTCCAGTAACGGGAGTAATTTATTTTACCTCAAAATCGATGGATGGAAAACTTGATTGCGGCGACATCATCGAATTTGGCTGTGAATATGAATCCTTTGACAAGTTTGAAGGATGGATCTTAGCAGAGAAACTTAAGCCAAATACTTACGGTCGGTTTTTAAAGGGGATGGAACTCGCGGGGGATATCGAGCTTGCATCAAAATTTTACGAGGGGGGAATTATATTCTCTTTGCAGGGGAAAAAAATCGAGTTTAACCACCCTTTATTTGAATTCTCAAGCGATACATTAAGTGGAGAGATTGATTATACAAATGGAGTTTGGTCAGGTAGGATCCCTCTCGCAAATGCCTCTTTAAGAGAAAAAACCCTGAACCTTTTTTTTGAGCAGCTTTATTCTACCCTTTCCTTTGAGAACACCTCTTGGTTTTTAGAGAATATAGAAACTAATTATTCAGGATTGAAGATTGAGGCCGATGCACAAGGAGACCTAAACGAATTTAGGCTAGTGACAACAAAGATTGAAGGGGATGTGGCCCCACTTTGCAAATTAGCGCCAAATTTTGCAGTATTTCCTTTAGAGGGGAAGATAGTCAGTAGAGAAAATGGGTTTTGCCTTGATGTACAAGACACGAAAGTGGAGTGGAATTTTAAAGGGTCTGTTGTAGAGGGGAGTGTTGCATCCTTTTTGCAAGATCTCTCTTTTGATATAGGAGTGGGCTCAAAAGAGGAGAGTTTGACCATATGGAACGTAAAAGGGAAGTTTTTGGAAAACTACACCCTTATAGGACATCAGATCTACAAAGATAAAAAGGGAGGGGCTGTCGATCTTTCCCTTCTATCCCAAGAAAAAGAAATTGCCCGCTGTATTGCTAAATTAGATGAAAAGGGGATTTCATTTGATAATGAACGCTGCCACCTTTTTGGATCGGAACCCAATATTATTTCCTTAGAGTTAAACAAAGATTATTCTGAATGTGTAGCCTTTGAGATGAAGCCCCATATTTTGGCCCATGGGCTTAAAGCAACGTGTGACTTTTTAAGCGGATGTAATTTGGTTCCCCTCATCAACTTCGGGCAAGTGGCTTTGCATGGGGATATCTTTGCTCATATTCTCTATCAAAAAAACAAAGATTTTGTATTTTCTGCAGAGAGCAAAAACCTAAAGTTAAACCAAACTCCCCTTTCCAGAGCTTACATTAGAGGGAAAAAATGTGGCCCAGAATATGTGATAGAGCAATTAACTCTGGGGAATTTTGGCTTAAAGGCTGTAGCAGTCCAGCAAAAAGATAAGTGGCAAGTTCCCGATTTTGAAATCAGAATGCCAGAGCTTGTTTGTCAAGGAGAGGCTGAGGTTGATGTGAAAAACCAGAAGTGTGTATGTGCGCTTCAGGACCTTGAAATTAATGCAACTTCGGTCATTGCAGCAAAACCGATACAATTATCCTTAACGTATGATTTTGATCCCCTGACTATTAATGGAAATATCAAAGATGGAAAATACAATGAGCTTCCTCTAAAGAACCTTTTGTTTAAATGGCAGCCCAATACTTTTGTCCTCGGTTGTAAGGCGTTGGTCAATGACAAAAGTTTGTTTGCACAGCTTCACCTCGATTTTGAAAATGAGATTCTGGGAATGGTAAAGTTGCAAGAAGATCCCCAAACAGAGGGGTTGAAGATTTTATTCAAGCAGGGAAATGATATTCATAGTGTAGGAGGCAATCTAAGCGGTCTTGAGGTTCAGTTAAAAAAGAAAGGGGCTGGGCAATTAGTAGGATCCATCTCAATTGATGGAGAAAAAGCCTCTCCTCTTTTTCCCACAGCCATCCAAGAACAGCTTAAAAAATATCAAGTTGGCGCAGGTTACATATTTGAAGGTGTTTTTTCTAGCAAAGGTTTTGAAGGGATATTGAAAGGAAAAGAGTTTTCCCTTTTGGGCTATCAACTCCACAACCTCAACGCTGAAATTGAAGCGACGACGGGTAGGCTCTACATTGGTAATTTGAATATAAAAGATACTGTAGGAATTGTTGAAATTAAAGAGATTAAGCTCGCAGATTGGATGCTAGATATCCCTATCATCCAAATAAAAGCAAAACCTCACGATAAAAAACCTTTTATTATTAGAAACTTCACCCTTTTAAATGTGACAGGTAACATAAAAGATTTGGCTACACTCAAAGGGAGCGGGCAGCTCTATTTCACTAATCAAGACAAAAAAGAGCCCCATTTCCTCGATGTTCCCTTAGATATTATTAAATCATGGGGGATCGACCTTGGCCTTCTCACTCCTATCCAAGGGGAGATTGATCTTCAACTTATTGGAGAAAAGCTCTATCTCACAGAGCTTAGAAATATGTTTAGCGAAGGCAACCGGTCAGAATTTTACTTAGCAAGGAGCGATTCCTATATTGATATAAAAGGCAATCTCCAGATCGATCTAAAAATGAAACAAGATGTTGCCTTAAAAATCACTGAACCCTTCGTTCTTACCATCCGCGGCACCCTTAAAAAACCCAAATATGGCCTTGGCACGTAAATTACTCTCTTTAATTACCTCTTCTCCTTTTCACCTTTTTTTTCCTCCTCTATGCTTGCATTGTGATGAGAAAATCGAAAGTCATAAAAACCCTTTATGCCCTGCTTGTTTAAAAGAGCTCATCCTTCTCGATCCTTTAGGCAAATGTCTTCATTGTTTTACCCATTTAGAAGATAACAAGCCCCTTTGTGACAATTGCTTTCAAAACCCCGCCCCCTACAAAAGAGCTGCCAGTGTCTTCGATTACCAAGGACCTGCTTCATCGCTCATTAAAGCGCTCAAATATCAAAGTAGAACAGACTACGCCAAAGATGTTGCTGCCTTCATGGTGATGCAATTAGAAAACCTTAAATGGCCTCTGCCTGACATCATCATTCCCGTTCCCCAAACAACGCTGAGAAAAATAGAAAGGGGCTTTAACCAAAGTGCTCTCATAGCAAATCATCTCGCCCAAATGCTCAACATAGAAACCCTAGAAGTTTTAAAACGAAAAAGCGGCGGCTTTTCTCAAAGCAGCTTGAGTAAAGCCCAAAGAGAAGAGCTCTCAAAAGACCTTTTCTACTGCAGAGAACAAACAGATCTTTCGGGCAAAATAGCCCTCCTCATCGACGATGTCCTCACCACTTCGACCACCCTCCGCTGCTGCGCCGCTGCCCTCAAAGAGGTTTTCCCCAAGTCGATCTACGTTCTCACCTTCTGCCACGCCGAAAAATACTAAAAAATATTTTAAGCTCAGAGAATCTCCAAAACATGTATACTTCTACTTTTTAACCAACGGTAAGGTTTCCTAATGGCATCTTTAACTCCTGTTTGTCCACCGCAAGAGCCTGTATCAATTATTTTTCTGGATGTGGACGGGGTTTTATTTAGTGAAATCTCCCCGTCTACTAAAGCAAAGATCATCAAAAAGATAAACGAACTATTTGAAAAAAAAGGAGGGGGCTTTACAAAGATGGAATGGGGAATTGCCCAAAGTCATTTTTTCTCTAAAGCAGCTGTCGGTAATCTGATGAAATTAATTGAAAGAGTGAGTAAGGTCTCGCGTGTTGTAATTGTTATTTCATCGAGCTGGAAGCTTGCAGGAACTGTTGAGGAGTTAAGAGACCGGATATTTGCTATAGCCCCATTTTCTAAACTCATCATTGATAAAATTCCAGCTAATGATGAGCAGCGAAAAGAAAAGGGAGAAACACCACTCTCGCCCATAGCGAAGCAAAAGTATGGATTTATTTTGGAAGCAAGAGGAGAACAAATTGATTTTTGGCTCAGGGAAAATTATGATAAGGTTCCTATCAAAAGTTTTGTGATTTTAGACGACCAGGATGATGGAATATCTGAGCGATATCCTCATAATTTTGTGTCTATTAAACAACTCCTCTCTGAAGCTGACGTTGACAAGGCTTATAAAATTTTAACCGAGTCCCTATTTTCACCTGAAATGTTCCCCTCTGAAGATGCGGTAGCAAAAGCTCTCATCGCGCAATATGAGGAAGAAACTAGAGAAATAAGAACAGTAGGATGTACTATACTATAGAGGCAAAACCCATGACACAAGAGAAGATCTGTCTTGCAAGCGATAACTTTACGGCTGTTCATCCCAGCGTCATGGAAGCGATTTCAGAAGCGAATAGGGGATATGCTCCTTCCTATGGCTCAGATATGTGGACTGCGCAGGCTGAAGAATTGATCCAACATGCCGTTAAAGCCAAGCCTAAGGTGATCATTGTTCCGAACGGGACAGGAGCGAATGTTCTTGGCCTAAAACTTGCGTGTAGACGACACGAGTCGGTCATCTGTACTGACATTGCTCATCTCCACTATCAGGAGTCTGGTGCTGCCGAAGCTATTGTGGGATGTAAACTCTTAACAGTCCCCCATCAGGGAGGAAAAATCACTCCTGAAGGTATTGTAAAAAAGTTAAAAACTGAAAGGGCTTTTGGAAAACATTCGACTTCCCCACGAGTTCTTTCTATCACACAACCTACAGAGGTTGGAACTGTCTATACTCTGGAGGAACTAAAGGCATTATCAAAACTTTGCAAGGAGGAAGATCTCCTTTTTCATATGGATGGAAGTCGTCTTTATAATGCAGCGGTGCATTTAAAGGTCTCATTGGCTGAGATAGTGAGAGGAGCCTCTTTAGATCTTTTGTCACTCGGTGGAACCAAAAATGGCCTAATGTGCGCTGAATCTTTGCTCATTTTTAACCCCGCTCTACAACAAGGTGCCGACCATTTGCACAAGCAAAATCTTGGACTCCTTTCAAAAATGCGCTATCTTTCAGCTCAATACATCCCATTTTTTAAAAATGAACTCTGGCACGCCCTTGCTACACATGCCAATCAAAGAGCGCAAGAACTTGCTACTATAATAAAAAAGATATCCCACCTCGCCATAAGCTATCCCGTTGAAACCAACCAAATCTTCTTTACTGCCCCAGCTGCATGGACACCACTGATACAAGAAAAAATCCTTTGCTACCCCTGGGACAAAGAAAAAAACGAAATCCGCTTTATCGCCTCATGGAACACTACAGAAAAAGAGGTGGAAGGTGTGAAAGCCTTGCTTCACGAACTAGCGAAACATTAGAAATTTATGCAAACAAACCCCCTTTACTTAACTGATCCCTATCAAACAGAAATGGATGCCACCGTTATTGAAGTTTTAGAGGATAGAGTGATTCTTGATCAGACAGTATTTTATCCTATGGGAGGTGGGCAGCCTACGGATCAGGGTTTCTTAATTTTTTCCGATGGGACCAAAGGGGAAGTTTTCCAGGTGCTCTTAAAAGAAGGAGAGATCAACCATTATCTTAAAGGAGCGCGCATCCCCTCTGCAGGAGAAAAAGTTAAGGGGGTGATCAATTGGGAGCGCCGTTTTAAAAACATGCGCGTCCATTCAGCCGGTCACGTGATAGACTTTGCCTTGTTTGTCTTGGGCTATTCTCCTTCCCTCCTCCATCCCATGAAAGCAGATCATGGCAAAAAGCCCTTCATTGTCTACTCGGGTACGCTTGATAAGGATATTAAACTAGAACTCCAAGCAAAAGTGGATGAATTCATCCAAAAAAACATGAAATTTTCCTGGACTTTCGAACCTTTGGAGCAGCTTGAAAAGGAAGCTCTTTACCTGCAGCCTGGCCTACCTAAAAACAAACCCCTTCGAGCCCTTAGATTAGAAGGCGTCGGCGCTGTTGCTGACGGCGGCACCATCGTAGGTACAACAGGGGAAATAGGACCTATCACGATCTCTTCCATCGAAACCAAAGATGGCCAAACCTTTATCCATTATTTTGTTGTAGCTTAACGGAGATTTAATTTGTCGCAAAGAGTCATAGGCACAATATTTTAACGAGCTTGATAGCTAGAAGCTGAATTTCATCTGCGCGGAGTGAAGAGCAGAGACGCAGAGGTCGCTGAGTAAGAGAGAGAATCGCCTCTTTACGGAACGTACGCTGCAAGCGAAAAGAAAGTTTTAAGAAAGCAAGGAAGTTAAAAAACCCTGAAACGATGATTACCTTGCTTTCTTAAAACTTTCTTTTTCGCTTGCAGCGTAGAGCTTCGCTCAAAAGAGGCGATGGTCCCTTCACTCTTTAAACCCCAGCATTTCCCCCTTCCTCTGCGACCTCTGCGTCTCAGTCTTCACTCCGCGCAGATGAAATTCAGCATTCAGCCAATAAGCTTGTTTGTCCATCGTCCGAAAACCCAATTTCTCTACAGAAATAACCCGTTTCCTCAGGCTTTTGTAACTGTCTCCAAAAGGCTTGCTTAAACCATTTTATCAAGCACGAAAATTAATTTTTTTTTGCATATAAAGGACTTTTGGCATATCTTTTTCTGATCATTTCAGATTAAATAAGGAGTCGGGAGTGTCTAGATTTTTTTCTTAATGTTTTGTTTTTTACATTTATGAATAGTATAATTATAGTTACGGGGATATGGAACATAGACAATTGGGTTATTCTGGATTGAAAGTGCCGGTGCTAAGCTTTGGAACAGGTACCTTTGGCGGTGTGGGCGATTTTAAAGCCTTGGGTGATACTGATGTAAAAGAAGCGACCCACTTGGTTGATATTTGTCTTGATAATGGCGTGACGATGTTTGATAGCGCGGATATGTATTCCAATGGACTTGCGGAAAAGATTTTGGGCGCTGCAATCAAGGGAAGAAGAGACAAAGTGCTTATTTCAACGAAAGCGACGTTTCGGATGGGCGATGGCCCCAATGATGTTGGCTCATCGCGGCAATAGAGGAAGTTTCCAAGGAAACCGGAAAAACTATATCCCAAATTGCTATTAATTGGCTTTTACAAAGGCCAACGGTAGTAAACGTGATTATAGGCGCTCGCAATGAAAAACAGCTTAAAGAAAACCTGGGGGCCGTAGGCTGGAAGTTAACGCCCGCGCAAATAAAGAAACTCGATGCAGCCTCAGAACGTCCTCCTATTTATCCTTACTGGCATCAGCGCTATTCTGAGGAGTTGATCCCACTTCCTGTATAATTCATAAAATTACACATGGCTGCCGGCTAAGTTGATATGCTCGGCACTCATTGTTCATCTGTGTTCTTACTTCATTAAAATTTTGCCAAACGACCATCCTAGCGTCAGTAAAAGTGCGTGGTCGTTGCCAAGATTGATGAGCGTAATATAGAAGTTTAAGGAGAGCTTCTGATTCATGATAAAGGGTGATTCCATCGTCATGGATTAATCCTACTATGGGAAATTTTGCTGACAATATCACACGTTTTACATCATAAACTTCTTTCAGTTGACTTTCTTTATCCTTAAAAGAACGAAAAAAGTCTTTTAAGAATGCAGCTTGGTCTGGGGTCAAGTAGTCTTTTTTAATTTTCAAGTCATTAAGAGCATCAAGAAAATCTATGCCAAACGAAGCCATTTTTTCTTTTAGCCCGTCCATATCTGAAAGTGGTAGACTCATAGTTTTTAGCCTCTGTAGGGATTTGCGGAGTTTACAAACTCTTGTAGTTCGCTAGCTTGTGATCGTGCCTCCTGTGCAATTTCTGTCGCTGCGTCATCTTCTATCGTAGCTTTTTCTGCTAAAGGCCCTATCTTTGGTTCGTATCCTAAGATTACCTTCAGTAGTGCAGCGCAGGCCTTCCCACTATCTGCTGCAGCGCTAGCTTTTGCTGCTGCTTCGTTCGCTCTTGCTTCCATCATTTTTAGGGCATTAAAACTTGCCTCTCGAAATGCATGGGCTGCTGCATTTATCATCCTGATTTTTCTTAGTTGTATTGTCGCTTCTATGCGCTGTTCTACTGTTATTTTTAGGTGGTCTGTATATACTTTTCTTAATGGTTTCTCTGAGGTATCGCCTGCGTTTAGTTTTCGGCTTGCGGAGGCCTCGTCAATTACGGTTTTCTCCAGTGTAGCTAGATCTAGTTCAAGTTGGTCTAGAATTGATTGGAATGTGTTATTTAAGTGAGTTTTTGTATTTTGCCCTACATTAGATATTAATATATCTGAACTTACTTGGGATTGACTTTGTCGTACGCTAGCGGTTTGGCATCCTGTAGTCATAATTTTCTCCTTTGACTTAGTTTCTTAGCTGTTGGGTTGATTTGCGGAATCTATGAGCTCTTGTATTGCGCTGGCTTCTGTTCGCGCTATATCTGCATTATCTTTCGCTGCCAGAGCTTCTATCGAAGCTCTCTCTACTAAAGACTTTGCCGTTGGGTCGTTCTTTGAGAGGGCCTTTGCTACTTTGAGGCTAGTTCCAGCTTTGACCGCTGCTGCGTTGGCTTTTTCCGCTGCCGCGTTTGCTACTATTGCCATCTTTCTTAGGGTATTAAGAGTTGCCAGGTGAATTGTATAAGCTGCCATACTGATTATCTTGGTTGTTTTTCGTTGCACCGTCGCTGCTACTCGTTCTTTGAATACTTTCCTTGATACTTCAATGATTGCGTGCGGGGCATCGCTTGCTTTTTCGATTGGTTTTCGACGTGCGGAAGTCTCGTCATTTACTGTTCCTTTAAGTTGAGTTATGCTTTGTTCAAGTTGAGATAGAACTATTTGGAATGTGTCATCTAAGAGAGTTTCTGTGCGTTGTTGTACATTTGATATTAATGTAACTGTACTTACCAGGGATTGACTTTGTTGTACACTTGGTCCTGCTGCTTGGCTCATTGTTTTTTCTTTATAAATGTTTTAAAGTTGCATTATTTGCCATTTTAGTATTAAAACACAACGTAAAAGTGTTCCTTGAATTTTATTCTGGAAGCCTGATAAAGTTAGCTGTTTAATGCAAGAGGTCTATGTATGAATAGATGGTTAAAACTACAGATCTGCCTGTTAGTGGGAGCATTCATGGTGTTGCATGGATCGACGCTAAATAAGGCGCTTAATGGATTGAAAGAAGATCCCTATGGATTTGCGCTTATTGATGTAGGAATAACAGAAGAGGATTTAGCAAACTTCCGTTGCATTGATATCCAAGGAGAGCGATTTTACCATCAATTTGGGGAACTGGAAAAGGTTCAGGAAGAAATCACCGACTTTTTTATTGAAGTGGGATCCAATCAGCATGCAGTTGCTTTGCAAGCAGGCGCCAGGCTTGCTCAAATCGTCAATGAAGTAGTAGAGGCATCGGGGAAAGAAGCAGCGTGGGTCCATCTACGTGCATCGATCCCTACAGATCGATATGATCTGCCGCGGTGGCATATGGATGGGTATTATTACATCCCAGAGGGACCAGAGGATCTATTATTTAAGTTTGCCGCGACACTTATGGGGCCTCCCACTCTTTTTTATCTTCTGCCTCCGGAGCTTCGTAAATTAGCAAAAACGCAAATGTGCAATCGGGAGTATATGAAACAATTTTGCCAGGTAGAAAACATTGTGACGCCAAGGATTGGCGAGGGGGCTATTTTTCTCGGTGGTCGGGGTGTTGGGGTAGCTGCGCTCCATTCTGAACCGCCAATTCATGAAAATCGCCTATTTTTTTCTATCGTTCCCTGCACGAAAAAGCAGCTGGTCGACCTTAAAGAAAGAGTGCTCGCTGTTTATCCCAAAGATTCAAGGCGCTAGAAGTTTAGTTCTCTAAGTTTCTCTTGGCCATTTGGATTTGGCGGCGGAGGGTTTCGTCTTTTTTGCTTGCAGCGTAGAGCTTCGCTCAAAAGAGGCGATGGTCGCTTCACTCTTTAAACCCCAGCATTTCCCTCTTCCTCTGCGACCTCTATCGTCTCAGTCTTCACTCCGCGCAGATGAAATTCAGCATTCAGCCAATGAGCTTGTTTGTCCATCGTCCGGAAACCCAATTTCTCTACAGAAATAACCGTTTCCTCAGGCTTTTGCAACTGTCTCCAAAAGGATTGCTTAAACCATTTTATCAAGCACGAAAATTTATTTTTTTTGCGCATTATTGACCTTTGGTATAGGATTTTCCGAAACCACGCCCGTCAAATAAGGAGTAAAGAGTGTCCAAATTTTTTTTCTTATTATTGTTTTTGGTTTGTTATGGTTATTGTAACGAATTTGAAAATTTAATTCTTTTTGAAACTCAGGAAATTAATGACGCTTCGCCATATGAATATGATCGATTAGCTGAAAGTTATACATCTCGGGCCGAAAGTTATATGCTTTGTAAAAACCACCATCAGGCTTTGAAGGATTTTCAAAAAGCGCGTTTTTATTTAAAAAAATCCCAAAATGATGAAGTTTTTTTCGGGGTTGGATTTCGAACATCTTTTGGACTTGCAATTGTCCATGATAATCTTGGAAATCTCGACGAAGCAAGCCAATCTATTGGGTTATTGCATGATTATTTAAATTTATTACCTTCCTGTAATCCTGGCTCTTTGAGAATAGATGAAATGAATGAAAATTATCCCGATATTATTGGCCCAAATTATATTGATTCAAGTTTGTGTGAAGAATTTGTCGAAGGAACAGCAGAATTAATGATAGGGCTCGCTAGTTTAAGCCCGAATGCGACGATAAGGATTGCATTAATTGGTGTCATTCACGCGTTAAAAGTGCGGGGAATAAAATGTTGTAATTCGGGTAATTTTTGGAAAGCTTGCGTAGCCCCCATTGCAAGAAAATGGAAAGAGTGGAAAGATGCCCAAGAGAGAGTTGGTAGAATTCCAGATGATGTAATTTATCCAAGTTTAAAAGGGAGATTATAAAATGTTGATGCTGATGGAATGTTTAATGTTTTGTCTTTTTTTTACTGTTGGATTTTGCGAGGATTCCAATTTAGATAGGATTGCAAAAAATCCAGGTCTTTTACTGAATATGCAAGACGTGCCTTTATTTCTGGATGATCATCCTTTAACGGGTCTAAAAATATTTGCAGTTGTTCCTCCCTATTCATTAAATGGTCAAGAAATGCAAAAAAAAGTAAATGCACTTGTAGAAACAGAATTTGCTAGTTTGGGAAGTGTAATAAAATTGAAGGCAGGGGATGTAAGAGGTGTGGGATCTGGCAATATGATCCTTATTCAAATGGGCAAGGTTAAAAGTTGGGAAGATAGGGAGCTTTCAATCACTCGTTTTTCACTGAATGTTGAAAGCGGTATTGTTATCAATAAAACGGGGTTAAAAACATTTGATATGATTTGGTCAATAAATGCGTTTTCAGAGCAGGGAGATAAGAATTTGGATCCCATCAAAAAGCTTATAAAAGAATTTGGACACAACTATCAGTTTGCCAACCTTAATCAAGATCAAAAACCCATTTTTTACATTTACGAATAATGGCATCATTAACACCTGTGAGTTCATCTGAAGACCCTGTCTTCGTTATTTTTCTGGACAGTGATGGAGTTATAATGGGTAATCGTACCTCTCCGGATGCTCACGAAAGGATCCAAAAAAAGATTGAAGAATTATTTGGAGAAAGAGGAGGAAATTGTAGAAATTATACACCACTGGAATGGAGAATTGCGCAAAGTCATTTTTTCTCTCCAAAAGCCCTAGCTAATCTTGATAAATTAATCGAAAGAGTAAGTAAGGTAGCACGTGTTGTGATTGTTATTTCATCCGGATGGAGGAATCACGGAACCGTTGAGGAGATAAAAGATCGTATGTTTGCTGTAGCCGCATTTTCTAAATTGATTATTGATAAAATTCCAGACGAGGATGACTTGAGAGTGAAAAAAGGGGAAATTCCACTTGCACCTATAGCGAAGGAGAAATATGGAATTGACCTGACAACAAGAGGGGGGCAAATCGAGTTTTGGCTCAGGGAAAATTGGGAAAAATATCATATTAAAAGTTTTGCGATTTTGGATGATGATGATAATGGAATATCAAGCCGCTTCCCTAGAAATTTTGTGCATATCAAGTCATACGAATTATTTTCCGAAGCTAATGCAGAGAAGGCTTATGCCATTTCAACAATGAATATATTAAAGATAAATTATATTGTTTAGTTCTCTAAGTTTCTCTTGGCCATTTGGATTTGGCGGCGGAGGGTTTCGTCTTTTTCGATTTGGAGGGAGATTTTTTTCCAGGCATGGAGGAGGGTGGAGTGGGTTTTGCCGCCGAAGGCTGAGGCGAGCTTCATGAGGGAATCGTTGATGAGCTCTTTAGCGAGATACATGGCGACTTGGCGGGGGAAGGCAACACTTTTGGAGCGTGAGGTGCTTTTGAGGTCGTTCACTTTAACCTCGTAGATGGTGGCGACACTTTTGAGGATATTATCGACGCATACTTTCTTTTGGGGTGCGCTTTGGAAGAGCTCTCCCAGGGTTTTTTCGACGATTTCTTCGGTAACATCGAGTCCCATGAGGCGGGAATAGGCAGTTAGGCGATTTAGGGCGCCTTCGAGCTGGCGGATGTTATTGAAAATTCTCTCTGCGATAAAGTAGGAGATTTTTTGGGGGAGGCGGAGACCCTTTTGTTCAGCTTTATGTTGTAAGATAGCGACGCGTGTTTCAAAGTCGGGAACGCCGATATGAGCCACTAAGCCCCATTCCATTCGGGCGACCATCCTTTCTGAGAGTTTGAGTTGTCCTGGGGGTTTATCGCTTGTAACGACAATTTGTTTGCTTTGATTGATGAGAGTTTCAAAGGTATTGCAGAACTCTTCTTCAAAGTTTATCCGGTTTTGTAAAAATTGGATGTCATCGACGAGGAGGACGTCAAGAGAGCGGTAGAACTTTTTCATCTTGTCGACCGATTTATTGCGCAAATTATCGACGAGATCGTTGATAAAAGCCTCTGTAGTGATGCATTGGATCCGTACTTTTTTGTGGTGCTCTCTGATGTGATGTCCAATGGCGTGTAAGAGGTGTGTTTTGCCCAGGCCAACGCCCCCGTGAATAAATAGGGGATTGTAGGATCTTCCTGGGCGGGTTGCCACTCCCATTGCTGCTGATTTGACAAACTGGTTTGCTGGTCCTTCGATAAAATTGGGAAAGATATATTGGGGATTCAATTTGAGCATTTGTTCTGTAGAAGTGGGAGTAGGAGCCTCTACTGGAGCAACAATCTTTTTTTGTGCTTGAGCAATGACAAACTTCACTTCAGGAAAAAAGTTAGCAAGATCTTTTTTGTAATTATCGAGTAGATATTCTTGAACAAAGATATTGGGTACTTCCAAAGTGATGCATTCAGCTGTACATTCAATGACTTTGATTGGTGCTATCCAATTATCAAATTCTGAGCCGGTGCACTTTTCGCCAAGAGATTCTAGGAATTGTGTCCACATTTAGCCAATGTAACAAACTAGGTATATGCAAGCAAGAGGGCAGATGATTGGTTTGCAATGTAGGTATCAGGATTAGACATGAGGGCTTTTGCTTGAGAAACAGCCTGTCTTCTATAGCCGAGTGCAAAGAGGGTTTTAGCTCGGTTTAATAAAGTAGGTCCGTGGGTAGGATCAAGCCGGGAGGCTTTTTCAAGGTAGTTGAGGGCAAGGAGGTGGTTACCGGTTTCAAGATAGATAGCGCCTAGTGTTTGAAGGTCGTAGACATTTTCTGGATCGAGTACAATGAGGGCTTCAAAAAAAGTCTGTGCAATGTCGTACTTTCCCTGCTTGATATAGGAATAGCCCACAAAGCGCAAGTCTTCAAGCTCCTCTAATTCCCACCCAAGTATTTCAAGCCAATTTATCAAACTCACGGTTTACCCTCTTTGGAATTGGTTCCTCTTTGCATTAACGTCCATGAGAAATTTATCTAAAGAGGCAATACTATTCAAGAGGGTAAGGAGGATTTTCTTCTCTTTTTCCTTTTCCTCTTTTTCTCTTTGGACTTGCCAAGCTTCTTTTTTATTTTTTTCTTTGTCTTCTTGAACCTCGTCTACAGGGAGAAAATTGGTTATTTTGCCTATTTGGGCCTCTTTTTGATCTTCGGAGCCAAGCTCAGGGATGATGTGATGGGAAAAAAGGCGCTTCTTCTGGTCGCTATAGCCAAACGGCATGAAGAAAGAGGCCCAGGTCATGTTTCGTTTATCTAGGCCAAATAGGAGTTCGATTTCAGAGGGAAAAGAAGGGGTAAGCGCTTCAATTTCCGTCTGAGCGGGGATTGCCTTTGATTCTCTTAGGTGGGTTTGATCCAGTTCCTTCTGGTCCTGTGCATAGCGGGTAGAAATGTCTACGCCAAGATTGTCTATTGTACGTGCCATATCCCAGTTATAAATAATTATTGAAAATTTTATCAATAAATTTTTTTACCACAAATTCCCACCTATTGTATTTCAAGGGGTTAGGGTGGTTTTTTAGAGAATTATAGGGAAAAGTATGGATAAATTTAGATTTTGGTGTTAAATTGTGGGAAAAGGTGGAAAAATGAGCAGAGGCAAGTTTTTTTTCAGCGGGTCTGTCGGCGCCAAATTAGACGACAAAAACCGTTTTGTCCTCCCTCAGCAGATGCGTTATGGACTCATTGAAGAGGGGGTCCTGGAATTTAGCATTGGTCTGGGACTCGGAGGCTGCCTTGCTATCTATAGGAAAAGCGATATTGATAAGATTGTGGAAAAGTTTCAGGCGAAGCAACATTTGGGTAAGTATCAGAAGTTTTTCACTTTGTTTTTTTCCACGTTACATCAGACCACCTGCGATAAAATTGGAAGGGTGATCATTCCCGGCGTTTTAAAGAAGGCGGTGGGAATCCAGGGGGAAATAGTGGTAGCGGGTGTATTGAATAAGATCGAGATCTGGCCAAAAGAGCATTATGAGTCTCAATTAAACACCCTCCTTGCTGGCAAGGACCCTGAATATAATTTAGCGCAGCTCACAGAAGAGGCTTTCGCATTGCTGGAGGGAGAAGAAGTCCATGAGTAACAAATCACCACACACCTCCGTGATGCTTCACGAATTTTTAGGCTTTTTTAAAGAGCAGAAGGTTTCAGTCTTTTTTGAAGGGACAGTTGGGGCTGGAGGGCACGCAAGAGCACTTTTGGAGGCACATCCCGAAATCGAGGCCTATGTTGGATGCGATAAAGACCCAGAGAGTCTTGAGATTGCAAAAGTGAACCTTGCCCCCTGGAAGGAGAAGGTCAGTCTTTTTCAAGGAAACTTTGCAGACCTCGACGTTTTTCTAGAGAAAAAGGGGATTACGGCTGTTGATGGGTTCTTTTTTGACTTAGGCGTATCCTCTATGCAGTTTGACACAGCCCATAAAGGGTTTAGCTTTTCCAAAGAAGGCCCTTTGGACATGAGGATGGACCCTCAAGGTGATTTAACGGCAGAAGATATTGTTAATACCTGGCCTGAAAATACTTTGGGCGATCTTTTCCGAGAATATGGAGAAGAAAAAGGGTGGAGACAAGCAGCGCGCGCGATTGTCTTTGCTAGGAAGAAACAGAAAATTAAAACGACCACTCAATTAGCGGAAATTCTTATGGAAACATTACATCAAAGAAAAGGCAAACTTCATCCAGCAACCCTTGTTTTTCAAGCTCTGCGGATCTGTGTGAATAAAGAGCTCGATGCGATTCAAGAAGCTCTTGGTAAAGCGATCCGCTACTTGGCGCCTGGAGGAAGGGTAGGAGTGATCAGTTTCCACAGTTTGGAGGACAGAATTGTAAAAAACGTCTTTAGAACAGCCTCTTATTTATCAAGGGAAGAGAAGAGAAGTGGGATGACAGCCCTCCTTAAATTGCTCACCAAAAAACCTTTGGAAGCTGCCTTAAAAGAGATCCGTTTTAACCCCAGAGCTAGAAGTGCAAAAATGCGTTTTGCGGAGAAAAACCTCGTATGATCATTCAGCTAACTATTTGTTTTTTGACCTTCTGCGCGTGGCTCTACTCCTATTTGGAAAAGCAAAACCAGCTCACTCATCTACGGATCCAAATCCCAGAAATTGCAAAACAACTCAAAATGATTCGAGAAGAAAATACTCGTCTTCAATATGAGATTGATCAATTTGAAAATCCTGAGCATCTCATTGAGCTTTCCCGCCGTCCCGAATTTGCCCACCTCAAGCAGCCCCTCCAAAAGGAAATCCTCACCTGCCCCGAAGGCTATGCTATGCAAACCTCACCCGAAGCCAAAAAAGAACTCCCCTCCGCCCGCCCCAAACCCACCCTGGCCTCCGGTTCTAAATGATTATCTTAGGCACGAATGAGACAATTGCATAAGTGACAAGAAAATGTTTTAGCTCTTTTTATAACCCAGAACCTCCTACGCACGATATCTTAACGAGCTTGTTACCTAAAGGCCGAATTTCATCTGCGCTGAGTGAAGACTGAGACGCAGAGGTCGCTGAGGAAGAGAGAAACCGCCTCTTTACGGAACGTACGCCGTAGCGAAAAAGAAAGTTTTAAGAAAGCAAGGAGTTTAAAAACCTTGAAACGATGATTACCTTGCTTTCTTAAAACTTTCTTTTTCGCTACGGCGTAGAGCTTCGCTCAAAAGAGGCGATGATCCCTTCACTCTTTAAACCCCCAGCATTTCCCTCTTACTCAGCGGCCTCTGCGACTCTGCTCTTCACTCTGCGCTGATGGAATTCGACATTCAGCCAATAAGCTTGTTTACATATCGTCCAAAAAACTCAATTTTTTTCAGAAATAGCCTATTTTCTCGGACTTTTGCAACTGTCTCGTTCGGGCCTAAGATACCCGAAGTTATTTTCTTGGGGCGGCTTGTGCAGCTTTGCGGGCATCTTGCTTTTTGGAAGAGCAGATGTCAGCAAAGTAGGGTCCTGCGAGGGTGTTTAGTTCAACTGCTGCTTGGAGTGCACCAAAAGTGTGGACAGTAACGGGAAGCTCATGAGCATCTAGGTAGTCTTGCATCTCTTGTTTGTTTTCACCGCGCACAAAGAGATCTTGGATGTCAGTTCCAAGACGACAGGCTTTAGGGATTACAAGCTCGTGAGGGTTGCGGATATCGGCCACTTTGGGATGGAGAGAGTTTGATGCAAAGACAATGGGGAAAGATTTGTTTGTTAGAGAATTATATTCAGGCTTCATAAGTGGGTCAGTCATCGATTTTTCTAGAAAGTTAAGTCCTTGTTCTACGTTGCGATGTATGTTGAAATGACAATTATCATGCCATCCGTATCCCAAAGTCCCATCTGGATCCAAAGCCTTGGGCATGTGGTGTTTATAATGTTCGGTGGTTTTGAATTTGGCAAAGGCTCCTTGTAAATATTTAATAGAAGAATCGAGGGTTTTTTGATAATACCAGAAGGTCCAAGGAGCTTCTAATCTGAGCCTGCGGATACTAATTCCTTTTTTTACTAGATCAGGTCCGTTAAATCCAAGAATGGCTTGAATTCTAGTTTGGTGCCGGAATCTCTCTACATTATTAATCAGAGTTCTCATTTCTGAAAGTTCTCCAAAGTAGCTGTGTTGACCTATTTGGGAAGCATAAAAATATGCTTTCACAGCATCAGTCAGAGTTGTGGCTGAAAGGTTGTGTTGATTTCTGCCACTTGCTATAAATCCGTTTTCAAGCTCTCCGGTTTTTGGAGTGATCCCCATTTTCGTTAATCTTCCGGATGGAATAAGATGTTGATCTGTATTTGTCAAATTAGAAAGGATATGTCCGTTAGTGCCGTGGAAAGTTGTCAGTGAAAGTAGAGATAAAGCTTCGTCATGAGAAAAAGAGGGGGGAAACAAATAAGAGTAAACCCTTTGCATGCACCCCGGAGCTGGTGGTGGTTCTTTTTGCTTTGCTGTCACAAACTTTTTCACTTTTTCCATAGAAAAAATACAGAGATAATCTTTACGGAAATGGATCAGCTCGAAATAAAATTTTTCGGCACAGTCTTTGTTTGCATCTTCACTTTGTTGATCATGGAAAAAATTCAAAAAACCTGTCCCATAGGTAGCTAATTCTGACTTGATAAACTGCGCAGACATAACTTGTTTATAATTAACGTACGAGTTCCTGTTTTTAGTTCTATGAAGTAAAATATCACGGAAGCCTCTCTTAACGGCTCGAAACTCTTCTTTTAGAAGGAGCTGTGCAACTCCTGTAAGATGGAGCATTTTTTTATGAGTTTGTTCAAGAAAGGCAAGGAGTTTGGGGATAGAGTTTGTAAATAAAGGTTCAAGTGTTTCATCATTTGTCACTTTTTCAAGAAGAGTTTGAAAGATCTCCTTCCCTTCTTCTGCATCATTTAGAGCACTCTGGAATTTTTCAAGATCGGGTATTTCAGTATTTTGAGTGGCTTTATAAAAAGAGTTAAATTGAGTCAGAAATTCTCGAGGATCCATTTGTGATTTATGGGCCATTTCAAGGATGTTATCCAAGGCTTCTTCAAAAGAGATCTCCTTTCTCACATAAGGGGCAATAGGATCGTAGCGTAGCATCTCGCAAAAGGCGAGCGGTGCCTCCATTTGTTCTAAATTGTACCGAATAGCCGCAAGTTCTTTGCTCCTAAGGGGGTCGTTAGTTACATGAACTTGACTTTTAGCTCTATTATATAAATCAATATTTGCAGCCATAATGAACTATTATATCATTTTATTGACTTACAATTCAATTAAATTCTGACAACATGTTAACCGTCTGATTTTAAGCTACTTGGAATGCCTATAAATTTTATTTACAAGTTTAGAGACAGAAAATTTCTGCCAATTTTTTTTGAGTATGCTTCAAATCTGAACCTGTCAGTTTTCCTAAACGATCTATAATCAAACGATGATCAAGAGTAAACAGTTTAAAACGAATTAACGAAGGAGTTTGTAGTCCAGCTGAATGAAGATTTTGAATTAAGATATCAGAGGGCCAAAGGTCACCTTGAGGTTTTACAGAGGTTATCATAGACATAATACTCATGCCAATTTTTGCATTAAAATGTTTTGCTGATGACATAATGAGTGCAGGGCGCACTTTCGCAGTATTTAAATCTGTAAAAGGAAATGGAACTTTTACTACTTCAAAGAGATCATAAGTTCTTGTAGGCTTTGTCATCTTCCTTTGATGCCCATTCGTTCATTGTTGAATTTAAAGCCTTTAGATAAGTCAAATCAAGAGGTGTAGTTTTTCGAATAACAACACTATCATCTGGAAGTAATTCATACACTAATTGATCACCGCTCTTCAGATGCAAGTGTTTGCGTATCTCTTTAGGCACTGTCGCTTGATATTTTGAAGTCAGTCTAGAAGAGTATCTAGAATTCAATCCTCTTCTTTTTCTAGTTTTTGCAACCATAAGGAACACTCCTTTCTATACACAGTGTAATACGGTATTACCTTTTTAATCAAGTGTCTTCCCGATCCATTCTAAAAAATAATTCCGGATATCTTAGGCCAGAATAAGACAGTAGTCTATCTTGACCGCGAAGCGGTAAATTTGCCGCGAATGCGGCTACAGTTGCTAGCCGGGGTGTGACCATAGGGAACCCCCGGAAAATAGTCACCCCCGCCATAGAGCCGCGAGCAGCGGCGACACTCTTTTGCTCTGTGTCGCCGCTGCTCGCAGCTCTGGTAGGTATGGGCATTTTCCCGGGGGTTCCCTTCGGTCACGCCCCGGCTAGCAACTGCCATCGCTACGCGATTTAATTACCGCTTTCGCGGTTTAACCTAGAAACGACAATTGCATTTCTCCGGGGGTTCCCTTCGGTCACGCCCCGGCTAGCAACTGCCATCGCTACGCGATTTAATTACCGCTTTCGCGGTTTAACCTAGAAACGACAATTGCATTTCTCCGGGGGTTCCCTTCGGTCACGCCCCGGCTAGCAACTGCCATCGCTACGCGATTTAATTACCGCTTTCGCGGTTTAACCTAGAAACGACAATTGCATTTCTCCGGGGGTTCCCTTCGGTCACGCCCCGGCTAGCAACTGCCATCGCTACGCGATTTAATTACCGCTTTCGCGGTTTAACCTAGAAACGACAATTGCATTTCTCCACTAAATAAAGTATGCTGCAGAGATCGATATTCTTGAAGCAAAAGTATGCAGATAAAGAAGCGGATTGTTGGCGTTGCTCTATTCTTGTTTTTCCTTTTTGGATTGCTGGTCTTGCAATTTTATAAGATTCAAATTATCGAGGGGGAAAAATGGACGAAAGTTGCAAAGATGCAGCATCAGCTTCTCATTGTAGAGCCATTTAAAAGGGGGCTGTTTTACTCGAATAGTTCGGTTAAGAGTGGCCATCCTGATAAGCCGGTTCCTTTTGTCGTCGATGTTCCTAAATTTCATCTGTTTGTTGATCCTCAATCTATACCAGGAGAGCTCAAAGAAGAGATAGCTTTGAAGCTATCTTCGATGGTCAAGCTGGATAAGAGGCAGTTTTATAAAAAAAGTCGAAGTAGAAAACTTGCGATGTGGCTGGATAGAGAGAAAAAAGAGGAAATTGAAAAATATTGGCAGACAGTGTGGAAAAAGGCCAAATTGCCAAAGAACGCCCTTTTTTTTATTCAGGACTATCAGCGCTCTTACCCTTTTGGAAAGATGCTCGGGCAAGTTTTGCATACCGTAAGAGAAGACAAAATCCCCTCGGGAGGGTTGGAGCTTGTTTTTGATAAATATCTAAAAGGAAAAGAGGGAAAAAGGCTTTTATTGCGGAGCCCGAGACATCCCCTAGATACTGATAAAATCCTTGCACTGCCTGAAGATGGGGCTGACATTTACCTGACAATCAACCACTACCTTCAGGCGGTTGCTGAAGAAGAGATTGCAAAAGCTGTCCAAAAAGCAAATGCCAAAGGTGGCTGTGCTATCTTAATGGACCCTTATACGGGGGAAATTTTAGCTCTTGCCCAGTATCCCTTTTTTGATCCCTCTGACTACAGAAAATACTTTAATGATCCCCTTTTAAGAGAAGAGACCAAGGTAAAGGGCGTTTCTGATGCTTACGAGCCGGGATCTACTTTAAAACCTATTACCATTGCAATTGCTCTTATGGCCAATGAAGAGCTAAAAAAACAGGGAAAGCCTCCCATTTTTTCTCCTTTGGACAAAATAGCAACGTCACCTTGCTCTCTTCCTGGCAGATCCAAAGTGGTCAAAGATACGAGTAATCACCCTTATCTGAATATGACTATGGCGCTCCAAAAGTCATCGAACGTCTATATGGCCAAACTAGCGCAAAAGATTGTCGATAGATTGGGGGATGGGTGGTATAGAAATGCGCTTGCGAAATTTTCCTTTGGAAAAAAATCAGGGATCGAACTTTTTGGGGAAACGGCAGGTCTTCTTCCCACACCCGGGAAAAAGCATCCGAATGGCGCTTTAGAATGGTCTGCGCCCACTCCCTATTCACTCGCATTTGGACATAACATCATGGTGAATGTGTTCCAGATGCTCCGCGCCTATGCGATCATCGCAAATGGGGGGTATGAGGTAAATCCCACCCTTGTGAAGAAGATCGTCAAGAATAACCAAGTTATCTTAGAATCAAACCATGAACCTTCGAGACGTGTTTTAGATGAATATATATGCACAGAGGTCTTGGAAGCATGTAAGTTTATTACAAAACCGGGGGGAACTGCCTCGAAGGCGGATATCCCAGGCTACACCGAAGGGGGGAAAACCGGCACCTCAGAAAAAATTGTTGCGGGGCAATATTCTAAGAGCATCCACTTTTCAACCTTTATCGGTTTTGCTCCGGCAAAACATCCCCGTTTTGTCATGATGATTGTCATCGATGAACCTGAGAAAAAATATGTTCCAGGTTTAGGGAAAAACCAGATGGCAGGAAATTGCGCGGCCCCTGCTTTTAGCGCAATCGGCCTGCGAACTCTCCAATATTTAGGGGTCGAACCAGATGACCCCAATAACAACGAAATGCTCCCCAAAGTCCGCGCCCTCAAAACTCTCTACGACCAATGGAACCGCCGATGAAAATACTCAAGAAGATTACGGGGATCACTTCCCACTCAAAAAAAGTTGCTCCGGGGAATCTCTTTATTGCTAAGAAGGCTGAGTTCATTCCGGAAGCTGTGGCTAATGGAGCGATTGCCATAGCAACAGATATGCATGATCCATTTTTAAAGGGGATTGTTCAAATTGTCGATCCTGATATTGATAAGCTTGAGATGGAGCTTGTAGAAAAATACTATGAGCATTCGGATAAGAAACTTTTCCTTGTAGGAATCACTGGAACCAGTGGAAAAACAACCACTTCCTATTTGATTCGCCATATTCTTGGAAAAGACAGCTGCGGGCTGATCGGAACGATTGAATATATTGTTGGCAAAAATCACTTGCCCTCGACACACACAACTCCAGACCTTGCGACTAATCACAAACTATTTTACGACATGGTGCAGCATGGGTGTAAAGAGGTGGTTATGGAGGTTTCTTCCCATGCGCTTGAACAAAAAAGGGTGAGGGGGATCGAGTTTGATGTGGCTGTCTTTACCAATTTAACTCAAGACCATTTAGATTATCATCAAACGATGGAAAAATACGGGGAGGCCAAAGCCAAACTTTTTTCTCAATGCAAAACCGCGGTAATAAATAACGATGACAGTTATTGGAGGGGATTTAAAGGTGTGACATATGGTATCGATCATCCTGCAGATATCCAGGCGACAAACATCCGTTTATCGGCTAACGGAATCGAATTTACAGTGCAGGGAATTCCTTTTAAAAGTTCCCTCATCGGTAGATTCAATATTTATAATTGTTTAGCGGCTATAGGAGTGTGTCTTTTTAAATCTATGACTCTGTGTCAAATAGCTGCGCGTATCCGTTCTTTTAAGACAGTGGAGGGGCGTTTAGAAAGGGTTGACAACGACAAAGGGATCCATGTTTTTGTCGACTACTCGCATAAAGAGGATGCTTTAAAAAATGTTCTTCAAACACTAAATGAGATTAAAGAAAACCGGATCATCACAGTGTTTGGCTGTGGCGGAGATCGAGATCAGGGGAAACGTCCCAAAATGGGGAGGGTTGCTGCAGAACTTTCTGATCTGACAATTGTCACATCTGATAATCCTCGCAATGAAGATCCCAATCAAATTATCAAGGATATTTTATCTGGGATAAAAGATCAAAAAAGTGTTCTTGTGCAACCAGATCGGCTTGAGGCCATAACTAAAGCAATTCATTTGGCAAAAAAGGGGGACATTGTTCTTATTGCAGGTAAAGGACATGAAACCTATCAAATCTTTGCTACACATACCATCGATTTTGACGATAGAGAAATAGCCCGATTGACCTTAATGGCGAAGTGAAATAAATTAGCTTCATGAGACTCATCCTTTTTTTCCTTTTAGCCCTCGTAAGAATTTGCGACGCCACCTCTTATAGCAAGTTGCATTCAGGCAATTGTAAAGCACTTTTTCCTATTTCTGAAAATCCTCTTGTCATTCTTGATGCAGGTCATGGGGGCCCCGATGAGGGGACAAAAGTTCAAACTGTTTTAGAAAAGAGAATTGCCCTTTCCACCACCCTAATGACAAAACAGTATCTCGAGGAAATGGGGTATCAGGTCAAATTAACGCGTGCAAAAGATGCCTTTATATCACTGCCCAAACGGGTTTCGATTGCTAACACCGCCGGGGCCTCTCTTTTTGTTAGCATCCACTACAACGCTTCGAAAAATAAAACAGCTAAAGGGGTTGAGGTTTTTTATCCCGGTGCAAAAGAGCTTTGGCGGACCCATGCCTCAAAACGGCTCGCACACTGTGTTCTCGCAGGCCTTCTCAGGCAGACGGACGCTTCTTCGAGGGGCATAAAAGAGGGTAATTTCCACGTGATACGGGAAACACAAATGCCTGCAGTTTTAATTGAGGGGGGCTTTGTTACCAACTTTGAAGAAAGAGAACTTTTGAAAGATAGGGACTATTTAGGTAAAATCGCAAAGGGGATTGCCAGAGGAATCGATAAGTACCTTAAATCTTAGGAGAAATCGTCCTCGGCGCGAATTGAACGCGCGACCTGCCGCTTAGGAGGCGACCGCTCTATCCACTGAGCTACGAGGACAAAAAGAAAAATAATACCAAGAGAGTACAAAATGACACAAGCAGATATTGGATTAATCGGACTGGCAGTGATGGGTCAAAATCTTGTTTTGAATATGAATGACCATGGATATACAGTTGCAGTCTTTAATAGAACGACCTCTAAAGTGGATGATTTCATGAAGGGTCCGGCCCATGGGACAAAGGTGATTGGAGCAGATAGTTTGGAGGCATTTTTTAAAGCCCTAAAGCGGCCGCGTAAAGTGATGTTGATGGTTAAAGCGGGAGATCCTGTCGATGAGCTTATAGAGGAGTGTCTCCCCTTTTTAGAAAAAGGGGATATTGTGATCGACGGGGGCAATAGCCATTTTCCAGACAGCGAAAGGAGAAATAACTACCTTAAAGGAAAAGGGATCCTCTTTATAGGCACAGGGATTTCTGGAGGGGAAGAGGGAGCGCGCCATGGACCATCGATCATGCCCGGAGGAAATAAAGAGGCCTGGCCTGCCATTAAGCCTATTTTTCAAGCTATTGCTGCGAAGGCAGATGACGGCACCCCTTGTTGTGATTGGGTCGGGGATGGAGGAGCGGGGCATTATGTTAAAATGGTCCACAACGGCATTGAATATGGGGATATCCAGATCATTTGCGAAGCTTATCAATTGCTAAAGGGAGTGTTGGGTTGCACCGCTGAAGAATTAAAAGAGATTTTTCATTATTGGAATAAAGGGGAGCTTAATAGTTATTTAATTGAGATCAGCGCGACGATTTTTGGCTATAAAGATACAGACGGCAGTCCCCTTGTTGATAAAATTCTCGATGTTGCAGGACAAAAAGGAACAGGCAAATGGACCGGAATATCTGCACTAGATTTGGGCATGCCCCTTACCCTTATCGGAGAGGCTGTTTTCGCAAGATGCTTATCCTCCCTCAAGGATCAAAGGGTTGCTGCATCTAAGATGTATCACCACACCCCTTCTCCGTTTACAGGAGACACCAAGAAAGCGATTCAAGACATTGAACACGCCCTGTACGCTGCAAAAATTATTAGTTACACTCAAGGTTTCATGTTAATGCAAGAGGCTGCAAAGGAATATAAGTGGAAGTTAGATTTAGGGGGGCTAGCCCTTATGTGGAGGGGAGGCTGTATCATTCGCAGTCGCTTTTTAAACGACATTAAAGCGGCTTATCACAACAACCTGGCCTTAGAGTCTCTTCTTCTGGATCCCTTCTTTAAAAACGCCATTCTGAAAGCCCAAGAGGGGTGGAGAAAAACTGTCATTCATGCAACAACCTGGGGAATTCCCATCCCATGCCTAGGAACAGCGTTATCTTTTTTTGATGGGTACAGGACAGAAAGACTCCCGGCAAATCTACTCCAGGCTCAAAGAGATTTTTTTGGTGCACACACTTACGAGCGGATCGACCAGTCGCGCGGCAAGTTTTTTCACACAAATTGGACAGGAAAAGGGGGGAAAGTTAGCTCTTCGACATATAATGCTTAGATCTACTCTCCAGCTTTCAGGACTTCCATGAAAGCTGATTGTGGAATATTGACTTTGCCGATCTCTTTCATCCGCTTTTTGCCCTCTTTTTGTTTTTCCCAGAGTTTGCGCTTGCGGGTGATATCTCCCCCATAGCACTTGGCGGTAACGTTTTTCGTAATGGCGCGGATCGTTTCTCGGGCGATAATTTTACCGCCAACGGCGGCTTGGATGGGGACTTTAAATTGCTGCATCGGGATCACCTCGACTAGCTTGGCGCAGATCGCTCTACCTTTACCTTCTGCTTTTGTCCGATGGACGAGACAGGAGAAGGCATCTACAGGTTCTTCATTCACACGGATTTCAAGTTTTACGATGTCGCTTAGTTCATATTGTTCGAATTCATAGTCGAAAGAACCGTAGCCGCGAGTAACAGACTTAAGTTTATCGTTAAAATCGGTGATGATCTCATTGAGGGGGAACCGATAAGTTAGAAGGAGGCGCTTGCTATCCATGGTTTCTGTTTTTGTTAAAAACCCCCTTTTTTCCATTCCTAAGCTCATGATAGCACCTAGATAATCGGCAGGCACCATAATGTGACATTTTACCCAGGGTTCTTCCACACATTCAATATGGGCAGGATCGGGGTAATGGGCAACGTTATCAATTTCAATCGACCTTCCATCTCTCATAGTGAATTTATAGATAACGCTTGGAGCTGTAGTGATGATGTCGAGGCCAAATTCTCTTTGCAACCGCTCAAAGACAATTTCTAAATGGAGCAATCCTAAAAAGCCACAGCGGAACCCAAAGCCAAGAGCTTGGCTGCTCTCTTGTTCGACATAAAGTGCAGAGTCGTTGAGTTGCAGTTTTACTAGAGCGTCGCGCAAATTTTCAAAGTCTGAAGAATCGACAGGATAAATCCCTGCGTAAACTACAGGGGAGATTAAGCGAAATCCAGGTAGAGGCGCCTCTGCACTGTTTTTTGCCGATGTGATGGTATCCCCAATTTTTACGTCAGATGTTTTTTTGATATTGGCAATGACGTAGCCCACTTCACCAGGACGGAGTTGCTCCAACTTCTGAGCTGTAGGAACAAAAATTCCCACTTCCAAAACTTCGAAAATTTTATCACTCGCCATCATTTTAATTTGCGTGCCTTTCTTAATTTGGCCGCTCACAATACGCACATAAACCATCACGCCTCGGTAGACATCGTAATGGGAATCAAAAACAAGGGCGCGGAGTATTTCATCAGTTGGCTCTTTAGGAGGGGGAACATCTCTCAAAATTCTTTCTAAAATTTCTTTAATCCCCACTCCAGTTTTTGCCGAACAGAGAACCGTTTGAGAAGTATCTAGGCCAATCACATCTTCAATCTGTTGTTTGACCCCTTCAATATCGGCTGAAGGAAGATCGATCTTATTAATGATGGGGACAATCTCTAAATTTCTCTCCACTGCTAAATGAACGTTCGCTAAACTTTGTGCTTGTACCCCTTGGACTGCATCTACTACCAAAAGAGCCCCTTCACATGCAGAAAGGGACCTGGAAACCTCGTAAGAAAAGTCGACATGGCCTGGGGTGTCGATAAAGTTGATCTGATAAGTGATCCCATCTTCTGCTGTATAATACATCGTTACAGGATGGGCTTTGATGGTAATCCCTCTTTCCCTCTCTAAGTCCATCGCATCAAGCACTTGCTCCTTCATATCACGAGAGGCAACGGTATTTGTGATTTCGAGCAATCTGTCAGCAATCGTCGATTTGCCATGATCAATATGGGCAATGATAGAAAAATTGCGAATAAATTTTGGATTATAGTTAAACATTGAAACGAGTTTAACAAAAAAGCCCTTTACCAGCGAGGGGAAAGCTATTCAAAAACGTCGGGTATCATTAGGTAGCATGGGGTATAGCCCAGTGACGCAGCTAACTTTCTGTAGTTGGCTTCTACTTTATTGAATTGGGCGGTGATTTTTTTGTTGAAATCAGGATTGATCTGTAGTCTAACGATGAGGAGAGAGCAGGGGTAACAAGGTAGCCAAGATTTGAGTTGTGGAAGGAGTGTTTCTGCAAGAAATTTTTGTATTGTTCCCTTGATTTCTCTTAGAAAATCCAGTTGCTGCTCACTACTAACAAAGTTAGTTATTTCCTTGGTTTTGTCTCTTGCCTCTATTATTTCTGCAAATAGGCTTTGGTACAAGCCCTGGGCTCCTACGTCTGGAAACTCTTGGTTTTCTTTTGTTCCATTTAAATAAGGCGCAATTTTTTTGTTTATTTCTTTGAGATCTTTAATTAATTCGTTGATTTTTTTAGATAAATTATAAATATTAAGAGTTCCCTCGGGAGTTCCCACCTGATAAAGAGAAGCGAGCTCCCTATTCTCTGGATATAATTGTATAGAAAATTCCTCAGTCACCACTCTGGTTTTAAATTGAATGCGAATATCTAAAGGATATGCAGAATCTTCAGGTATTTGATATGCACTAAACACACCTCTTGCGGTCGCTGCAACATGTGCGTTACACTGGAGCTCGAGAGTGGAGGGGCGTGATGCTGACGCGGGGGTTAAAGAGTGAAGCAAGCCTCTCAAAAATTCTAATGCCATATCTTTTCCATTTTTTACAGCGAGAGTTTAACTAAGAACCTTGTTTTATAGCGAGAGGAAAGCTACTCAAATTTGGGATATTTTATTGATGAGGCTAACTCGTTAAAGAGGGCTTTTACTTTATTAAATTCGGCGGAGATTTTTTGCTCAAAAGCAGGATTTATCTCTCGTTTTACGATGTTAAGGGAGATCGGTTCAGAGATTTTTGTTTTGAGTTGTCGATAGAGCTTCCCTGCAAGAAAATCTTTTAATTTTTTATCTGAAAGCACATCTAAAAATTGAGATTTTCCCTCATTAACAAGTTGAATGATCACTCCAGTTTCTTTTTTTGCTTTTTCTAATCTTATCATTAGGAGTTGATATAACATTTGAGATTCTTGAAGAGCGGGAGGGTTGCTTTCTTTTATTTTTTCTATAGAAGGGGTAACCTGTTCTTTTATTTCCCTTAAATTTTTAACTAATTCATCAATTCCTGCGGTTAGATCAAAAAAGGGATGTCTCGGCTTACTATGTGAATATAATGCTAGGGAGAATTTTTTTTGTGCGCTCGCAGCTCTAAATTCAACTTCAATATCTAATGGATATGCAGCATCTTCAACTATTCCGTACTGGCTAAATACAGCTGTTGCTGCAGCTATAACTGCGCTGCTACGGGGGGATAGGGGATTCGGAGTGGGTGCTGGAGCGGGTACAAAAAGGGAAACGAGACTTTTTACAAATGCTACGGCCATATCTTCCTCAGTTTTTAAGGGCAGAAGCTTAACAAAAAAGATTGTTTTATTGCGAGAGGAAAAGTTCTCAAGTTTAAGGGCTGAGCGCCGAATTTCATCAGCGCAGAGTGAAGACTGAGTCGCAGAGGACGCAGAGAAGAAG
>Ga0206850_10094_pt1 | contig 31066 bp, 21 predicted proteins | sample Alteio_BWOrgCont_16_FD_152885 | JGI IMG/M metagenome (GOLD analysis project Ga0206850, IMG submission 152885) | Enriched cells from forest soil in Barre Woods Harvard Forest LTER site, Petersham, Massachusetts, United States -... | ecosystem: Environmental > Terrestrial > Soil > Temperate forest >...
GCCCGGGAGCAACACTGACTTTGCGTGGAGGTCGAATAAGCAAGGACGAATTTGGTGGTATGACGAGATGGTTCGGAAGCGGATGTTCCCAGCCGACCTGAACCCAGACACCAGGGGATTGTTCCCCAAATGCGACAAATTTTGAATCCGATTCGCCGGTGTCGGACAAGATTCTAGGCGGTGGATTACGACAGACGATCCAGGCAGAGCGGTTAATGGGATCGTCGCGGAGCGAAACTCTGATTGAACTCGCAGTTGTTCGTCGTAGTCTTGTAGCAAACCGAGCGGCTTCGCGATCGGGACCGACGAACAGGATCGTGCCAGGGACTGGTTCAACCGACTTGCGAAGGTGCAAGAGTTCCGCCCAACAACGAACGGGTTCCATGGGCACGCCCGTTCCACCAAGTGCTTGCACTCCAACGCGAACAAGGGTTGCAATAATCTCTCGCGATGGTAACGCCGGGAGTTTGAGCCAAAGCCGCCCGTGAGGATCGAAGCCTGCTGCTGTTGGAGCGTGCGTCAATTCTCTCGGGACAAGTCCACTTGCGAGGACCAGCCGAAGTGCGTTTAGGTTTGGGAAGAAGAGCGCGGACATGAGCAGAGTGTAGTGCGCAACTGGCGATTGCGAGGGTGTTTGGAGCGGGAAGTTATCGATTATTGAAGTCAGCTTACAATCAAGGGTTAATTGGGCTTCCAGTTCGCGAAATAAACAGCTCCATCGAGCTTTGTGAGTTGTCGCGGCTCGCCGCCGCTTGATGCCACCACGAAAAGTTGTGGATACTTCCCCTCGAACGACACAAAAGACAGTTGCTTCCCGTCAGGGCTCCATTTTACACGTCCACAAGGCGTCTTGCGGTTGGTAACCTGTCGCTTATTGCTGCCATCAATGTCCACAACAAATACGTTCGGGATGCCATCCTTGATGGCGATGAAGGCAATCGCTTTCCCATCGGGCGAGACATCCGGCCCATCGGTTGAGCCGTGGGTGTCTTTCGGCGACAGTCTGAACTCGACGTAACGGTTGCCCTCGGTGAGCCGCTTGAAGTTCTTCCCATCAGCATCCACTCTGTACACATCGCCATCGCGGCGAACGAAAACCACTGTCTTGCCGTCCGGAGTGAATTGCGGCACAAAACACTCGGGATGGTCGGGAGTCAGTTCGATTGGCTTTTCATCCGTCAGTGAGGTCAGTAGAAGTCGATACCCTTTTGCGGGGCCGGAGAACACCACACGGTCGCCGGTCGGACTTAGCCGCGCCATGTAGCTGTAACCGAGATTTGGGAGGACGAACTCAGGCGACGATCCATCGGCATTGGTGACTACCACTCGACCACTTTTGCCATCGTGAACCGTGAAGACCATTTTGCGACCATCAGCGGACAGAACGCCGCCGTAAGCATCCTTCACCTCAAAACTGCCTGAAGATTTGAGCTGCTTCGTGAGTTGATCCGGTGAGGACAGGCTCATAGCGTTGGTCCCGTCCCACTTGCAGCGGTAAACCTGCGTGGTCCCGGAGACGCTGGACTGGTAGTAGACCCACTGGCCATCAGGGCTTACAGTCGGGTAGTCTGCACTCTTCCCCGGTTGAATAATCTTCTTGAGCCCACTCCCATCCGCGTTGACGGTGTAGATTGCACCGACGACCGGAGTCGATTCCACGCCATTCGGCACATCCTTCGACGTGTACTCGCCCTCCCAAGTTTTGAGTGAGAATACCAGCCCCGGCTCGCTTGCACACGCGAAAGGAACCAGCAGTAGCACAATGACAAAACCGTAACCGAAGCGGACAAGGTTTCGTGGCGATGAAGTCGTTCGCATCAAGGTTCCTCCTCGCCCAATGATTGCACGCGAAAATCGTCTGTGGTAAGAGTAACACGCCCAAGGCATGAAGGGAACGAGTGGATGAAGTTGAAGGAGCGCCGCTGAATCACTCGAATGAGATAATTCGGAGCTGGCGGATTCAGTCTCACCACGGGGTTATAAGCTTGACCGCATAGTTCGCTTGTGTTTAGATCACATTCCCGCCTTCTGTATGAGTTCATGTTATATCGAGGCAACTCCCGTGACTGATCCCATGAGTACGCTGACTCGTCGGCACCTCTTGAAGCTGGGAGGCAGCGCGTTGGGGTTAGGCGTGGGAGGTTCCACGCGAGCGCGGACAGCAATCCCGACCACATCTGCATCTGCAAAGTCGATTCGAGCGTGCATTCTCGTTTTCTATTACGGCGGTCCGAGCCACATCGATACATTCGATCCAAAGCCCGATGCCCCAGCCGAAATCCGCGGCGAATACCACTCAATCGCCACATCGGTACCCGGGCTTCGCGTTACAGAACATTTGCCACGGACAGCAAGTCTGATGAACCGGGTGGCTCTCGTCAGGAGTCTGCATCATCCGATGCGGAACCACAACTCCGCGGCGGCAGAGGCACTTACCGGACGAACGCCCGCCGGAGGTGATCAGGAACTGCTCAGCGACGACCCCCGAGGTATCCCCACTCTTGGCTCTGCCGTGAGTTATGCCCTTGGCGATCGAGCCAACATTCTGCCTTATGTTGCCCTTCCATACACACTCTACAACGTGGTGCAACTCCCCGGGCAGACACCCGGTTTGCTGGGCGGAGCTTATGACCGATTCCAGGTTGACAACGATCCAAGTCGAGCGGACTTCCGGATATCGGCCTTTGAAGGCAGTGCGGATCTCGGTGGTCGGGGGACTCTCCTGCGCGGTCTCGACCGGACCCCGTTACCCGGTCCTGTTGCTCGTGCCGGGACATACCGCGACCGTGCCTTGCGACTCGTGGCATCACCGGAAGTCCGTCACCTGTTCGACATCCAGAAGGAACCGGAGCGAGTGCGCGAACGCTATGGCAGGCACCGGCTTGGCCAGAGTCTGCTCCTTGCCCGGCGACTGGTGGAAGGAGGCGTGAACTTTGTTGCTGCATTCGATGGCCAAACGAATGGTCAGGATGCCAACTGGGACAGTCACGAGAAACTATTCCCACGCCACCGCCAGCTCATTCCGCCAAGCGATGAAGCTCTGTCGGCCCTGATCGCGGATCTCGATGCTCGTGGCTTACTCGACACAACGCTCGTGGTCGCGCTGAGCGAGTTTGGACGCACGCCAAAAATCAACAAGAGTGCTGGGCGGGACCACTGGCCCGACTGCTATACGGCTTTACTGGCTGGCGGCGGGGTGACCGGTGGTGCAGTTCTTGGCGCGAGCGACAAGATCGGTGCCTATCCGGATAGCGACCCCGTAACGCCGGCTGATATCGCAGCGACGATTTTCTGGCGGTTTGGGATCGACCCCGCCACCGAAGTTACCGATCAGACCGGGCGACCCTTCCGCTTGACGGAAGGCGAACCTATCCGCAAGTTGTTCGGGAATTGATTGAAGAAAACCGACTGATAATTTGGTGTTTTTCCCGCGATCTACAGTCGGCAGAGGTCGGAGAGTGTTTTCAGCGTTCTGCTTCAGGGTGCATCATTACCTGTGCGGGATTGATCGCGCGGTAGGTTCCTTTGTTGGCGGTGATTTCAAACGCTTCGGGAACAGCCCCTAGTCCGTTCAGAACGTGTCTAATTGTGGGTTTCAAACGCACACGCTCGGTTGCAACCAGTCGAACGGTGTGTTCCAGGTGCGCCAGAGTACTGACGTCGGGAAAGAGATAGCGAAGGCTGCGTTCGCGTAAGAGATCGACATTCAGTTGAATGGGGCCACCAAACCAGGAGACGCCAATAATCTTTCCACCCGAACGAACTGCATCGACAGCTTGAATTAGCGTTTGACTGCCGGCCAACCCTTGCTTCGGACTACCGCCCGCGCACTCAAAGACAACATCAGCACCATTGCCTCCGGTCAAGTCTCGAACTGTCGAAACCATATCAACGCTCCGTGCATTCAAGGCATAGTCCGCGCCAAGCTCGCGAGAGACTTGGCACGACTCGTCTCGGACGTCCACGGTGATGATCGTCCCCGCACCACTCAGACGGGCGATTTGCAGGCACTCCAGCCCCATACTGCCCTGACCAAGAATGAGAACGGTATCTCCCATCCGTAACTGGGCTGTTTCAACAGCTGCAACGCTATCGCTCAAGGATTGCAGACACGCCGCTTCGCTATCAGAGATCCGATCGTCCACTTTGACCAGGGCAATCGCTGGCAAGATGGCAATTTCAGCGAAACATCCGGGGAGGTCGAAGCCGATCACCGGCCCTTTTCGGCACAAATCGCTTCGCTCGGAGCGGCAAAGTGAACACTCTCCACACGGCAACTTGGCGCGGGCAGCCACCCGATCACCGCGATGAAACCGGGTGACGCCTTCGCCGACTTCGAGAATGCGGGCACAGAACTCATGGCCGAATAGTTGGAGCGGTGCTTCGGTGTCCAACCGATGCTTGACCCGGTCGAAAGCCAACGTCGGGATACCCTTGGCAAGCTGTGCCTCGGTGACGCTGGGTTGCACACAAAGGGGCTTAACCAGAACGTGTCCTGGTTTGCAGATGGGTTCGGGAATCTCGTCGAGCCGCATATCGTTAAAGTGGTGAAAACGCCACGCTTTCATCTGTCGGTTCTCCGTCAATGTCAATTCAGGGGTTGCATGGATTCGACTGCCGCTAAATGCCGCGAAAAGAGGAAAACAAAGAGGATTGGCCGCAAAAAAGCACAAAAAAACGAAGGATTGATTTGATTAAATTCAATCATCATCCTCTCTCAAAACTCACTATTGCCTTTTCTGTTTTCCTTTTTGTGCATTATGTGCTTTTTTGCGGCCAATCCTCTTCTCCCTTCTTGCGGACGAATTTCTGGAGTGCATGACAGGTGGGTGACACCAAGCCACGATTGCCACCCGCTGACATCACTACCTCAGCTACGTAAATGTCTCCATTGGTATCAACGCAAATGTCGTGCGGTGCGAAAAAGTCTCCCGGGGCACAGGGGTCACCACCGCCGCCCCACCTCGCCAGCAACGTGCGTTGCTGGTCAAAAATGCTTACCCGTCCCCCAGTAGCATCAGGGCTCGGGGCAGTTGTGCCCGGCCACATCCCCGCGCGATAGCCCAATTCTGCCACGTAAACATAGCCGGTAGCATCAATGAACACCTGACATGGGCGGGCGATGTTCGTCCATTCGGAGAGGAACACCCCATCCGGAGAGAAGAGTTGCAAACGGCTGTTTTCGCGATCGGCCACGTACACTGTTCCTTGCTTATCTACTGCGATGCCATGAGGAATGTGAAACTGACCTGGTCCGACTCCAGGCTCTCCCCAGGAGAATAGTAGTTTCCCATCCGCCGAGAACTTGTGGATGCGTGCGTTGCCGTAGCCATCGCTGACGTACAGGTCTCCTTCCGGGGCGAGGGCCACATTGGTTGGGTAATGGAACGGTGGCCCGGCCCGGAGTATGTTGCGATAGTCCATGCTTGTTGCCCCCGTGTCCGAAGACTTGCCGCTTGTGCCCAGGGTCAACAACAGCCGTCCTTCGGGGGTGAACTTGCGAACGGTGTGGTCGAGATCGTCGGTACAATAGACCACATCACCCGGCCCAATAACTATGCCGTGTGGCCTGGCAAACAATCCTTCTCCCCACGCCGCCAGGAATCTGCCGTCTCGGTCGCAAACAATGACCGGATGTTCACCGCGGTTGAAGAGGAATACGCGGTCCTGCGAATCGGTCGCCACACCAGCCACTTCCGACCAACTCCAATCTTGGGGCAGTTGCGCCCAGTGGTCGTTGGGTTCGTATCCACATTGCCGACAGTCTTCAGTCGTTACTTTCTTCGGACCGAGATTCTGGTTCATGTTTTTGGCTCACTCTTCACTTTGCCATTTGGATTCTCGTCCGGCGGCTCAGGCAACAGCAACGCAATGATCGCTGCGGGCAGGAACAAAAACGCAGCACTGAGCAGTGCGGAACGATAATCGCCTACCTTGGAGAACATACCGAAAAACACGGTGCCCAGCCCGGCGGCAACGCGCCCGAAGTTGTAGCAAAAGCCAGCGCCTGTTGTTCGTAAGAGGGTGGGAAAGAGCGGCGGCAGATACATGGTAAAGAGAGCGAATACACCTTGGCACAAGCCGATGGCAATGAATCCATACCAGAGGTATTCGTGTTCCAACGGTGCAATGTAGGTAGCCAACATGGAAAGGAAGTAGCCCAAGCACAGACTGGCGATGGCCCAACGATATCTCAGGTAGCGCGCGAGCAGAGCCGCAAGAAAATTTCCACCGATGGAGGAGAATGTCACCAGCCAGACGAATTTACTCACCAGCCGGTTCTTGTCGGCATCGGTCCAATCGTTCAGCTCCGGTAGATTTCGTACATGCTGTAAATACCAGAAAAGGAAAGCCCAGTGTGCCGTCAGCGCGAAAGAGCAAACCAGGAGCGTCAACACTGTAATGCGGCGAATCTGGCCGCGGAACAACTCCAGAAATCCCGGTTGTGTATCCTCGGAATGGTGCTTGGCCCCTTGCCATTCCTCAGGTTCAGGAACAGCCCGCCGAATCCATAACACCAACAACGCTGGCAATACACCGACCAGGAACACGGTTCGGCTTGGATAATCCGCTAGCAAAAATGTCGCCAGACCTGCGAGCATTACGCCGAGATTCACGCCAGTCTGCAACACGGCCGCGATCCACGGTCGCCACTGTTTCGGCCAGGTTTCGGAAAGGAGAGCGGCTCCGACCGCCCATTCTCCACCGATGCCCAATGCAGCCAAAAAGCGAAAGATGAGCAGTTGCCACCAGGTCTGCGCGAAAAAAGATAAGCCAGTGAAGGCGGCATAAGTCAAGATCGTCAACGTCAAGGCACGGCTACGACCAATCCGATCCGCGATGCGACCGAACACCGCTCCGCCGAGTGCCCAGCCGATCAGAAATGAAGCCTGAATCCAAGAGCTGTAGTATCCCACCTGCTCTTTCGAGCTGTTCGGACCGAGCAACTCAGCAACAAAGGGGGCAGCGACCAGAACATAGAGGTGCATGTCCAGGCCATCGAACAGCCAACCCAGCCACGCCGCGATTCCGGATTTCCACTGTTGTTGAGAGAGATCGCGCAGACGAATGACCTCGCTGCCTGTATTTGCCGGCTCGGATGGCTCAGAATCGGAGAGGGTTTGAGTCGATGCCATTCGTTCAATCACTTTCCGGCCATTTGTGGATGGAAGCCGCGCGTCTTGGTGCGAATGCGGTATTGGATTTTTTGATGACGCTTGTGCTGGTAATCCAGAGCATCCACGATTCAGGCACGAATGTAAAGAGTCGCAACGAACACAATCCCACACGCTAGACCGATTATGATCGCTCACCGTAATGCACTGCCAGCCACACGGTCGGCTCGTCCGGCGTCGTCCATTCAACCCGGTGTCTCTTGTGCGCTGGGATGTTCACGATATCGCCGGGCTTCATCTCAATGGTCCCATCCTCGAACCTGAGCTGCGCTGACCCAAGCAGCACCACGACCCACTCGTGCTGGTCCTGGTCATACCAGAAGCTATCCGGTGACTTGTGGCCGTATGAAACGATTCGCTCAATGCGAACCTTGCCGACATCAAGGAGCGTAGTAATAAGCTCGTCGGGCAATTGTTGAGGGAGGCCCGAGAAAAGGTTTGTGTTCATGTCATCAGGCGAGGCGTATGGCAATGGTTGAGCGGATTGGGATGTCGCGCATTATTGCTAATCAACCAGCAGCGTTTCCCACTCGTATTTGAATCGCTGGTGAACGGGCAATTCAAAGATACGATACGAGTACCGGCGCACTCCCACTCCTTTGCGGTGCTGAATATCAGCCCGAGGCAATAACCAGATGAAAATGATTCTCGCCATCATCCAGCCGAATAAACTCGATGCGGTCAAGGAAGCGTTGAACGAGGTCGAGGTCTTCCGGCTCACCATCGTGGATGTTCTGGGCTTTGGTCGCCAGAAGGGGCACACGGAAGTCTACCGAGGTCACGAATTGACCGTCAACATGCTCCGGAAGGTGCAGCTTCAGATTGCAGTCAACGAGGATTTTGTCGAGCCAACTGTAAACGCGATCATCGCTGCGGCTCGAACCGGACCAGAAGGCAGAATCGGCGATGGGAAGATATTCATCCTTCCGCTCGACGATTGCGTCCGAATCCGAACCGGGGAACGCGGCCCTGAGGCGATTTGACCGTGCTCCTCGCCATCATCTCCATCAAGGGCGAGGAGGAACAGGATCTACGGCACCACGGGTTGCGTCCAGGCGCTCTCCACATCCCCTTTCGCATAGGGGTTTGGGTGTGGTTTGGTCGAGGTCACCTTGGCACGGACATACAATTCTTTCCCGGTAAACTTGTATCGAGGGGTTGAGGAAGTAGATTCCGCCACCACCTTGCCAATGTCGGCTGAGTAATCGGCCGTCACGGGAAGCTCCCGTCCATCTTTGTCGAGTTTCGGTTTCGCATCCAGGCTTGTCCCTTTCAGCGTCGCGATGAACTGTGTTTTGTATTCCACTCCCGCTTCCGTTCGGATCGTCAAGCGGAGTTCATCCCCTTCCCGTTTGATCTCATCGAACAGCACACCGGATGTGGCGTAGAACTCACCCATCTCCAAACCGTGGATCAATCCTTCCGCAGTGAGGTGTGGGCTCTTGATCATTACCCATCCCCGACCGGGGTTCACCTTTCCAACACCGTAGGCGTGGTATCCGTGGGCATCGTCCGTCGCCATCCCGTAAACGATCGGCAATCCGTGTTTGCCAAGCCGTAAAGCCAGAGCAATATCCCAGACACGTTCGCAACTCGCGTGCAAATCGTCGCCGTAGTTCCGCACGCTGGGATGCCCATTAAACACCTCGAAAAACCGTAACTCTTCCACAAGAAGCATCTCTTCGGCACGGACACCCCAGCCGAAATTTGGGTGATTCAGAAATCCAATCATCATGCGGGCAGCCTTGCGGCGTTGTTCACCAATCTGCCGCAAGTTTATGGCAATCGTCTCGACGGCATCTTTCCCATCGAGCGGCTTGATCGTATCGCGCAGATTGATCCCGTTCATGTGGATGGGACGTTTGGCGTAGCTATGCGAAATCTCTTCCGCCGGGATGAGCAAAAACTTCCCCGATTCCTCCAATAAGCTCCGAAACTCGGCAAGCGGCTTCAAGCGAACTTCTTTTTTCTCGCTGCCGGTGCGAAATTCGGCCCAGCGGTTTCCAACCTCTGGATATATTTCTCGACTGCGGCCTTCCTCGTTGCGTTCGCCTCGGCATCAACCCACCTCTCTGCTTCCGCGATTAAATTGTGTTCGGTGAGCGCCAGGAAGTGGTAGCCGTGTCGCTTGTACCAATCCACAATCATCTCGGGGAAATCGTCTCCATCGCTCCATAGAGAGTGCGTGTGGAGGTTCCCTTTCCAATAAGGGCTTGCAACCGCCGGAGGTGGTGCGGGTTCCAGACCAGCACTCGGGGAAGCGGGAAGAGTTTCCGGACGGTCAAAGCTCAATGCCAGAGCAAAAATAACGAGTGTCGTCAACCCGATAAAAATGGACCGGGAAACTGAGGACATGGGATCACTCGATAAGGCGTGATTCGCCGCTTGTTATCGCGTTCAGGTTTCCATCAGCAATCGAAGCGGGTCGCTAAAAAGTTGGACGAGTCGGACAGTAAAGCGGCAGCCATCCGCGCCATCGATGACGCGGTGGTCGTAGGTGAGGCTCAGCGGCATCATCAATCGGGGCACAATCTGCCCCTCTTTGACGACGGGTTGGAGGTTCGAGCGGGAGAGTCCCAGGATCGCCACTTCGGGATAGTTGACGATTGGTGTGAACGCCGTGCCGCCAATTCCACCGAGATTGGTGATGGTAAATGTACCACCGCGCATTTCATCGATGGCAAGCTTTCCGGTTCTTGCTTTCTCAGCGAGTGTGGCGACTTCGGTAGCGAGATCGCGGATGGTCTTTTTGTCGGCGTCCTTGATTACGGGGACAACCAGACCACGTTCGGTGTCCACGGCGATGCCGATGTGAAAGTATTTCTTGAGTATGAGCTTCCCCGCATTCATGTCGTAGCTGCTATTGAAGTGCGCGTACTCCTTGAGTGCCGCAATGCACGCCTTGATCGCTAGGACCGTCATGGTGATCTTGGGTGACCCCTTCGGAAGTCCTTCCACGATTCGCTTTCGGCCGGCCTCCAGTTCGGTGATGTCCGCGAGGTCGTGCTGAGTCACCATCGGCATCGTTCGCCAGCCGATAGTCAGATTCTTGGCGATTGTTTGACGGATCGGAGCAACATCCTTCACATCCACAGGACCAAACTTCGCGAAGTCGGGTAAAGGAGGGAGATTGAAGACGTTGACAACCGTGCCGCTGAATCCACCCCCCGATTCCTTGACCTTCTTCCGCTCTTCCCTGATGAATCCCTTCACATCGTCAAGCGTCACGCGCGAGCCACGACCTGTGCCCTTGATCTCGGCGAGGCTGACACCAAGTTCGCGGGCCAGCCGACGAGTGGCAGGACCAGCAGGTATCAGCGTCTTGGTTGCAGTCGCAGTTCCATTTTCTGATGCAGCTTGTGTCGCCAGGTGCGAACGCGAGCCATCGAAAACTGCTGGTGGAGGTGCCGAATCTGGACTTCGTTCAGCAGGTTTTGCTGGTGTATTTGAAGTCGTCGGGGGTGGTGGAGCGCTCCCGGCGGCTGAAGCTGTCAGAGTCATGATGGGGGATCCGATGCCAAGTTTTCCGCCCGGTTTGATGTGAATTTGCTCAACGACACCTTCAACATCGGACTCCACATCCATCGAAGCCTTGTCTGTCTCAACAGACAAAACGGCCTGCCCGTTCTTCACGACATCACCCAGTTTGACCAACACCGCGGTGACGGTCGCAGATTCGATGCCTTCTCCAAGTTGTGGGAGACGAAACTCGACTTTCTCGTTTGCGGTCGATGGGGGAGCCTGGGATTTTGGTTCCGCTGCCTTTGGTGCTTCTGCTTTCTGACGCTCGACCTTTGCTGGCTGTGCGGGTTTCGGCGATTCCGTCTTCCCAGCCGTTGCGTATTTGAGAAGAGGAGTACCGACTGGAATCTTGTCCCCGGGCTTGATGAGGATTTGCTCGACTGTTCCTTCGACATCGGCCTCCACATCCATCGCGGCCTTGTCCGTTTCGACAGACAGAACGGGCTGCCCAGCTTTAATTGCATCACCGGGTTTGACCAGCACCGCAGTAACGGTCGCCGACTCGATGCCCTCACCGAGGGCGGGCAGGCGGAAATCCATCAGCTTTACCTCAATGACAGGATTCAAACTGTCCAGGGGGGCGGGGCTTCGGTGTTGATACCCAGTTCCTTGATTGCCTTCGCAACGACAGCACGATCCAATTCACCCCGTTGGGCCAACGCATAGAGGGCAGCGGCTGCCACATGTTCGGCATCAACTTCAAAGAATCGGCGGAGAGCTTTTCGAGTTTCGGATCGACCAAATCCATCCGTACCAAGTGCGAGCAAGCGTCCATCCAGGAACGGAGAAATCTGTTCCGCAAGGGTTCGCATGTAATCGCTTGTGGCAATCACCGGCCCTGGAGTTTGCGCTAGTACCTGCCGGACGTATGGCACTCGGGCACTCGCCTCGGGGTGGAGTCGATTGTACCGCTCGCACTCCAGGGCATCCCGACGGAGCATCTGGTAGCTCGTGGCACTGTAAACCGTGCTGGCGATGCGGTATTTTTCCGCGAGGATCTGTTGACCACGGAGAGCTTCATTGAGAATCACTCCGCTTCCAAGAATCTGAACTTCTAGTTTTGCAGCATCCGGTTTGACGGTGCGAACCGGGTACATTCCCTTGATGATCCCATCGCGAACGCGATCGCCGGGGATGGCGGGCATCGGGTAACTTTCGTTGTAAACGGTGAGGTAGTAGAAGCACTCCTCGCCGCGAACGTACATGGCATCGATCCCTTCTTCAATGATAACAGCCAGTTCATAGGCGTAAGCAGGGTCGTAGGCCCGGCATGTCGGAATTGTGAGGGCTGCGAGATGGCTATGCCCATCCTCGTGCTGTAGGCCCTCACCGTTGAGCGTCGTTCGGCCAGCAGTAGCTCCCATCAAGAACCCACGACATCTGGCATCGGCGGCGGCCCAGGCCAGATCACCGATGCGCTGGAACCCAAACATCGAGTAGTAGATGTAAAACGGGATCGTGTTGACGCCGTGCGTGCTGTAAGCGGTTCCCGCCGCGATGAAGCTGGACATGCTCCCGGCTTCGTTGATGCCCTCCTGAAGGATCTGGCCGGTGGCACTCTCCTTGTATTCGCTCGGCATCCCTTTATCGACCGGCGTATAAAGTTGGCCAACCGAGGAGTAGATGCCGAATGCCCGATACATCGGCGGCATGCCGAACGTCTGCCCCTCATCGGGGACAATTGGGACAATCAACTTGCCGACTTGGGGGTCCTTCATCAGTTGCGTCATCAAGTTCACCCAGGCCAGTGTGGTGGACTGGCCCTCGACCTTGACCGCAGCCTCATACAGTTTCTCAAACGATTTGCGCTCCGCGGATGGGGCGGGAACGAACTTGTTGTTTCGGAACGGCTGCGCTCCTCCCAGAGCGGTTCGCCGGGCGCGCAGATAACGCATCTCGGGGCTATCGGTCGGGGGTCGGTAAAAGGGCACCTCTCCAAGCTGGTTATCGGTGAACGGCAACTCGAATCGATCCCGGAACTGCCGCAATGCGGCAATCATTTGCCTCTTGGAGATTTCATCGGGAGCCATGTTCGGTTCCCGTTCGATCTCAACCGCGAGTTTCTTCAACTGGTGAGTGGTATTCTTCCCTTCTCCGCCGGCACCGGGCACACCATAGCCCTTGACGGTCTTCACGAGGATGACCGTTGGCTGGCCCTTATGGTCTACAGCAGTCTTGTATGCCGCATACACCTTGAGAGGGTCATGACCGCCGCGTTTGAGAGCAGCCAGGCGCGTGTTGGAGAGGTGTTCGACGAGAGCCTTCAATTCCGGTGAGTTGTAAAAGTGTTCGCGGATGAAAGCGCCTCGCCGCTCGGTTTCTTCCAGTTCCGGGAGTTGCACTTTGTTGTTGATCTCGTCCTTGGTGCGCATATCCCGACCGATGAACTGTTGATATTCCCCATCCACTACTTCCATCATTCGGCGAGCTAGCGCGCCAGTGTGGTCGTTCTTGAGAAGAGGATCCCAGTCGGTGCCCCAGATCACTTTGATCACATTCCAGCCAGCTCCACGGAAGACACCTTCAAGCTCTTGAATGATCTTTCCGTTTCCGCGTACTGGCCCATCCAGGCGCTGGAGATTGCAGTTGATGACCCAGGTCAGATTGTCGAGTTTTTCCCGCCCGGCAAGGCTGATGGCCCCAAGCGATTCGGGTTCATCGCATTCGCCATCTCCAAGGAAGGCCCACACGCGAGCGTTGTCGGTTTTTGCGAGTGACCGATCGTTCAGATATCGGTTGAAGCGGGCATGGTAAATCGACATGATCGGCCCAAGGCCCATGCTTACCGTGGGATATTGCCAGAAATCCGGCATCAGCCACGGATGGGGGTAGCTACTCACCCCGCCACCTTCCTGAAGTTCCTGCCGAAAGTTCTTGAGTTTCTCCTCGGAAAGGCGACCTTCCATATAAGCACGGGCATACATCCCGGGGCTGGCGTGACCCTGATAAAAGACGACATCCCCGGGATGCGCTTCGGTTCGTCCATGAAAGAAGTGGTTAAAACCGATTTCGTAAAGTGTCGCTGCGCTGGCAAAGGTTGAGATGTGTCCGCCGACGTTTGTGCTTTTATTGGCTTTGAGAACCATCGCCATCGCATTCCAACGGACGATGCTTTTTATCTTGCGTTCGAGAATCCGATCGCCGGGGAAGGCCGGTTGCTCTTCGACGGGAATCGTGTTCACGTAGGGGGTGGTGATGCCGGAGGGGATACGGGATGTACCGAGCCTGGCAACCTTACCAATCAATGCTTCCAGAAGGAATTGAGCCCGATCCGGCCCACCGTATTTCACGACGGCCTCGATTGCATCGAGCCATTCGGAGGTCTCTTGTGGGTCGTTGTCCTCGGGCAAACGGGCATTCCGGCTGGCCAACACATCTGGGCTGACGAGCATCGTCGTCTCCGGGAGCAGGTCTGCGGGTGAGGAACGGGCGGGTTGCGTGCGTGGTTCAAGTCCTATCGCATGGTTAGGATAGGCAGGAGGTTCTAGCTCGTCTATATGCTGGGAAGACCCACTTCACGGAGCGATCAATGACTGCACGACCGTCCCGCCGATTCCTTACCCCTTTCCCGTTCGTTCTGTTCGCCACAATCGCTTCAGTGGCAACACAGCCAACTAGCCCGACCATTGCACCGACTCCAATCACGTTTCAGAAGGCAGATGCAACCCTTGGCGATGTGGCCGTGGCACTTTCAAAAGCGTCGGGTATCCCAATTTCCGTGCCACCAGTAGAGGGGCGATTGAAATGCCCCGCGGCGTTCGCTGGTGTGCCATTCTGGGATGCTCTGGAGCAAACGGCCAAACAAACCGGGATGAAGATCGTCCTGTTCGACAAAGGGACGAAAGTGGGATTGGAACCGCGAGGCATGAGCCGGGAGGTTTCAACCACGAGCGGCCCATTTCGGATCGTGGCCAAGCAAGTGATCGGACGGGCGCTGCTGGATGTGGGTGTCACATTCCACGATATTTACCTCGAAGTCCACTGGGAGCCTCGTATCCCCGTTTTCCGAATCGATACGCAACCCAGGATCATAAAGGCAACAGACGATCACGGTGTTGGATTGACCGCCACCACCACTTCGGCCAGTGGCTACCCCACTGAAGCCATCACGGATATGAAAATGAAGGTGATGGGATTGACGCGGGAGAGCAAGAAAATCGGCATTCTGGCAGGCGAATTCCGGGTGACGGCTGCCGAAAAAATTCTGACGTTCAAGTTCGATGATCTCACCGGAAAAATGCCCGTCTCGAAAACCCAAAACGAAGTGATAGCAAGCGTGAAAGGGATCACCAAGCAGGACAAGTTTTGGGAAGTGGAGTTGGAATTGCTCTACCCGAAGAATCATCCGCCGTTCGAGAGCTTTGAAGAGCAGAAATGGCTACGCGACAACAAACTCCAGTTAGTGTCTCCGGACGGCAAGCCAACAAATCCCGAAAGCGAAGAGCCCGCTGCAAGCGGGCGGAGAGTTGTGGCGATATATCGGTTTCCCGTCACGATCAATCCGCTCGCGAAGGGTTGGTCGCTGGTCTACGAGACGCCAAGTCCACTCATGGAATTCAAGGTTCCTTTTGAATTGAGGAACATCCCAATCCCATAACTCCAGCGTGGGGTTCGGAACGCGAAACAGAAAACCAAGAAACCGCTACCAGTGGGCGTGAGGTCTTGGTGACGTATCAGTCACCTCGACGCCTCATATGGCATCCGGATCGATACCGAGTTCCCGAAGTCGAGCCGCCAGAACTTCAGCGCGTTGGCGTTCCTGTTCGGCAAGCTGTTGTTGCTGTTCAGCGCGTTGGCGTTCCTGTTCGGCAAGCTGTTGTTGCTGTTCAGCGCGTTGGCGTTCCTGTTCGGCGCGTTTGTGTTGGAAATCGTAGTTTTCTTCGTGCGTGGGAATCAGAATTCCGTTCCAGTCCCATGCACGTAGCCAATTCGCCAGATATCCGTGATACAGACCTTCCCAGATGCCCAGGTCGAGTTCCATCGCCGGAATGCGGAAGCGTCCATTGAGATCGAGCGTCATTGGCTGATATCGGCCGCGGATCAACTCGAATACCTCAAGCATGCAGCGATCTGGGTCGTGAATTGCATAATATGCCGCCTTGATGCCCCTTTCGTAAACCCAGAACTTGCCAGTCTCGGGCGTTTCGTCTCGCTCCTCTGTTCCATTCCCGGACACGTACTCGACAACCAACAGGGGAGCCATCATTTCCTGCCACATCACATAGGACCGACGATATGTTCCGTCTAGCATTCTCGGCACGTTCGGAACGTAATACCAGTCGGGTGCCTTACATCCGTCCAGTGGTTCCTTCTTATGTGCCCAGTAGATTCCACAATCGGCCCCTATGAAGTAATTGCCATCTGGGTGCAATCGGCTCAGATAGGGCAAGAGCGAACTGGTCAGCAGGTAACTCTGTTCCGGTTGATAGGCATTATCCACGGGCTTGTTGTCCGTGTGGGGCAAGTCCAGGTGCGTTGGCAGTAGCGACGCCAGTGGTTCCGCGATCGACATTGGATGACCCTTTCGGAACGCCGATAAAGAAGTTCCGTGCCAATCACTATAAGCATTTAGTAAACCCGTTGTAAGACCTCCTTTCCATACTCGGCGTTGGAACCGAGGCTTACGCTGGGTTTACCGAATGATTGCCATCAACAATCAACAACCACCGGGCATCTCGGGGGATTGTCATCGCTTCAGTGAGTAGAGCACCACGGCTGAGGCGATCCTCAATGCGCTATCCTTGTCGTATCCCAGGCAATCGGCAGCCTTGTGTCCCTCAATGGCACATCCGATATCGTATTTGCTGTAAATCACCACCCAGCGGCCATCGACTTTGATGCCCTCAAGAAACACCGGATAAGGCCTCATCTCGGGCTCTGGTCCTTTGCCGTTCGTCAACTCGCGTCGGCAACGCACACTCCTAAGGTTGATCCCCGCCTCACGAGCGATCTTGAAGAACGGCTCCTCTTTCCCATCTTCGGTCTTCTCCTGGATAACGACTAACTTCTGGTCGGGGAACATTTTCGTACACATGTCCCGGAACGATTTGTCGAATGCTTTCCATTGCTCGTAACCCCCACATGCAGCATCGGCCAGCAAAAGGCCACCTGTCTGAAGGTTCGATTGGATGTTCTCAAGCTGAATCTCGTTGAATTCCAGCGGTTTGCGCCCGTGCATGTAATTGAACTTGAATCGGAAAAGCTGAACATCGTGCGGTTGAAGAACGGCAGTGTTCTGAGCAACTTCCAGGCGGGCATTATCGCGCAGATAGCTCATCAGGTTTTTCAACGCATCCGGAGCCGGTTCGGGATCGCCATTCAGTCTCAATTGTGCGGCCTTGAAATGACTCCGGGTTACCCCGATCTCAATTCCTCCCTTTTCGACGATTTTTGTCATCGAGAGCTTGGGCTTGGGGAGTTCCATTCCCGTTGCATAAGCGACGATGTTCCGGGCAAGGCAATAGGCTTTTTCTCCTCTGTTTGCCGGGTTCTGTCCGTCTTTGGGCATGTATTTTTGTTCTTCCCAATACCCCGCAAGTGGCGTCGGGCTGAAGACGCAAACTGTCCGGCAGCCCCGATCGAGGACTTCAACATTGGGAAAGTCGAGTGGGGTTATGCCGGGGAACATCTTCCAGATGGCATGTTCGGGAGGCATTTTCCTGAGTTGATTATCGGGAAAGAGTCTCTGCATCAGTTCGCGGAATGACTCCGCAAAGACGGGATCGCCGCAACATGCTTCCGCCAACAGGAAACCACCTTCATCCAGGTAAGTTTTGATGATCTCCTCCTGAACGGGCGTCAGCACGATTTTGTCGTGGCCATTGAGGTAAAGCACTGGCGATTGAAGGAGGCCGCCAACCTCCTCTAGAATCTTCTCCTTGGCGGATTTCCCACCGGGGTTGGGATCGTTGCCAAAATCCCTGCGGCGAACATCGTAAACCTGCCACGAAAGCGGTACACCGTTGAAGAGTTCCTTGCTACAGAACTCGACAACATGACGAGTGTCGTTGTGCTTGCGATTCCAGTTGACTTGCCCGTCCCTGAGTTGCCCTTCCGGGCCGGGTGGAATTTCGACAAACGTACCATTTCCACCCCCTTGCATCTGGAAATTGCCCCAGGCAAACTTGCTGATGAGGACCGGCGTTCGCCCTTTGGAAAGGAACAGCAAAGCAAACGATGTGGAGATGTCCGCGTAAGTGCTATTATCCGTGTTCTTTCCAGCCTCGATAAAAAATGCTCCCCGGTAAGGTCTCTCCTCCCTTTGCATCCTGATTAACTTTTCGCAACCTTCTCGATACCAGTCGTACCGGGCAATGAATCGTTGTCCGGACAACCGACCCAGTCGTTCAAGACCATAAATGTTGTAGAACGTCGATTTGGCTGACTCAAAAGTGAAATTCGCTCCGATCCAGTTCATCCCCTTGGCAAGAGCGGTATTCGAGCCATAAATTCCGCAATCCGCGGCCACTCCCGTTGCGGGATTCAGGTGCTGTTCGCTCTCATCCAGACCCATCCCCGCGATGATAAGACCACACGCGCCGGCAACGGTCATACTGATACTAATCCCACCGTCGCCGTTGTAATATGACCATCTGCCGGAGGTCGGCGGCACGGGGATTTGGGTGCGAATATAGTAGTCCTGAATCGCTTTCCACATCTTGTCGTCGATTTGTACACCCGCCTGCTTCGCGGCGTACAGTCCGAGCAATGCGTACTGAGTATTGGAGTTATCGGAGATTTGATTGGCTGGATAACTCCATCCCTCCAACCTCCCTGCCCCGTTGTTGTAGCCGATCGCATTGGCAATGAGCCAGTCTGCATTGCGCTTAATAAGCGGTAGATCCTTGGGTTGGCGGGCCTCTGCGAAGACGAGATTCTGAATGGCGACCACGTAGGTTTTTTTGGGTTCCAACTTGCGGAGAAACTCGAAGGCCCTGCTTAGCACTGGATCGTCCGGCTTTATGCCACAGTTCAGGAGCGCCAGCGTGACGAGTGCTGTCTGGCCTCCCTTCAAATCCGCTAGCAACGGAATCGTAACCCCTTCCCAATCGCCAGTCTTCTTATTTTGGATGTCGATGAGATACTTCACACCCAGGTCAATCGACTTGCGAACCTTTTCAACCAGTTCCTCTTCGGCTTTCACAGGCGGCTGGGCCTGAGCCGATCTTGCGCCTGCGAAAAGTAGAAGAAAAGTGACTCCGAATGCCAGCGCACAAAAGCGTAACATCGTTCTCCTCCTCGAATGCCCGGCTGTGTCGCAAGAACTGCGGGTTTGCGCGATGCAGTACACCCGTCTATTCGCTCACCAGCGCAGAGGCTTTTGCCATGCCTCTTTCAATTCATTCAGTTTAACCCAAATCAGCCACTCTTTGTTGGAACCGGCTACGCGCAGTCGTGGTTCCGAGACCGTTACTCCCACCCGGATAATCGGCAATCCCGCGAAACATGCCTCGAAAGCAGTTGTGTTCTCCGGCTTGACCTCAACCAAAAAGCGCGTGGTCGATTCGCTGAAAAGGCGGACCTCATCCGAGAGACCATCGGCACCTGGGAGAAGGCCGAGTCCCGTCAAATCGACGCCAACCCCACCAGCGAATGCCATCTCCGCAATCGCCACAGCCAAGCCACCTTCACTGAGATCGTGGCAAGCACGAACAAACCCCTTTGCAATTGAGGTGTGGATGGCCGCGAAAACGTGCGGGGCCGACTGAAGATCGACACGAGGGACGTTGTTGTTGGTTTGTCCGGTGATGAGTGAATAATGCGACCCAGCGAGTTCGTTTCGCGTTTGCCCGATCAGATACAAGGCATTGCCGGGTTCCTTGAGATCCATCGTCACGCACTTCCGGACATCTTCCACTCGTGCGAGGGCGGATATGAGCAGGGTGTGTGGAATATCGCGTCGTTCACCGAGCTTGCCAGCGTAGGTATTGTTCAGACTGTCCTTTCCGCTGATGAATGGCGTTCCAAAGGCAATTGCCACGTCCCGGCAGGCTTCCGCTGTGCGAACGAGCGCACCGAGGACGGCAGGGTCGTTGACGTTCCCCCAGCAGAAGTTATCGAGGATCGCGGTTCGCTTCGGATCGCCGCCAACTGCCACCACATTCCGAACTGCTTCATCGATGGCCGCGGCAGCCATCCAATAAGGGTCGAAATCGCCATACTGAGGGGCCAAACCACAGCCGACTGCTGCGCCTGTCCACGAACCCAGTACCGGCATGATGACTGCGGCGTCCGAGGGCCCATCATTGGCAATCCCCACGAGTGGTTTGATTGCAGATCCACCCTGGACTTCATGGTCGTATTGCCGGATCACCCATTCTTTTGAGCAAACCGAGTGGTGAGAAAGGATGGCCATGAGCACGGAAGTGGGGTCGTGGTTCGCGGAACCCGAAGAAGCCGGAACCGCCTGCTGAGTTCTGCCTTCAACCCGCCTTTCAAGGACTGCGTTACGGATTACGGTTGGTCGTCCATCGTGCAGGAACCGCATATCGAGGTCAGCCACCGAATTACCGGCATAACTGATCTTCAACCGAAGGTCGGCATCGAAATGGCCAAGAACGGCTGCTTCGACATCTTCCGAATTGCAAAGCGATTTCAGTTGCTCCCACTTCGTGGGTGGGACAGAGAGAACCATCCGCTCCTGCGACTCGGAGATCCAAATCTCAGTGTAACTCAGCCCATCATACTTGAGGGGTGCCTTCTCCAGAGTAACCGTTGCCCCAAGTTCCGCAGCCATCTCGCCCACGGCGGAACTGAAACCCCCTGCCCCGCAATCGGTGATAGCTGAAAATAGCCCACGGTCGCGAGCCTGAATAATCACATCCTGAACTTTCTTCTCAGTGATGGCGTTCCCAATCTGGACCGCCCCACCACTGACGGTTTCCGATTCATGTGTGAGTTCCAGGCTTGAGAATGTCGCTCCGTGGATGCCATCGCGCCCCGTGCGCCCGCCAACCGCCACGATCAAGTCGCCCGGCTTTGCCGCCTTCGCGTCTTTCCCTTTCGGGAGAAGCCCGATGGTGCCGCAGAATACCAGTGGGTTGGCGAGATAGCGTTCATCGAAAACGATGGCACCATTGACGGTCGGAATCCCCATTCGGTTGCCGTAATCGCGAACACCCGCCACAACACCCTGCATCACCCGGCGAGGATGGAGAACGCCCTGAGGAAGTTGGTCAGGTGGGTAGTCGGGTGGCGCAAAACAAAACACGTCAGTATTGCAAACAGGTTTTGCAGCCAACCCGGTCCCGAGGAGATCGCGAATCACTCCACCGAGCCCCGTATTCGCTCCCCCATAGGGTTCGATGGCAGAGGGATGGTTATGCGTTTCCACCTTGAAACAGATGTGATTGTTCTCATCGAACTGCACAACTCCCGCGTTGTCCGCAAACACGCTCACGCACCAGTCATTTGCCCCAAGCCTCTGGCGAATTGTCTTCGTCGCCGCAAATACGGTCTCCTTGAGCAAATTCTTGTATACCCGCGTCTCGCCTGTGTTCTTGTCGGTGAGCGTTATGGTGCCCTTGAGCGTTTTGTGAGAGCAGTGTTCCGACCATGTCTGGGCAATCGTTTCGAGTTCACAGTCCGTCGGTTCGCGCCCAAGTCCTCGGAAGTGAGCTTGCACGGCCTTCATTTCATCGAGAGTGAGCGCGAGCATCCCGTCCTTGCTCAACTTGATCAGCCCGGCCTCATCGAGTTTCAGAAGGGCAACCGTAATCGATTTGAAAGTATACGGCGACCCGATACCGAGGTGATCGGTCTTGACTGGTCCGACCACGACTTGCTCGATGGCATCATTGGCCAGCACCTTGCGGAACAGGATATCGCGATCGAGGGAGGAAAGTTCCGGCGGTCCAAAGTAACGACGGAAAGTTCTGGCCCCGCTGACGGGGAGTTGGAGCAACCGAGCCGCATCGAGGATCGTCTGGGCTACCGGGTCCATCACGCCCGGCTTCAGCAACACCGTATAGTAGTACCCGGATTTGGCTGCTGCAGGTGTTGCCGTGGCAGTCTCGACGAGAGGGTCCGCGAGAACTTCGCTCGTCAGTTTTTCGAGATCAGCATCCCCGAGTTGACCTTCGAGGAGATAACCGCGGGCCGATCCGCTGATGAGATCTCCCCCACGCTCAGCATGCGTGAGCAGGTCGAACTCATCGCATACTCGTTCCCGTTCACCATCCCGACCCAGTGGCCGAATCTCAAGATCCCAGAGCATCACGCACCTGCTTCGCCTCGGTTAACCAGCGAACGAGGCCGGCACCATCGCCGGCCTCGAGCATCCTACGGAAGTCGGATATTCGGTCGGTGAACGCCGCGAGGGCTGTTAAGACGGATTCGCGGTTCGCCTGGAAGATCGGCACCCACATGCGTGGATCGCCCGCGGCAATCCGGGTCACATCCCGAAAGCCTCCGGCGGTGAGCGAAAGCAAGTCGATCGGTGTCATTCCCGCCAGGGCGGCAGCAAGTGCATGTGGAAGATGGCTTGTCGCTGCGAGCGCGCGATCGTGATCGTCGGGAGACATCATCAAGACGGTCGAACCAAGTGCCTGCCAGAACTGCACGACACGTTCGATCGCAGCTGGACTGTTCGTAGGGATTGGAGTAACAACAGTGGTCCTCTTCACGAACAGTTCCGATTGAGCGTTTTCCGGGCCGCTTTTTTCCGATCCGGCAAGCGGATGTGCGGGGACAAACTCAATCCCCTCCGGGAGATTCCCAGCCACGCGAGCGACGATGCTTCCTTTTGTGCTTCCGCCATCCGTGAATATGACGCCGCGGAGACAATTCTGGGCAGCTTGCACAATGATCTCGGCAATCTGGTCTACAGGGGTACAGACAACAATGAGTCCCGCGTGCCGGACTCCCTCCACAAGATCGCAAGTCCCCGAATGAATCGCTCCGAGTTCGACCGCGCGAGCCAGGCTGCGAGGTTCTCGTCCGACACCCACGATTCGGCGCGCAACTCCGCGAACTTTTGCAGCGAGTCCGACTGACCCGCCAATGAGACCAACACCGACAATGGTGATCTGATCGAACAACATACGGAAATTATACGACCCTCGCTCGCAGTTTCTGCTTGCTCCACCCACCCCTCATCCACGATAAGAGAAGGGAGAAAGAACAACCCGCACCACCCGCCCCGATGACCCGTTTGCAGCACCATCAACTTATCGACAGATTGCTTTCTCGCCGCGATTGGCTCCGGCTGGGGTTCCCCGCGGTCTTTGGTGCAAGCGTTGCCACTGCAAAGGAAAAGCATGCCGCGAGCGATAGTCCCGGTTTTGGGAAGGCGAAATCGGTTCTCGTTGTGTTCACCAGCGGTGGCCAGAGCCAACTCGACACCTGGGATCCGAAACCCAACGCTCCCGCGGAAATTCGAGGGGCTTTTCGCACGATCCAAACGACTCTCCCCGGGCTGCGTGTTTGCGAACACATGCCTCGACTCGCGAAACTCGCCCATCGATACACCGTCCTGCGGACGATGACGCACGATGACCTCGACCACGGCTCGGCGTGTTATCTCTCACTCACCGGGCAATCGCACGCGAAGAAATCGTCCAACCCACCCCCAAGCCCCAGAGACTTCCCCGCTTTGGGTGCTGTTCTCAAACGGATGCGTCCGACAAAGGAATTCCCTTACACCGCCGTTAACGTCAACGGTCCACTCCTCGCTCCCATAGAGGTTTCGCCCGGGCAATACGGTGGATTCCTGGGGCGCAGTTACGACCCAGCCGAACTCGGCAATGTGATTCAATCCGAACGCCTTCTCGATACGCTCGACCTCCCGGCCGATGTGACGTCCGACCGGCTGGCCGATCGCCGCGGTTTGTTGGGGAAACTCGATCCGGCTGCTGAAGGAGATTTCCGTACCAGACAGGCGTTCGAGTTGATTAACGATCCGCGCGTTCGCACCGCCCTCGATCTTGAAAGGGAGCCCATTAGCACCAGGGATCGCTATGGGCGCGATCGGTCGGGTCAGGCATGTCTGATGGCCCGTCGGATGGTTGAGGCTGGTGTGCCCTGGATAACCGTTTTTCTCAATCACGGTATCCGCGGACAGGATGATCACCCCGACGACAACGATGAGTACGGCTGGGACACGCACAACGATATCTTCGACGCCCTCCGCGATCATCTGCTTCCGCGGTTCGATATCAGCGTATCGGCGTTGCTGGATGATCTTGAGCAACGTGGATTACTTCAGACAACGCTCGTCGTGGTGATGGGCGAATTTGGCAGAGCGCCTTTGGTTGCACTGGAGAAGAATTTTGCGGGCAGTTCACCTGGCCGCAAGCACTGGGGAGCGTGTTACTCGGTGGTGCTGGCAGGGGCTGGTATTACGCCAGGAGCCCTCTACGGGTCTTCGGATCGGCACGCTGCGTATCCCAAGGCTGACCCCGTAACACCGGGCGATCTGGCTGCGACCATGCTCCACTCGCTCGGCATTTCACCGAATGCACACTACACCGATCCCAACGAACGACCCTACCGGGCAACCACGGGGAACCCGATTACTCGACTTTTTGGCGGGTAAGATTGCGTTTTCGTTGCTGCATCTTGTTCAAATTATTTATATATCTATATAATATACTTAAAATCATACAAAATTCTTTACTGTCGTTAATCTGTTTTCAGGTCAACGAGATCGTGTGGTTGTTCAACCGTTCATAGCCCGTATTCGTGATGAGATAATTGTTTTCGATTCGGATGCCATTATCGCCGATGTAGAGCCCCGGCTCCAGGGTCACGACATCACCAGCCACGAGAGTTTCATTCGAGTGGCGAACGATGAACGGTGGCTCGGGATGCGAGATGCCGAGTCCATGCCCGCCATGCGTTGGGAAGTGATCGGCGACTCCCCCGGCTTCAAAGACCCCTCGAATTGCATCATAAACAGTTTGACACAACACACCCGCCGCCATCTTCTGTTCGCCTGCTTCCATCGCTTTCACACAAAGTCCAAATAACCGTTTCTGCTCGGCTGAAGGGTCACTGCCAACCACCAGAGTATTGGTGAAGTCGCTCCGGTAACCCTGAACGATCACCGAGTAGTCGATGATGAATGTCTCCCCCCTTTTGAGAACGTGCGGCGTTGGAGGACCACCACGTTTTGAGCCATTGGTGACAGTGAAGTCGCCATAAACGATGGCCCAGTGCCCTAGCGCCTTCTCACAGGCTGCATTAACGCCACCGTATATTTCCAATTCGGTGATCCCCGGCGCTATGTTCGCTCGACACCACGCATGACCGGCATCAGTCGCACTCATACAGACTTTGAGGAGATCCACTTCGTCCGGGTCTTTTCGCCGACGCAGTTCCGTTGTGATCGCGAACACTTGTGAAGCAAGCGGATCGGCAAGGGAATCGTGGATTCGCCCGCCTGCGGCTTGCAAAGCAGGTCGGAGGAGCATGAATCGCGGCCCCTGTCCGGGTTCCTGACCCGTGTACCACGTTACGGGGTTCAGTTCATCGACATGAGCGAGTTCAATCGTCTTCGGCATCTTACTGTCGTGGAATAGCGCAGAATGCCCATCGGGTCGAATCACCAGGAGCGCTCCGAAGTCAGCGTGCTGGCTAATGGGTTCGACATAGAAGTTGGCAAAGTATCGCAAATGCAACGGATCAGCGAGGACGATGGGAGATGTCTGGCGAAGGCGGTCAAGAAACCGCTGTCGGCGGTTTCGGCATCCATCAGCGGTCAGCATGGCAAGATCCTCACGACCACCGGGGGAAGTAACCAATCGGATAGGTTCCAACTCTCACACAGGCACGTCGAATTCGTAGGCACGCGATTCAGACTTGTAAATCAGATCAATCGCCAGCGTAGCGGCAAGCAGCAACATTTTAGCCAGCGGTTGGTCGGACAGATCCAGGTTCACGCGCAGGAAATAGTTGTCAGCCGAGAAGAGAAGCTCTCGGGCGAACCCAGCTAATCCTTCAATCTTCTTGGAAACCTGTCCGAGTTCCACTGTGCCATCTTCGGTGACAAAGCGATAATCGAAACCGAACAGCCTCCCCTTCACCTCGGCGAAATACTTGCCATCCTTGTCGTAAACCTGGAAGCCACCGCTAAAAGTCAAAACCTTGCTTTTGAAATACCCAACCAGCACTCCCATTGCATCGCGCACTTCGACCCGCGATTGGAATATATAGCCACTCCTCTGAAGGCTGAACACGAGGGAGTCGTCTGGCTTTTCCCGCACTTCAAGTGACGTGGGGAGTAGGTGTTTACTCACCACCCACCGCAACGCCTTGGTGAGAAAGCCGATTTGTTCCTGGGCTCCGCCGAGCAATTCGCCCGTCTTGGCGTTTTTAATGTCGTAACTCTGCACCGACGAAAGGATTTTTCGGTGTTCCTGAATCGCAAAAGTATTGCACTCGAGCATCGCGATACTCGGTTGGTGCTACTCAATGGTTCTTCATCCGGTTTTTCAATGCCACTGGGGAATTGTGATCTTGTAGTCGGGGAGATGGGATGAGGGTAAGGAGATGGCTAAAGTGCATGAAAAAAAAGGAACCGGCCGCTTGCCCCCGAACCGTCGCCCATTCAGTTCGGAGACCGCGGCCGGTCTTTAAGTAGTCTACATCAGATCCGGCCTGAATGACAACCAATCCATGCCGGAAAATCCGACGAAATAATGCAACTGACGGTTTTTCCGACAATTGAGTGTGTATTACGATTGAACATACTAAGCATGAGTTGCTACAAACCATTATTGAATTTAATCTTACGATAATTGTACAGAAACTACACTCGTCTGGTATCTTTTCTGCTTCTGAAGAAAGATCGCATCAATTTAATCCGTATCATCATCACCAGCATTATGACCGGTGCTGATTCCCATTTGCCTTGGCAACGCCCAAGCCAAGGCAATCTTTGAAACTCTAATTCACGTTCCGGTTCGCCTTCGGAACACCGTCTGGGTTGAGTGAGGACGCCCAACGCCCTCACTTCCTCAACCCGGGCGGCGATTTCTGGTACCGAAGCCTAAACGTGCATCTCGTCTGTCACATTATTAGGCACGCGTTCCTTGTCGGACTTTTTGGTCCGGGCAAATAGCATTTCTGTATCCTCTGAATTCCAATACTGATGCGGCATTTTTCATACTTTATCTCTCCTGGCACTCGATGTGCCAAATGCAATAGATTGGTCTCGCGCCAAAACAAGCAGCTTGCGCTGCATGTATCCTCTACCTCCCCGCTTAAACTCACACCCTCAATGGTGAGCTGATGAGTGCCTGTCGGTTGACATCGGCTTCTCTCTTTGCGCTTCTCATTTTCACACTGCCTATAAACAAGGCACATTCTCAAAGCACTCCTCGCCTTGAGGAGTCACCCCTCCCCCGAATCAAGGTTGTTCCTCCTACTGAGGCGAAGCAGACCTCGGCAGCAACCATCTCCAATTCTGATCCCTCTATTGGCGAACTCAAGAAAGCACTTGAGGAAAACAAGAAACAACTTGCTGAAACACAGCAAGCAATTGGGGAATTGAAGACTGCTGCCATCAAAGGGGATGAGCTCCAAAAAGCGATGGCAGAAACCAAAGCCGCGAACGAAAAAATTGTCGCTCTCGAGAAAGGGGCTGAGGAGAACAAGAAAGCCATTACCGAAGCTGCCGACAAGGCTGAAACCGGAACAGACCGCGGCGATACAGCCTGGATGATGACCGCCAGTGCGTTTGTTTTGTTAATGGTGCCCGGTTTAGCGCTTTTCTATGGTGGGATGGTGCGGCGAAAGAACGTACTGGCAACGATGATGCAGAGTATGGCTGCCCTGGCGGTGATTGGCGTTTACTGGATAGCGATTGGTTACTCGCTCGCGTTCGGCCCGCCACTCATCAAACTCGATCTTTTCGGAGTGAAAGAAGCAGGTTTCATTGGATGGAGTTGGGATCTCGTCTTTCTCAAAGGCATCCTGTTCGATGCGAAATTGCCTGCAAATAACATCCCCGTTTATGCCCATGTTCTGTTCCAGGGGATGTTTGCGATCATCACACCAGCTCTAATTAGTGGAGCCATTGCCGAACGGATTCGGTTCTGGCCTTTCTGCATTTTCATGCTGCTTTGGGTCACCTTCGTTTACTGTCCCTTAGCACATATGGTGTGGGCGTTCGATTGGTTCGACCCCAATATCATTGCTGCGAATCGCGGTAAGGCAGCGATTGGGTTCCTCGGGAAAATGGGCGCTCTCGATTTTGCAGGTGGCACTGTTGTCCACATCGCTGCGGGTCTCGCGGGGCTGGCGTGTTGCCTCGTTCTCGGAAAACGGGCCGGCTACCCAAAGATGGTAGCCCACCCGAACAGTATGGTTCTCACTCTTCTCGGTGCTGGACTTCTGTGGTTCGGATGGTTTGGATTCAACGCTGGGAGCGCGGTGAACGGCTCCGCACAGGCCGTGTCGGCATTCGCGGCGACGCAGGCAGCGGCAGCAGCGGCGGGGCTGGCGTGGATGCTGGTCGAATGGTTGCACAAGGGCAAGGCAACAGCGCTCGGTCTCGCTTCTGGAATTGTTGCTGGTCTGGTCGCAGTAACGCCAGCGAGCGGTTTTGTGTATATGTGGGCGGGACTCTTCATCGGGATCTTCGCAGCAATCGTCTGTTACTTCGCTGTAGCGATGAAGAATCGCCTGGGCTACGACGACTCTCTGGATGCGTTCGGCGTCCACGGTGTCGGTGGATTCCTTGGGGCAATCCTCACAGGGGTGTTTGCCACCACCACCATCTTCCCGGATGGCGGCGATGGACCGTTCGCCTATAGCTTTCACCGGGCTCGTCTCAAGACAATCAACGATGAGAAGCTACTTGACAAGGCCAAGACCAAAACTGAGGAAGCAGAAAAGGATGTCGCTGCCGCGGAAGCAGCGGTGAAGAACGCTCCCGAGCCAGACAAGGCCGAGGCGGAGAAGACGCTTGCAGAGAAAAAAGACATTGCGACAGACAAAGCCGCGACCCAGGAGAGCCTGAAGAAAGAGAAAGAGGCACTGGAGAAAACGATTGACAAACAGGAAGACAAGGACAATGGCGGGAAAGACAAAAAGACTGGGATGTCGCAGGTTTTCATTCAGCTCAAGGCAGCGTTATTCTCTGCAATCTTCGCGTTCACACTGAGCCTGCTTCTGGCAATTCTGGTCCAAACCGTAAGCGGGGGTAACTTCAAGACCGATGAGAAGGGCGAGTCGGAAGGATTGGACCGGACGGAACACGAGGAGGTTGGCTTCGATTTCGGATTGGCAACGGAGTCGGTTGCCGTGGTAACCGCTGCCCCGCGTGCTGCTGATATTCCTCGCGGGAACGGCCGCTTCGACCTCCAACTCACCGGGGCCGACCATGCGGAGTTGATGAAAGTCTGGACAGAGTTGTGCCAGCCTACCAAGGAAGCGGCTGATGCCGATTTCCTTGCAGTTTATCCCTACGTCACCACCATCCGCGGAACGAAGTTCCGTTGCCGTGGCGGGAATCCGGAAGAACTGGCCAAGCGACTCTCAACGCTGTTCACCAAACACGTTGGTAAAGCGATTGTTGCTACAAAAGTGGCCTAACTCCGCGTTTCGTTATTAGTCCTTCGTCCCACTTTCTTCGTAAAAAGAATTAGTGTGTCGCTCCGTTGTCTGCCCGAATGACGAGGGACGAATCAAGAAGGACGAACATGAAGCTCATTGTTGCGATCATCCGACCCGAGAAGCTCGAAGATGTCCAGACCGCTTTGGCCGAGCGCGATGTCTATTTGATGACCGTGAGTGATGTCCGTGGTTGCGGTCGGCAACGCGGGTTCACCGAGGTATACCGTGGAACCGAAGTCCAGATCCGGCTCATCCCGAAGCTGAAGCTCGAAATTGCCGTAAACGAACCTTTCGTTGAGGCGACTGTGGAAGCTATTGTCCACGCCGCGAGGACTGGCGACACGGGAACCATCGGAGATGGCAAGATCTTTGTGCTCTCGCTCGAAGACTGCATCCGAATTCGCACCGGGGAACGTGGCGGCGAAGCCATCGGCCCTTGAGCAATGCCGATAATCGGAAAGCCCACCCTCGCAAGGGGTGGGCTTTCTTGTTATCCTCGCTTGGAATGCTCCAGTGGTTACCTCTCCCTTCGCCGCCACCTGATTGAAAGACAACACGATTTCGCACCACAAAAGGGATACCCATGCGTCACCCTCTCGAACCCCTTTCGGCCGCTGAAGTCTCTCGGGCTATCGAACTTCTTACCGAGGCAGGTAAGGTCACACCAACCACGCGATTCGTCAGCGTCATGCTGAAAGAGCCATTGAAGTCGGTCGTTCATTCGGGCAAGGAATGGGATGCCCTGCCCCGTGCGGCTGCGGCTGTCTTGTTCGACAATACAACCAACTCCTGTTACGAAGCAGAGATGAACTTGGCAACCGGGGCAATAAACGCGTATCGGCATGTACCTGGCGTCCAGCCGACCATGACCATCGATGAGCAGGTTGAATGCGAACAAGCGGTGCTGAATAGCCCCGAATTCGCTGCCGCCATCAAGAAGCATTATGGCATCACCGACACAAAACTCGTGATGGTCGATATCTGGAGCGCGGGGTATTACGGCAACGCTGAGGAGCGCGGGATGCGACTCGCCCGACCGCTCTGCTTCGTCCGAAGCGATCCGACCGATAACGGCTACGTCCGCCCGATTGAGGGCATCCGCCCGGTCGTTGATCTCAACACGATGCGTGTCCTGCGGATTGAAGAATACGGACACTGGCCTCTTCCACCGCAGGAAGGCAACTACGCCTCGGATCGTGTACACAACACGAGAACCGACATCAAACCCCTTGCCATCACGCAGTCGGAAGGGCCGAGTTTCACGACCGATGGTTATCAGGTAAAGTGGCAGAACTGGTCATTCGTGATCGGCTTCAACGCCCGGGAAGGTTTGACTCTGCACCACATTCGCTATGCCGACAAGGGCCGCGATCGCTCGATCCTCTACCGTGCATCTCTTACCGAAATGGTTGTACCGTATGCCGATCCCAACCCAACTCAGGTTCGCAAGAACGCATTCGATGTTGGAGAGTATGGCATGGGCATGTGCGCAAACAGCTTGAAACTGGGCTGTGATTGCGTGGGGCACATCCACTATTTCGATGCCCATATGTGCGACAGCCGCGGGAAGCCGCTCACCATCCCCAATGCAATTTGCATGCACGAAGAGGATTACGGAATTCTCTGGAAGCACACTGATCGACGATTGCCCGATGCTCCCGAGGTGCGCCGATCAAGGCGACTGGTCATTTCGAGTGTCTCGACTGTCGAGAATTACGAGTATGGCTTCTTTTGGTATCTCTACCAGGATGGCAATATTCAGTTCGAGATCAAGCTCACCGGGATTCTCTCACTGGGAGCAGCCAAGCCCG
>Ga0206850_10095_pt1 | contig 30445 bp, 26 predicted proteins | sample Alteio_BWOrgCont_16_FD_152885 | JGI IMG/M metagenome (GOLD analysis project Ga0206850, IMG submission 152885) | Enriched cells from forest soil in Barre Woods Harvard Forest LTER site, Petersham, Massachusetts, United States -... | ecosystem: Environmental > Terrestrial > Soil > Temperate forest >...
CGGAGGAACTTGACTATTTCCTTTCCCTTCGCCCCGGGTTGATTCAGATAGACCACTAACCAGGTCGTTCCCGCGATGGGGTAGGAGTCATCGCCCGGCGGGTCCGTCAGCGTGTAGCGCAAATCCGCGGGGATACTCTGGAGCGATGCGTTCGCCGCGGCGGTCACGCTCTCAAGACTCGGCTGAACGAACTGATCGGCCGCGTTCTTGATCTGGGCAAACTTCATGTTCCGCTCCAGAGCAGGCGACAATTCCACGTAACTGAGCGACCCGACCTTGCGACTGACTGCCTTCGTCACACCGTCGCTTTTCTCGGCATCTTCTCCGACTGGCCACTTGACCGTTGTTCCCTTGCCCACCTTCATGTCCCATTCGAGGCTGGCCTTGCTCAAGAAATCCGTCCAGATAAAGGTGGTTCCGCTGCTGTCCGATCGGCGAATGACCGTAATTTCCTTATCCGGAAGAGTGATGCCCGGATTACTCGCGGCGATTGCCTCATGATTCCAGTTCCGGATCTTGCCGAGGTAGATGTCGGCCAGAACCGAACCGGTAAACCGGAGTTGCTGTTTGATCTCGGGCAGATTGTAAGTGACCACCACCGGCCCCATCGCCAGCGGAATGTGGATGACCTCGCCATTCGCATTCCGGGCCTTGGCGATTTGCGCATCGGTCATGGAGGCATCGGTACAGCCGAAATCGAGAACCTTGTCGATCATGTTCTCGACTCCCCGACCCGAACCAATCCCATCGTACTTGATCTTCACGCCCGTCTTTTGCTCGTAGAGCCGGGTCCAGTGTTCCATGGCCGATTTGATGAATGTCGAACCACTTCCGGTGAGAAGCACATTCGTCGAGACATGCGCATCGACGGGTTGTACCGGCTGCTTGGGCGGGACGGTTTGGGGTGGATCGTTGTTCTTGTTCGGCGTCGTCGGTGGCTTGGTATTCTGGCCAGGCGGCTCAGGCGCGTTGGCAAGCGACCGGGAGGGCGTTGATCCGCTTGAGTTCTGAGCCGCGGTGCCCGTGTTCAGCCACCAGATGGCCCCGCCAGTCAGCAGAACCGCAAGCCCAATCGCACCAAACAGGATCGGCGTACTTCGACGAGTAGATCGGGCCTTGGTGGCCGATGAGGAACTGATGGCGTGTTGAGGGAGTGTTTCGGGCGAAGGTACGGGCGCGGGCTGTGGACTCGCAACGGTTGCCGGCGGGGTGGTGGAGAAGAGTTCCGATGGTTGGGGCATTTCCGCATGTCGCCGAGCCACGTTCACGGGAGGGGCCAGTTCGGTTTGTCGCGTGGTCCGGATATCGTCTTCTCGCGATTCAACTGTGCGGGGAGCAACTGCGGTGCCAGCCTCCATCGGTCGCGTGCCGCGGGAGGTTGTCTCCATTCCGCCACCGTCTGAAGCTCCGGCGAAGCCCCACCGAACCTCTGCCAGCGGCCCCACAGACGATGCCGATTGGCCCGATCCTGAAATCAGACCAAGCCGGTAAGCGGAAGGGAGAATTGGGGGCATCTCATCCACGGAAGGTGGTGGCACGGAATCGCGAAGCAACGGGCTGAGTGCAGCGATCACGCCCTTCATGGTCTGGTAACGGTCGTTTGGATTCTTCGCAATCATCCGGTCGAGAACCTCGGCCAATCCGAGCGGCACGTCGGGACGCAATTCCCGAATTGCCACCGGCTCCCCCTCGAATGGGGCTTTGCCCGCCAACAGGAAGTAGAGTGCTGCTCCGAGGCTGTAAATATCCGACCGTTGATCCACTGGCTCATTGGATATCTGTTCGGGGGAGATGTAATCCCCGAAACCGCTGAGCGTGCTTCCTTCGGTAGGAGTCGTCTCTCGGCTGTTCCTGGCCAGATCTCCCAGGAACTCGGCCAACCCCAGATCGATCACTCTCACAACACCCGTTCGATTGAGAATGAGGTGTGCGGGTTTGATATCCCGATGGATTATCTGATTCCCGTGAGCGTGTTGGAGCCCAAAAGCCGCTTGCCGGATGTAATCCACGGCCCGCTGAGGATTGAGCGGGCCAAGGTGGGTGACGATTTCTTGCAGGTTGTTCCCATCCACATAATCCATGACCAGGAACGGAGCCGAGCCGGCCCGTTCCATCTCCTGTACCCGAATAATGTTCGGATGATCCAGAATCCCCGACTCCCGCGTTTCACGAACAAACCGTTCCAGGGCAACTCGTTTCGAGGTTGCCTCCTCACCTGCCGCTTTCTGGAGAAGCTTGATCGCCACCAACTTCTGGACGCGAAGATTCTCGGCAAGAATCACTGGCCCCATCGCGCCATTACTGATGATTGTGAGAACCTTGAATTTGTCCGCGAGGAAAAAGCCCCGGCTCTTGCCGGCCAACAATTGTTGGACCTGAAACGACGTAAGGAGGCGGTCCTTGATCAACCGATCCGCGAGAACGCGCGCCCCATCCGGGCCATTCCCGACAGAGCGGGGGTAGGAGTGCAGTACATCGGGCGGAAGCAAGCCGCTCTTGGCAACCACTTCCAGGAATTGTTCGCGAGTGTGGGGTGTAGACATAGTTGCGCGACATTGGGAGTTGTCGGATGGAGATACTCTTAACCCGTTACGATACCAGTTAATTCCCAAGAACTATGTGAATATTCGGTGTAACCCACAGACGCGCAGGGACAGAAGCGAGGAAACCCAAAAGAATTTGCAAATGCAACGGGAAATCAGCGACTTTTCGCTGCACACGACGGGCCTCCAGGGGTAGGATTCCACGCCGAAAGCGTTACATTCAAACCTCTTTGGGCATCGCCGCGACCGATAACTGTCATAATGCACGCGACGAGTGCCTGGTGCGGTCTCTTGGAGTTGCACGAGTGAAGCGTCACATTTTGCGTTTCGAGTCGATGCGACAACCGCTCTTATCGAGAGCGGCGTTCGTGCGGCGATTGGCCTGGAACTTCGCTGTTGCGTCCGCCCTGATTGGAGTGTCGCTTTTCGGTGGGATGGTTGGCTATCGCACAACCGAGGATATGGCCTGGATCGATGCCTTTGCGAACGCTTCGATGATTCTCTCGGGGATGGGACCGCTCGATCCACTGAAGACATCGGGAGGGAAGTTGTTCGCTGGGCTATACGCGCTCTATAGCGGATTGGTTCTCATTCTCGCATCGGGGATCATCCTGGCCCCATTGGTTCACCGACTCATTCACCGCTTCCACTTGGAAGAAGAACACCCGGATAGGGCCCACAAATCCTGATCTTGTGTGGGAGGAAAAATAGCGCCGCCCGGATTGAGGAGGCTGGGCGTTGGGCGGCCTCAGACTCAACCCGGGCGGTGTTCCGGAGGCGAACCGGAAACTGGCTTGGTGTGTAAAGAAAACCGGCCGTGGGCTCGGCCGGGTCAATCGCTGGGCGAAACCACGGGCGACTGTGGGCGAAGTATTGGGCGTGTGGCTTGTGCGATGTGAGGAGCTATAGCAGGATGCGTACCGTGATGAAATTTAATCTTTCAGTTCGACGTAACTGTATATTGGAATGATTCTTACGATCTACATTTCTGTTTCTCGTGGTTTGGATCGCAGTGGAGATTAGTGTCGGGAAACTCGGCGTATTCTTCCCTTTCGTCCGAAAATCCGTCTCTCTTGGGTTGCCTTCGTGGGTGGTCCGGACATACAGTTCTAATAGACCGGTCGCGGTTTCCGAACTGAATGGGCGACAGTTCGGGAGCAGGCGGCCGGTCCTTTTTCATTTCTGCATTCGCGCATCGCACATCACTTAACTGCTCGTCGTATCTGGGCAGGGGTGACAGCGGTTCACCTGTTCAGACTATGGGTGCCCATCTTGAATGGGTAGAATGTGCTAACGTCTGCTTCAATCCCCGATATTTGTCGAGGTAAGAATGGAGTCGCAACCACAACCACTCCCAACCCTGGCTGATTCATGGAACGGGGTTGCCGAGTCCACCGAGATTAGAGAAACTGCTCAACACGGGACAGGTGCAGACGTGGATCCCAATCCAAAAGCCACTGAAGATTTCCTTGAGCCGCTAGTATTCTGCTGGAATGAAGACGAGTACGTCGCCTCGCAAGCGGCCCGAACCTTCTGTGCTGAACTGTATGCCGATCCTTGAACTACCCACACCGTCCACTCCTCTCAATCAGGGCGATCTGCTCCGTGATGTAAACCTTTATCTCACCCGGACAGCCAATACGCCCGAAGGTGAGAGTACGCTCGCCAAATCGAATATCTGTTTGGTACTCTCTCGACCGTGCGTGGCAACCCATAAGCAAGCAGTGATCGTTGCTGCTGTGGACAAATTCCCGTCCCAAACTCCCAAAGAGATAGATACCATCAGAAAAGCCGTCCACTTTCTGAACGATCAACTGCGAGACGGCCAAGGTCAGCCTGACGTGTTCTACCTCGGGCAGCTCATTGGGATTGCCTCAGAAGGTCGATATGCTGCTCGCCTCGACAGCCTCCACACGATCGAGATTCCAGGGAGGCCATCCGAAAGAGTCGCCTATCTCGAAAAGCACCGGTTCGCAAAACTCAGCCCTGACTTCCAACGAGATCTTCATTCTCGTATTTTTCGCGCATTCGCGAGCTTGGGCTTCGATGTCTTCCCACCGCGTGGGCAGACTAGGTCGGCAGGTGTCTCACTTGCGGCTCTTGGGGTGATGGAAGGGGAGCCATGCTCCGTTTTCCTTGCTGCTCGCCACGCTCTGCGTGATGAACAACATTCCCTCAACCCCATCGTAGATGTTGGGGTAGATCGTATTCACCGTCTCGAACTTCGCGCCGCTGGCTCGCTTCACGATTGCATCGTAAGTCGTGTTGTAAATGTTCGCGAATGCCTCGAAAAATGCTTCCGGGTGGCCGCTTGGCAAGCGGCTACTCGCTCCTGCCAGTGAGCCAAGGTATGGGCCGCCGTTGCGCGTGTAAATCTTGTGCGGCTCACCATTCTTTCGGACGATCAACTTGTTCGGCTCCTCCTGATGCCACTCAATTGCCGCCTTGGTCCCATCAATTTCGATGGACAGATCGTTCTCGCGGCCGTGACTGATTTGCGATGCGGTCACCGTACCGAACGCTCCATTCTCGTATCGCACCAAAGCGGTGCCGTAGTCATCGAGCGATCGACCGCCCTCGAACACCTTCAGCGTGCAGGCAATCTCCTTGGGCAGCAGACCAGTGATGTATCGGCCGAGGTTGTAAGCGTGCGTGCCGATGTCGCCAAAGCATCCGGCTGCCCCGGATTGCTTGGGGTCTGTCCGCCACTTGGCCTGCTTCTGGTCAGACGATTCAAGCCGGGTGCGAAGCCACCCCTGGATATAGCAGGATCGAATGGCGTTGATCTCACCCAGTTCGCCGCTCAACACCATCTCGCGGGCCTGTCGCACAAGGGGATAACCCGTGTAGTTATGCGTGACGGCAAAAACAACGCCACTCTTTTCGACCACTTTGAGGAGTTCCTCGGCCTGGGCCAGATCGAATGTCATCGGCTTGTCGCAAATGACGTTGTAGCCAGCCTCGACAAAAGTTTTGGCAATCTCGAAATGCGTATGGTTGGGTGTGGCAACGGAGACGAAATCGACCGGGTCCGAACGCTTCTTCTCGGCAACAGCCATTTCCTTGTAAGAACCATAGGCCCGGTCGGCGGGGATGTCGTAATCGGCCGCGGATGCCTTGGCCTTGGCGGGATCGGATGAGAGAGCTCCGGCAACGAGACTCGCCCGGTTATCGAGTACAGCAGCAGTCGCGTGGACGCGGCCAATGAAGGCCCCTTGGCCGCCACCAATAAGGCCCATTCGGAGCTTGCGGTTGAGTGGTGCGTTGGTCGGCACGAGTGAACTCCCTGGGAGAAGGGGGAACGGGAAGCGTGCCGAAATTGTAAGACCAAAGGGATTAGTGTTCAGTGTTCAGCTTCGCAGTTTTCAGTTTTCAGTTCAGTTAAACCCTTCAGACACCGCATGCGATGTTTCAATGTCTTAACTAAAAACTGAACACTGTCGAAGCCACCTATCACTCCTTTTCGACCACTTTGATGAGTATATCTATGTAATTCGAGTCCCCCTCGTTCGGTATCACCTCCACTGCCGCCCTTTGAAACCCAGCCTTTTCCAGCCTCATGCGGGCTTTTTCCAATTCCGGATATTCCAACACCTGCCCGGGGGAGAAATTGACCATCTTCATGATCTTCCCGTCGCTGGTCCTTTCGTTCCCTTCAATCCTGATTATGTGAATCCGGACAGGGCCTTTCGACTCGGCTGGAGAGGTAATTCCGAGTTGCTTCATCCGATCCGCCTGCTTCGTCGCCTTCTGCTGAATCGTCTTAATTAGTTCCTGCTCCTTCTTCTCGATCTCTGCTTTCTGGGTTCGGAGTGCAACCAGTTCATCGAGTATCTGGTCGAGTGATTTCTCCTTCACTGGTTGTAGCACTGGAGTCGATGGGATCGCCAGTGGGGGCGACGGCGCAGGGATGGTAGGGACAATCGGAGTTGGAGTCGGAGGGATAGTAGGGACAATCGGAGTTGGAGTTGGAGTCGAAGGGAGTTGCGTATACCCGTGACTCCCAACCAACACCACCAGAACGAGAGCAAACAGCGTGCGAATGGTCATGACCACCTCCTGTAAATGGGTGAGCAATGTACATGTGTGGGAGAGAGATGGTCAAGAGCAACGGACAACCAGAAAGGACTGCGGAATGTATCAAATTATCCCACTCATCCGCAGGATGACCACAACAACAACTCCCATGAGAAGTGGAACCGCGACCCGCTTTGCCAGAGTGAACGGATTCGTTCCCGTCAGTGTCGCACACATCATCGCCACCGCCGAAACCGGCGACATGGTTCGTCCTGCCGCACTGCCCAGCGATACCATCGCGCCAACCGATGCCGGGTCCAGTCCCAGTGCGAGTGCCGGGTCGTGAAAGAACCCGTAGAGGCTCTGCGTGCTGGCCATCCCCGATCCACTGATTGCGGCAAACGCCAGAGGCACGAACGCCGCGAATGGCTGCATGAGTTGTGGTGTCGCGGCGATCCATTGACCGAGCAACTGCGCCAACCCCGCTGCCTCAATCGCCTTTCCAAAGCAATTCGCAATCACGATCAGACTGACGATATGCGTGAAGCCATATCCCGCGCCCTCGAAGAATTGCTTCACGCAATCGCGCGATCGGGAAGGAGACACAGTTGCCGCGACAGCCACACCGATCAGCATGGCCAGACCAATGAGGCGCGTGTTGTAAGCGGAGTCGCGTTTTCCATCCTTTGGCAGAATCACCCACGAGTCTGGAATCTCAATCCAATGTAACGGTGGACCAGCCGCAAACAGCAATCCAAGTGGAACGAGCGGAACCAGGGCTTTCAGAAGGTTGATGCGAGTTTCTGGCGGAGCCTCCACTAACACGAGAGATGGGGAATGTCCTTCGTTTGCTTTCGCGCCGGGCGGTACAAGTTTGTCCGCTCGACTCTTCCGCTCCCACCAGATGCTCAGAACCCAGAGCACCAGCATCGAGATCGCCAGTTGCGTGAAAACCAGTGGCGGAAGGTACTCCCTGGCCTGGGTCGTTGGTGAGACGTCCGTCTTGCTGTATACCGTGAGCAGTTCTGGCGCTCCGGGGTTCAGCAGTTCCCCACCAACCGAAGCGCCCAACAGCAAGCAAGCGCCGGCAGTGGCCATCGAATACCCGGCCGCTCGCATCAGAGGGATGACGACGGGGCCAATGCAAACGGCGGTACTCGTCTGACTGATGACGGGAATGTTCACCAGGAAACCCACTCCGATCACTCCCGGAACGAGCAACCACCGAACGTGGCGCAGCGGCTTCACTAGGAGCAAAACGAGGTGGCGTTCGCATCCGGTATGCCGGAGGACATACGCGAACCCCATCGCCGAGCAGATGGGAACAACGAACTTCTCGTTCGAGAAGGTCGCGAGGAACTCGCGAACAACCAATGCCAGCGCCCGGAAGCGATCGTGTGGCTCGGCGTTCAAACCCGTCACGATGGAAATGGCAATTGCGGCGATGAGCAACACCAGCCGCACATCCCAACCCCGCACAACCATGCAAATAGCCGCGACCACAATTGCAACGGAAGCGATCGCCCCGAACTCCATGCGAATATCTCCGAGTTGGCCGTCTGTACCGGGTGTACGAACCGGGAAAAATAAGCCGCGTTCGCCGCGTGGATGCGTTTTCCTGTGCAATAGGGCCGTGGGAAGAGAGTTTTCCGTAAAGAGGGCTGATGTCAACTCCCTCAGCCCGGATTTGCAGGAATACTGAAGATGATTCAAACGCGAGTGAGGGAAAGTTATGCAGAACGATGCGAAACTTGGCCTACTTGCAGGTGTACTCGGCGTGATCGTCGCGGCAACGATCCCTGTCAAGTCCCCGGCATCATTGGGAACCCCCACTGGTTCCGCTTCAGCAACTCCATCCCAATCCTCCCCAAAGGGTGATGGGAAACCCACGACTGCTCCAAAGAATGCCGATGGACGCGCGAATGAAGTCGCTGCACCCGCAGTCCTGCCAGCGGATTTGGGCACAACTCCGGTAGCACGGACGAAGAAGGACGTGGAAGCGACGACTACCGCTCGAACCCAGCGGGACGAGGAACAGTAGTTGAAAGTGGATAGTTGAAAGTGGAAAACGAAGATGACGGTTTGGGCGAATTGTCCGTGTCTTTCTACCTCTCTTCGCTTTCAACTTTCAACTTTCAACTTTCAACTACTTTCAAGGGCGAACACGTCTACCGCCCGGCCCCTCTATACTGACATCAGGAGGGGTTCGGAATGTCTCGGGTTGTGCTGGCAATGAGTGGCGGGGTGGACAGTTCCGCATCGGCCGTTCTGCTCAAGAAGCAGGGGTACGATGTGGTTGGGCTGTTCATGCGAACCGGCACGCACGGACACGACCAAGGCGGCACTCGACCGGACAACAAGAAGGGCTGTTGTTCGGCAATCGATGCGAGCGATGCTCGCCGGGTTGCCGATCGACTCGACATTCCGTTCTACGCACTCGATTTCGAGCGCGAGTTTGGCAAGATCATCGACTATTTCGCCGATGAGTACGCCCGCGGCCGAACCCCGAACCCGTGCGTGGTATGCAACACCTGGCTGAAGTTCGGTCAACTCTGGGCGTTCGCGCAGCAACTCGGTGCCGACTTCATCGCCACGGGCCACTACGCTCGAATCCTCCCCGGGCCAGATGGCCCGGAGTTGCACAAGGGCATCGATTCGGACAAGGATCAGTCTTACGTCCTGCACGGCATCAAGCGGGAAGTGTTGCCGCACCTCCTGTTCCCTGTGGGTGGGTACACCAAGCCGGTAATCCGCGCGACCGCCCGCGAAGCGGGTTTGCTTGCCGTTGCGGACAAGCCGGATAGCGTCGAAATCTGTTTCGTTCCGGGCGGCGACCACACCGAAATCGTCCGCTCGCGGCGACCCGAGGTCGCGGTGGCGGGTGCGATTATCGAGAAGGATGGGACAGTTCTTGGCGAACACGATGGGATCGACCGATTCACGATCGGCCAGCGGAAGGGGCTCGGTGTGACCGCCGGGCGCAAGCGATTCGTTCTCGAAATCCTGCCCGAAACGGGAACGGTGATTGTGGGGGATCAGGGAGACCTGCTCGCGAGTGGGCTGGAGGCTTCGCGCGTGAACTGGCTCACCGAACCGCCGACCGAGCCGCTCCGCTGCACGGCCAAGATCCGCTATCGGCATGTGGGAGTTGCTGCCACGATGACGGCAACGCCGGATGGTGGGGCGGATGTGCAGTTCGATGAACCCCAGCCCGCAGTTACGCCCGGCCAGGCGGTCACGTTCTACGATGGCGCTCGGGTGCTGGGCGGTGGGTGGATTGAGAAGGCGGTAAGGTGAATAACAGCGGGGGGTGACGATGAATGGGTTGACGAAAATCCGTCTCAGTGGATGGAAGTCGATTCGAGAGGTCGAACTGCCCCTTGGCCCGCTGAACGTGCTGATCGGAGCAAACGGCAGCGGGAAGTCGAACTTCATTTCGTACTTTAAGTTTCTCAACGAAATGAGTGAGGGACGGTTGCAGGAGTATATCGCCCGTGTAGGCGGTGCAGAATCATTACTGCATTATGGGGCAAAACAAACGCCATTTATTGAGGCAGAGTTACAGTTCACAACACCGTCCGGCGAAAGTGCATACTACCAACGACTGGCTCATGCTGTGACCGATACGTTGATCTTCACAGATGAAAGGTTGAGGTTCTTCGAGCGTCCGGGATCTCCATCCGAAGAATACCTCGGCGCTGGGCATCGGGAAACCATCCTCCGAGGTGGGGGTGTGTTTGACAAGGAATCAGTGCGAATTCTATCCCGGCTAATCAACTCGTGCCGGGTTTATCACTTCCACGACACATCTGCGGAGGCTCCGATTCGTTCGTCAGGGTATATCGAGGATAACACATACCTCCATGCGGACGGACGTAACCTGGCAGCGATTCTCTATCGCTACCGTCAGACCGCAACACTGCGACCTGTATACGATCGGATCGTATCGACCATCTCGCAGGTCAACCCACGGTTTGGTGACTTTGTGCTCGAACCGCGGGCTTTGAACCCTTCCCAGATCATGCTCAACTGGCGTGAGAAGAGTCGCGATTATTTGTTTGGTCCTCACCAACTTTCTGATGGGACATTGCGAGTGATGGCCCTGACAACTCTACTCCTTCAACCCGAAAATGAGTTGCCAAGCGTGATGGTGATCGATGAACCCGAACTCGGGCTTCATCCTTACGCAATCGGTGTTCTCGCAGCTTTACTCCGCAAGGTGTCTCATTATTCTCAGGTGATCGTCTCCACCCAGTCGGCCGAGTTGCTCAATTATTTCGAGCCGGACGAGGTTATCGTGGCCAACCGGAAAGGAGAGGAATCCGAGTTCCGGCGACTCACCGCAACCGAACTCGATGCCTGGCTCGAAGAGTACACCTTGAGTGAGTTGTGGGAGAAGAATGTCTTGGGTGGAGGACCGCATTGATGCGTCAACTCTACCTGTACGTCGAGGGGCAAACCGAACAGACTTTCGCGGACGTGGTATTGAGACCGCACCTCGCTCAGTTCGAGGTCTATCTCATGGGAGCAGTCCTCGCAGAGTTCGGGCGGAAGAAGCAGAAGATTTCTCGCGGTGGAGTCGCGCGGTATGAACCCTTCAAGCGAGGGTTGATGAGCCTCATCAAACAGCACGACCGCCCGGAAGTTACCGTCTCGACGATGATCGACTTGTACGCCTTACCGTCGGACTTTCCGGGATGGGCCGAAGCTGAAAAGTTGCGGATTGATCCCGCAAGCCGAGTCATCCGTTTGCAACAGGAACTCGCCGCCGCCATTAACCCCGACCCGACGCGGTTCTTACCCTATATCCAGTTGCACGAGTACGAGGCGCTGCTATTCGTTGATCCAAGCAAGATGGAACTGTTCTACTCGGAACATCCCAACGAACTCGCGGAACTCCAGAAGATTGCAGATGACCACCCAAATCCGGAACTGATCGACGATGGCAAGCAGACGGCCCCATCGAAACGAATTATTGCCCATCTGCCAGATTACGAAGGTTCCAAGCTCCTCGTGGGTCCACAGGTCGCGGAGCGAATTGGCCTGACAGCACTCCGCGCCAAGTGTCCGCATTTCGATCAATGGGTGAAATCGCTGGAACAACTCGGCCAGCCCTAAACATCTTTGTAGAGGCTTCGGGAATAATTCTGCCGCAATGGTATCTCATCTGCTGGAGGGGTGAAGATGGGTGCAACCCACCCCTCAGACCGGTCACTTCGCTCACCCGGATCTGTTTCCACATCACACTGTTGAGGTATCGTTCCATGTTACGGTCATGTGTACTGTGCTGCGCAATGGCAGGAGTTCTCGGACTCACCGTCGGATGTTCGGAGTCGAAGGATACAAAATCCTCGTTGACTCAACGCGATGAAGTCGCGAAGACGATGAAGGTCAAGCTCGATGAGATGGACAAGAAACTGGAGGAGTTGAAGGCCAAGGTCGAGAAGGCCAGTGGCGAGGAGAAGACCAAGTTGGAAATCAAGTGGAAGGAATCCGCCGGGAAACGGGAAGCGTTCGCGAAAAAGTACGAGGAACTCAAGGCGGCTGCGGCCGACAAGTGGGAAGCCGCGAAGAACGAGACCGAACACGCATTCAACGAGTTGAAAAAGGCGGTCGAATAGTAAGAGAATGGTAAGTCGAGAAGTCGAAGCCGTTGCAGCAATGGCTTCGACTTCTCGACTTATATCTTTGCATCAAACCATCCCCCACAATCGCCGCAGCGCCCACTCAGTGCCAAGCAGCAGCACGAACACCACCAACCAAAACGGCAGAAAACCTTTCGAGTGGTTTCGCCGCCAGTCCGGGTAGTAATGCGGCTTGGGGATCATCGTACTCAGGGGCTCGGCTTTCAAGTCTTTCAGGAACCCCGGGAGATCCTCCAGGCGGAGTCCCTTTCCGCCGGTCTGCACGGCCAAGCGGGTCATGAAATCGTGGTCCGCATTCACCCGTAACATCTCATCCGAGATGTCAGGCACGGCGATGAACTTGGCCGTTGCACGCAGAAGAACAGGCTTACCCTCCGCATCCAGAACGGGCTTGCCCTCCGCATCCTTCTTGGGACTTGTCAGCACGACGAAATACTCGCCCCTCTCCCGCGGTCGGAACAACACTTTTGCCCCGTCCTTGTCCCGCATGACCGTTTCCGTCTTTGCTTTGTCAATCTCTGCCTGATCGGGTTCCTTTGCTTCCTCGGCTTTTCGATCGGCTGGCTTGGGCATCGGAACAATTTTGACCGTCAGTTCGGCGTTCGGATCTTCTTGACCGTTCGGGAGTCGCACCCCGACACGGATCGTCTGTTCACCACCGGCCTTGAGTTGCCGGTAGAGCGGTCTGGCATAGGCCAGCCCTTCTTCCTCGTCCTGGTGAGCGAGCCAGAGGACGCACTGCTTCCAAAAGCGGGTGTGAATCTCGCTGCCCAGTCGCGTCTTCGGCTGGCCGAGCTGTTCCCACAGATAAGTGTCATATGCTCCGAAGGCGAGAACCCGACCGCGTGCCCCATCCCCAATCTGGAAGCCGACCAGAAGCGGATCGCGGTCGGGAGGCTGTTTTGTGCCCGCGGGGATAACCGCGCCATCGGGATTAGCCCAGGCATACACAGTGGATATGGTCTTCTTCGTCATCTTGTTGTAGCCGGTGATTCCCGCTCGCCGGCGAGGGTTATTCAGTTCCTCCCATAAGGCGATTGATTCCTTTTGCTCTTTGGACAATTTCATCATCTTGGCGAGTCCATCCTCGGTGGGGATGGTCTGATACAGGGTGATCGATCGCTGGGTAGCCTTGTCGACGTTCTCGACAATTGCCGATAGTGGACCGGTCGGGCCGGCAACGGAAGGTGGAACCACAACGGGGAGGAGTTCGTTGGGCATTCCCACCAGGGCGTGTTCGCCACCGAGGAACATGAGCCCCATTCCGTTCTTCTGAACGCGCTCGCGGATCTTGTCGAGGACCATGATGGTCCGGTTGCCCCTCTTGAACATAAGCTGGGCCGGGGTGATGTTGCCAATGATGATGACATCGTAAGCCTGCGAGTCGAGATCAAGGAGTTCCTCCGCCCCGGCCGAGACTTCTCCATCGGTCTGGCGGATCACCTCGTTCAGATCGAATCGTTTCTCTGACCCAAGAACGTCCCGAATGCGCATTGCCTCCGGGCGCAATCGGTCGATGACCAGGACTCGCACCCCATCCTTGTTTACGGTCAAATATGTCTCGGAATAATTATTGTCGTCGCGGGATTCGCCCTTGAGGGCAACAATCTCGCCATCCTTTTGCTGGCCTATCTCCAGTTTGACCTTGATTTCGCCTCGCTCTCCCGGGGCTTTCACGGGTATCCTCACCTTGTTGTCCTTCTCCTTTTCCAGGAGAACTTCCTCGGTCGCCACGATCTTGCCATTGAACGAAACGCGGGCGACGACGCGAGTGCCTTTAAACCCGTAGGCCTGGACTGTTCCCACCACGGTAAACATCGTCTTGATCGACACCGGTGATGGCTCGCACTCGACTCCGGCGACGATGATGTCCGAAACATCTCCCGAACTGTTGTCCGAACCGACCGTGAAGGTGGTGATCGGGCAATTTCGCCGACCCCACTTGGCCGCTTCGGCGATGGCAGAGTACGTTTCTCCGTTATCGCCGCCGTCGCCGATGATGAGATGCCCGCGGAGGAAGCGTTCCGTCTGCCAATGGTCAAATGTCCTGTTCAGGTACGTCCCATAGTCGGAACGCTTGCCATCGGCGGGGTCGCCCGGCGAATATTTGTTCATTCCCTCGCTGAAGTCGGGAGTCGAGAACTTGTAGATCACCGTGGTTACGTTCTGTTCAGCCGCCAGCTCATCGATAATTGGCTGGCATTTCTCCAACATCTTGCGAACGGCTTCGATTCGGGACTGGTTGTTTACTTCATCCTTGACGGTCATACTTTCGGAAAGGTCCACACCAATAAACAGCCACGATGGGAGCTTGGGGTTCTCCTGTACCCCGACACTGGGGCGGAGCGCGGTAAACAGGGTGACCAGTAAGGCGAGCAGGCGAAGGACGAGAACGATCAGAATGCGGCGACGATTGGCATTTGGGTGGCCGCTGTATGTCCAGATGGTGAAGACAATGAGAAAAAATGCAACGACCATGAGAGCGGGGAGACCGACCGGGGACAGCGACCACGGATAAGCCGGACGAGCGTTGAAGAAGAAATTGGAGTCTGGCAGCATTTGGGTCACCGTTGAGTTCGTATCGTGCCGCTCAGGAAAATGGTGGGGCTCGCAAAGCCTCGACCCACCCTACAAGACAGATCGCGCCGCTGACTCGAGAAGCCACCCAATAATCTCGCTTTGTAGGGTGGGTCGAGGCTTTGCGAGCCCCACCATTACCCGAAACACGGAAAAATGGTGGGGCTCGAAGACTCGACCCACCCTACAAATCCGAGCCCACTACCACCACCGCCGATTCGGGGAGCCACCCAATAATCCCGCTCGCCAGTCGGACCTGGACCCATCCACCCCGATGACTCAGTGCCCGAACCTCCACACCGCGCGGAAGCTTGGGCTCCAATCGAGGCATGTAGGTTTCGGAGTTCCAGTTCCCTTTACTCAGAAATACGTCATCGGCCACGATCAGCAGAGGCTCGGCGGCTTCCCGTTGCCGCTGGCGGTAATCTTGCAGCCACACGCCACCCAGGAGGACAAGCGCAGCCATTGCCAGCACCGCGAACATCAACCACCACCCCGTGCGGGTCATGGCAAACCGGGCCATTCCTCCACACGCCAGCAACCACAAGAGCGCTGCGATCGACCACGCTTCGGCTGGCGACATACGATTGCCGATCGTCGGGGACGATGTCGGCCGACACTGGCTCGCCAGATCGCCAATGAGTGGATAACCGACCGCGGAGCGGGCATCTTCAAGAGCCACTTGCAGCGGACGACTCCACCGGGCCACCGCAAGTCCCTCATGCAACGCGGCAATGGCTCCCGGCAGATCGCCAGCAAGCTGGTGGGCATGAGCGCGATTCAAAGTCAGGTCTGGATTGCGATACCCGCGCTGCCAGAGTTCATCGTACCCGATTGCGGAGCGAGCGAACGCCGGTCTCGCTTTGGCGCTATCGTTCCGCAACGCTGTTCCCTCAGCGAACGACTGCTCAGCAATGGCCAGTATGGCCGCATCCGACAAGCCGGCAGAACCAGAGGAGGAGATTGGCGAAACCGCAAACAGGATGAGGAGGCTGCCCATCATGCACCCTCCAGTCGGGTAATCAGCGCTTCGGCATCCGCAGCGAGTGACGCCCCATTGTCGCCAGGAGGTGCAAATCGGGCGGCATCGCATGTCCGGAAGAACTCGGCAACTGCAACACAATCTGGAGTGGATACTCTCAGTTCATCCAGTGCGGACTCGATCTCGCTCGGTGTGGCGGCTCCAGGTGGGAAGGGGAACCGCGTTCGTAGATAGCCCAGCACCGCGACAGCAATCACAGCCGGTGGATCGCTGGTCCGATGAGCCCGATGGATTGCATCAATCGCCCGGCGAGCCGCCCGGCTTCGGCGCATTCTCGCCAGACGCACGGCATCCGGGAACACCCGCTGCCATACAACGAACCACCCCAGCGCACAAAGCGGCCCCGACAGCCCCACAACCAGCCAGAGCCAGTAATCCGGGACGAATTGTCCCTTCTCCAACAACTGCTGACCGGTCGCCACTACGAAGAGGCGATCGGGCTCCCCAAGCGGGATCACAGGTGGTTCATTTTTCGGGGCTTCGGTTACTGTGATCGGCACAGCTCGCGCTGTGGTGAGTGGGAAACTGCTTTTCCCAGCGGGAGCGGCTGGATTGTAGAAGTAGAACTCCAGCATCGGCACCTTATCGACCGACCGGTTCTGCGGACGCAACTTGTACGAGAATTTTACTTCCGTCGCGCCTTCGCCTGGCGGAGGGTCGGCGTTGTCGGTAATCGCGAACCGGGATTGGAAGTCGATCAACTTCTTCAGGTCCGGTCGGACGATTCTTCGGGGATTGGTCGCCCCGGTGATTATGAGTGTCGCTGTCAGCTCGCCACCATCGGGAACCACTTTGGGCTCCACGCTCCAGGACACTTTCACGGCACTGCCTTGAGCATGGTAGAAGTTTGCCGAAGGCTGATTGATGAGGGGAGCTTCCCCCTGGGAAACGATTTGAGAAAGAAGGGAGGAAGAAGACAGGAGCAGGAGAAGACAAGCCCCCCAAGCGCAACGGCTCCGAAAGACCGGGTGAGAGTCTTTGTTTGGAGATTGCGGCTTCCGTCCGGGGTCATCCTTCATCGTTCATCCGTTCCGGAATTATCATCAGCCGAATTCGCTCTCCACTATCAACTCTCCAAACTCCACCAACCCGGAATATCACCAGTCGAGTGATCCGGACCGTTCCGGGCCGTAGAGCGTGTTCCGGAGGGTTTGTCGTTCCTTCTTGAGTCGTTCCGCAGTCCGTTTCAGGTGTTCCCGCGTATCCTCGGGGCTGAGTGGTTGCTGCGTACTGCTGTCCTGAAGCGGTTGCAGGTTGGGGGAATGTCCTGAGTCTGGGGTGGGGTTGGATTTAGCTCCCATGTTTTGCATCATGTTCTGCTGGTTAACTGACTTCATGTTGTTTCCACCGTTGTTCCCATCGCCGGTTTCGGGCGTGCCGGGTTGCTGGTCGTTGCCGGAGGGTTTGGGTGGGGGATTATTTTGAAAATCTTCCGGCGGTGGGTTTTCGTTTGGTGTATCCGGCTTCGAGGTCGTTTTTCGGGCCTCGTTCCAGCGGATTTTGGCGAGTTCCAGATTGTGTCGTGCATCCGCCTTGAGCGGTTCGTCCGCGACTGCCGACTCAAGACATCGTTCGAGGCAGGCGATCGCGGAGCGATACACCCCAGCCGAACCACCCCCCGCCGAACCACCTCGGCGAAGGATGCAGGTGCCGCGGTTATACCACGCCTTGGCGGCACGATCTGCCGGGCACTCCGCATCATCGAGAACCCGAGCGTAGTGAAGTTCCGCTTCCCGGAATTCTCCCTTCTGGAACAGCACAGCGGCACGGTTGAACGCAACCAACCCCGGGTCGGTCGTTCTTTCTTCCGCCGTGGTGTACAAGCGGTCGGCATCCTCGATATCGCCGCGGAGGAACGCGGCGTTCGCCTGTCGGATTAACTCCTCGGGAGTCGCTTCGGTGGGTGGAGCCGCCGCGATGAAGAGAACGAAACACGCAAGGGGTACCCCGATTGCTGACCAGTTTCTGGATCTCGTCATGAATGTTCCCTCGTCACGTCGGTCGCGTTCTCCATTTTACCCTTTGCAGTCCCGCTTTACCTGCCCCGAAGCCAACCGATCAAAAAAAGACCGAGTGCCGGGCTGAAGAACCACGGATACCGTTCCTTCGGCAGCGGCACGGAATCGTCGCTGACCTCGCGAGACGGTAGCGGTTCGAGTTGAGTCCGGAAAAATTCCCCGAGTTGCGGTGGGTTCATCCGAGCCGCGATGTACTGACCGCGGGTTTCGGCCGCGATCTGCTTCAGGGGTTCTTCCTGGAGTTGCGTCGGCACAGGGTCCGGCCCCAACATGAGGAATTGCCGGTCGTCCGGGTTGCCGATCCCGACTGTATAGACCGGGATCTTGTTCTCCCGAGCCTTGGTCGAGCCCTGAAGCCATTCCTTGTCGTCGCCCGGATCGTCCCCATCGGAAAGGAGAAAGATATCCTGATACCCGGGAAACCGCTTGTCCTGTGCATTCACTGCCTCAATAAGTCCTGCTCCGATCCTGGTGCCGGAAATCACCTCGTTGATACTGGGCCGGCATTCCGGAGGAGGATGCTGTCCATCCACATCTTCAATAACAGACCGGATGTGGTCGTAATCGGTGGTCAGTGGGCAAAGCACTTTCGCATGTGCCGCGAACACCACCACGGCAACCCGGTGGCCGCCCCGGCGGGCAATCCCGTTGAGCAAGTCGAGCGCCCCTTCTCGAGCAGCCAGCCATCGCTTCGGATCGTACTTCTCCATGGCATCGGTTTTCGTCCACCCGTTAGGGGGGATGATCACATCCTCGGCACGCATGCTCCGACTCAGATCGAGGACGATGACGATATCGCGGCCAACGGCAACTCCGGTTTCATCGCTCTTGCCCCATCGCGGTCCTGCGAGCCCAAGGATCAGCAGCACCCAGCCGAGCGGATATGCCAGGCCAAGCCACTGCCGACGCGGAACGGGATGGGTCAATTGTCCCGCAACTGCTGCCGGCCGACCGATCTGGACCACAGCCAATCGCCTTTGCCGCGAGGCCCAGCGGTTTATCATCCCCAGGACGGGCAAAAGCAGCAACAGCCACAAGGCATCGACGCGGGCAAACCGCACCGCAGTGAGAAATTCGCGCGCATCGGTCGCGAATCCTGCCAACCCAGATGATGTAGCGAAGACGATCGACACCTTTCACCCCGGGAAACATTTGGAAAGCTTATGCAATCCTCTCACGGCACAACCCGCCAGCGCGTGCGATCGAGAACGTGTGCGGTTAACAGGAAGACGATCGCCGCGGCTGCGCACCAGGGGTAGAACTCGTAGAACCGGCGGTATTGAAAGCTCTCCACGGTTGACTTTTCAATCTGACTGATTTCCTTGTACGCTGCCAGGAACTCGGCACCGCTGTTGGCCGAGAACGATCTTCCGTTGGTTATCGCTGCGACTGCCTGCATCGTTTCCTTCCCGGCTTCCCGTTCCGCGAGGGCATCGGGGGCAGCGGTTGCAGGCAGGATACCGCCGCAGTCGATGGTGTAGATTGGGAACCCGAGATTCGCTGCAAGCTGGGCTGCTTCCCGAGGCTTGTGCATCGCATCCGGCCCGTCTTTGGACTGGATGTGCTGCCCATCGCTCAACAACACGATAACCTTTCGCTTGTTCCCGAGTGCGGCATCGAGTCGGATAACTGCTTCCGCAATCGCATCCCCGATGTTCGTGCCGGCGTTCACATCGGCTTTTGGTTTCAGTTCATTGACCTTCTGGAGCAAGACGGAATGATTCAGGGTGAGTGGACAGGTGGATTCAGGGACCGCGGCAAGTTCAACGAGGCCGATCGAATCGGACGGGCGGGGTTCAAAGGTGGTCCCATCCGGGCTTTCCCCACCTTCCACAAACAACTTGAATGCCCGCCGGGCCGCTTCAAGTCGGCTGATGAGCGGGCTACCGTTAGCCCACACGAAATCCTGGTCGCCCATGCTTCCGCTCACATCGACGATCATGTCGATGGCAATTCCGTTTGCTGGAATGCGGGTTTTCAAATCCGGCTGTCGTGGCCCCGCGCACGCCAGCACAACCGCCAGACATGCCAATCCACGAAGGGCAGCTCCGCCCCAGACCGCGCGCCAGGCTTTGCCGCCACGTATACCGGCAAACAACGACACATCGCTGAATCGGACAGCAGCTCGTGGGCGTCGAGCCCACCACCACGTCACAACGGCGACCAGCGGAGTGAGCCAAAGAAAATCGGAGTTCGCGAACGACATTCCTTCAGCATGCACGATTGCTGGGCGAGTGACAAGACGGGCAGATGGCTGGAAGCAATACAATTCCCGCGTCTCTAGGGGTGAGATATGCCCGCTTTCGATTGGGATGCGGTGATCGTCGGGGCTGGTGCGGCCGGTCTCTTCGCTGCAATTCATGCAGCGGAGCGAGGTCGCCGCGTGTTGTTATTGGAAAAGGGAAAGAAGCCGGGAGTCAAAATCCTGATGTCCGGCGGCACGCGCTGCAACATCACCCACGATTGCGATACTCGCGGGATCGTTGCCTCGTTTGGGCCGAATGGAAAGTTTCTGCATTCGGCGCTCGCGGCACTGGGTCCGCGGGAAACCGTAGCCCTCTTCGAGGCCGAAGGGGTCGCCACCAAGATCGAGGAGACAGGCAAGGTTTTCCCCGTGAGCAATCGCGCGGTGGATGTACTCGATGCGTTACTCCGCCGACTCGCCCGCAGTGGTGCAACGCTCACAATGAACGAACCGGCTCGCGAGATTCTCCCGCATCCGGAAGGTGGATTCCGGGTGGTCACTCGTTCCCGGACGCTCACCGCGAGTAAAGTGCTGATTACCACCGGGGGTCGGTCCTACCCCGGATGTGGCACGACCGGCGACGGTTACGGTTTTGCCAGCACATTCGGCCACACACTCGTTCCCCAGCGGCCCGCGCTCGTCCCGCTCACGGTGCAGGCTCCGTGGATCGCGGAACTCCGCGGAATCACCATCCCCGAGGTGAACCTGAAGGTTATCGACCCTGAAGGGAAACCGCTGACATCACGTCGGGGATCAATGCTCTTTGCCCATTTTGGGCTGACTGGCCCCGCTCCGCTCGATGTGAGCCGGGCTGTCAGTGGACACCCCGAACCGGGCAAACTGACTCTGGAACTCGATCTGCTTCCGGGTGAAGCCGAGCCGACGTTCGATGAGTTCGTGCGAATTGAAAGCGCTGCGAACGGAAAACAACTTCTTGCCGGCGTGCTATCCACGAAGATACCGCGGCGAGTGGCGGATCAGTTACTCATCGTGTGTGGTCTGGCGATTGACCGCAAAGCCGCAGCGCTGAGCAAGCCGGATCGACAGAAATTGGTTTCGGCGGTGAAGCGACTCCGGCTGCCGCTTCGCGGGACGCTTGGATTCGAGAAAGCCGAGGTGACGGCTGGCGGCGTGAGTCTCGATGAGGTGGACTCACGAACGATGCAAAGCAAAAGGGTTCCGGGGCTCTACTTTGCTGGCGAAGTGCTGGATCTGGATGGCTGGATCGGCGGCTACAACTTTCAGTCGGCGTGGAGTACCGGCTGGCTCGCGGGCCGGGAGTTGTGAGGGTTTGGGTCGGGTTTCGCGTTATGTCAATCTTCGAGGTGCAACTCTTTGAGCGAGAGCGAGGGAGCCTTGATGAGATCCACCAAAAGCTGACGAAGTTGCTCGGCGTCCAGCGCAGCAACACGTTGCTGAACTTCGGGAGCCAGTGGACCGAACCTCGTAACCAATAGCAGTAATACGTTTTCGCGACGTCCTTCGATTCTGCCTTCCAACTTACCGCGTTCATACGTGGTCATCATGTATGGTCTCGCTTCCCAATATTGCTCGGTGTCCAACAATATCTGGAACTGCTGCCGTTCGTTCCAAGCCAACTCACTGGTGGAACATCAATCTTCGAGGTGCAACTCTTTGAGCGAGGACACCTTGACGAGATCTACCAGAAGCTGACGAAGTTGCTCGGCTTCCAGCACAGCAACACGCTGCTGGACTTCGGGGGCCAGTGGACCAAACCTTGCATCCAACTGAAGCAATGCCATCTCGCGATTCGCTTCAATCTTGCCTTCCGCCTTGCCTTCCGCCTTACCGCGTTCGTATGTGGTAATCATGAGTGGTTTCGCCTCCCGATAGGGTTCGGTTTCCAACAACGCCTGGAACCGCAGACGTTGGACCTCATCCAAATTAGCATACGCTTCAAGGCATTCCGTCAGCAGATGCCGTCTCCAGTCATTTTCGCCCGATAGAGCAATCCGTTTCAAGCTCTCAGCGTACAGTTCCGCCTGACGTTCGCGTGGGGTCCGCATCAAGGTACTCAGCGCCACACCCAACAGGTTTACCCCACTCGCATACTCTTCGGCCGGCAAACTGGGCAAGCCCACGTAAGCATACTCGAACCGGAGCAGACGGTGGCCCCAGAAATATTCCTCGTAGGCATCCCAGCCAATGCCTTCCAGACCGACACGTAGATACAAGCCGATCGGCAGCACCGGCAAACCGCTATCCCGTCGCAGTTGCGTGTAATACTCGAACATCCGCGGTCGGAACGGTTGCACGCTCTCACGCGATTCGACCTCGACGTGGACAAGAGCAACCAGTTCGGTAAGTTCGGACTGGAGTGGTGGTGCATCGGGGCGGATGCGCAAGCGTGCCACGAGATCGAGTTGTCGCTTCTCTCCTTGCGGGGGAGCCAGGAAGACCTCTTTGTCCAGCCAAGTCAAGTCGGTGAAATCGAATCGTTCAGCCCATCTTGAGAAGAAGCACTGGAAGAACTGCTCGAAGAACTCCTTGAGCAGCACTTTCAAACGCTGATCGTGATCCGGTGATAAGGAGTTGGACATTGCATGTCATCCGGATGAAGAGATACCGGCGTAGTTCGGAATCGTAAAGTCTGGTTGTTGAGGAGTAAAGTCCCAAGAAATCGAGACTTTGTATCGGATGTGCTATGGGACTGGCAATAGCAGGCCAAAACGGTTCGGGCCGCGGAGAATTCCGCGGCCCGGTTTGCTTTCTGAGAGCTATCCCCTTGCCCCCGACCCTTCGCCCGGTGACACTAACGCGGCACCCTTTCCCTTCTGCGTGAGGATTCCGCGCAATGAAACGCTTTATCATCCTGGCATTGATCCTGACTCTGGCACCCGTCTCGGTTGCCGTTGCCCAGCAACCATTGCCCAAGCCAATGGTCACGGGGCTGGTGAATCCCGAGTCCGTTTGCCTTGGTCCCGGCAGCAGGCCGGGTGGCCCAGGACCAGGTCCCGGTGGCTTCGGCCCGGGTGGTTTCGGCACACCAGCTTACAACCGGTTGTACGTCACCACCATTGGCGAGTTCGACAAGGATGGCGATGGAGCCGTCATGCTGATCCAGGACGATGGCAAGGCCGTGCCGTTCGTAACCGGCCTCGATGACCCCAAGGGCATGGCGGCATACCAGCGGTGGCTGTTCGTGGCCGACAAGACAAAAGTCTATCGCATCGATGCCACCCAGAAAGAACCGAAGGCCGAACTGTTCGCTCCCGCAAATGCTTTTCCCGTTCCTCCGTTATTCCTCAACGATATCGCCATCGATCCCGAGAGTGGAACCGTGTTCGTCAGCGACTCGGGTGATCGGAATGGCGGTGGTGGGGCGGTGTACCGAATCACCCCGAACGGACTCGTCAGTACGGTTGTCGATGCAAAGCGCCTGCCCGGGTTGCACACCCCGAACGGCCTCGCGATGGATGGGGCATCGCACCTGATATTGGCTGACTTCGGCAGTGGCTTCCTGTATCGGATCAAGCTCGGAGATAACAGTTCCGAGAAGATAGCCGAGGGACTGGATGGGGCCGATGGGGTGACGTGGGACAATAACGGCAGACTGTTCGTTTCGAGCTGGAAGAATGGCAAACTATTCGTGATCGCGCGCCCAGGCGACAAGCCGAAGCTGGTTGCTGAAGGTTTCCAATCTGCCGCCGATACCTGTCTCGATCCAACTGGCCGGTTCATTCTGGTTCCGGATATGAAGGCCGGCACGATCACCGCTATTCCGGCCCAGGTGCCAGGCGCGGAGATCGATGACTCGCCCATGCCGCTCAAAACCGAAGTCGCCTTCCCCAGTCTGAAGTGGGCCGACTGGTCCCCGGAGAGTCCCAATGGCAGGGTGACCCCCCTTCGCCCCCTCGTCCTCACTCACGCCGGGGATGGCTCGAACCGCGTGTTCGTGGGCACCCAACACGGCGTCGTTCACGTTTTCCCCAACGACCAGAAGGCTACCGAGACCAAGGTGTTCCTCGATATTCAGGATCGCGTTCAGTACGACGACCGGACCAACGAGGAAGGTTTCCTCGGACTTGCGTTTCACCCCAAGTTCAAGACAACGGGCGAAGTGTTCGTCTATTACACGCCCAAGAAAGAGAAGATGACGAATGTTGTTTCTCGATTCCGACTCAGCAAGGATGATCCCACCAAGCTCGATCCGGCTTCCGAGGAACAACTGATTCGCTACACCAAGCGGCCGTTCTGGAATCACGATGGGGGGACCATCTGCTTCGGCCCGGATGGGTTCCTTTACGTTGTGCATGGCGATGGCGGAGCCGGGAACGATCCGTTCGACAACGCCCAGAATCTTGGCGTGTTGTTCGGGAAAATCCTGCGGATCGATGTGGATCGAAAGGAAGATGGCAAGAACTACGCCATTCCGAAGGACAACCCGTTCATTGGCACGAAGGGGGCCTTGCCGGAAATCTGGGCTTACGGACTGCGGAACCCGTGGCGGATCAGCTTCGATCGCAAGACCGGTCAGCTCTGGTGCGCTGATGTGGGCCAGAATTTGTTTGAAGAAATCGATCTGATCGTGAAGGGTGGGAACTACGGCTGGAATCGTCGGGAGGGGTTGCATCCGTTCGGTGGGAAGGGGACCGGTCCGCAAAAGGAGTTCATCGAACCGATCTGGGAGTACAACCACGATGTCGGCAAATCCATCACGGGCGGCACGGTATACCGCGGCAAACTACTCCCCGAACTTGAAGGCTACTACTTGCACGCGGATTACGTGACCTCGAAAATCTGGGCGTTGAAGTACGATCCCAAGCTCGGACGTGTGGTCGCAAACCGGCCGATCAAAGACCCATCCAAACCGGTGATGTCGTTCGGAGAGGATGAGGAGGGTGAACTGTACTTCATGACCATGGCCCCGAACGGCCGCGGGATCTACCGATTCGTGAAGTGAGTGCTTTGGGGTTTCGTAGGGTGGGTCGAGGCTTTGCGAGCCCCACCATTTTCGTATTCGTGGTCCTGGTGGGGCTCGCAAAGCCTCGACCCACCCTACAAGAAGGAGCCCATGCCTTCATATCAACGCTATCTTGCGGCCGCGATCCAAACGGACTTTCCGAATCCGCCGGATCGGTCATCCTTGCCCGATCGCGTCTCTCGGTTGCTCGGGATGATCGACAACGCCGTCGCTGGATACGCTCCGTTCGGAGATGTCCGGCTCGTCGTATTCCCCGAATTTGCACATGCGGCACCGGTTTACTTCACTGTCGAGGAACTGCGCGACAAGCTCGCAGTCGAATTGCCCAACGAGCAAACCGAACGCTACCACGCCAAGGCCAAGGAGCGCGGGGTCTACATCCAGACCGGAAGCTTTCTGGAGGTGGATCGAAAATATCCCGGATGTGTGTTCAACACGACCTGCCTCATCGGTCCCGAGGGGCTGCGATACAAGTATCGCAAAGTCAACACCTGGATTCCGTGGGAAGTTCACGCCAGCCCGCACGATATCCCCGGTTACACCGAGCCGATGTTCCCGGTTGCCGAAACCGACATCGGCGTACTGGGTGCAGCGATCTGCTACGACTGGATTTTCCCCGAAGCGATTCGGGAACTGGCGGTGCAAGGGGCCGAGGTGTTGATCCGGGTGTCAGCGTACATGGACCCGTGGGGTGCAACGCCGCCGATGGATTGGTGGACGATTGTTAATCGCTGTCGGGCACTGGAAAACCTGGCGTATGTCGTGGCTGCAAATCAGGGAGCGAGCCTGTCGCATTACCCGCCATTCTCGTGGCCGGGCGGAAGCATGGTGGTGGATTACGATGGGCGGATTCTCGCTCAGGCCGACCCTGGGCCAGGTGAAAAAATCGTCGTTGCCCCAATCGACATCGCGGCGATCCGTGCCGAACGCGATCGTCGGAGTGGCCACCACATGCTCGGTCATCGTCGGAGCGAGGCGTATCCAGCCCTGATGCGATCTGCTTACCCTTGCGGACGTGCTGGCGAAGGGCCAATCAGCATCGAAGGGAACGACGCAGCGATCCGGTATGGCAAACGCCGCTGGAAACAGGGGTGAAGGGCATAAGAGTTCACGAATCAGGTACAACTCTGCGATTTCATCAAATCACGCGCAGGACCGCGAGCAAATCGATCCCGGCGATCAGCCACGCGACAAGTCCGACCGCCGCGGAGATTGTTCCGGCAACCCCAAATGCAGTGGTCTCTCTGCGTTGGGCAGCACTTGACCACCCTCGGGTACCACACCACACCGCAAAGATCCCGAGGAGAGCGACTCCACCCGTTCCAATAATTGCGCCCAGTTGTGCCCACTCGACGGGGATGCCTCGGAGACCCGTTCGGAACAGCATGACATTGAACACCATCAAGGCGCAGGCAGAAATCAGTAAGGTGCAACCGATCAATAGCCCGGCCAAGCCCCACCCCACTCCCGGCGAGAGCGAGACCGAATTGGTTTCGGGAATGTGGTACTCATCATCCATCGGGTTTCCCTTTGTGAGTCGAAGCCAAAAGCAAGTGGTAGGTGTTACCGGAGTCGCGTTATATCGCTGGAAGACGTGTCTGACTGGGATTGTCCTCCCCTCTGAAACAACCGTCAAGCTGATAGTGGTTGAGGTCGTCGCAACGCTGTGGAAGATCATCACCCACATTGGGAGTCATGCCAGTGTGTGTACCGTTCTTGCCTCGACACCACCCAAGAGACCCCGTACTCTGGCAGAAATTGGTTCCTCCAGTTGCGCCTTTTTGTGATGGTGAGCCGTGAATGAGCAGAAAAAGAGTGAAGACCAACCCTGGTATGCGGATGGGTTGGCGTTCGAGTGTACCCAGTGCGGGAAGTGTTGCACCGGCGAGCCTGGATATGTGTGGGTGACTGATGAGGAACTTGCAGCAATCGCCAAGTTCCTCGGCCAGCCATTGCACGAGGTTCGCGAGTTATACAGCCGAAAAGCTCGCGGGCGGCGATCGCTCCGCGAGAAAAGCAACGGCGATTGCGTGTTCTACGACCGCGCGAAAGGCTGCACGATTTATACAGTGCGTCCGCCGCAATGTCGTACCTGGCCATTCTGGGACAGCAACGTCGCAACTCCCGAAGACTGGGAACATACGTGCCAGGTTTGTCCCGGGTCCGGCCAGGGTGAAGTGATTCCAGTCGAGGAAATCTCCCGTCGGCTCAAGGTCATCAAGATGTAGCAAAAGGAAAATGGTGGGGCTCGCAAAGCCTCGACCCACCCTACAAAGACCAGCCTCACTTTTTCGCCAGCGCAACCGCCACTTCAGCCGCTAACCGGGCATTGGCGATGACCAGCGCCCGGTTGGCCTTCAAGGTTTGGCCAGAACTCAATTCCGCAAGACGGGCGAGAAGAAATGGGGTGAGCCGGGGACCACTGACGCCTGCTGTCCGGGCTTCTGCCTCGGCCACCCCGAGCCAGGCGTTAAACTCTGCCGTTGGAATCGCCACATCGCCCGGGCAGGGTTGTGCCAGCACTGCTCCACCACCGCCCAGTCGCACATGCGCTGCGAACACTGCTGCCGCCTCCGCGGGCGATTCGATCCGGCAAGAGACCGGAAGCCGCGACTGCGCAACGTAAAACGCGGGGAATTCATCCGTTCGATAGCCGAGGACGGGCACGCCAAGAGTTTCCAGTATTTCCAGGGTCCGCGGCAAGTGAAGGATGCTCTTAGCCCCCGCGCAGACCACCAACACAGGCGTTCGAGCGAGTTCGGTCAGGTCGGCCGAGATATCGAACAGGTCGGTTGCGGCGAATGAGGAATCGCCACTCTCTTCCGTTCCGCGTTCCGATGCTCGATGTGCCCCGCCAATTCCGCCAGTTGCAAACACCCGTAAACCGGCGGCGTGTGCCAGGGCCATCGTTGCGGAAACCTTGGTTGCAGCGTGTCGGCCCAGCCCAATAGCCGCTCCAAGATCCCGTCGGCTGGCCTTGAATACCCCAGGGGCCTGAGCAAGGTGGACAAGCTGATCGTCGTTCAAACCAATGGTTGGCACGCCGCGCCAGATGGCAATGGTCGCGGGAACAGCACCGCCTGCGCGGACGGTTTGTTCCGCTTCTCGGGCGGTTTCCAGATTCGTGGGCCACGGTAATCCATGCGCAATCAAGGTGGATTCGAGTGCCACCACAGGGCGACAATCCGCCAGCGCGGCCGCGATTTCATCTGACAGTGTAAATCCGATTGCAACCATTTCACCCCCAACGGAATCGGACAAAAAGACACGTTTGCATCGACATTGCCGAACGACCCGATCATAATGCTAGAAATGGACCCTGGTGATGAGCTTATCTCACCCCCAAGCAGCGATGCGACTCCACTCCCCATTCAGGTGGGCGAGATAGTGTTATCGTGTACTCAACCAACCCCAACTGCCATTCTCGGATGGATCGCCAAAGCGGCAGGACAGTCGTGGTTTCCATCTCAGCACGCCGCGACAACAGGAACCGACCGGGATGCCCTTGATGAACCGCTGACCCAACTCCGGATAGCCGGGCTGGTTCGGATCGCGACATGGGTTCGGGGAATCGGTCAGGGCTACGCCCTGACCCCCGAGGGGGAGGAGGCTCTTGCCACGGGTTTGGGGATCCCAACAAACGGACAGTCCCCTGAACCGCTTAAGAGCGATCCTGTTCTGGCAATTCCCGATGATCCAATGGTATTGACGGACGAACAATCCGCTTCCGAGCTCCCAATCGATCCGCGTCCACCCGTTGTCGTCCCAACCCTGCTCATCGCGAATGTATTGTGGTTCTTCGTGGGATTGGTCGCTGCGATCCGAGTTGGCCATTCGTTCTGGACCTATCTGCTATCGGGCAACTCATCCATCTCTCACCGACTTGGTTCAGTTGGGGGAGAGGATCTGCTCCGGGGTGAATGGTGGCGATTACTCGCTTCGTGTTTCGTCCACGGTAGCGGTATTCACCTGCTGGTCAACCTATTTGCGCTGGCAATGGTTGGACCGTTAGCGGAACTTCTTTGGGGTCGGCGGCGGCTTTTGGCCATTTATGTGCTTTCGGGGTTGGCTGGAAGTTGTCTGGCAATGGCTGTGCATCCCCAGCATGCCGTTGTCGGCGCATCCGGGGCAATCTGGGGAGTATTAATGTCGTTGGTGGTTTGGTTTGTGGTTTTTCGTGCGGAACTCCCATCGGACGTTGTGATGGATGCGGCCCGGCGGCTCACAGTGGCAATTGGCGTGAATGTGGGGTTGAGCTTTTTGCCAGGAATCAGTTGGGAAGCGCATCTGGGGGGGGGAGTAGTTGGGCTTGTGGCTGCTGGGCTGTTGAACGCCATGCGGTTCGGAGATCACAACCGTCAGCGCATTGCCCTCGGATTGCTCTTTGCTTTGCCGGTGATGAGTATTGGCGGACTTATGGTGGTCATGGGACGGGGCGAAAACTGGACAGTATACCGGGGACAGATAGCTCAAGAAAAAGCAGTGAAAGCTGCTAGCAAATCGTTCGACGAGGATATTCGTCCCATACTCAACCAGTTGAATCCGGAGGCGGTCTCTCCAGTACAGTGGGCGACTGGGATCCAATTACTCCGACCCCGATCTCGACGAAATGCTTCGATAGTGGGTGATATGCAGGCAAAGTTGACTGAGATGAAATCGCAGGCAAATCGAGCGGTTGAACTTCTCTCATCGCCGCCGGTAGGAGTGGAATCGCTCGATCAGCACCGGGCTCAAGCAAGGGAATTCGCCGAAGCCCGGGCACTATCTTTTGGTCTTATGCTCGAGATGTTGGCCACTGAGCCTATTCCGGATAGCACCGCATGGACCAAATGGGGCAACGCCAATCGCAGCGCTAATGCCTTGTGGGAACAAATTCGGCAAAAGTGATTGTTGGGAGTTGGGAGTTGGGAGTTGGGAGTTGGTTGTTGGGAGTTGGTTGTTGGGAGTTGGTTGTTGTTGAGGGACGCTACCGCAGAGATTTCTTCCCAATCAACAATCCCCAACTCATAACCAGCAACCGCAGAGATTTCGGCATGATTCAAAATTGGGTGACAGTGAGTATTTGGGTCGTGTCAGAGGCTTTTACTACTGGGAGTGTAGTCATCACGCTCCGCGTGATGACTACACTCCAGACAATACCATCCACCCTCATCTTACCTCGATTGAACCATGCCGAGATTTCTTCCCACCAACAACTAACAATCCCCAACCAACAATCCCCAACCAACAACCACCAATCTACCGCTGTGGTGTCATCTTTATCAGCGCTGCCTTCGCGGAGTTCCGCACTTCTTCTGATGGGTCATCGCAGGCATTGTTCAGGTGGGCGAGGAAGGCGGGGTCGTAGTAGCCGAGTGTGCAGAGTTCATCGATACAACAGGCCCGCACGAGGCCACAAGGATCGGTCGTGCAG
>Ga0206850_10096_pt1 | contig 30388 bp, 19 predicted proteins | sample Alteio_BWOrgCont_16_FD_152885 | JGI IMG/M metagenome (GOLD analysis project Ga0206850, IMG submission 152885) | Enriched cells from forest soil in Barre Woods Harvard Forest LTER site, Petersham, Massachusetts, United States -... | ecosystem: Environmental > Terrestrial > Soil > Temperate forest >...
GAAATTGGGAATCATTCCCTCGACCACAGACACGCTCAAGACCTAACACCGCAAGAAGCGATCGATCAGGTGAACCTCAACAAAAAGAAACTGGAAGATACCTTTTCTGTCTCGATCCCCACTTTTGCCTATCCGTTCACTGAGATAACACCTCAACTAAGACAGGCGGCTCAAAACGCCCACTTTCTATCTCGCGGGGGTTACGGACCATTCTACATGGCTCCCTCTCAAGAACCTGATTGGCAATATTTGGCCAGTCAGGTCATCTATACCCACACCTCGTCCGGCATTCTCAAAGGCTGGACCGATCTAAATGTCTATCATCAAACCTGGAGCATTCCGCAATTTCACGCCTTTGAGGGCAGTGGCCGAGGATGGCAGCCTCTCCCGCCTAATACCTTTACCGATTTTCTGGATGATCTAGTTGTTCGAAAAAAAGAGATCTGGATCGCCCCCATTGGCGAAGTCGGTTCCTACTGGATGGCTCAAATGATCGTCCAAAAGGCCGAACTGACCTTGTCAGAAGGCAAGATGATCTACAAATGGAAAAGAAATACTCTGTTACCCAAAGGAATTCTCTTAAAGGCTATTTTCGCTGAACATCGGGCATATCAAGCGGGAAAAGAACTATCTACAGGAACCGACGGGAATTATGTGATCGATTTCGACCATGAGGGACTGACCCTCATTCCTCATTAATGGCTACCCGTCCCCACCAAAGCATCCCTGACTTCATCCGCCAATTGTGGGCTTAAAAATTGACAAGCGCCCAGTACCGCCGCGTTAGCCTTTTCCGCCAATTTGACCATGGACTCTTCACGATGGAACAAGGTCTTTCCCTTGTCCACTTCATACAGATCCGCTTTTAAGTTCACCTGATAGACCGGCTTGGGCGAATCATCTTGATAGACCATCTGGGTATCTACCTCGACCACAAAAGCGTACTTGGCCCCTGCCTTATCGGCCATTTCTAATGCTTTTTTCTGTTCAAAGATCCAATCCACTTTGTTGAGGTCCGATTTCAAGAAAACTTCTGTTCCCGAATCCGAGAGATAGTGTGTCTTTTCATCATCCGTTAAGGACAAATGAATATATCCAATACCCGACGCGGAAGTTCCCGCAGCGCGTGTGTTTCCATAGCGAACCATCCCCTTGCTGACAAAAGGAGGATCAATGTCATCCAATATATGGAATCCCGCCAATTTTAATTGTTTGAGAAATAGAGCTTTGGTTTTCGAAAAGCTGATCTTCTCGTTCTTGCCGCTCCCTGTTTTTTCGATCAAATAAAACTCAATGGGCGCGTCAAAAGAAGATAATTGTGCCGCCAAAAGGCGGTCTACGCAGACAATGCTCAAAAGCATCAGACCAAAAGCGCAGGGTAAAGACGTTTTTTTCTTAGAATTCATAACGACATTATAAGATCAAAACCTTCAATTGAGGCAAATTCAGACTTCAATCTCGTAATAAATAAAAAAGGCCCGGGCTCAAAGGAACCCAGGCCATGACTAAAAAATTTCTTAACCTAAAAAGTTCTTCGAAAAGTTATCTTGCAAATAAATATTCTTAAAGTCCGGCAGCTCAGCCATTTTCTTATAGGCGCGTTGCAAAATGTTCTCGGGATCCATCCCCACCTGATCCCCATAGGGTTTCAAGCGGCGAACCTCCATGACAGCCAGCGCAGTGAAAGCCTTCCACCAAAGCTTCAAAAAGAAGGTCTTGACCGGACCGCAATGCTCAAGAACGGTCGTCACACCGAGTTTCGTTCCAGCAATATGACGGGACTCATCCTTCAACTGCAGCTTGATCATTTCTTTGCCGATCGGATCGATCGTTTCCAATTCCAGCGTGCGTTGAAAAATAGCGCCCGCCAAGGTTTCAGTGAAGTAGGTGGCCAGTATCCAGCGTTCGACCTTGACCGGACCACTCGTCGAGAGCCAGACCAGAGGATCAAAAGCTTTTTGTTTGGACGGAGGCGAGTTGAGCTTATGTAGGTACTTTTTGAAAACGAACAAGTGTTTGGCTTCGTCCGCACACTGGGTCGAATAGTAGGTGACCATCTCGTTGATCTTATACATATGGGCCGCTTGATTCATCAAGCGTTGGATGATCTCCAAACCTTGCCATTCACCTTCGTAGAAATAGTGGAGGATATTGATCCAGCCTTCTTTGACGGCACCCAACTCAATGGAGCGATTCCAGTCAATGGCGCTTTCCGGATCCCAATTGGCCGCGAAGGCCATGCGGGAAAGCCCGTCCCAGGTGTTGGCTTTCGCCTTACCCAAGATATCGTCTTCCGCACCCACGCCGATGGCGGCCGCACTTTGCATCGCTTGCATGTCCACTACTCCTTAACAATAGTTAAAATTTTCGGCAAAACCCCTGCGTCATCCCCTGAGGGATATCAGCGGGAACTCATTCCTCGGTCCGAGAAGCCTTTTGGATCCAACCATACATCAAGTAAGACACTCCAAAGGGCACCAGCATTAAAAAACCAACTGCCACTAAAAGTCCGATCTTATAAGGCGAAGCGTCCGCGCAAAGCGGGCAAGCCCAGGACAATGCCGGCATCCCGGCAAACATCAAGCTAAGAACGGCCAAAACGAAAGTCTTCATTTGTTCCTTAAAAGTAGATCAGACCGAACAATATAGGCCAAAGACCCACCACAAAGAACCAGTAGGTCAGGCAAATATCGACCCCCAAATTCTTCTGCGCATTATAAGCGCCCATTAAACTTCTTACCAAGACCCATAAAAGGGCCAAAACACCACAAAAAACGTGCATTCCATGAAGGCCCACAAGGCCATAAAAGAACCCCCCGTAGGGATTAGCGTGGACCGACAAGCCGAATTGGACCATCTTCATCCATTCATTTCCTTGAATGACCAAGAACTGAATGCCCAAAAGAAAGGTCACAACCAAAAGAAAGAGATACATGCCTCTCTTCCCTCGGCGGAGTACGGCGAGAGCTTTATAAAAAGTAAAGGCACTCAGGATCAAAAGAGCTGTGTTGATGGCAGTCATCGTGATCGGCAGCCGAGGTTGACCTTCCGGTGGCCAAGGGGCTGGGCTAAAACGAAAGACAAGAAAAGCGCTGATGAGTCCCGCGAAGAACATCATTTCCGCGGCGATAAAAAGAAGGATACCCAGCTTTGCCGGCTCCAGCCTCTTCTCAACAACTTCTTTCACCTTCTTAGCGCCCGCTTTCGATGCCACAAGATCTCCTAAATGTTCAGATGCAGCGGATAGTGAGCGATATCCGGTATGCAGAGGAACACAAAAATGGCGAACAAGATCAAAGGAATGATCATCAAGGCATACACCATAAAGCCTTCAATCTTCAAACCCATGTATTGCAGCGCCACCAAAAAAGCCTGGGACAGAGCCAAGGCAAAAATAACGTATACACCCGTGTTACCGGGCAAATGCAAAAAGCTAGAACCAACCGTCACCAAAGCCAAGATGACAAGAGCGATATAGACCAATTCATGGTTCGACTTCGAGGTGGACAAGTTCATTTCGGGGCTCCTTCCCTTAATAAGTAAAGCAACGGGAATAAGAAGATCCAGACCAATTCAACGAAAGACCAATAAAGACCCGTCAAAGCCACTCGACCCTTCAGTTCACCCAAAGCGTTGTTCTTCGCGTGGATCCACAAAAGAAAGATCGCGACCAAGCCGCCCAAAATGTGGGTTCCGTGAATACCCGTGAGCAAGAAATAGAAAGACCAGAAAGGTCCGCTCGAGGGAAATTCACCATGTTTGAATTCCAAGGTGTATTCCACACCCTTGACCATCAAAAAAGCCAAACCCAAACCAATGGTTAAAAGCATATATTTCGCCGAAAGTTTTTGATCATCCTTCTCTACGGCGGTCGTGGCCTTCATCATGAAGAAGTTACTGGTCAAGAGAAGCAAGGTGTTGACCGTGCCCAAGTAAAGGTTCAAGTGCGATGATTCTTCGTACCATTCCGGATGGAACAAACGGAACAAGATGTAAGAACCTAAGAGGCCGGCAAAGAGCACGATTTCCGAAGAAATCAGGATCCAAACACCCAGACGACCCGCGGTCGTCCCTTCGGGCCCGGTATAGTCTTCCACTTCATATTCATCGTGATGAACAGCGGCAGTGTTATCCATGGATAGCATCTCCCTTATAGGATGATTGCGACTTCCAGTCAGAGGATTCGCCCGGCTTGCTGTATTCGTAAGGATCGCCCGTCACGACCGGCAATTTAGGTCCCCAGTTGCCATGCGGCGGAGGCGATTGAGCCAACCATTCCAGTGTATTGGATTCATAGGGATTCAGATCGGCCTTTTTGCCGTTCTTCATGCTGTAGAAGAAGTTCCACAAGAAGACCGTTTGGCTCGCGATCAGGCACATCGCCGAGATCGTAGCGAAAACGTTCAAGTGAGCGAAAATGCTAAATTGCGGGTAGAAAGAAGGATCCGCGATACGACGGACCATCCCGCCCATCCCCACGATGAACAAGGGCCAGAAGGTGCAATTGAAAAAAATGAAGGTAAGCGCAAAGTGCAAAATAGCCGCCGTCTTATTGAGCATCCGCCCGAACATTTTCGGATACCAATAGTTGATAGCCGCATAGCCCCCGAAGAACACTGACGGGAAGAAGGTGTAGTGGAAGTGAGCGATCACGAAATAGGTCGCGTGCAGGTAAATGTCCGCGCCCGCCGCGCCCAAGAAAATGCCTGTCAAACCGCCCACCAAGAAGGTGGCCAAGAAACCCAAAACCCAGATCATCGGCGGCTCGAGCCGAATGGAACCACCCCTCAGGGACATGAACATGCAAACGTAAATGATCGCGAAGGGCACCGAGATCAAAATAGTAGTAATGGCGAACGGCGTCACCAAAGTTGGATTCATACCCGTGATGAACATGTGATGAGCCCAAACCACGAAGCTCAAAGCGATAGCCGCGATGGTCGAACCAATGATCAACTTCTCACCAAAGACCGGTTTACGAGCAAAAACCGCGATAATGTCTAAACAGAACCCCAGCGTCGGGAAGAAGAGAACATAAACTTCCGGATGACCAAAGAACCAGAACAAATGCTGCCACAACAAAGGCTCCCCACCCTTGAAAGGCAGAAAGAAGCCCGTCCCGAAAACATTGTCCATGATCAACATGAAGGCTCCCGCCAACACAGGGCCCGCCGCCAAGAAAAAGGTAAAAGCGGCCGCAAGTAAGAACCAGATCGTCAGAGGAATGCGGGAATAACTCATTCCCTTCGCGCGCATGGTAACCACCGTCACCAGATAGTTGATACCACCCAAGCTGGACGAAATGAACACCAAGGCCAAGCTCAAGAGCCACAGAACAGCGCCGATCTTGACACCGGTATATTCGGAGCTGGCAGACAAAGGCGCATAGCCCGTCCAACCCGCCGCCGCCGGCCCGCCCGGAACCAAGAAAGAACCGATCAAGAGAACAGCCCCCACGAAAGTCATCCAAAAAGAAGCCATATTCAAACGAGGGAAAGCCATATCACGGGCGCCGATCATCAAAGGAACCAAAAAGTTCGACGGGAACGCGTTCAACAAAGGCATCCCCACAAAGAACAACATGATCGTCCCGTGCATGGTAATGATGACGTTATATTTGTCCGGAGTCACCGCCCCATAAAAAGGAGCCGGCTGGTTCGGAAAAGCCATCTGCCAGCGGATCAAGAAGGCATAGAAACCGCCAAAAACCGCCATACCTAAAGCTAAAAACAGGAACTGACGGGCGACCATTTTGTGGTCGGTCGAAAAGATGTACTTGGTCCAAAAACTCTGGTGATGTCCTTGTGACATTACACGCCTCCGTGCATTTGCTTATAAAGTTGGACTTTCCAATTCTCATAAGTCTTCTCATCATCCACATGTAAGACCGCCAACATACGGGTGTGGCCGAACCCACAAAGCTCATTACAAACGATGTGATAGGTACCCACTTGGGTCGTGTCGAACCAAGCATGGATCTCCCGGCCCGGCATCACGTCTTGTTTTAAACGAACTTCCGGAAGGAAGAAATCGTGGATAACGTCTTTCGAGGTCAAGATCACATGTATCTTTTTACCGACCGGCACATGCAATTCACGGTAAGAGGACAGGGCGTCCGCCGAGTCATAGCTTCCGTTCTTGTCAGGGTAAATAAAGGTCCAATCGAACTGTTTGGCCACTACTTTGATGTCGACGTCTGTCACCGGCCGGTTGACTTTCAACAGGTCCCAAACCTTAGTGCTCTTGTAATCGATGAAAAAGTCCAAACAAACAATGACCGCTACGAAAGCGACCACCCATTGAACCTCCGTCCATTTGTCGCCTTTTCCATATTGGGCCTTCACGCCCTTCTTTTGGCGGTAACGGAAGATCATATAAATGAGGAAACCTTCAAAAGCAAAGAAGAAGATGCCCGTCAGGAGATAGATAAATCGGATCAGGTTATCGATATCCCCTGAGAAAGAGGAAATGCCCTGCGGTAAGTATTCAAAAAGCATGAACTGTCCTTTCGTTTGAAATGACGACAGGGGCCGCCACACGAGGCAGTAGTCTATATAAAAACATGTGCTTTTTCGAGCCTGATATGACCTCGAATTTAAAAAAAGAGCCTGGCACTTCGCGGCCCCCAAAGCCCCTCTGACCTAAAAACCCGCCATAAAAACACCTTAATTTAGCCAACAAAAAAGGCGAACAGGTATCCCTGTCCGCCTTTCTCTAAACCCGTTCGTTCTTATGGATTAGCGACGACAAAGTCCTGGATCGCCTTGATCCCTTCTTCGCCGGTCAAAGTTCCACTATGGGACGAGGTCACGAACTCGATCTCTTTGAACCTAGGTTCGAGCTTTTTCAAGAGCTCAGCGATCGAAGTCCGTCCTTGCTTAACGTCCGTGCTGAAAAGAAAGACAGGACCGCGCATTTTATGATTTTTGCCAATGCTTAAAGCGTCGCCTAAGAACAAGACATTCCGCGCCAAATAAACCGCGCTTCCCGGCGTGTGACCCGGCACCGCGTAAGCAGTCACCTTCAACCCGCCGACTTCCACAACTTGCTGATCAACTAAAGGGTTCGTGACATGAAAAGGATGCGGATTGGTCGGTCCCAGCACTTTGGAAAGAGGGCTGCCATAAGCTTCTTTACCCGAAGCCACCTCCACCTCTTCCTTCATGGCATAAACCTTTGCTTTGGTAAAAATGTTCACTCCCGCGTCGTGATCAGGATGAGCATGAGTAATAAAGACAGCTTCGACATCATCCGCGGTTTTGCCGATAGCCTTCAACGCAGCCAGGATCGGCGCTCCCGTCGGATCATTCCCCGCGTCGATCAACGCTACCTTTCCGTCATTGAGCTGAAAAAGGTAAGTCGTCGCGATGCTATCCGCTACCTGAGTAATGCCATGGCCCAGATCCGGCCCCGAGCGCGGCTTTTGATTCAAACCAAAGATGTAAAAGATCGTTCCACCAATTAGTAGAACGAAAGCCGCCAAAATAACACCAACCACCTTCAAGATCGTTTTGAACATTTCATCTCCTGTTAAAGGTTTCTCAAATTTTAGGCGTCAGTTCTTTACTTTTTTCTTCCATAAGCCACAAAGGCGGCCAAGAGGGCGGGTATCACCCCCCAAAGCATTCCCGGAAATCCGGCATAGGAAGCGCACAACACACAACCCAGCAAAGCATTAGCCGCCAAATAGATCGCCGCGACGCGGGTGGTTTTGGGCAAAACAAGCCCCACTGAGAATAGGATCTGAAATGCAGCCAAAGCTATCCAAACAGGCTGGGGCAAGTGTGCCGCCGCCCAGGCGTTTTGGATCTGCTCATAATGAGACAGTGTGTAAACCCCGCCCCACAAATTCCACAGCCCCAGCAAGACCTGAAGAATCCATAACAGAATGTTCATTCACCTTCTCCTTTTTTACCGGTTATTGGCCGGTTTATTTTGAATTCGACTCGGACTTCACTTTTATCGAGGGTCTCGATTTGCTCGCAACATTGAGAACGATCGCTTGGCGAACGAGCGTTTTAAAAGCAGGCTCATTGATTTTCTCACCTTCGTGGATATCGATCGCGCGGCGCACGTTCCCATCGAGACTCGAGTTAAAAAGATGGGCCGGATCCTTCAAGGAGGCACCCTTCGCAAAGGTCAGTTTCACCACACTCTTGTAGGACTCACCGGTACAGATGATCCCATCACGCGACCAAACCGGCGTACCCATCCACTTCCACTCTTCAACGACCTTCGGGTCCGCTTGTTTGATGAGTTTGCGCATCAGGCCAAGGGTTTTCCCGCGCCAGTCCCCTAGTTCAACGATCCTTTTCGAGATGAGTTCTGAAGCCGACTTACCCTGGACCGCGCCCAACTTTTTCATATCCTCACCTTAAAAGAGGGCCCAGATCAGTTGCGGATCCAGGCGGGATAATGGGAAACCCCGGGTATCAAAACCCCTTTGGGCTAAAAGCAGTATCAAATAATCAGAATTAAAATCAATACCAACTCTGATCAATTCCCGGACGCGGCCGGGATCACTGTCGGGGTAGGAGAAGGCGGCAAGGAAGACGGCTCGTATTTTAGGGCAATATTCAAAGTGGCCCCGTTGACGTTATAAGCTTGTGACACGTTCAAAGTGAAATCGGTCAACTCGGTACTCGTTGTTCTTAGACCTAAAGTTCCCTCCCAACCATAGTCGTAAGGCAAGGCGGTATTCGTGAAGGCCACATTCGCTATATTTTGGGTCGCCAACGACGCGAAAAAGGAACCTTGTATATAGAGAGAAGTATTGTTGACCTGCGGCTGAGCAGGATCGTAATAGCCGTTGAAATGAACCGCGCTGGTCAAGAACAGCATTTCCACCAACCCGCCTCCCAAAATGCTCGAGTCGCCGGGGATGGGGATAAAGCGGCTATCCAACCCGAATCCACCTGAAAAACTCGGGTCACCTGTCGGGCTGGGCCTATCCGCACGGATCGTCACCGGCATCCTTAAAGTCGCCAACGAGGGATCCAAAGAGCTGATCGAATCCACTATGTTCTGTTGAAGCGGGTTCGTGCCGGAACTATTGACGTTCAAACCCGAAAGAATAAAAAAATCGAAATCTTCCGGATAATACTTAACGATCTGCGTCAATGGTTCTCCATCCGGCGATATCGTTTCCCGCGAGACCACATGGCTTCCTAATTGGATGCCCACCGGAACAACTTCGCCGCTAACCGTATACTTAACGCTAGTACTCGTATTAACGTTCGAGATCCCCACACCACCGTTAAAATTCTGAAAGAAATTACGGCTGGGTTCGCTTTTGTAATTCGGATTGGGTACCTGGGTGTAGTAAACGACCGGCGTAAAAGTCGGTGTATTCGGCACAGCCGCAGTTAGGCCCATTCTTCCTTCCGGCGTGACCGTCGGCGTAGCCGTAAAAGTAAGCGCCGGTTCCTCAAGAACGGGCGCCACATTCAGGTTAACCCCGCTGAACATCAACCCCGAAAACCCATTTGCAAAAGAACCAAAAAATAGGAAAAACACCAAGACCCAAAAACCTGAATGCTTTTTCATATCAACTCCGCGCTTGATCGATCTCACTCTGCGAGAAACCCATTAGCTTTCCGCGAGAGCCTTCATTTGGTCTTCCAACTGGGCCAAGGTCATCCCTCCGGGCGTTGTTCCCTTCGCCTCGATCCAGGCTTGATCGGCCAAAGCGTAAACTTCGTCCACATATTTGGCGAAAAAGGCCCAGGTCATCGTGTAGTACTCACCCCAAGAAATGACCTTGACCCCATTAGCGTCGTAACCCGCCAAGACCACCGCGTGGCCGCCAATGATCGAAGTATCGCCACTGGGTTGAACATCCCAAACCGCCGGGGTCTGTCCCGAAGGCGGCATGATGAAGGCCGGCACGTCGAAACCGATATAAGCCACACCGCAATCAACGATCGCTCTTTTAACGTCGTCCGTATTACGTGGATCCACTTCAACAAAAGCGGATAACTGATGCCGGGTTTGTCCCGCGGGGCCAACAGGCGCACCCGAATTGAGCAGATAGGTCAACACATGTTGTTCATTCCCCCCCGGGCCTTCCCCACCCTTTTTAGGGTTATAGCCGCAAGCCAATTCATAAAGCATCTTCACATCGTTGTCCGGTTCGGTTCCCATCTTGCCTGCCGCGTGAAAGCTCCACAACTGAAGCGCATGGTAAAAAGCCGCGCAGGTACAATCACCCAGGCTATCGTTGAGCATCATTCCGAGATCGTTCGGCATACCTTGGGTGTAATCCGTGCTGGGCGGCGGAGGCGGCAAGATCTTGCCCGCGAGAAGAGCGCTCATATGCGGCACTCGGGGGTTGTAAGTTCTTTTCAGTCTTCCAAAACGCCGGGTCAGGCTGCTCATCTTTTCCTCCCTAATTGTTCACATCGGTCAAACATCAAGGTTTGACAGGCTTTACCGCCGGTTCAGAAGCTGGTCGCGTCAAATAAACCGAGACGTTCTTATCACCTCGAAAATCCCTCAAGAACGCCTGATTGATCGCCTTCAATTTGGAGATCTTCGCCGAATGCGCTTTGTAATCCGATAAAGGCTTCGCCAAAGCCAGCTCATCAAGCCCCGCTCGGAAATACTTCACACCCCCGTTGGCATATTGAGAAAGAAGCGACTTATCCCTTGTTTTCTTATTCATCTCCTGCCAAAAGAGGAACTTGTAGTCTTCACCGATCAAACGGGAAACGATGCCTAAATTGGCGTAAACCACCGAACATTTATTGACCGCTATCTCATTGGCAAAGAATTGATGGGCGTCTTGTAAGGCCTTGATCTGACTATCCTTATCCGCGTCAATAAAAGATTGCTGGATCACAATGGCCCGGCCATAAGTGTTATTGAACCAAAGGGTTTTCTCTGATGAAGATTGGGCCGACTTCAAAATAGCGATCGCCTCACCAACCACGGCCTGGCGATCCGCCGCTGCGCAATGGGTGTTACCCGCCACCTCCACCAAAACCTGCGCCCGCTCCAGCTGGCCGTCAAATTGAGTCACCGGGAAGCTGGATAACTTTTGTAAGTAATCGTGTATTTCCTGGCAATTGTTCAATTTGCTTTGAACCCGCATGTAATATTCGATCGCCATGCTGTATTTTCTGGGTTCCACCGAGGCGTTCTGCGGATCGTTCAAATAACCCAAAATGCTCTTACTTGCCCCCGCGTAGTCGCCTTTTTGGTCCAAGGCCACTCCCAGCATCACATCTACATACTTATAGTTGGCATTCTCAGCCTTCACTTCTTTGAAAAGCGGTACCGCCTGGTCAGGCTTGCCCGCATTCACCAAGTCCATCGCCGCGCTGTATTTGGCGACATAGTTCTCCTGGGCCACAGCCCGAGCAACTTGGAACAGAAAGAGGATTAAAAAAATGGTCAAGATATTTTTCACTAAATCCCCTCCGACCACTTGTTCGAACTGCTGGCCAATGTCTTCTTTTCGTTCGAATCCAAGGTTTCAAACTCATTACACTTTTCGATCTTTTCTTCGGAGGTCAAATCCTTCCATTCGCGTTCCGAAGGCACCTTCCACTGTTCGTAATCCTGCTCGCACTTTTTCATTTTGTCAGTCGGGTGTGCCAATTGGATGAAATCAGCGATCATCGCCGGCGGGCTTTCATGGCCCAGCCAACAGAACACGCCAAAGACCAAAAGAATCACAGAAAGGACAGCCAAAGCTTTCGCAAACAAACTGCCTTGCCAGAGCTCTTTCAAAATCCTGATAATTTCATTGAGATTGAATCCACCACCCTCGGACATGAAAGCCCCTTGCGTTTTTGTTTTCCGGAAAAGCCTAAAATAAAAGGTAAAAGCGGACAACACACCAGCGGTGTAAGTTTGGCCGTTTCAGAACGCGAACAAGAACAGTAAAAAATCACTCTTTAAAAAAACCTCACCGACATCGCCATAAAAAGTTTTTTAATTCGTCGGCTTAGCGCCGGGTTTGGGTCCCGTCGCGCGGATCGGCGTCAATTTACCCAACAGGTCAAACCAGAAAGGCGCGCCTAGCGAAACCGCCAAAGCGGTCAAGAACAGACCCAATATTTTCTTCACCCACCACAAGCTGTTACGGGGCTGAACGTTATATTCGGTCCAATTTCCAATCAAGGCCGGAAAACTATCGCTGACCTGGATAAAATTATTCACTACCACATCAGGGGAGGACACCGCTTGGGTCGCCGGGGCAGCAGTATCCGGATCAACACTTTGAGACTCATCCGACGGAGTTGGTGTCGCGACAGCATTCGATTGGTTTACCGCCGTAATGGCCGCCTGGGAAAGGGCCTGTTTTAGCGCCGAATCGTTATAAAGCCGTTGAAAAAGGCCCAAAGCATCCGCATTCAACGCCACCGCCAAAAGTAAAGCGAACACAAAGCTAAAGAACATGACCTGGCGCTTATACCAACCCGAAGCCCGATCCATGGCGTCATTGAACCAGTTCTCGATCAAACTCTTTAAGCGGTTCATATCTCCTTTGGATTCATCCACTAGCGCCCGAATTGCCGGTTGCAGCGAAACCGGGATCCTTTGTTGAACGGCCTGATAAAGGTTTTGTAAGGGCAAAACCGGACCTGCAGGCTTTTGGACAACGATAATATCCAACAAAGCCATGGCGAAGGTGCGGGATGGTATATATGAAGGAACCCCTTCAGGCGCCGTCACATTCTTGATCAAAGGCAACTTGGTTAAAGCATTCTTTTCCTGAGAAAAACCCTTGATCAAAGGATGCGCCAAGAGCTGTTTGAACAACCCAATCCCTTGGGGATCATCCAAAAGATTCTTAAGCCCTTTCGCCAGATTTTGGGCCCTAAGACCAAAAATAGCCGCCACGATCTCATTCGCTGCCGAGACCAGCGTGCTCAAGAAAAGGAAAACAAAAGCCAATCCGATCATTGTTTCCAACATATTTGAACCTAGCATTTTCGACCCCTTTCTCTCATTTAAGCTGTGACGTTATAAGGCTGCCAAACCGTGGGAATGGCCGATCCGTTCAGCAAAATGCTTTGGGTCGCCATGTTGTCCATCAGCACCAAAGGCGCGCTGGTGGGCAGGGTGATCCCTATTGAGTGGCCTCCGCCTCGAACACGATTGTCATGGATCATGGCCGAACCAGCCGTTATCTGGGCGACAACCGCCGTGCTGGTGGAAATGGGTATCGGTAATACACAATAGTTATCCGCGAAATGGCACTCGCCGGTCGTCGTCAACAGGACCGAACCTTGGGCGCTGATCCCTTCCAAACGGTTCCCGATCACCCGGACCGATTCAACCCGACCCGTCGGCCAAGTCGTAACCGTCAATCCGTTGCCGTTGGAGACCAGTACGTTCGTATTGTCCAAATTCGCGATCCAAGTATCCGGCGATAGGTAGATCACCGAACCGCCGCTGCCCGTAGCCGCTGGCGATTGTAGGTTGAGCGAAACAATAAAAGGCGCCGCCAATCCCGCCGGTGTGTTGCTGACCGGAGTATTGTCGATACGCATCTCGTTCTTTTCGATATCCACACGGTCAAAGGGCCCAAAGACCCCCATGGCCATCGTGGTGACAAGCCCGCTTTCAACATCCACGAGTTCATTATCCGAGTGATGCTGTTCCTCACAGGCCACCGTCATGATGCCCCCACCTTGGAAAGCCTCTTCAGAAACACCTGCGTTGGTAGTCACACCGCTAATTACATTACCGATGATCCTGGCTGAAACGGTGTTGAAGACCCCGATGGCCGATGTCGGCTCGGTCGTTGTGGCTGCCTGGATGTTGGTAAAGGTGTTGTCCTGGATCAAAATACCCGTCGCCGCGCCTTCATCACGAAAAACCAGACCACTGCGCGTGCCGTTGAACACATTGCCCGAGATGACCGCATCTTGGAGGGCTTGTTGGATCAAGATGCCTTCCGCCCCATAACCGCCGGTCTGGATAACACGGTTGTCCGTCACCAAACAATGAGCGATAACGCGGTTCAAACCGCCGCCCAAAACGATGCCTGGGGCCGTTCCCGTACCCGTGGCCGAAATGGTATTGGCCGAGATGCGGGTATCCGTACCGACCAAGATGCCCGGTCCCGTTCCACTGATCTGGTTGGAGGCAACCTCAGCCACAGCACCCAAATAGGTCGCCCCCGTGATGACCACACCTCCGTTGGCGCTCTCGCTAATGGTATTACCCGCTACGCGCGTCACACCGGTCATGAATACATTGCCTTGAAAGGAAACACCGTTCAACGTGCAAACCATGAGGTTGTTCTCGATCAACAATCCCAAAGTCGACAGGTATGAGCCGGTTTGGTTCGCGATACCTATCGGCGATTGGATCGAATTACCTTGGATCTCGGTCCCAGCCACCCAACCGGTCAAAATGACCGCCGCTATATTCGGGTTGCCAGAGGGTTGTACCGCCGGATTGGCCACGATAGAGGAATTAGCCAAACGCACATTCGCGCATTGCTGGCCAAATTGGATCACCGACCCGCCATCGCAGGCTGAAACCACCTCAAGATTCTCCAGGTCCACGTCGTTGCAAACGTCGAAGAGCGCCGCCGAACCTTGGGTCTGAATGGCCAAATTCCTGGCCTTGAAACCTGTTGTATTCGAGACGCCCAGAGGCGTTGCCCCGGTCCCCATGATCATGGTCGAGTCCGACACCGAGACATTCACGCAATTAGCTACCCCGACCGCCGTACCGCCGGTCGAGTAGATATCCAAACCCTTCAAGAAAACATTCTTTGCCGGGCTGATCTCAAAAGCCACTCCCGGACATTCGATCTTGAAACCATCGATCACAATATCGCACGACCCATTTTGTATCTGAACTCCCACCTGGGTAACTCCCGCATTAACGCCTTTCATCTGGACTTGCTGGGTCGAGGAGAATCGGAAACCGATCGTCGCCTGAGCGAGCACAATGTCGTTGATACTCACTGACTGACACTGGATCGTGGCCAAAACGATCACCGAGGGCATCGATTGGGCGACGACCCGCTCGACCTTGATCGCTTCGCTGCTTTCGAAATCGAGGATGAACTCGCCGGTATAGTTCTGGACCAACAGGTCCCGCACAATGAAACCGGAGCAACCGCTGTTGGATATCAAAGCCAACCCGGAACCCGAGTTGGCTTGGATCCTCTCGACCAGTACATTGTTAGATTCGATCCCGCTTAGAAAACCATTGGGCATGTTTTGGGCCACAACGTTCCGCACAACCACCCCATCCGAATTGTTGATCCCGATCGTAGGACTTTCTGTCCCCAGCCCACCGCCGTTGATGATGTTCAGATCCTCAATGACCACATTGGTGGCGTTATTGACCGCTATGCAACCCGCATTCGTGCAATCAAAAGTCACATTGGAGATCCGGCTATTGGACGAAGTAACGTCGATGGCCGGGAACTGACCCGAAACTCCTGAATTGGTCAGCACGATCTTCAGGTCCTGTATCGTGACCGACGCGGTCCCTTGGGTCAGGAAGACGATCTGGTTCGTTTGGGTCAAGACCGTTGATTCACCCTGTCCCCTCAGGACAACCGGGTTTGCGGCATTAATGGCCGTCGCGGCCAAACTGGGCGGCGGACCGCTGATGTTGCTTGGGTTCATGTTGTAATTGCCGGAGGTTAGCCAAACCGTACCACCCAACCCCGCGGCCCAATTGACAGCCTGTTGGATGGTGAAGATACCGTTGTTATGCAGATAAGGCGTCACCCATACCCCGCAATCGCAATCCGTCCAAAGGTTACGAAGGTCTTCGGTGACCGTGATGGTTCCCGATGGTGAAAGGGCGAGAAGCGCCAGTTGGGCGTAATGATGGTAAATACCCTGCGGCGGCGCCGAACTTAGCGCTTGGATGCTTTGGTCTTCCGTGCGGGCGGCCATGGTCCAATAATCGCCTGTGTTGAATTTGCCGTTAGAGACAGAAGGATCCAAGCTGAAGGTGATCTCGATCCCACTCTCCAAGATCAAGGTCGTATTCACGGGGGGGACGGGGATGGCGCCTACGCTTTGAGGGCTATCAAGGTCATACCAAATGGTCGTTCCGTCATTACGATAGACCACTCCCTTTTGGTCCCAGCGGACCAACCGAAGGTTGCCCGTCGGCGAGGTCGTCGCGGTAAAGGAAGTGCCAGCCGGTCCATTGGCGACAGTAATGGTCAAATTAGAACTGTCGACCCCACCCGTCACGATCTGGTGCATTTCCCCAGGCAGTCCATTGAGTTCATGGGTGTCGTCGGTCAGTTCTACCCAATCCCCGTCAGAAAAACCAAGGACCGCATCTCGGCCCAAATTGGCGACGGTCAGGACCAAGGTTTCGTTATTGGTCGTTTGGATCGCCGTAACCGGCGTAACCACCGATCCGTTCTCCCTGGACCATTTAAAGGTCGGCGTCGCGAAAGTGAATTTAACGACCCGCCCCCCCGTCGCATCGGCGACATAAACATGGCCAAGCCCATCGACGGCGATGGCTTGAGGTCCGGTGAAAACCGAAGAATTACCCACCGTGTTCAGGAGGTTCCCATTCGGGTCGTACACATAAAAGCGAGGAGAGGAAAAGTTAGTTACATAAATATTGCCGAGCCCATCGCAATTAATACTGCTCGAGGTAGTCCCGCCGGTTCCCCAAAAAACATTCAGGAAATTACCGCTCGTATCGAACTTCGAAACCGTGTGGATGCCCCCATCCAACACGTATACAAAGCGGCCCGTTGGATCGACGACCACACCCACTGGCGACACAAAGGCCGCGAAGGTGTTCCGGTTCCATTGATTCAGATAAGTGCCCGCCGAGTTGAACGATTGAACGCGCTTATTCCCGGTGTCCGCCACATAAACATTTCCGTTCAAGTCGACCGAGATACCCGAGGGTAGGTTGAATTGGCCGTTACCCGAACCCGATCCACCGAAACTCAACAGCAAATTCCCATTCGCGTCGAAAACTTGGACCAGGTTCAGCAAATTATCGACCGTATACAACTTCCCGCCGGCCCCCAAACAAATACCGCCGATCTTCGAGAAAGTCCCTTGGGCCGGTCCCCAGGGCTGCGCAACCCCATTCGGATCGAATTTGGAAATGGTCGTTAGGCCGCTGACATAGACCGATCCCGTACTATCCGTGGCCAACCCCGTCGGGTTCGTATAACTCCACTGACTGGTCACACCGCTGAACGTCAACCCGGGTATTCCACCTTGGTGAACTTCCACGCGGTAAAGCTGGTTCTCCAACCCCGTATATTTACTCTGCTGCGTATTGCTGATCTTGGTCATTTGGGAACCGGAAACATAAACGTTCCCTTGTTGGTCCACGCCGATCCCAAGCGCGGATCCTGTTCGAATAATATAGGGCGACTGCACCAACTGACCCGAAACGGTCAGGACGAAAAAAGTGGATTCGATATTGCCGAAGCCGGCAATGTAAAGATTGCCAAGGATATCCATGGTGATCTGAGAGGGTCTAAAAAGTGGACTTCCCAAAATGACCCGGCCATTGTCATAAGTGCCGCCGCTGACTTGGTCATAACCGACCAATTGGCCAGTATTACTGATGTTGCCCGCGTCCGAAATATAAAGGGTGCCGTTCCACTTAAAGATACCCGCAGGCTCATATAAAGTAGGCGAAGAAGGAAGCACCAGAGTTCCAGGCGCGTAACCGGCCGAAGCTTGAAACCAATAGACCTGCGTCGGGCCTCCCGCGCCGGCATAAATATCCCCATTCAAGTCAACGAAAACGGTCGTCGGATAAGAACCCGTGGGGAAAACAGAATAGGTCCCCGCGCTGCTGGAAGACGGGCCTATTTGGGCAAGAACCTGCCCGGTCGCCGGATTGACCTTATAGATCGTTCCCGTGAACGGAAAAGTCCCACCCATCTGTTCCTCAGCCAAATAAAGGAAGCCGTCAATACCGAAGAACAATGACTCCACTTGGTAGATCCGTGTGGAGAGGTTCAAGGCTCCCAAAGGTTTGCCTGTCTTCAAATCGAAGCTTTGGATCGAATTTCCGGTCGCCGCGTAAACGATGGAATTCACCGGATCGACAGCCACGCCGTAAAAGGTATTTACACCTGGAACAGCAGCGGCGGCAGTCCAGACTTCGTCCTCAAAATAATAATTCGGTCCCGGCGTAAAGGGTTCGGTGGTCAAACGGGCGGCCGAGGGTTGGGTGACCTGGGTCCAGAGCGGTTCAATATCCCCTGTCAACTGGGCAAGCTTGACCTGCCAAAGCGTCTGCAGGCGCGAGGTCGTGTCGATACCCACCGCCTTTTCGACCAATTCAGGGCTTTCCACCCAGCTACGTTCCCTTTGCCAGACGTCCACATAGGCCAAATAATTCGTGGTCGACGAACCCGGGGTCGGCAGTGCCGCGCCCGGTAAATAGGGTTGCTCGGTATAAGGCACCGGCGTAATACCGGTCATTTCGTCCAATCGGGGATTCCAAACCGTACTGCCCCCCAAATTAGTGGGCAGACCGAAGTTCTCCGCCGCCAAACCGTCCACATACATCCGTCCGGGGTTGATGAGGATATTGGAGGGACTTGATCCAGACGGGGTCAAAAGGAAGCCGTTAGTCTGAGTGACGGGCACGATTGCCTGGCCCAAGGTATCCAGGTTCACCGACCGGGTCCGACGGTAATTCTCGGACCCCCACTCGTTCCAATCTGAATCGAGTTGGACCTTTCCCTGTTCCATCACCACACCCTTGAAGTCGTTCCAAGGATCGTAAGTAAACCGGCTGTTGTCAGAACTCATAGGACTCCCTTTCAATATCCATCAAAACTTCCATCCGCCCGGATTTCCGGATCAACCCGTAATGTTCAACGGACTCCAAACCGCCGAGGTATAGGCGTTGTTCACAAAAACACCCCTAGTCGTGATATTCCCACTCACGATAGAGGGCGACCCCGGGTTCGAAAGCGCGATGGAAAAACCATTCCCGCCCCTTGTCCGGTTGTCTGTGACGATCGTCTGCTCGCTTTCCAGGAACACCACGGGGCCTCCGGTTTCGATCGCGAAAGTGACCGGCACGGCGCAATAGTTGTTCGTCAATTGGCACTCGCCGGTCGTCAAGACCTGGATGGGCGTCGTGGTATTGCCCTCCAATTGGTTGCCCACCACACGGACCGTTTCCACCCGACCCGTTGGATAGACCGTCAACGACAGCCCGTCGCCGTTAGCCGTCAAGACTTGCGTGCCATTGATATTGAAGACCCATGTATCCGTTGATAGATACAGGACCGAAGGCTGGGTGAGGACTGGGTCCAACTTGATAAGGTTCAAGCTGTTCACCGCGCCGGCATAAACATTCCCCAGACCGTCCACAGCCAAACCGTAAACATTCGCCGACAGGCTGCCGACCGTAATGGAGGGGCTTGTAATGGTTGCCCGGCCAAAATTCAGGACAACGAAATTATTGCGGGTGGTGTTAGCGACATAGATATTGCCAAAACCGTCGGCCGTGAGCTGCTGGGGATTCGTCAAGTTCGTCGAATACCAAACAAAGGACTGCCCGGTGAGATAGCTACCGCTACTATCGGGGTTGAAGGTCACGATCCGATTATTGGTCGAATCCGCCAAACAAATGGTGGTCCCGATCAGGTAAATACCCGTGACCACTCCCAAGGGCGTCGGGGATAAAGCGGGCAAAGTGATAGTACTGATCGTGTAAGTGCCGCCCGACGGCTGGCAAAGATAGACCGAACCCGGCGTACTATTATTGGTCACATAAACGTTGTTATTGGGATCTACATATATCTGGTTCGGAACGAACAATCCCCCGCCGATCTGATAAAGGATCTGCCCAGTAGAAGGATCGATCTTGTAGATCACCGGCTGTTGGCTGCCAAATCCCTGTTCGCCGGCATAAAGATTTCCATCCGGCCCCATGAACAGCGAAAAAACATTGTAGAGGACCACCGGAACTACTGTCGGTCCAGAGAATTGGAAGGTCAAAAGCGCGCCCAAGTAATTACCCGTCTGCAGGTCGAACATCTGGATACCTTGTCCGCTCGCCGCGTAAATGATTCCGGTGATGCCGTCCGGCGAATTGATCGCCAGCGCGTGATAATTGCCGACTTCCGCGTTCGCGGTCCAGGTCGCGTCGATCGAATATCCAGAGACATTGTCGAGCTTGGTCACATGACCATTGCTGCCCGAAAGGTAAACATTCCCTGAAGAATCCGGAAAGATCCCTGGGGCAGTACCGATCGTAGGATAGCTCAAGGTTTGCGCATAACCCGCCGACGTCCGAATGACGATTTGGGAGATACCAGCTAGGGTGACATATAAAGTCCCCGAACCATCCACATAGAGCTGCAGCGGATTCGGGATCGACGATAAAAGAGTAGCCGAGTAAGCGAAAGAGGTCCCTGAACCCGTATAGGTCGCCACACGTCCATTAAAGGAATCAGCCAAGTAAAGTGTGGAACCAACGATAAACACTCCCGCCGGCTGCGTATGCGTTGTGATGGGGTCACCCGAAAGGGTCACTATCGTGCCTGCCGAATAACTGCCGCCCGAATAGGCGAAATAGTACAGGTCGCCCGTCGTGTCTTGTGTCGCGTAGATATTTCTCGACGAGTCGACGAAAAGACCATCGGCCACAAAACCCGAGATGGTATTCAACACAAAGCCCGTGGAATCCGTCACGTATATGGCCTGATGGCCGGTACTGACACCGTTATCCCCGAGATAGAAATTACCCAAGGAATCTTTGAATATCGTATTGACGCCATAAAAAGTGACGGGCGTATGCACTCCGCCGACGATCGTGTAAGGAACGAACGGCGATAACGGAACTCCCGTTGAAAGATTGAAGCATTGGATCGAAGTACCCGCGGTGGCGTAAACGACACCCAATCCGTTATCTACCCAAAGCCAATTGTAATCGGATATTCCAGAGACCGTGGCGTTGGCCGTCCATGGTGCATCGATAGGATAAGGCGGGATCTTGTCCAGCTTCGTCACATGACCGTTCCAACCGGACAAATAAACGTCGCCTGTCGAGTCGACCGCGACACCATAATCCTTAATGACAGAAGTGAAGAACAATTTGGAAGACGGTCCACTCGTCGGAACAACGACAAGAGAAGCGTCACCTGCCGAAGCGACATAAAGCGTTCCTGACGCGTCAACAGTGACCTGTTGAGGGTTGGCCGAAGCGGAATTGACGACCATCCCGCTGATGAAGGTGGTCGGTGATGTCATTTGATAAGAAACAACATTCGCGGTCAGCGCGTCCGCGACATAAAGTGTCGTTCCAGAAATATAGAGACCCGCCGGTTGACCCAGGGCATATCCGCTCAAGGAAATAGGCACTCCCGCCGCGTAAGATCCCCCGGAAAAAGCGTAGAAATAAATGATGCTGGTGCCGTCTTCACTCGAATAAATGTTCGCGGAAGAATCGACATAGATCCCATCCGGAATGGCTCCGCTTATTTTGGCTAAGACCAATCCCGTTGGATCGGTCTTGTAGATCGCTTGACGGCCCGTTCCTGCGCCGTTATCGCCGATATAAATATTTCCTGAGCCGTCCAGAAAAATGGTCGTCGCCGCAGCTAAATTGACCGGCGTTACGACGGATCCCGACAGCGTAAAAGGCACAAAAGGGCCGATGTAATTGCCGGTGGAAAGATCGAACTTTTGAACCCCTTCTTCGCAGGTCGCATAGAGGATCCCGTTCGTCGAATCAATTGCCAGCCAGAAATAATGCATGACGGCCGCATTACTCGTCCAAGTTCCGCCATCCAAATTGAATCCCGTCAGGTTCGACGGTTGATAGGAAAGAACGGATAGCGCGCCAAAATAGGGCGCGGGCAATCCTGTTTTTGTGTCGTTGATCGGATCGTTCGAGTAACGGACTTCATTACTTTCAATATCGACGCGGTCGAAAGGTTCAAAAGCCGCCAAGCTCGACATAAAGTCGACCCCCGCCCCTCCATTCACATTGACCACTTCATTGCCCGAAAAATGCTGTTCATGGGTAGCCACGGTCAACAAACCCGTTCCCCAATTATGGCTGGGTACGGAGACCCCTCCTTGGCAAGTGATCGTGTTGAGCTGGTTGTCGATCATCCTCGCCGTTGTCGTGTTGAAGACCGCGATGCCCGAAGGCGGCTGACTGTTGGTAGGACAATCGATATCCAATAATTCATTTCCCTCAACGAGGACCGATTGGGCCTGTCCCTCATTGCGGAAAAGGATCCCGCCCTGGGTATGGGAAAGGAAATTACGCGAAATAACTGCCGAGGAAAGATTGGCTTCTACTTGAATTCCCACTCCGTTGAGGTTGGTCAAACGGTTCTCGGTGATCGTGCAATTGGCGATGACAGGGTTCAGACCCCCGCCAAGCAATATGCCCGTGCTCGAAAAATTACCCGCGGCGGGATCCGAACCGGTGATCTGGTTCCCATCGATGCGGGCGTCCAACCCCACCGTCAAAGCCGGTGCGTTAACGGTAGCACCATAGCCTCCCATGTTCATTTGATTCGAGAGGATCTCTACCATGGACCCCATATAGGAACAGCCGGTAACCGTGATGCCGCCGTAAAGACAACCGCTGACAGTGTTGTTCGCAATTCGGGTAACCCCTGCGTGAAAACAATTATCCGTCAAGGAGATCGCCTGGGCATTGCACATGAAGTGGTTGTTCTCGATGATCAACCCGAACGTAGAAAGATAGTAGGGATCGAAAGAACCCGCGCTAATCGCCGCCACATCCGACTGGATACGGTTGCCCCGTATCTCGATCCCCGCGAGCCAGCCGAAAAGGAAAATAGCCGTCGTATCAAGAAAAGGCGGCGGAACACTACCCGAATAAGTACCCCTAAGCACGATGGAAGAATCGGTGATACGGGTATTGACGCATTGCGGTCCCAGCACGATCACCGCTTGGTCCTGACCGGCCGTTCCATAGGTATTGGTAGCCACACCCACGCAGACGATTTCTAAGTGATTCAGGTCCACATCCGCGCTGGTCGTGATGACCGCCGCCTGTCCGTTAGCCTGGATATCGCTACTACGAAAAGTAATGCCCGTGCAGCCAACGGTGGAAAAGGCCGTATTGCCGGTGCTGGAGCGGAAAGTGGAATTCTCAACTGTGATCCCCGCGCTATTGGTGATCTGGACTGCCTGGGCCTGCGTATCCAGATCCAATCCGGCCAAACGGCCATTTTTCACATTACTAACGATGACCGAATGGGAGGCCGTTTCCCCGCGCAGGTTATTCACGACCACATCCGTACAGACGGCCAATTGCAAAGCGTTAGAACAATAGGGCGACGGACTGGAAACAAACGAGCTGAAATGGAGGTTCTCGCAAACGATCTGGCTGCTCAACTCCACCGTACCGGCAATCACACCCGGCGTTGTCGCGAGTACACTGATGCCGCTGATGAAAACATTGACACTTTTGGTGACAAAGAACCCGCCAGGACCGGTGATCGTCAAGTTGGTCAACCGGATATCCGATGTGCTATCGCAGTAAATACCCGCGGCCATCACGCATCCATCGATCTCAATAACGCTAGAATCCAGACAATAGATCGCCGGGACGGTGTTAAGCGTGAAATTATCAACCCTTAAGTTCTTCACGCGAATGTTACTTTCGACATAGATCTCCACCGCGATGGAGGGAGCCGAGACGATGTGGATGTTATTGAGTTCCACATTGGCCCCGCCGGAACACCCGATCGCCGGGTTAAAACTGCCCAACTGCGGGATCTCGATATTCTCGATCGTGGTGTTGAAAGAATTGACGCCGATCGCGCTGGAACCGGTATTGATCGTGATGCCGGACACTAGGACATTGTTGCCCGCGGCAAGGCTCAGCGAAAAATAGATCAGGGACGGCGTACTGGATGTCGACGACAACAATTGGAAGTTCTTAAGAACTAGCCCTTCCGGCGCGCCGTTGACCAAAATGACCTGTTGAGGGGCCGCCAGGATCGTCGCGTCACCGTTCCCTTCCAAGACCAGGGGATAAGTGAGGTTAAGGGTCAATGGACCGGTCAAAATATTGAAAGTTCCCGGACCAAGGCAAACCGTACCGCCGCCGGCGTTTTGGACCTGGTTGACCGCCTCTTGGATGGTGAACTCGCCGCTATTGTGCTGCTCGGCCGTCACCGTCACCATGCCGGGGTTCGAGGGAGACCATAAGTTACGTTGATCCGTTATGACCGCCGTTCCGCTCGTATAAGTGACTTGAGCTAAGACCACGTAATGGTGGTAGATGCCCCGGGGCGGGGCGCTGGTCAATACCTCAACGCTGTTATCCGCGGCCCTCGAGGCGAAACACCAATAATCAAAATTATTGAAAACACCGTTGCCCGTCGTGTTCAAACCGAAGGCGGCCGTAATGCCGTTCTCCAAGATCAAGGTGACGCCCGCAGGAGGGACCGGTATGACCCCGCCGCTAGAAGGACTGTCCAAGTCGTACCAGACCGTCTTGCCGTCGTTGAGATAGACCTTTCCTTGCTGGTCCCAGCGGCGCAGCCGCGCGTTGCTGCCCATGCCGGGGCCCGGTGTAAAAGCGGTCCCAAAAAGACCGGTGACCAGGGTCACGGTCATTTCATCGCGGTCAACCCCGCCCGTGGCTACCCGGTGCATTTCCCCCGGCAAACCGTTCAATTCCAGCTCATCGTTCGTCAGTTCGACCCAATCCCCTTCGGAAAAGAGCTGGATATCCCCTCGCGTGACGTTGTCCATCGTTAGAACAATGGTTTCATTATCCGCCGAATCGACGTTCACGACCCTCGCGGCCATGGACCCATTATCCCTGGACCATTTAAAGGTCGCCGTTGTCGGGAGCAGCAGGCCGGTCATCGGTGACCCGCCTTGGTGGACCTCCGCCCGGTATAGTTGGTTTTCCATCGGGGTGGGATTGGATGATATTTGACCCGTCGTCAATTGCCCCGAGGAAGGCAAGGTCAGTTGGGTCCAAGCCGGATAGCCGTTGTTGATCCCGACCGTTACCTGCGCTTGGAAATTTTGGACATGGAGCGTATTGCCGGGAAGGATATCGTAGCTTCGCAATCCGATACCTCCGGAAACATAAGGCGCCGGAGTGCTGAAAGTATCGCTAACATTGGTGAAGATCTGCTGTTCCGGCATGCTGGCCGGGGTGATGTAGGCGTTAAAAAGATTGCCTGGTCCGACCACGAATCGAAAATGGACCCAGGTTCCGACGCTGTAAGGTGAAGTGGTCGACGTCGCGACATAATCATAGTTGCCCGCTGGGGACTTTTGTTTCTCGATCTCCCAACGGTTGTTCAGACCGTTCCATTGGAAAATATAAGCCGCGTCGTTGGAAGCCGTCGCCCTGCAAACCAGACCGAAGAGACCGGCAGCCGCGTCAACTTTGAAGTCAGCTTCCAAGGTATAGGAAGTTTGGGACGGATTGAACAAGGGGCTGTTGACGATCAAATAGGAGCCCAGCGCGAACGAACCGCTGTTGGTCTGCCTCAGCTCCGAACTGACGACCGAATAGCTCTCCGCCGCCGCGGTAGTGGAGGTCCAGTTCTGGTCGTAATAAGTGTAATTGGAAAGACTGGCACTGCTCCCATAAACATCCAAGAATTCCGGCTGTACTTCCAACATTTTGACTTGCCAGATTGTTTGATAACGACCCGTCGTGTCGAGCCCAATGGCTTTGTCCACTAGGTCCGGTTTTTGAAGATAGGTCAGTTCCCGCTGCCAGGCGTCCACATAGGCCAAATAAGTGACCGGGATCGGCGACACTGCGGGCGCGGGCAAAGCCGCGTTGGGCAAATAGGGTTGTTCCGTGAAAGGCGTATAGACCGTGCGGTTCGAGGATATCTCCGCCAACAGAGGATCCCACACTTGGGTTCCCCCGGCATTCGTGGGCAATCCATGGTTCTCGACCAAAAGGCCATCCACATAGATGCGTCCCGGACCGATGGAAAGGTCCTGCGCGATATTGAAAGCGTTCGGGGTCTGCATAGGAACTACCGCTGGGCCCAATGTATCCAGGCTCGCCGTTTGGAAGGCGCGGGAGGATTCAGAGATCATTTCATTCCAATCCGAGTCCAACTGGACGCGGCCTTGCTGCATCAACACGCCCTGATAGTTCTTACGCGGATCAAAAACAAAGCGGCTGCTATCGAAACTCATATCCCGTTCCTTTCAATTCAACCGGATCAATATCGAGCAAAAATCTTAGGTCATGGACCAGGTCGTCAAATCATTGATGACCGTTTGAATGATCCCCGCCGAGGTCAGCGGCGATGGAAAATTCCCCAAAGTGGTCGTGTCATTGGTGTTATTGGTGTTCAACACACCGGTCAAACGGGTAGCCTCACTGGCAAGTCCCGCCGCCGTGATGGCCGCGGACTGCGCGCTGACAACCCCCAAGGTCGTCGTGCGAGCCGCAATGGCGTTGGTCAAATTGCTATGGATCGTGGTATTCAATTGGCTCAGACCATTGGTCAAGATCGGGACGAGCCCCGATTCGACCGGATCGAGCATATTCACAACGCCCGTAAGCGAGAACCCTGACACCGGGGCGATGAAAAGGATCATTCCCGGCTGCAAGTTGTTCCAATCGACCTGTGGGTTATAGGACTGCAAAGCCGTTTCGGTCGCCGGCACATTGGCCGCGCCAATACGGCCGGCCAAAGCCGCAAGATTCGTGTCCCCCGTTTGAGTGACTACAACGTACATATCGATCTCCTTGAAACGATAGATTTAAAGACACAAGACACAACCAACTTAACCAATGACATTCAAAGCCGACCAAGCCGAAGGCACCGTCCCTCCGTTCAACTGAATGCTTTGGGTCGTCATGTTCCCCAATACGACCGCGTTGGTCGTATTGGTGGCATTGGCGATATTGAAAGACTCCGTGCCGCCCCGAACCCGATTACCCTTGACCATGGCCAAGGACGCGTTCAACTGGGTCACGATGGCCGTGCCACCAAAAGATGAAAGAGGCACTGGCAACGCGCAATAATTGCGAGTGAACTGACATTCACCGAGAGTATCGATAGTGACCGCGCCAGCCTCACTGATGGACTCAAGCCGATTACTGGTGACCCTCACCGACTCGACCCGTCCAACCGGCCAGGTGGTCACGAACAAACCATTCCCATTGGCCGACAGGATGGTGGTGCCATCGATATTGAGGATCCAGGTATCGGACGCCAGCATGACCGCCGTCGTTTCCGGTGGCGTTTGGATATACAAACCCCAAAAAACGGGGCCCGCCAAACCGGTCTGGGTATTACTGATGGGACCGTTAAAATATCGAGCTTCATTGCCGTCCACATTGATCCGATCAAAAGGACCTAAAACAGCCAAACTGGCCATGGTCGTAACGTCACCAGTAACACCAACGACCTCGTTATCTGAAGAATGCGGTTCGGCACAGGACACAAAGAAAATACCCGCGCCCCAATCTGGCTGCGGGAACATCGCGCCCGTACTACACTCAACCGAGTTGATCTGATTGCCGATGGCCCGGGCTGAGATCGAATTGAAAAGACCCACCGCCGAATTAGGCGCCCCGGTGGTAGGACAGCTGAGGTTATTGATGGAGTTGTTCTCGACGAGGATCTCCTGGGCCGTGCCCTCGTCGCGGATGATGACCCCGCCCAAACTGGAATCGATGATGTTCCGTGCGATCAAGCTATTCGTGATTTGGCCGGTGATCTTCACCGCTTCGCCGGGAACGCCTATCACATGATTCTCCGTGATGACGCAATGCTCGATGACCGGATTCAATCCCCCGCCCACGGCGATACCTGGGGTGGCCGTGATCCCCGTAGCGGCAGAAGCGGCAATGCGGTTCCCCGTCACCCGGGCCTCAGTACCGACCGTGATCCCCGCGCCCGTACCTGTAACATTGATCTGGTTGGAGGCGATCTCCACCGCCGCGCCCGCGTAGGCCGCGCCAGTGGCCACGATCGCGCCCGAGGCGCTATCGAACAACGTATTGTTCGCCAACCGGGTCAGCCCCATATGGAAAGTATTGCCTTGGAGCAGAATGCCGTTATTGGCGCAAACGAATTGGTTGCCGGTCACCAAAAAGCCGAATGTCGAGACATAACCGCCGGTGGACGTCCAAATACCGTAAGGCGCTTGGAAACTATTGTTAGAGATATCGACTGCCGCCAACCATCCAGTCAAAGCGATCGCCGCCAAAGCGCCGCCAGGGCCCAGATCCGGATCGACAACAATGCTCGATTCTCTCAAGTTGAAATTAAAGCACTTTGCGCCAAGAACGATGCCGATCGAACCGGCGACAACAGCGGTATTTTCTATGAACACGTCATTGCTCTGCTGGACAACGAAAGCCATATTCGTGGACTCAACATCCATTTTTCGGAACACTAGACCCGTCGTTCCATTGACCAACACAGCAACGATGCCAGGCCCAGACACCGCTAGGTTGGTGCGAACGGTCGCCCCGGCAACGGTCACGCCGACGCAGGTGTTGATATCAATGGCCAGATTCCCGCCATCAATATCCAAATTCTCCATACGAACACCTTTACAACCATTAAACGAAATAGCGGTCCCGCTACATTCGCTCCTGAAATTGGTAACGAAGACATCCGCCGCCTGCGCAATGGCCAACCCGGTCCTACATTTTCCAGTGCTTACGTTCTCAAAGGACATTCTTTGGCAAGTATTGATCGCCGCGAATTGTGAATTAGTGATGTTCAAATTCGAAGTGAAGTTCGAGATCATCACATCCGACATAGCGGTGGCATTGAACGCAAGCGGTGCCACCACACTGATATTTTTCAAGGTGACGAACTGAGCACCATCTAACGACAACCCAGGCACGTTCCCCGCCTTCAGTTCAAAATCCTCAATAAGGATATTCGCCGATGGACCGCCGAGGACCACCGCAGCCTGCCCCGTGCCGTTAGCGATGACCAAACCTTTCACCACAACATTGTTCGAATTGATGATATCCAACCCGTCGGAGAGAGTCGTTTGAAGGGTTATATTCGTTAAGATAACCGATTGAGCGCCGCTGATAGAAACAGCCCCGACCTGAAGGCCCGCGTTGATAACGTTCAGATTTTCCACCAAAGCGTTCGATCCGTTGATCAAAAGAGCCCCGGACTGACTATTGATCGAGACTCCGGAGACGACCGTGTTTGTCGACGTCGTCGCGATCGCGATCGAGGAGTAATAGAACCCGCTGCCAATATTCGAGGGTTGGGTCGAAACCGTTTGCAGATCCCGAATTTGAACTAACTCATTCGTATCTAAAACCTGGATGGCTTGATCGACCGCCTGCAAGATCGTTTCCGCGCCCTTCCCCTTAAGGATCAGTGGGTTGGAAACCGCGATATTGACCGGCCCACTCAAGGCGAACGTACCACGGTCCAAACAAACACTACCGCCGCCTTGTTGATCGACCCAGGCGATAGCCTGTTGGATGGTGAAAATATTGTTGTTATGCATGTCCGGCGTGACACAAATGGTGCAGCAGTGAGCCGGGTTGCGGACATCTCTGGCGTCGGTCACCACGATCCCCGAGGTCGAGATATTGACCATGGCAATGCGGGTGTAGTGGTGGTGGATACCCCGAGGCGGAGCCAGCACCAATCGTTCCACACTGGCGTCCGCCGTGCGGGCTGCAAAGTTCCAGTAATCGCCCGGATTGAACCGGCCTCCGGAGACGGTCGGATCCAAACTAAAGGTAACAACCACGCCATTTTCCAACAAAAGCGAGCTTTGATCCGCGGGCACCGGAATAACGCCCAGGGTCGAAAGGGTCGGATTGTCCAAGTCATACCAAACGGTGACCCCGTCGCTCAGGTAGACCTTGCCCTGCTGGTCCCAGCGGCGCAGGCGCAGTTTGCCTACCGACGCGGTCGTATTTAAAAAGGTGTTGTCGATCAGGGCGCCTTGAAGAACGATCGTCATACGGGAGGCATCGACACCGTTCACCGCGATCTGGTGCAGTTCACCCGGTATCGAATTGAGTTCATGGTTGTCATCCATCAACTCGACCCAATCACCCGGAGTGAAAGGGATCGCGTCGCCTTCGCTCAGATTTTCCACGCTCAAATTGATGGAAGACGTATTGGTCGTCATGTTCAGGATACTTGTCGCCACCGACCCGTTGTCCCGGGACCATTTAAAGGTATAGGCCCAAGAAGAGAACTTGACGACTTTAGCCCCGGTGTAATCCGTCACATAAACATTCCCGATATTGTCGACAGAGATCCCTTGCGGGGTCGCGAAATTGGAAGAACTACCGAATTGGTTCAAATAAACGCCGGCTCCGTTAAAAACTTGGACCCTTTGATTTCCCGTGTCGGTCACATAAACATTTCCATTACCATCGATCGCGATGCCCTTCGGCCCGCTGAATTGACCATTGCCCGTACCGGCGGCGCCCCACTGATTTTGATGGA
>Ga0206850_10097_pt1 | contig 30338 bp, 28 predicted proteins | sample Alteio_BWOrgCont_16_FD_152885 | JGI IMG/M metagenome (GOLD analysis project Ga0206850, IMG submission 152885) | Enriched cells from forest soil in Barre Woods Harvard Forest LTER site, Petersham, Massachusetts, United States -... | ecosystem: Environmental > Terrestrial > Soil > Temperate forest >...
CTGGCTTCCACGGCACAGTTGGGCCGGTGATGCGATAGTTGAAGTTGAGATGGACCGGTGGATTGGCTGCCGCCTGGCTTGCCGCTTCGCGCATCGCTGCCGCGCGGGCCGTCTCGGCCTCGGCGATGTCCTCGGGATACCAGAAGGCGAAACTCTCCATCGCACGCGCGAGCGGCCCCGCCTGCAGCTTGACGTGATATGTCCGGCGGTCGGTGTCGATGATCAGGTTCGTCGCGAAGACGGTGGACGCCGCAGCGACGGCGGATTGCTCGGCAGCCGCGCCGACGCCCATCGCGCAGCCCTGCGGGCAGGCCTTGACCCGGATCTTGTTCTGCTCAGGGACCACCATCCAGCGCACGCTGTCGCCGACCATCGCCGCCGTAACCTTCTCGTCGCTGGCGAGCAGGATCTCGGTGATACGACCCGGCGCGCAGCGAATGGTCGGCTCCTCGTACTGCTGGTATGGATAGAAGGTCGCGAAGCCGCTCTCCACCGGCTTGTCGCTCTTGTTGAGGTAGGCCCAACGCAACGCCGGCGGCAGACTATCGAGCGGGTTCGGCGGCACATTGATCGGCGGTTGCGTCACCGCCGCGAAGTTGGCCGGGACCAACGGGGGCGCGGGTTGCTGCTTGCCGCCGCAGCCGGTCGCGAAAAGCAGAATGATAGACGGTCCGAATCTGAGAAATGCTTGAGTGTTCATCTGCCCTCCTGAAAGTCGATGTTCACGACATAGAGACCAATCGGATTGAGATCATTGGTGGCGTCGGGCGGGCCGATCGCGACCTGCACGATCGCCGCCATGTTGCTCGTGCTCATTGCGCCGTTATGCGGGTGGTACGTCTCGCTCCATTCGATCCGGTAGGTGTCGGGCTCCGGCTCCTGCATGCAGCGAATGATCTTCACGTCTCGCCAGTCGCCGCGCTGACCGAGCTTGACCGGGTCGTTGTCGGCCGTCGCGTTGTAGTAGCTGTCGAGGAATTTGTAGGCCTGCCCGCGCGCGATCGCGTAGACCGTGTGGATGTTGTGGTCCTGCATCGCGTCGTTACCGCTCACCACGCGCGCGTCGTAGATGAACTGGCGCAGCTGATTCTCGATCACCATCGGGGCCAGTTCGTCGTTGGCGGTGAAGATATGCGCGTAACCAACGATGCGCCCCTGATCGAGCGCGACCACATAGGGCGGTACGCGCTTGAGCGCAAGGATTGTCACGGCGATGGTCAGGCCAATGATGACGGCGGAAGCGGCGAGAGCGAAGGAGAAGAGCCGCCGGTTGATGGTACGGAGCAAGCGATCTTCAAAGCGCACGGTAGTCATCATCGTTACCTCATCAACATCGCGTGAACTTTCTTGAGTGCTTTGGCGGCGCCGTCGGCGGTAGCGGTGGCAGTTGCGCTGCCGAGCCCCGTTGCGCCACTCGCTGCCTCGCTGGCGCCCTCAGCGACAATCCCGGCCAGAATGGTCTCGCCGGCGTTGATCGCGGCCCCGGCGCCGCCGGTAACCAAACTCGCCATGATTGCTGGGATGTAGTAGACGAGCGCGACGAACAGCAGCGCCTCGGTCACTGCCTGCATCATCACGCTCGCATTGACAGCAAGGGTTGAGGAAGCGGCCGCCATAGCGGCAGTCCAACCTGCCGCTTCATTCAGTCCCAGCGCCAGAACCGCGATCAAGAAGAATGTCTTGACGCATGCACCCAGCACTCTCAGACCCCAACCAGGAAAGATGTTCCAGGTCCATGGCAGCGGGGCGAAGGCGAGCAGCAGCGAGCCACCAATAATCAGCGCCCATGCCTCGACCAGAGCCAGCAAATAAATGATCGATGAAACTGCGAAGGCGAAGACTATGACGAGGACGCAAACCATGGTCTCGATCGCAACTGTTGGTGCTTTGAACCATGATGCGGCTCCTGCCGCCTCCCATAAGATCTTCACGAGCTGTATCCCCTGTGTCAGTACGCCTGAAGGAGTAAGAGCCGCCGGGGAGAGACCGCTGACTTGTTGTCCCAACGACTGAAAGCCACCGAGCAGGCCAGTGGCCAGATCCTGGGAATAAAGAAAGACGGCGTGTAACACCGAGAGTGAAACGATCGTGTAGGCGAAGCCGAGGATGAAGGTCGGCAGATCGTGTGTGGCGAGCAGTTGGATAGCGTACACGGCGAACGCTATAGCCCCGACTGCGAGCAGGATTTGAATGCCCTGCGCCTGGAGCACGGGTGCCCAGACGCCTTGCATCGTGGTCTCAAAATCGCTGAGCGCGTTATTCAGAAACTGGAATTGCAACATCTTTCACCTTATGGGGTTGGACACGGTATCGGCTTGCCGTTAAGATCGCTGCCCATCGCGTTGCGGTCGCAGGAAGATATGCCACCGCACTCTTCCGCCGGCACATAGACGACTGTATGGGACTTGTCGCAGTACTCGATTGGCTTGTGCCAGTTGTCCCAGACGCGGATAGCGTCGTTGAACCAGATATGGGCGAGGATGATTAGGACACCGAGCGCCATCAAGGCGCGGAAACGCCACATAAACCGCAGAATCAGATTGACTAACGGCATTTTCGCAACCTCCTCTATCGTTGAGCGCCAGTCAGAAAGTAGGTTTGCGCGTTCGCTCCTGATTGCGCGTCCTCGTTGAGCTCCTCGCCAAAATGGACGGCGTCAACCATGATGTGGGTAATCTCGAGCTGCCGAAGTTGCTGGGTTTGCTGGGCTGCTGCGAGATTGATTTCATTGCCGCACTGAATCGCCTGGAGGACGCTCACGCTGGCCGCGTTGCACGCTTCCAGGGCCTGAAAGTGCGCATCCTCACGGCTGAAGTTGGCGGCCTGCGCCTGAGCGACTGAGATTGCGTCCGCGTAGGGGGTGAGCGTCTGATTGGTGATCTTCGCGGCCGTCGCCGCCGCGTCTGGGCCGAAATCGATCCAGCCTGGATAAGTCGCGGAGAAAATCTGAGCGTTCGCAATCCCGCTCCCCATCGTCTGCATGAGTGAGTCGAGGTAACTGAGCTGCGACTGAAAGCGGCCAGCGCCGCCGGCTGTCGTGAGCGACTGCGCAGTGAGAGTGTCCTGCGCGATGATCGCGGGCAGTTGCTGGCTTGAGACGCCACTCAACATACTGGCAATGATCGTTGTGTTCGTTTCGACCGGGCTATCGGACACGGCGAGCTGCGCTCGCGCCGGATTGGCCCAAAGGGCCAAAACCATCAGCGTGGCAGCGGTGGTTGATTTGAGAACGAAAGCGTTAGGTTCAATAATTCGCATTTTCTATCCTCCCGTTGCTGTGAATCAGTCCCGCTGCGGATGTCGAGGGCAGTGACGAGCACCGCTGTGACTCTGGGCGGAGGCCTTTTGCTACGAGCCACCCATCGAGAAAGCTGTCCTGTCCTGATTCTTCGAGCACGCGGCGGGCGAGCGCCACGTCGTCGCTGCCGGTGCAGGCGCAAAGTGCCCGCGCGATTGGGCCGAGTTCGAGGCTGAATAGCCGCGAGCCTAACTCGGTGACGCAGAGATAATCGCGGTGCGGCACACCGTTCGCTACAATCTCGATCTGCTTTTCATTGAGCCCAAGTTCTGTATAAAGCTGGCGCACTCTCTCGCTCTTGGCCGCGTGGTTGGGCAGGAAGGTCTTGATCGCAGTCGCCTCAAGCAACATCGTCCGCGCCTCGCTATTGTCGATCTCGGCGAGCGACTGCGTACACAGAACCAACGCCCCGTTGGCGCGGCGGAAGGTTCGCAACGCGCGGTCTACCCATGGCAGGGAAATAGGTGACGCCAAGATCCACTTGGCCTCGTCGATCAGCACGAAGGTCGGATCAGTCCCAAGGCCGGCTTCTGCATCACGCACGATCAACTCCGTTGCCGGAGCGGCCGCTCGCTCGCCCAGAGCGTCGAGGTGGCGCATTTCGTAGGTGGTCAGCGTGTTGCGCTGACTTAATACTGGATCACCATCGAAAATGTGCGCCCACTGGCCGCCGTCCGCGTAGCTGCCCATGATCTCGCGCAGGCGTGGGGCGTGGAGCAGATAGCGAAACGCGGTCATGGTGCGCACGCCGGCTCCCTTGGCGATCGTTAGTGCTTCAGTTAGATCGGCGGCTTCGCGCTCGTCGAGCAGCTTGCCCAACCAACGCGCAAAGAGCCGCGTGAACCAATCAAAGAGCCACGTAATCCCGTCCTCACAGTCGATCCACTGGAACGGACAGAGCGGAGACGATTTGTCGGTCGCCAATTCGAGATAGGTTCCGCCAAGCGCGTGAGTCAGGACGAAACTCGAATAGCCCCGGTCCAGCAACACGACTCGCACGTTGCGCAACACGGAGAGAGCGGCGATCAATACGGCGAGATAGACGCTTTTCCCGGCACCGGTCGGACCAATCACGAGCTGATGACCCACTCCGCGAATGTGCGGGGGCACGTAGAAGGCCTCACCACCTGAGCCGATACAGACCAAGGGGACCGGCGTGTCTTTCGGAAAGAACGGCGAGTCTATCGTGGGCGTGCCTTCCCAACGGCCCACCGGCATGGCCTGCTCCGCAAAATTCGGCGCGAGCGTCAATGGCCGCCGTACATTGTCGATACCATTAGCTGGTAGCCCGCCCAGGATCGCAGCAACCGCGTTAGCGTCTTCGATCCGCGCGCCATGGCCAAGATCGTTGTAATCTTTGACGATCTGGCGAGCGCCACTATGAACCTGCTCCTCGTTTTCGCCCTTAATTTCGATGGTGATCGTCGCAAACCCCAGCCCCGTGCCTTTCGCCACCAGCGCGCGGACGTGATCGATCTCTTTGATCTGGTCTTCGACGTCCTGGTTAACGCCCGTCCGTCTGGGTAAATTGAACGCAGTAGCAACCCACTGTTTGATGCCGGTGCCGGCCGCCTCACGCACGCGGTGCTTGCGCTCCAGTCCAAGCGTTGCTTGAGCGTCTGTCTGATCCAGTGCGATGAAACGGCATGCCAGCGTCATCTCACCCTGATAGGAAAGCGCCACGCTGAGCATCTGCTCCGTGGTAGATTCCGGCCACGGTGGGACGAGCGTGATAACCCGCACATGCAGCGACCCGATACGGGGCTTGCTGCCACCGATCAAGTCCTGCTGGGCAAGGTACTGATGGAGCGGCGCTCCTGGTGGCGGCAACGGCGCGGGATAATGCGTGCCGTTAACCGCCAGCACCAGACTGCGATACATTTCGAGTCGGTTCATGCGGCGCGGACGGAAAATCGACGCCACCATGTCTTCCCATTTCTCCGCGCGACGCAGGAAGCGCTGCATCTGCAGCTCGCGGCTGCCGAGCATCTGATGCTCGGTCGAGGCGAAAAACAGGCTTTTCAATAAGTTGGGCACTGCCCGCTCGAACTGGGTGGCCCACCAGATCTGCGCAATGTTGCGATAGCAGTTTCCGGTCCCAATGTGCGCCCCGCGCTCGCGATCGATCAGTCCCGCGCCCTCAGTTTCGAAGTCGCGTATTGTATAGTCCGGCACTCTGACGCGATCGATCCGCAACGTCAGACAATCGCCGGTTTCCATCAGGCCGAGCGATGCTCCGAACTGCCCGCATACCGCAGTCACGTCAGCCGACGACGTGCTTTCGAACGGTGGGCCGCTGATCTTCCAGCCGATCAGGTGACCACCCGGCCGCAGCCAAATAACCCCACGCTCAAGGTCGCCTTCGGGAGGCTTGACGAAATACCCATAGGGCAGTTGTTCGGCCCGGAAGCGCGGTCCAAAGAGATTGATGTGTTGCTTCATCACCGTGCCTCCTAAGCGTTGAATTTCGGCAGCCGGAACACGACCCGCGGCATCGGCGCGCGTTCACTCAGGTGCGGATCGCTCTGCGCGTAGAAGATCGCGCGATTCCGCAGTGCCTGCGGATAAACCTCACTCCACTGCGGGTCGTGTTTGCCCGCCCAGCGAAACAGGGTGTAGGGACCAAAATAGATGAGCGGCAACAGAAGCAGACGGCGCGGCTCCCACAACGCGTAGAAGGCATCCGACAGGTAGCCCAACAAAAGTAGGTAGTACAGCTGCCACTCGATCCCGTGGATCAGCTTGGGGCGCGTAAGGGTTCGATAGACGGGGCTCACTGCAGAAACCTCGCCAGCGCCGCCCACGCCGAGGCGTGCGAACCAATCGTCGCGCCTGCCCCGAACGCGGTGGTGAAGATCGTGATCGCGAAGACCACCACGCCCACCGCCAGCATCCCGCGAAACACGTGCATAAACATGTGGCCGAACTCATGCGCCAGCCAGATCATCGCGCCCAGACCGACAATCGCGCAGATACCGAGAAACTTCGCGATGTCGCCGGTAAGCCAGCCTTCGACCGTGGTAAAAACCGTGCCCATCGGTGACGTCGTTCCGGCATACGCCGCGCTCGCGTAGAGCAACCCGACAGGCGCCCCAATCAACAATCGTTGCGGTTTCATCGTTCCCTCCTTTCCTTCGTGTTGAAGCCGTGATCAACTTGCCGCTGCGGCTCATTCGGCGTCGGTGACGTTGGCCCAACTTTGATTCTTTTGTTTGGCCAGGATTTCCGTCACCCGGCGTTGCCCGTCGTCGAAGCGCTCAACAAAGAGTGCGAGGTCGAGCGCTTCGTTGACGAATCCTTGATTGCAGCCGGCGAGACTCATGAGGCGCGTGAGGATTCCGTTGGCGCTGCTCGCGTGCACCGTGCTGAGCATCGGATGCCCGGTGCGTGCGGCGTCCATCAGATTCCACGCGCTGGCGTCGCGCGTCTCGCCGATGATGATCCAGTCCGGGCGGTTGCGTAGCGCTTCTTTGACGTGCGCCTCAAGGGACGCGCGACCCTGCGCCAGACGCCGCACCACCAACTTTCCCGCCGCCGGTTTCAGCTCATAAACGTCTTCGATGAGGATGATTCGGATGCCGCCAGGGATCAGATCCACCAGCGCATTGAGCAACGTGCTCTTGCCGCTCGAGGTCGCTCCGCCGACGACGATACTGCGCCGCGCTAGGATCGCCGCCGTGACCAGCCGCACTTGCCCGGCAGTCATGAAATGGCTCACGCTCCGCCCCATGCCGGAGTGGAGCCGAATAGAGACCTGCGGCTCGTCGCCGAAAGGCGGCAGCGATCCGGAGAAGCGCGCACCGCACGCCATAGTTAGACTGTGTGCGGCGTATTCCGGGTCGATATAGGCGTCACTGGCAGCCACCAGCATGCGGATCGCCGCGCGCAGCTGCATCTCCGAGATCCTGATCCCGGTGAAACGCAGTGCGCCGCCGCCACGATCGACATACACCTTGCCGCCGTTATCGATGGTGATTTCCTGGTTGCGGGAGTCACAAATCAGGTCCGCAATTGGCAAGAAAGCGGCTGCATATTGGTTGACTATCGGATGTTTGCAAAACAGCATGCCCATCGCTCCTTAGAGGATTGTGCTACCTAGCGAGCGCGAGAACGTCGCCATCTTAATCGTGTGAAATTCCCCCGTTGGCGACCTCGCCAATCGTACTGGGCGAGGCCGTGCTGCCTTCACCCCTTCGGGTTCTGAGGTGTTCGCGAAAAGCCCGAAAGGCCTCAATGACTTGATCATCGGAAGCGTCGACGACTTGAATGTCGTCCGGTAGCCGGCCGACCAGAAAGAAAAGCACTTCACACTTGACGCCGAGGGCCTCCGCGAACTGTTGGATCATGTGCGCGCGCGGTGGTTTTCTGAGATTCTGTTCGAGGTGGTTCAGGTACGGTAACGAAATGGCGTGGCCATCTTCAAAGAGGATTCGGGCGGCAAACTCACGCTGGGTAAGCCCGATAGCCTTTCGTCGTTGTCGGATGAATCCGCCGAAGGTGCGCATAGTCCATCGCCTCTGAACATTCACTGGAATTCCAGTTTTTCATAATTCACTTGACGGGGATTTGTCAAGCCCGCGTTTCGGACGTTTCAGAATGTCAACAAGAATTAATGGACGGAGCGGCGACGCTCGCAGCGTGGCGGGACGATCGACGAAGGATCAGTAGCTATAAAGGAGAAACCGTCTTGAATCATGCATCGCTGGATCATTTCGGACGTTTCGACTTGGCAGGGACGGTCTTCTGTAAAACTTTCCGGAATGCGCGGTAGGCCTCTTCCACTTGGCTGTCATCAGCGTCGCCCTCGACGTCTTTCGGCAAGCGCTTGGCGTAAAAATAAAGTACATCCGCAGAAATGCCAAGAATCTTCGCGAGTTGCTCGATCACTACGTTCTCGGGGGGATAGCGGCGATTGTGTTCCAGATCGTTCAGATATGGCGGGAGGACTTTGCGTCCGTCTTCACGCCGAATACTCTCAGCTACCTCTTTTTGCGTTAAGCCAGCTCGCTTTCGAGCGGCGGTAATGATCTGACCGAATGTCTTCATGTTCTCGCAAGAGTTTTAACGATCTTGTATTAGCAAAGCGAGCAGCTTGCAGGGAAAGCGCTCGTTTCAATCCCCTTAAATGGAAGCCAAGGCTGCGATGCGAACATAAATTCCAGGTGGAGGAGCCCTCTCGCGCAAGTGCCGTTGGGGCGATTTCGACCCAGTAGATAATGTTCGTGCCTTCAACCTGGGTTGGCATTCCTCTATTGAGTTCGGTGAGAACTACAGCTCTTACTCTGCTGGAGCCTCTCTTCATTGTCGTAAGAGCCGCGCCCGCACTGAGGTGGAATCACTTGGAATTCTTGTTCATATCAGCACGACTGCATGGACACCAAAGCGCTCCCATCTCGCACTCTACAAGATTGCCCAGACCCGGGCCGCGGTATCCGGATCGGAACAATCGTCGCCTTCCCACAAGTCAATGCCCCGCATCACCGCTACCAACGTCTTGACGGCTGATTCGTCCCCGATTCCTGCTTAGGAATCGTTGGACGGCTTCCCGTAAGCTAGCATCTTAAAATCTTCGTGCCGGTACTTCAATTCTGCCCTGCCCCAATAAAAGCAAATTAAATTAGGTACTTAGGGCGCATTTTCATAATATGCGCTTAATGCCGCTTTGTCGAAATTGCCCCCTTCATCAAAACAAATGACACTCCGGTGGCACTGCTCGTGATCTCTTTTCAGCGCATGTGACGTGTGAGGCAGAAGTCCCGCCTGCCTTAAACTGCCGGAATGGGTTAGACATCATTCTCGTCGGCCGCGTGTCGCCCGACGGCAACACGCTGACGGGAAAGCTCCTTGTGTGGTTCTGGCGCCCTGAGGCTGTTTTCTTCACGCTGACCAGGACGGACGCCTTCGCATCCGGCAGGCCGGCCCCAGAACACCCCGTAATCACAGCACTTAGAAGCGATTTCACCCGCGCGCGGGCATCCCGGTAGATCCCTGTGGTGGTGTCCGGCGCAAATACCGACCGGGCGTTACTAGCCGCTCCCCGAGCCCGTCCTTGCGATGAGCGCGGCGGTACGAGCGGGCTCGGCCATCCGGTGGCAGTCCCTAACGCCAAAGCCAGCGACCAGTCGCCAAATACAACTTGCTGATTCACCATCGTGGTGTAATGTGATGTAGAGGGCCCACGCGTGAAGCATCACCCCAAAATAGCGGCTCCGAAATGGGAATAGGGACCAAGTGGAGAACAAGAAAGGCACTGCGGCAAACCCCAAGTCTCATCCGACGCCTACACTAAAAACCGGCAAGGCGAGCAAAGTGACGATGGGACCCTCGGCTAGGGCCTCAAATAAAGAGAGTAGCGGTATATTTGTTACAGAGGTTCGGATACGTAACTTCCGCTGTCTTCGTTCGGTCAGTGTGAAACTCGATCAGCTCACGGTTCTCATCGGTCAAACCTGTAAGCGCCGACACAAAGAGTCCTCCGTGAGGCGGCCAAGAGCATTGCCGACAAATTGCGAACCTGAACCGGGTTGACGGATGACGGCGCAGCTTTGGTGGATATGCAAGGTTAGTGTTCACCGAGAGAATAGCGACGCTCTCTCTTCAGAAAGGCGTCCGATCCACCTTCGAGAATTCGACATACCTGATGTCTGATGCCGCGCCCTTCAGGAGCGATATTTTCCAATGAACCGGATTCGTACGTGATGTGCGGGAGACCGTTCTCGCGACGCTCGCAGGTTGCAACAATAATCTGTTCCGAATCGCCGTTTACGACCAAATTAGGATTGTGGGTAATCAGTATGATCTGACGCCGTATCTTTGCTGTCTTAAAGTACGTTGTCAGCAATTTGTAAATCGATTCGTTATCGAGGTTTTCATCTGGCTGGTCCACTATTAGAGGACGCGTATCGCCAGTATCCATACCCAGGTAAAGAATCAGGAGCACGATACCTTTGGTCCCAGGGGAAAGCTTCTCCAACTCCACGCCGTTATATTTCAAACCATAGCTGAGGTGGATATGATTCACTTCGTAGAGCCATTGAAGAACGTCCAGCAGCGTGATATCCGACCGCATATAGCTACTTGGACTAATGGGTTTACGAAACTCGGCAAGAAAGCATTCCAGGGCAGTTCCGATCTGCTCAGGATTGCCCGAGATCCAAGCTGGCAGCAGAATCTGGCGAGCCGCATCACCCAAGCCCAGCATCGTGCCATACGGAATGGTCTTTCGCTGATCAAAAAGCGCACTCCCTCTTTCCAGCCATGTTTTCAGATCTACTTCCCATCGAATCGAAAATTCGAGACTCTGTTCCTGCTCTGCGGCTGATTCGGAACTCAGCTTGCTCTTCACAGGCGCGTACAGTTCCTCCAGAGTCTTCTGCTCCTCCTTCAGATTATAAAAAAATGCTACATAAGCGTTGCCCCGTTCCTGCCGGGCAGCCGCGAGACGTTCTCTATCGGGCCCCTCAATTCGCGCGATCTCCGTCTGAACTCTCTCGATTTCCGTGCCGATGACCGCGATGCGCGTTTGAACGACCCTGATCTTTTCCTGGCGGGCTTTGTCGGCAGAATCCAACTGCTGCAAAGACTGTATTTGTCCCTGGAGCCATCGGATAGTTCCTTCGGCCGGATTTTCGGCGGCACCATCCTTCTGCGCCAGTGACCGCTTTAGTTCGGCCTCTCTACGGGTTAGCGGTGGCTCAGTATCGGATGCAAACGCCGGCCGGAAAGCAGCCCTCTCCGCATCAGGAACGCCAGCCTCTTCAAGAAGGGCCTCAATTTCCGAATAGAATCGCGTCGCCTGTGATTTAAAGGCGGCTATTCGCGTTCGGATATCGGAGATTTTCTGGATCTTTTGCTTGTCCACTGCGGAAGCCTGCTGGGCTGCTGTCAGCATGGCCCGCTTCTCCTGCAGGTCTTTCTGAACGCGAGCCTCTTCCGCCGAAGCAGCTTTCGGGAGTTGCTTTACGAGGCCTTGGCGTTCTTCCGTCAGGGTCTTTACGCGCGCCTTCTTCTCCTGAAGTCTCGCGGCGTTTGCGCGAATCTCAGATTCCTCCCGGATAAGCCGAATAATATCTTCCCGCATCCGATCCCCTTCGGCCCTGATGCCTTCGGTGCGGAGGCCTCTCAGCTCTTCAAAACTGGAAGCGTTCAATGTGTCGGTGGGATCGATATACGAAAAGATCACGGACTCAATCTCATGAACCAACTCGCTCCCTATACTGTCCTCCGCACAGAGACGCTCAACGAACTTCTGGGACAAGTAGCGGACCTGATTTGCATCTGACTGACCGCTGCCGATGACTACCCGAGAGGATTCATTATCGGCCCACATAAGTTCGATTGTTAGCTTCTTAAGATGATCGCCAGCCCGCCTCAGAAAATTCCCGGAGTCATCCTCATGCCAGCTGCCGGCGGCGAAAGAAATCAGCTCCGCCAGAGCGGATTTGCCTGATCCTTTTTGACCGATGATTGAGACAAGGCCGTTGTTTAGCGGTATGAAGATATCATCAAACCAGCCGCCGCCGCTCGAAAGCTTGACGGCACTGATTACACGAGCCTGATCGTGGTAAATAGGCGGTGTCGGCCCTATATGAACGCGATCGGCGGGTTCATAGAGCACCTGCTTTAAACCTTCAAAGGTCGGGTCGGCCTTGATCCAACAAAATCGATCGCTGTCGGGCATAAACAGTTTGGCGATTTCATGTGCGTCAGATCCGTGGATACAGGGCCTGGGCCCGCCTAACCGCATGACGGTCTCTCGATCTTCCGGGGATCCTAGTCCCAGCCAGAACTCACGTTCTCCCGGACGTCCGGAAAGCATAATTTGGCTGAGTCGAGTTATCTCGTCACGAAGAGCCGCCCAAGCGCCATCGCGCCGAAACCCTGAAACGCCGTCCGCGTTTGCCGATACACCGATGAGGGAGTTTGCTCGAAGCCAGAGTTCCGCGTTGTACCATTCGCGGAACTTAGTGAAATCGACCTTGAATTGCGTTACGCCCGCCCTTAGCGCAGCGCCGGCTTCTTTAATCTTGGGATCGAACGCGCGACCCAACGCCGCTAATTGATCCGGCAAGCAGGAATATCTTTTTGAATGATATTCCCAGTCCAATCGGGCAAGCGCGTTCAAAATCTCCTGTTCGTGCTCCGGATCGTCGGAGGAAACCAGAATATGAATGTTGACGGCCGTGGCCTTATCTGTTGGCGGTGCGATGCGAAACTCAATATTCGGGACGATCAGATCAATATTCCTTATGCGTCCTGCCACCTTGAATTCCTTCAGCTTCGAATAGTTTGTGATAGACATGTAGTCGGTGACACCGAGTACCTTCACGTCCGGATGTGCCTCGACCGCATTGAGATATTCTTCCCATTCGCCAAACTGGTTGTTGAGGATGGTGTCAGGAGTATGAACATGGAGGTCCCAACGCCGCCATTCAGACCCTCCGGTATACATTTCGCCCGCCTCCCGTTCGCACAACTAGAAAGAACTTCTGAAAATCACGCTAAAGTGCCAAAAAAGTCAAGCCTGAGCTGTTTAGCTCCATTTAACACCTTAACCACCTGCGCCACTCGAAATTCATAGCCCTCCGCGGCGACAAGCCGGCGAAGGACGTGCGCCGAGAGCGGCCGATCGGATAGTCCCCGTCCCGCCAATTGAGCCGCGAAAAGCGAATTCTCTATGACAGCATGCGTCATATTCGTTGAGTCCTTCGAGGGAAGGTTGCCGCCATGCTAGGCCTCACGGTTTATGCGGACGAAAGCGGGATACACGACAAAAGCGGTCTTTCGGCCGGCTCCGAAGTAACGGCTATCGCGGGCTATGTCGCGACAAAGCAGAACTGGGATCTGGTCACCCGACGTTGGAATACCGCCTTAAGAAAATACCAGGTCGAAGCCTTCCACATGTCTGACTACTGGCGAGAAAAACCGCCCTACGACAAATGGTCGAAGGCAAAGCAAAAGCGTTTTCTCACCAACCTGATCAAAGTCGCGCGAGATAATACCTGGTTTGCGATTGGGGCAATGGTGCCAACCAAGGACTGGAACGAAGCGCTGCCCGAGGATATCAAGGGCGGCGGCCTGGGCGGAAAGCTAACCTTCGATCATCCTTACCATTTCTGTTTCCAGATGTTCTTCGCGCGCTTCATGGAACTGTTAACGATCGAGATTGATAAGCGGTTCGCCAACCGCAAAATCAAGGAAACAGTTGCGTTCGTTTTTGAACAGCAGAAACAGTTTGAAGATATTGCGAGCGCCGGATTTGATATTATTAAGACCGTGGTCGATCCGGACGACCGAATGGCCAGTCTGACGTTCGGCTCCAAGGAAAATCATATACCGCTGCAGGCAGCCGATCTCATGGCGTTCTATGCAAGGCGAATACTAACACATCAATTACAGGGTAAAGCATGGCGCGACCCGTTTGAGCTGCTTCTGGAGGAACGCCACAATTTGATGCTGTACCATTTCACGCGCGAACAGCTTCTGGAATTTGCCCGGAAGGGAATTGCTCTAAAACAATCGCGTGAGCGCGCGCACAACTCCGTGTAGTACATGGATGGGGGCCCGGAGAGACAAATGAACAAGACCGCGATAGTGTCGGCAACAGCGACCATCCCCGCGCACTCTCAGGCACGGACCTTATCGATCAATCCCGGCACGCCGACCACAAGGACGACCCCTTCCCCGCCTGCCCGACAGGCCGTGACCAAGCCGGACCCCAACGCGCGGGTTATAAAATATGCCGCCGCAGTGCTGAAGGGCCAACTCCACATGATGGAGTCCATCGCGGCGTGCTTCATCAGCGACAACGCCAGAATCAAGAAACACCAAGATGGCTGGATATTGGAGTCATCTGAATTCGCGGCCTGTACGAACGGAGAAGAAGCGTTCCTGATCGCGGACGATATAGTCTCTCGCGCTAACTGTATTCTGGCGCTCTATTGCGGCGCGACTTCCGCGCTATCGGTGGAACATATCTACTGGATCAACGCGGAAGGCGAAGAGCTGCGCCAAATTCGGGGTTCCATCTCGGTCAACGTGGTTTCGTCGCAGGGACTCGCCGACCTCAAGACGATGAGCGGCACGCAGCCACTCGGATCGGCCGTTTTCCAGGCGATGATTAACGATCCGGCGATTTGGGAAGCGCTCGATCTCTACGGCGAGAGCGGGCTCAGCTGGTCGCAGGTTTACGACATTATAGAGTTTTTCGGAATAGCCACCATCGTCAAAGCCGGTTATTCGAAAACACAAACCACCCGCGTCCGACGAACCGCGAATCATTACAGACATCTCGGCAACCCCAACAAACCTCCGCTACCGGCAAAACCGCCCACATTAATCGAAGCGAGTGAATTCGCCGCCAGTGTCCTGAAACGCTGGATCTCCTCACGTCTCTCAAGTCCATAAAAAACGACGATCGTTTTAAGCCATCACGAAAGGGCTATTGGCTTAAGGATGTTCCCCCTGGCACCTGGGCACTCTATTTCGGCAGAGAGTCACTCCCTTCCAGATTGCGTGTGCCATATTTTCCGCTCTTCAATCTCCGGTGCCATGGCTCTCCGGGTGTGAACCGATGGTTTTCGCATTCGACTGATCCATGGACAATTGCACCCGCTCCGCGATGAAAGCCGCGAACGGCTCCATATTCACGTCGATGCTGGCGCGGTCCAGTACTGCTAGATAGGCGTCACGATCCTCGACCCGAATAACCGTCCACGGATAGCCGCCCGATGCCAGCATCGCATTCATCAGAAAGCGCGCCATGCGCCCGTTACCATCTGGATAGGGATGAATGTAGCCGAACAGCCAGTGGCCGAGGACGGCGCGGACTGACGGCTCGGATTCCCTTTCCAGATGATCGAACAATGCCGGCATGGCGTCGCGCATGGCTTCCCAGCGTGGCGGTACGTACCGCGAGGTGCGCAAATAGACCGCGTCATTACGGTAACCCGCCAATGCCCCGGCGGGGATGACGCCTGCCGCGACACAGGGCTGGAACAATTCGCGATACCAGTCCCTGTGAGCGGCGCGGGCCAGCGCGCCGGCATTGCCGCCTGCAATAACTTCCGCGACCGTTCCTTTCACGGTCTGGAACGCCTGCCAGTAGCCGCGCGCCGCCAGCGCGTCGCGGCTCTTGCGATCATCGTCATAGCGGCCGGGGTCCCAGTCCCCCTGCCGTACCCTTTCGATCAGCGCCGGCGTGACGCTGTAGCCTTCAATCGACAGGGAGTGGTAGGCATCGCTCTTGTAGATATCGTCGACGAAGCGCAGATAGGTGCCCTTGTTCCTGGGCAAGCCGGGCGCTTTGGGAAACGTCTCCACGACCGCTACCCGCATTGATTCCCACATGGCCTGCATGCGCCCGACAATAGGCGCCGCGGCGGCCGGCAAGGCGGCGAAGGCCTTCTCCGACGCGACTGGATCAGCCTCGCGCACTTCCTCTGGCCGATGGAGATTCGCGCGCGCGAAGGCAAACGGATCGAGGAGCTCTGGCAGAAAGACGGTGCGCGTGCCTATCTCGGCACGATGCTTCCCGGGTTCCCGAACCTCTTCATGATCTACGGCCCCAATACCAATAACTTCGGCGGCCTCCAGATCGTCGATTTTGAGGAGATGGTCACGCGGTTCGCGCTCGAATGTATCGGCGGCTTAATCACGCGGAAGAGCAGCACCGTAGACGTCTCGCCCGACGCGTATTGGCGCTACAACGACCAAGTCGATAAGGCCGAAGCGCTGATGATTTACAAGGATCGGCGCGCTCACAACTACTACAATAATGATAGTGGGCGATCAGCGGCGAATAATCCGATCGACATCAGAAAGATCTGGACCTGGCTGCGCGACCCGCTCGACGGCCAGGCTAACGGTCACCGCACCGGCGATCCTGCTGCGCTGGCGAGGCGTAGTGTGCACCCCTACTTTCGAGAAGATCTGCTGGTCGAATAGAGCAATCCGGCGTGCGGATCGAGCTAACTGTGCTAAATGATTACGACTCCGGCGGCCTTAACCGCGGGGACCCGCCTTCAGACCATCCCGCAAGGAATCTGACCCATTCAGCCTTTCAGGACCAATAGGATTCAACCCCTTTTCTGCCGGTGGCATGACGCATCGTTTTCGGCTCGCGAAATGAGGAGTTCCGAGTTTCAGCGAGGGCTCGAAATCTTGTATGACTTGGCGTTAGTACCCAAAGTAACTGAGGAGAAATAGACATGCCTCATGTAGAAGTAACGATCAAAACGCGCGACGGTAATTGCCCCGCGTCAGTCTTCACGCCGGCCGACGGAAAGGGCCGATGGCCCGGAGTAATTTTCTACATGGATGGTTTGGGTATCCGCCCTGTCATGTGGGAGATGGGCCAGCGGTTGGCTGATGCCGGATATCTCGTCCTTCAGCCCGATCTCTACTATCGCTTCGGCAACTATCAGCCAAAGATGCCTGCGGAGATATTGGGGAATCAGGCTTCGATGGCCGAGCTGATGAAATGGGTTAACAGCCTCGATCGCGATCGCAAGGTTGCGGACTCGGGCGCCTTTATCGAATATCTTGCGTCGCGGTCCGACGTAAAGGGACAACGTTTTGGCGCCACCGGCTATTGCATGGGCGGCAATACGAGTCTGACGGCGGCGGGTGCGTTTCCTGATCGCTTCGCGGCTGTTGCTTCATTTCACGGCGGCAACCTTGGAACGGAAAAACCTGACAGTCCGCACAACTTCGTGAAGGGGATAACCGGGCGGGTTTACGTTGCAGGCGCGATCGAAGACGCGAGTTTTCCGGAGGAGCAAAAAAACCGCCTCGAAAAGGCGTTGACCGACGCGGGCGTGAACCATGTCGTTGAGACCTATGCGGGAGCGAGGCACGGTTTTGCGGTGCCCGATCTGCCGGTCTTCAATCAGGACGCTGCTAAGCGTCACTGGACGTCACTGTTGAAACTCTTTCAGGAAACCCTGCCGGCCGCCTAGGAAGAACCCCTTTTCACAAGATTAAGGAGAGAGCAGTTGCATGGCTGAGAAAATCGAGAGACCAATCGGACTCACAGCGAAACCTACGCATAATCAAGAATTCTACGACGGCGTCAAACGTAAATTCGCCGAGGAGCGCGACCTCCGCCTGAAGTACCGCCCTAACGGCTTAGCGCAATACACCTACGAACTTACGGGTGAACTGGCCAAGTACGAGATCGATAGCTACGCCGCGCCACCCAAGCCGCGCGAGCCGATCAACGACAGCGTCGAATGCCTGTTTAATGGCGGCGGCTTCTCCGCGCTGCTGACATCAGCGCGTCTGCGGGAAGTTGGGGTCGAAAGTATCCGTATCGTCGAGCGCGCGGCGGACGTCGGCGGCACCTGGTATTGGAACCGCTACCCCGGAATATCCTGCGACGTCGTGTCGTACGATTATCTGCCGCTGCTGGACGAACTCGACTACGTGCCGCGCGAGCATTACGCCGGCGGGGAGGAGATTTTTGCCCACTGCCAGGCAATTGCGAAGAAGTACAACCTCTATCAGCTGGCGGTCTTTCAGACGACCGTAACTTCAACCGCCTGGAACGAGAAGGAACAGATGTGGCATATCGAAACCGATCGCAGTGACCATATGCGGGCGCGCTTCGTCATCTGCGCCAACGGTATCCTGACCAAGCCGAAACTCGCCAAAATCAAGGGTCTCGAAACGTTCAAAGGCCATTCTTTTCATACCTCGCGCTGGGACTACGCCTGCACCAAGCCTGACCTGTCCGGACTGCAAGACAAGGTGGTCGCGATCATCGGAACGGGTGCAACGGCGGTCCAGGCCGTGCCGAAGCTGGGTGCCGCGGCGAAGGAACTCTACGTCTTCCAGCGGACACCCTCCTCAATCGATTTCCGCGACGAATGGCCGACGGATCCCAATTGGGCTCGCAAGCTGCATTTCGGATGGCAAGCCGAGCGACGCGAGCGCGCACGGCGCGAACCCCAGATCTCTGAGGAGCAGAAGGCGCGCTACGCCACGATGTCGTCGGAGGAGAAACTGCGTCGACAAGAGAACGCGAACATGGAAGCCCTGATGAAGATCCATGAGCGCATCGATCAGGTCGTCAAGGACAAGGCCACAGCCGAAGCGCTCAAGCCGTGGTACATGCTGATGTGCAAGCGGCCCTGTTTTCACAACGATTATCTGCCGACCTTTAATCGGCCCAATGTTCATCTGGTGGATACCCACGGCAAGGGTATCAGCGAAATCACGGAAAAAGGTCCCGTCTTCGAGGGCAGCCAGTATGAGATCGACGTACTCATTTACGCCACCGGCTTCGAGGTGCAGAAGACCGGCACCTGGAATCTGATCAAAGGCATCAACGGCGTGAGCCTCAGCGATAAGTATCGCGTCGGTGTGAGGACGCTTCTGGGCGTACAATCGCAAGGTTACCCGAATCTGTTCATCATGGGCGGTTTACAGGCCTCGTTTCAGTTCAACTTTACCGATATTTCCCAGGCCCAGGGTGAGTACATCGCAGACTGCATTAAGTATGTCCGCGATCACGGCTATCAATCATTGGACGTGACCCCGAAGTCTGAGGAATGGTGGGTGCAGGAAGTCATCGATCATCGCGGCAAGACCAGCTTCAACCAGGATTGCACGCCGGGCTACTACAACTTCGAGGGTGAGTTCCAACGGCGTCAGGATGGCAATTACAATGGCGGCTTTTACCAATATTGTCGCCACTTGAATGAAGTACGCGAACGGACGGAGCAGCACTTTACGTTCGTGAACAAGCCGATTACGGCCGACTGACGCGGACCAGTATCGCCCCGTCGAAGATCGCCCCGGACTTCGAGGGTATTCCGGCAGCCGCGGCTCGCTGAGATCGGTAAGGGGCCGACGCTAACCCTTCCGTTCACCATCTAGCCCATGCCTCGAGGTGTTCGCGGACGAAGCTGCCGATCCCGTCAATTGCTTGTCGTGCCTCGGGCAGGATCGCGGCGAAGTTCTGCCACACGTGAATCATCTCGGGCCACACTTCCAACCTGGTGTCGACGCCAGCGTCTGCGGCTCGCGTGGCGAGCCGCGTAGCATCGTCGAGCAGCACTTCGGCCGAGCCCACCTGGATCAGTAACGGCGGCAATCTGTGTAGGTCGGCATATAGTGGGGAGGCCAACGGCGTGCGCTGATCGTGATCGCCGAGATACAACTTCCCCCAACCCAGAAGCATGTCACGGCTGACAACTGGGTCCTCACTGGCTTTGCTTTCCATCGACGTGCCGGTAACCGCGAGATCGACCCAGGGCGAGAGACAAACGACTGCCGCCGGAAGCGGCAGACCGTCATCGCGCATCGTTATTGTCGTGGCCAGAGCGAGACCTGCTCCCGCCGAATCGCCAACGATCGCAATATGGGCGGGTTCGATGCCGGTTTCGATTAGCCAGCGATATGCTGCGGCCGCATCCTCTACGGCGGCAGGGAAAGGGTGCATGGGAGCAAGTCGGTAATTAAGACCGAGCACGGGCATCCCGGCCGCGATCGACAAGCGGCTGATGAGATCACGATGGGTCTCGACCGAGCCGGTCGCGTAGCATCCACCGTGCAAGTAGAGGATTACGCGATTGGGGGAGGCCTCCGATCCGCTGATCCATTCCGCGCTCACGCGGCCCGCCTTTACCGGCTCGCAGATCACCTTGGTCGAGATCTGATTACCATCAGCGATTTCGTCGTACCGGTAGCGCAATTCCTCCAGCTGGCAGAATGCTAATGCTGTGGGACGGCGTCTTTGTCGCGAAAACTTGCAAAGCTCGATCACTAGCTGAAGTTCGTGACTGGCCACCGGATGCCCACATCGCCTTGCGAGAGTCGCTTTTGCCACTTGCGGGGAATTAGCAGGATGCGCGATTTCCCCGCAAGGCAGCACTGCCGCATGGCGTGACTACCGCTCAGGCCAGGATCTCGTCGAAAAAATTCAAGCTGCCAGTCAGCGCCGGCTTGGTTCAACTCCAGAATCAGGCCTGCAACATGCTCGGCGGGCACGAAGGGATCGTCATTGCCCTCACACACCAGAATTTCGGCTTTCACCTGACCAGGTTCGCCGCTAGTCTGGGCCCACGCCCCGAGGTCGGTGGTCGAGGCGGGCTCACTCGATTAGTCGATCAGCCGGCAAACCGATCAGCGATTGTCATAAGACCGGAGGTCCAAGGGCGGCCCAAAGATCATTGGGAGGATTTCGAAAAAACTCCTGCAGCTCTGCTTCGCGGCCGCTCGTTTGTCACAGGCGTCATCCAGTCCGGGACATCCCTTTACACGTTCAGCGACTAGGTCGCGCAAGATGCGTGACGAGGCCTCGTCACGCATCTTGCGCGACCTAGTCGCTGAACGTGTAAAGGGATGTCCCGGACTGGAGGCGCCATCGGTCTTGCGACGATTTGCTCCTGCATCGCCGGAATCGGTGGTAAAAGCCGCGTGAGATAGGCCCGATACAATTCCGTGCCAATGTTTGCGTGACCGCGGTGCGCGATTTCTTTCGACGCTTATTGCTGATCAGGAATTGCTGCGTCAATCAGGCAGACAACGGCTCGCTTGCGAATGTCGGTCGGGCGAGAGTGCGCTGACCTGCTTGTTCGTCGATGGATGACCGTGGCATAAAGGCTTTAACGTTCCCGGTCGAACTTGACAAGGTCCGGCACCTCTCGGGTGAAGCGATCGCAATTGACGTCATCGATTGCGCCAGATGACTGGCTTGCTCCAGAGCCGCGTGCTCACGCGACAAAATCCCAGCAGACCCGAAGGTGATCTCGATGTCCCGAAACATCCCGCTGAGCTCAAGGATGAGATCTAACCCACTTGAGTACGTAATCGCCTTAAGCGTGTCGGATCCGCTGAACAGTTCTTGCCAGCTCGCTTCGTCACGGGCGATCATGTCGGCTCGGAAGACGGTGAGCGAGCGGCGCTCTGACGGTGCCTTTTCACGGAACAGACTCGTTAGTTCCATTCTGCTCAGCCCAATTATCGTCGGCTAGCCCAACTTGCTTTCAGGTTTCGTGAAATTTCGGGATGCAACCTGCCGAAGCTCAAGCACTCGCTCTGATTTTTTCGAGTTCTTCGCGCAGAACCGATCGGAGCTCGGCTCCTACCTGCTGTGCCAAGCCCGGTCGTTGGATGTGCTCGCGGAGAGCATCATTGATTAGCGTCTGGTAATTGCCCCGATGCGCCCGGCGGACCTGATCGCGGAAATGCTCGACGACATCGCGATCCAGCCTTATGGTGATGCGTACTTTTTCTGGTGGCAACGCGATCACGGGCCCGCGCTTTCCTTTACTGAGGTCGTATTCCCGCTTCATATCCGTTTATCCTCATACTGAGCCTGCTCGCGCCTGGTCGCTTTGCGCGCGGAGATTATTCGAATGATGCTTCCGCGCAACGCGTAAGAAACCGCCAACACGCGGTCCTGAGCATCGAGGCCGAAAGTCAAATAGCGCTCCTCGCTGGCGTGCTCGTCCTCCAGCGTAATCGCCCGATCGTCATCGAACACGATGACGGCGTCAACGAACTCGACTTCATGCTTGCGGAGGTTCTGCTCGGCCTTCTTCGGATCCCACTCGAACTCCAACTTCCACCCCTCATTGCGTGTACAGTGTACACCGGATTGGTTGATTCAACCAGCGGTCTGGCCATACCGAGCCCGCGTCAGAAGTTAAGGCAGCGCGCCGGCGCGTTCAGCCTGTCGATAGGCAACTCCGCGCGACTTCGGGACATCTGTCGCCTTAGGTAGTAGCAGTCCGCGCCCGGACCGCCACTCCACCCTCTCCTGAGGGCCACGACGCGGACGAAACGGTTTCGCTGGGTTTGGCAGCGGTTGTCACAAATCGGGACAAAACGGCACTAACCGCGGCAAAGGCCGATCACGAAAAAGCCTTACTTTATTTGCGTTTCTTTGTTCTGGATGGTCAGGGTTTGCGGCTGCCGCGAGTCCGGGTTCTGGGTTCCGCTTACTTTGTTCGTACTTTCTCGAGACCATCGCGTTGAGCCCGGGCAATTGTACTGTTATTTGACAATTCCAGAATAACAGTCTAGATTACCTTCACAGGCCTGGATGGACGCTGGTAGTTACGCGCACCTTAACATGAGGGTTAGCATCATGTTTACGAGCGAGCGAAGGGAACCAATCGGGGATGTCGATATCATAACGCCTGAAGAGCTCGCTCGTCGCCTGAAGCTCAGCATTGGGACGGTGTACAACCGCCTGGGTCAGTTGGGTCGCGAGTGTGGTGTAGTACGGCTCGGACCGAAATGCACACGCATCAACTGGCCGATCTTTTGGGCGAGGCTTTGCGACGGAGAGATCGCCTTTCGACCGAAAACCCATGAGCAGCGTTCACAAAGATAAAGGATGGCTACTGGTCAGCTTCATGATGCGAAGCGGCGTCCATTCAACACGTGTACGCCTTTACCCCGGCATTCGGGCAACCCGCGATGGTGAACGCTCGCAAACGATCAAAGAGATTCGCAAGCTCATCGAAATGCAGCGCTGGGCTGAGCTCGCCGAGCGCTTCCCTAAATCCAAGCAACTTACTCCCTTCCGGCCGGCATTATCCCGGGTTGACGCGACGACTTTCCGACAGGCATCGGACCGCTTTATAGCATATCAGAGCAACGCCAATTCCGAGGCGACCGTCAATTTCTATCTTACCATTCTGAAGTCTCACATTTGGCCAGCATCTGAGTTCGCGGACAAGCCGCTCAAGTTGATAGGGGCGAGCGACGTCACAGCTTTGTTCGGCCCGCTTCGTCAACGCGGCTATCAGGCACAAGCAGCGAATGTTCGACGAGTAGTATCCGCAGTATTTAATTGGGCGCGCGGTGAACGCGGCAAAGATGGCGAGTATCTCGTTATGGACAATCCGGTGAATCGGACAAAGCCAATCAAAATCGACCGGGAAGAAGAAGACATCGATCCCTTCACGAGCAAAGAGATACAGCAGATTATTCACTCGGCACCTCCCGGTTGGCAGCGTTCCGTCGTGATCGTCGCCTTCGGTACTGGCTTGCGGCCAAACGAGAACTTCGGCCTAAAGCGCACCAACGTGGATTTGGAGGCGCGCATCATTCGTGTGCGCCAAACCTTCTCTCGATTTGGTGAGGGCGGGCTAAAGACGCCTCGTTCTCGGCGCAATGTTGATATATCCGAACCGGTACTTCGTGCGCTCCGCAATCAGCTCGCCGAAGGGCATTCACACGGCCCGTGGCTATGGCCCATCAGTCAGCTTCGTCCGCGACCACACAGTCCGCAACAGTTTAGTTCGAAGGAATGGCCAGCGATTCTGAAAAGAGCGGAGGTGCGCCATCGCGAGTTCTACCAGTGCCGCCATTCGTTCGCGACGATGCTGCTTTCAGCGGGAGCAGATTGGCGATATATTGCCGATCAGATGGGACACAGGGATCTTACGATGCTGCAAAAGCATTATTGGAAGTGGCGACCGGGCTCCGTTCCAAAGCCACTACTGGACCCCTTCAATGACGTACTGTCCATCTGACACATATCTGACATTTTTGGCGGGATTTATAGGATGCGAGAATGAGCTAAAGGCTATTGCGGTAGAATAACAACTAGCCGAAAAACTCCCGATTTCCCACAGGAAATCGATATGGCTCATTCGAGTAGGCACGCTTGGGGTGCGTGTGGTCGCCGGTTCAAATCCGGCCACCCCGACCAACCCAAATCCTGCTCTCTGATCAAGCGACAGAGGTTCACGTTTGCGGGCGGGTTGGCCCGACCGCGGCGACGACCGCAACCCGATCGCATTTGCAAGCGTCCATTGACGTCGTCGAATCCTGAACGAAGGTTCGTTATGGCGGGACGGCGAGGAGATCCGTATTGCGCCCCTGCCGAACCACAGATAGCGTGCAGGCGGAGCTATCGAGGAACCTGGGAACGGTCACATATCGATGCACGCGGGATCGATTCGCACGAGTTACTCTCACCTGATTCGCGAGGCATGGCCTCCTTTCATTTATGCCGTCAGTCGCGTCGAGATATCGCGTCTCAAGCGCCACAACAGATCATCGAGCGGAAGTGCGACATGAAGCCTAAAAGCCACCTGCTCTACAGATTCTTCGTCGTCCTCATCGTCCCGATCATCGCATCAATCGCGATCAGCCCTACGCGCGCGCGTGCTGCCGGCCTCTCGCTGTACGAAACGGGTGCGCCCGACCTGGGCATCGCGCAGGCCGGACAGGCGGCGCTGGCGCAGGATGCATCCACTGCCGGATCCAACCCGGCGGGCATGACGCTGCTCGATCGGACACAACTGCTCGTGGCCGCAGGCGCGATGCTACCGACCTTTAACTTTCATCCGGGGGCGCAGACCACGACCAGCGGCACCGGCGGCGGCAATGCCGGTGTTTTCTTTCCGGTTGGCGGAACATTTTTCGTTTACAAGCTCTCCGATCGATGGCGCTTGGGGGTCTCCGCCGGTTCGAACTTCGGCCTGGCGGTGGACTACGGGCAGCATTGGGCGGGCCGCTACTACCTCACTGAGAGCTCGCTGATTACCGGTCAGGTCAACCCCTCCATCGCGTATCGTGTTAACCGATGGCTGTCAGTCGGGGCGGGCTTTTCGATCGTCGGCGCACGGCTCTTCGATAAGGCGAAGATTAATACCTTGTTGCCGAAATATCCGGACGGAGGGCTAAGCCTGGAGTCATGGTCTCTGAGCGCGGGCGGCAACGCGGGTATCCTGATCCAGCCCAACGAGAAGCTGCGCTTCGGCCTGACTTATCAATCGCCGGTGGATTTCACCTTCGGCTTTAACCCGCACACCACCGGCATCGGACCCGGCCTGGATGCCATCCTGCGACGGAGCGGTGCGATCGGCGCAAAGGTCAATCTCGACATGACCGAGCCGCAGCAGGTGATGTCCAGCGTGCTGTATCAATTGACGCCGCGGCTCGCCCTGATGAGCGACCTCGGATGGCAGAACTGGTCGTCGTTCGGACAAACGGTATTGGGCATTTCGGCCAAGAATCAGCGCAGCATTGCGGTTGATATGCATTTTTCCGACACCTGGCACACTGCTATCGGCGAACAGTTTCGCATCGGCGAGAAATGGCTTTGGTCGGCGGGATTCGCCTACGACAGTGCGCCGGTCTCCGCTGCAAATCGCAGCCCCTCGCTACCGCTGGATCGGCAACTGCGCTACGGCACCGGCATCCAATACCTGGTCAATGAAAATGTAACCGTCGGCGCGGCCAATGAAATGCTCGACGGCGGTAAGGCTCCGTATAACGTAAATCGCGGGCCTCTCGCGGGTCGTCTGCAGGGGGGCTTCTCGAACAACCTTTTGGATTTTCTGACCGCCAACCTGATTTGGAAGTTTTGAGGGCGGCGTCGGACTGACTATTCGAACTAATTGCGCGGCACAAGTGACCGACGCTGGTAACTATCGATACGGTGGTCGTGACGGAGTGCGTTATAGTAAGTTCGTTGGGTACTCGCACGTGCCGAATGGCGGGAGGATACAGCGATGTCCAAGTGGTACGAAGTGCTAACGCCGGAGATCAAGGAATTTATCGCCGGGCAGATGATGTTCTTCGTCGCGACCGCGCCAAACGCCGGCCGCATCAACCTCTCGCCCAAGGGCATGGACACGTTTCGCATCCTCGGCGACCGCCGCGTGATTTATCTCGACATCACCGGCAGCGGCAATGAAACCGCGTCGCACCTGTACGAAAACGGGCGTATCACGATTATGTTTTGCTCCTTCGACAAGAGCCCGCGCATCGTACGCCTCTACGGACACGGCCGTACGATTCATCCGCGCGACGAACAATGGAGTGAGTATCTGGCGATGTTTCCGGCCACTCCCGGCCTGCGTCAGATAATGGAAATCGACATCGACTCGGCCATGACCTCATGCGGTTATGCAGTCCCCAGGCTCGATCACCTGACAGAGCGCGACACCCTGCGGAAGTACTGGGAGAAGCGCGGCGACACCGCTCTCGACAAATACCATCGCGACATGAACGAGCGCAGCATCGACGGACTGCCCACCAGAGTGTTCGCGGACGACTCGCCAAGCGCAAAATAATCAGGCGCACCGCACTGACGAATTTGTGACAATCGCGCAACGCCCGCCGGCGAGATGCAGCCGCGCCGTGAGCGGACTTGCCTGGGATGCGGTGGCGATCGCACTTTACGCGATTGCCGCCGCGATCCAGTTGCACGCTTTGCTCTCCGGGGGCATCAGCAATGTTGCTATCGGGCCGCCGTGGAGCAACGATCCGCAAATCTTCATGTGGGGCCTCGCGTGGTACCCGTACGCGCTTACTCACGGCCTCGATCCGCTCTTCACCAGCAACGTCTTCGCACCAACGGGCTACAACCTCGCGTGGTCAACCACACTGCCGGCGACCTCCCTGCTGATGTGGCCGATTACGACTCGTTTCGGGCCGCTGGTTTCGTTCAACGTCCTTTGCCTGTTGACGCCGATCCTCAGCGCCTACACCGCGTTCGCGCTTTGCCGGCACATCTCGCACAGGCCTTTGCCGTCACTCGTCGGCGGTCTCGTCTACGGTTTTTCGACCTACCAGATTGTCGAGGCTGATCATCTCAACCTGGCGCTGACCTTTATTCCGCCCCTCCTGGCGCTGCTCTTCGTATCGCGCTGGGAAGACCGGATTGGCAGGCAGCGCTACGTCTCACTGTTCGCGGCGTGCATGATCTTCCAGTTCCTGATTTCGCCCGAAGTCTTCGAGACGGCAACCATTTTCGGCGTCATCGCGATCGCGATCAGTGCATGGATCGGCGACCATCAATGGCGCATGCGGCTGCGGGCGCTGGCCGGCGAAACCCTCGTCGCGATTCTTGCCGCGGTGCTGGTGCTGAGCCCCTATATCTACCGCTTTGTACCGTCGCCGTTCGGTTTGTCGCCGATCTACAATCCCGCGCATTGCTCGACCGATTTGCTCGGATTCGTAATTCCGACGTGGAATAGCCTCGCCGGCCGCATCCCATGGGCGCCGTGGTACGGCAGCATTATCAACGATGGCTGTGAACCCGCCGCGTACATGGGACTGCTCCCCATGATCGCGCTGTGGTTCGCATTCGCGTCCCGGGCCCGACCTGCCAACGCGTTTCCACTAGAGCGTTTCCTCGCGGTGACGCTGTTCGTAATCATGCTGATCGCGCTCGGCCCCATCATCCACTTCAACGGCGTTGATCGGGCGCCCTCCGTCTGGCTGCCGGCGTTGATCGTCCCGATCGTCAACAATGCCTTGCCGGCGCGTTTTGTGTTGTACGCGTTCCTCACCCTCAGCGTCATCGTCACGCTGTGGTTGTGCGACTTAGGCCGGCCGCCCGCCGCACGATGGGTCGTCGCCACTATCGCCCTGGTATCGGTGCTGCCGGGACCGGTGCCGGAAATGCCGGCAACGCTCCCTTTCTTCACTCAGCAGAGCTATCGCGAATATCTGTCGCCGAACGAAACGATCGCAGTGCTGCCATTCGGGCCTTACGGCGAAGCGATGAAGTGGCAGGCCCAAAGTAACTTTTACTTCCGCGTGGCCGGAGGTTATTTCAGCTTCATGCCGCACGAATATGCAGCGTGGCCAATCATTCCGGCGTTGCTGGCCGGGACTCCGTACATCCCCGGCTACGGCGATCAATTCAAAGCATTTCTGGCGGCTCATGCGGTCCGCACAGTGGTCGTCGCGGAGACGGCCTACCCTCTGTACGCGAGGCTCTGCGCTACGCTCGAGGTGCCGCCGGTGCACGTTGGGGGCGTGGTTCTCTTCCGGCTTACCCCGGCTAGTCTGGCGTCGATCGATCGTGCGACCGCCGACGCGATGGACACGCGCTTCAACAACGATCGCTACATCATCCTGATCCGCGCGGCTCGCGAATTCCTGGCGCGAGGTAATTCGCCGCGCGACTTAAGTCCGTTTGCAGCCGAGCGTCTTGGACTTATCGACGCAACCGTCACGGGCTACCCGTTGCTCAGGCAGACCTCGGGCTTTCCGATGTTGCACGCGGTAACCGAGGCGTACGGATTCCACCGCGTCGCGGATTATCTGATTTCACACCAGATGATCCGTGAACGCCTCGCGATTGAACTTGGACCGGTCAAGCCCAAAGACGCAACCAAGAGCGGTATCTGGCTCGGTCCGTGGAATGACGATTCGATCGCTATCGGCGTGGTGACGGGCCGCACTGCGGCCTCCAGTCTCATCTCTCGCTTCGGTGCGAAAGCGGGTTCGATCTTCTATCCCTATCCGCTCCGTTACTCAGAGGGGCCGTCCGTTCCGGGTGATCCGCAGATGCTGTTGATGACGTTCAAGATCGCAGCGCTGCCGACGCTTGAAGAACCCGCTCAGTCGCACAATTAGCGATGACAGGGATCGGTTTCTGCGGGCTTTCGCGCGCGATCGGTGAGCCCGCTTAGCCGCCCATGCCCGCTGAAAGCGGTATGCGCTGCGGCGAACGCATCGGAGCACCGGCACGCTTCATCAGCAGGCTGGCGATTAGCAGCAGAATCACCATCAGAATCATCCGCTTCGGCCGGTTCCCCATCGTTCGAGCTTTGCGCGGCGGCAGCGCTGGCCTGATTCTTCCGGTAATGCGGCGCAGTTGGGGCCGTGGTTTAGCGCCGTTCTCGGGCGGACGTTTCCGGGTCATGGTGCAGTATGTGCAGCCGGTCAAGCTTGATGCGAGAGGCAGTAAAGGAGGTGCCCTGAGTTAGGTCCAACTTAAGCCGGTCCCGTCCAGGGACGCAACCGGCAAAGTGTGATGGACGTAAAGGAAGCGCGAGCGGCAGTTATCTTAACTACCGCCCGCGCGCATTATCCTCGCGTTTCGAAAAGCTGCTCAGCCTTCCGGATTGATCACCGTATAGAGCGTCGAGCTGCCACGCTGGACGAGAAGCAATGCCGACTTCTTGTCCTTCTGCGCAGCCTTGGCCATATCGGCGAAATCGTCCGCCGACCCGACCTTCTTATGATCGATCTCGAGCACCAGGTCTCCCGCCTGCAGGCCCGCCTCCGCTGCCGCCGAGTCCGGCCGCACGTTGCGGATAACGACACCCTTGGCGTTCGGCGTATGCAGCTCCGACGCGATCTCGGGCGTCATATCCTGCACCTGCATGCCCCAACTGGTGCCGGGCGATTCGTCGCCCTTGGCGCTTGCGACCTGCTCATCCTTGAGTTCCTGGATGGTCGCCGTCAGCGTGATGTGCTTGTTGCCGCGAATCACTTCGACCGGTACCGCCTTGTTCAGCGCGGTCGAGGCCACCATCTCCGGCAACTCATGCTCGTCATGCACGGTCTCGCCGTTGAACTTGATAATGATATCGCCGCGCTGGATGTTCGCTTTGGCTGCCGGCCCATCCTTCTGGACGCCCGCCACCAATGCGCCCGTGGGCGCCGCCAACCCGAATGACTGCGCCAGCGCCGGCGTTACTTCCTGAATCTCAACGCCGAGCCATCCGCGAACCACGCGCCCGCGATCCTTGAGCTGCCGCATCACGTCTTTCGCGATATCGATAGGAATCGCGAAGCCGATACCCGCATTGCTGCCGGTGCTGCTGTAAATCGCAGTGTTGATTCCGATCACCTCGCCGGCCGTATTGAACAACGGACCGCCGGAGTTGCCGGGATTGATCGATGCATCGGTCTGAATGAAATTATCGTAGTTGCCGCCGAGGGCGCGGCCTTTCGCACTCACGATGCCCGAGGTCACGGTCAGGTTGAACCCAAACGGACTGCCAATCGCGACCACCCAATCGCCCACTTCGGTCACGTTCGAATCACCCAGCGAGGCCGCCGGCAACGGCTGATTCGTATTGATCTTAATCAGCGCAAGGTCCGTCTTGGGATCCTTGCCGACTACCTTGGCCGTGAACTCGCGCTTGTCGAGCAGCGTAACGTGGATTTCGTCTGCATGGCCGACCACGTGATTGTTCGTCAGGATGTATCCGTCCGACGACACGATCACGCCCGAGCCAAGTCCGCGCTGCTTGTACTGACGCGGCATCTGGCCAAAGAAATGGCGGAACTGCTCGAAAGGATCGCCGCCGCCACCACCGTTGCC
>Ga0206850_10098_pt1 | contig 30276 bp, 26 predicted proteins | sample Alteio_BWOrgCont_16_FD_152885 | JGI IMG/M metagenome (GOLD analysis project Ga0206850, IMG submission 152885) | Enriched cells from forest soil in Barre Woods Harvard Forest LTER site, Petersham, Massachusetts, United States -... | ecosystem: Environmental > Terrestrial > Soil > Temperate forest >...
TGCCTACGCCGGGACGCAGTTGCATCTGGCGATTCCCACCGAGGCTTTGAATTCCGTCATGAACGGCCGAATCATGAACATAGCCTACGATGTCCCCTACCGCGATGGCGACAAGATCAAGGTACCATTCCATTTCGAGAAAGCCGATCCACTGGGACACATGAAGTCGATCGCCGTCGAAACCTGGATTGGAAAGGCTGGCCCGACTCGACCTGCAACGAGTGCCAAACCGGAGCCACTCCCCGACGATTCACCGGTTACCGTTCTTGAGGTCAAGCCCGACGACAAGGGCGTTTTTGCCGGCGAACTGGTGTTGGATGGGAGCAAAGATCCGAAGCTCGCTTACTGGAATCGCTATCAAGTGGGACGAGCTGGAGACAAAACGCGCTGGTATCCTGGCACTACACTCCGTCTGGGGACGCCCGTCGAACGTAAACCCGCGACCATCAAATACGAACCACCACTCGATAAAGCGGATACTCTGGCTTTGACCAGCGATGCCAGCTTCCGTATCCGTGAATCCGATGGAGATGACCACACCCTGGCGATGACGCTGAAGGGAACACTTCAGGAGAAGGTCACCGATCACCTCAAGGATGGTAAATGGCGAAAGCGCCTCACCTACGATGGCCTTGAAACGACGGCCACTGAGGACAAAAAGCCACTGGAAGGTGCCGAGACGCTGATGAAAGCGCTGAAAGATGCCCGCTCTCTGGCAGCCGAGATCGATGTCGAGAAAGATGGCACAATATCGCGGAATATGGCCGATTTCAGCAAGGTGCCGAAGACGTCGCAGCGCGCTTTGACCCTGGTGAGCGAACAGGTGCAACAGTCGCTGGATTCGTTGGCTCTTCCGTTGCCAGCAAAGGAAATCGCGTCTCTGGAGACGTGGAAAGGAAAGCAGTCTTATGTTCTGGGAGCGCTGGGTCTGGCTGTCCCGGCAACCGCGGAGATTACCTACAAGTACGAAGGCACGTACATGCGGGGCGACAAAGCTGTAGCCGTGGTCAGCTTTGAAGGTCCGCTCCAGGCAGCCTTCACCAGTAAGCCCAAGAAGGGTGCCAAACCGCCGACACTGACGGGTAAGGTCGATGGGAAGATCGAGGTTTTAGTTGATACCGGGATGATCCAGTTCGCAACCGAGAAGGTCCGGGCCGAACTGGCTCTGGAAGCCGATGGCAAACCCCTCAAGGCAATTGGAATTCTGAACGTCCAACTGCTACGAAATCCAGTCCTGCCGAAGAAGAAGTGATTGGGTTGATGAGGGCTTTCGAGGTAGGCGGCACATATATGTGCTGCCTACTTTGGTTATATTTAACGCGGGCAACCCTGACACAAGCCCGAAGCGCCAGAGCGCCAGTTTTGAAGTTGCGCTTTTGGTTCAAGCCCAGAGAACAGCAGTTGAAACCGAGGTGCGGAAGCACCATCTTTACAAGCCCGAAGCGCCAGCGAGGGACAGCTTTTCCCTCGCTGGCGCTTCGGGCTTGTGTCGGTGTTCTCGCATAACAACCATAAAAAGCGCAACTTCAAAAAGCGTCAGCGAGGGTACATACCGCTCAACCGTGAACCAAAAAAACCGCAACTTCAAAACTGGCGCTTCGGGCTTGTATCGGGCTTTTCGCATAACAACCATAAAAAGCGCAACTTCAAAACTGACTGACGCTCCCGGAGTTCTTGTCGCGATCCATCGGTGAGCCCGATTCATCTCCTTGCTCCTACCCGCTGGAATCCGCGCACTGGGTCCGTAATCATGTGAGCATGGGCTGGTATCCGGCTGGCCCAGATTCACAGGAGACGACCCGATGCCAGCTCAAGTCCAAAAAGAAGCACCCGACTTCACCGCGGACGCGGTGGTGAACGAAGACTTCAAGCCGATCAAACTGTCGGATTACAAGGGTAAGTACGTTGTTCTGTTCTTCTACCCGCTCGACTTCACTTTCGTCTGTCCGACCGAGATCGTTGCATTCAGCGACCGCATCAAAGAGTTCCACGATCGTGGCGCAGAGGTTCTCGGAGTGTCGGTCGATAGCAAATTCAGCCATCTCGCCTGGATTCAGTCTCCCCGGACCCAAGGTGGGCTTGGCGGGTTGACTTACCCTCTGGTCAGCGATCTGACCAAGAAAATCAGCGCGGACTACGGCGTGCTGTTGGAGGGCGGGATTGCACTTCGAGGGCTGTTTGTGATCGACAAGGGCGGAGTGATCCGCACGATCACCATTCACGATCTGCCGATTGGTCGGAGTGTGGATGAGACCCTCCGGGTTCTCGATGCACTTCAACACGTCGAGAAGCATGGCGAAGTGTGCCCGGCCGGTTGGACGAAGGGCGCAGCCACCATCAAGCCAGGAGTGAAGGAATCGAAAGCCTACTTCCAGAAAGTCGCGGGCGGAAAGTAAGACAGTGTTTATCCGCAGATTTCGCAGAAGACACAGATTAAAAGACAGAAATCAAAATTTTGATTTGTTTTATAATCTGCGTCTTCTGCGAAATCTGCGGATCAATACTCTTCTTCACTTCTGTAGGCCGGCGATGACAAGTTCGAGGAACTCACGGGACCGGCGAGCCAGCGTATCCACGTCTTCGGGCTTGTCGGGTCTTGGTAGGAGTGGGGCGAAAATATTCTCGCACGCAAGCGGCATTGTCAGTCCGGTGAATGCCACGGGGTTCAGCAGCTTATAGTGATCGATCTCGCCAAGCCCGGGGCCGCAATCCTCACTCTTCGGCCAGTTCCGGTGATCCTTGATGCAGAAACTTCGCACCTCATCAACGCAGGTCTTGATATCGGGGATGGGATCCTTGTTCAGATAATCGAGGACGTTCCCGGCATCGTAATTTACCTTCACATTCGGGTGATTGACCTCCCGGGTGATCTCCGCGCAGGCTTCGCCAGTACCCGTTTCGCCGCCGTGCTGCTTGACCACTAGAAGCACGTTGTTGTCCTTAGCAATCGGTCCCAGTGCTTTGAACCGCTCGATCCAGAATTTTCGGTCGCCCCCTTTGGTGTGTCCGAACGTCAGCACTTGCGAAACACCCGCTCCCCCGGCCTGCTTGAGCCGCTGGGTCAACACCTCCAGACCGTCCTTGGCTTCCGGGTAGATGCCACTGAACATCAGCACGGGTTCCAATCCCATATCGCGACACCGGACAGCGAGTTCCTTGGCTTTTTCCGGTGAAGCATCGCGGGCCACCACGGGCACTTCTTTGCTCTCTTCCTTGTGGCTGGTGCCCCACGCCACGTATTTGTACCCTGCCGACTGGATACCCTTGAGCGCCCGAATGAGCGGAAACCGCGCATAGGGTAACGTCATACACGCGATCTGGAACTTGGTGGGAGGGAGTTTCGGCTGGGCAGTGATAAGCCCTCCGGAGGCGATGGCCGCACCCGTTCCCAAAAACTCACGACGGTTCATCGGTTGGTCTCCGGGGGAAAAGGTTCCAGGGGTTTACACCCCTGGCTATTGACGGTCGCCCCTTTGGGCACCGCCGTGAATGATTTTTCGCGAGCAAATTGCGTGTTTTCGAGTATTTTGAGTGACCTCGTATAGAAGTCGAGTTGCCAAGGAGAATCTTCGCTCCGAAGGGGCCGCAACATACCAGCCCAGGGCAACGCCCTGGGAAGAGGAAGCCAAACCAACAACAAGCCCTGTAAGGGCGGCACATTATTAGGAACAGGTACGAAGGCTGTCGCGCCCTTTCAGGGCTGATCGTCGAACCGGATTGCCTTCCCAGGGCGTTGCCCTGGGCTGGTATGTTGCGGCCCCTTCGGGGCGAAAAGTGCGGCCTAGAATCGCCTCCATAAAGAAAATCCTTCTCGGCGTTGCCCGTTGGGGTAAAGACCTCACTTTCTCAACTGCTGGCAATCTCCCCAAAGTAAATTGTCACATCAAACGAGTGGCGTTGCTTTCTTCATTTCTTTGGTGGAATCATCCGGTAAGATCGTACCCAACCTGCCCTCCAACGGGAACACAACATGCGCTTTTATGGTTGTAATGCGAGAACACCGATACAAGCCCGAAGCGCCAGCGAGGGAAAAGCTGTCCCTCGCTGGCGCTTCGGGCTTGTGGGGATGGTGCGCTCGCACCTCTTCCTGGCTTGCATCTTTGCGTTCGCGTTCACGACCACTGCCCCCGCGCAGCCACTCTCACCTGAACAAGCGAAACCAGCGTTTCTCAAACTCCTCGACCGGCCAAAGGTGGCGGCCGATATTCGCGAGGAAGCCAAGCCAGTCGAGAAGAACGGCCTGATCTATACCCGGTGGTCATTTGCCAGCGAGAAGAAGGCAGATGGGACAACCGAGCGCGTGCCGGTGCTGACCGTCGCCCCCGCTGGGAAAACAGGCAAACTCCCGGCAATGATTGCCCTCCACGGCACTGGCGGAAACAAGGATGGCATGGCGTCGTGGCTCGAAGACTTCGCAAAACAGGGCATCATCGGAGTGGCCATTGATGCTCGCTATCACGGCGATCGGAGCGGTGGCGAAAAAGGCTCTACGGCTTATGTTGCCGCGATTACGCGGGCCTGGAAGACGTCGATGGGGAAAGTATCCGAACACCCGTTTTATTACGACACCTGTTGGGATTTGTGGCGGCTTATCGATGTACTGGAAAGCCGGTCGGATGTGGATCCGAAGCGGATCGGCATGATGGGAATCAGTATGGGCGGGATCGAGACATGGCTGGCGGCGTCAGTCGATAACCGGGTTGTGGTGGCCGCTCCATTCATTGGCGTGCAGAGCTTTCGCTGGAGTCTGGAGAACGAGAAATGGCAGGGCAGGGCCAACACAATCAAGGCGGCTCACGAAGCGGCCGCCAAGGATCTTGGCGAGCCCGCAGTCAATAAAAAGGTGTGCCGCGAACTATGGAGCAAGGTGATTCCCGGCATCCTCGACGATTACGACTGCCCGAACATGATTCGGCTATTTGCCGGTCGGGCGCTCTTCATCGCCAATGGCGACCAGGATCCAAACTGTCCGATTGGGGGGGCGAAACTGGCCTTTGCGGCAGCGGAAGAGGCCTTCGCGAAAGCCAAGGCGAAGGACAAATTGGTGATCGATGTGGCAACCGGCGTCGGGCACCAGGTAACCGCGGAACAGCGAAAAGCAGCGATGGCTTTTTGCGTGAAGTGGTTGAAGTGAGTATTGTCTTTACGAGCCGGAAGCGTGAGCGACGGGTTGATTTACTTAACGAGCCGGAAGCGTGAGCGACGGGTTGATTTACTTAACGAGCCGGAAGCGTGAGCGACGGAAAACACCGTCGCTCACGCTTCCGGCTCGTGAATGCAATGCACCGTCGCTGACGCTTCCTCGTTAAGACAATACTACAAATCGATGCGGTACTGTCCCCCGCTGACGCACTCGCGGTTCACGGGTTGACTGCGCAGGAATCGTACCAGGATGGCCTGACCGGCGGTTGGGCCGACTTCATCGAAGGCGGCATAAGCGTATTTTGTCGAAAGTGGAGCGTCGGTCGCAACGCAGATTCCGCCCATCGACACATCGCGACAACGAGCATGGATGGCCACATCAATTCCGCCATTCCCGTGGATTGGGTAGAGCGTGACCATGAATTTCGCGGACAAACGGGGGTGCTTGCGTCGATCCTCGACGTTCTTTAACTCGCGTCGGACCTGGGTAATCAGTTGGGGAATCAAATCCGCTGCCTGCCGTGTAAACTCTCGGTCTGGGGTTCCAAAGAGTGCGCCCGTTACCGCGATTTCCCCAACGTCTCGCCCGGTGTTCGGCAGTCGGATTATCACCTCGAACCCGGATTTCTTCCCCGAGAATGATCCCCATAACCCAGCGCTACACGTCCGCCTCAAAATGAGGTACGACGGATCAGGCTGTTCGATGGAAATCTTCCATTGTTCGCGGATCATCGACAGCTTGAGCGGTATCACCGTGCCGGGCACCGTCGATGGGAACTGACACACCCAGGTTCCATCGGCCAGTTGTCCCAGGTCTCCGGGCATCTTCGGGAAGTGGGCTCCCGCTGCCGCGTGTTCGACCACTGAACGGGCAAAGTCCGCTGGTGAAACTGTGAGGTTGTCCGATTCCATCCCCATCAACCGTGCCACAGGAACGATGGACTTGATGGGATTGAGAACCACGGCATACCGACGGGCGGTCTGGCCAGGTGGGTCGATGTAGCAGGAGATGGGTGCTGGCGTAAGGACCAAGGATGGCACTGGTGCAGGCTGGCGACGAGCAGTGACCAGCTTGGGAAGCACGCCACCCGGTTGCCCCGATGCCGTTACGCCCGGAGTCCCGGGAAGCGTGAAGTTCTGGGTCGCTTCGGCCGATGGGCGGCCACCGGTGTTATCGGCAGGGTCCAGGTATTCGGCGGTCGGAAGGTTCATATCCGCCATCGACCGTTGGACGCGCGCCCGTCGAACTTCCATTCCGGCACCCGGCAACGATGCCGCACTGGCAACGGACATGAGTGCCTGGATGAATGCCAAACACGAACCAAACCGCTCTTCGGGGTTCTTCGAGAGCGCCTGAGCCACAATCGTCTGATCTCCGGGGGGAAGCCCCGACAGATCCGGCTTGGCGGAGACGTGTTGCAGCATGAGTTGCTGAGGGGTGCGGCCCGTATAGGGGAACGTACCCGTGAGCAACTCCTGGTAGACGAGGGCGAGGCTGTACTGGTCGGAGTGGGAGGATGGCTGACCGCGGAGGGCTTCCGGGGAAACGTATTTCGGAGTCAGGCCGCGATTCCCGGATTTTGCCCCGTCCGGGTCGAGACGTGCAACCAGCCCGTAATCTCCCACTTTGACGTGCCCAGCTACCAGAAACAGATTGGCTGGCTTCACATCGAGGTGTTGAAGTCCGTACTTCGCGGAGATCATATCCAGGGATTCGGCGGCATCCGCGAAATATGCGAGCAGTTCATCCCGGGGGATACCCGGAAGCCCACAAGTCCGGCATTCACGGTATCGATCGAGGAGCTGGCGGTCGGCCAGTTCCATGACCATTACCAGTTCGCCGCGGATGATCTCGACTCGTTCCAAAGTGAGCAGGAAGGGATGGCGAATGACCTTGATTTGCTCGAACGCATCGAGTTCCTGATCGAGTCGTGCCTCACCTTTCCCATCTTCCGCACCCGCTCCGGGCACAAACTTGATTGCCTTGAGCAGCCCACCCGGCGCTTCGCATTTCCACACTTCTCCGAAACCACCCCGACCAAGCGGTTCCAGGAGGCGATATCCCGACAGAGGCTCCGAGCCCGCGGTTTTGGTATACGGGCGATAAACGCCGCTTTCGACTGTTTGAACGGGAGGCATGGGCGGATGCCATGGCAGGGCCACAGGAACGGCACGAACTGCTCAAATCTAGGCCACGAATCCAGGGAATGTCGGAGATTTGCAATATCTAGCGAGAATAATACCGGAACGCAGCGAAATTCAGGCGGGCGCAAACAACAGTGGGGGCAAGGGGCAAGGGGCAAGAAGAAAAGTAAATAGAGAAAAGCCCCTACGCGAAGCCCCTTGCCCCCACGCGAAGCCCCTTGGCCTACAAAATCCCTCTTCTGTAATCCGCGGGATTTGGGTAAACCCTGCCTCGGCAGGATTGCGCTCTGAGTTAGGAACCTTGAATCTGGTCCGTTTGCCTGGAGAAGTTCTGATGGATGGCCCCAACGCACCCACAGGCCTGACTTACTACGATTTGGCTCGGATCAGCGCGTTCAGCCTCGTACTTTTCCTGATCGTTCCGCTGTCTGGTCGGGTACTCACGGGCCATGAGTCGGTACAACCACAAACCAGTCGGGAGATGTATCAGGGTGGCGGCTGGATCGTTCCAACGATGGGTGGAGATCCCTGGCTGGAACGACCGCCCATCCCATCGTGGTTCATTTGCGGCGTTTACGCTGTGGCTGGTAATCCCGCAAGCGATACAGTTGCCCGCATTGCCGCGATCCTCGTTGCCATCCCGATTGTGCTTCTGGTTGCCGGGATCGGAAGTTGCCTTTACGGTCGGACTACCGGCATCCTGGCGGGAGTGATCTGTGCCAGTATGCAGGAGTTCTACGCTTACGCCAGCAATCCGGAAGCCGACATCTTCCTCGCTCTGATTGTGACGGGAGTTCTGGCGGTGTTTGTCCGGCTGGAATTCGGTCGGCGGGCGGATCGGGTAGGTGAATCGACCGGCTTCGTTCGCGGCCGACCCTGGTTGGTTGCTGCGTTCTTCGCATTGCTGGGGGCAACGAATCTGGCGAAGGGAGTGATCTTTGGGACCGTGATGGCGGGTTTGCCTGTCGCGGGCTATCTCCTGTGGAATCGCTCCTGGGCACAGATCCGCCGATACGTCTGGCTGTGGGGTTGGCTCCTGGCGGCTGGGGTCGCGCTGACGTGGCCCATTCTGGTGATCGGCCGCTATCCCGAGATCATCGAACTCTGGAAATCGCACTACGGCGGTCGGCTGAACAAGGGCTATTTACAGGAACCGTGGTGGTACTACCTTGCGTACATTCCCGATGTCCTGATTCCGTGGACGATACCTGCTCTGGTTGGGCTGTGGGCTACCCGGAAGGCCGCGTTTGCCGGACCAGGGCCAGAGCGGTTCTTGTGGTGCTGGGCGATCGTCCCGCCGGCCGTCTTCTCGCTCGCCGATGGAAAACACCATCATTACCTGCTCCAGTGCATTGCGCCCTGGGCGGTTTTGTCGGTGACTGGTTTGCGGCTTATCTGGCAGTTCTGTTGCGAGAAGCTACCGCGATGGGCCAGGGAACCGCTGCTCCCGGCAGCGATCTGGGGAGCCGCTGCCGCCGCAGTGCTCGTAACTGTGAGACACAAAATTCCGGGTGGTCTTGAAGTGGCCATCGCGATTGGAGCATTTGTCCCCATCGCGGCGTTCGTCATTGCGCGCTCGCTGGTTCACCCGAACCCGCGAGCGGCGTTTGTGGGACTGCTTGCGGTCGTGACGGCGGGTTACGCGATGTGGTCTCCCTATCAGGCAAAATATCTCGATAAATACGCGGACGATCTGGCTTTTGTCCGTGAAGCATCCCGCGCGATACCCGCAGACTCGCCGCTCTATCTCCAGTTCGACTGGATTGGCCCGCTGGAGACATTTTGGATGCTTTACCACAGCCCTCGACCCGCCTCAACGATTCGCGATCCGTGGCAACTGTCCGAGCGTTCCGCGGGAAAGGAAAACGCTTATATTCTGACCCGTCGAATGGAGGTTGAGAGACTGACCATCGTGGGCGATGTGAAAATCGTGTTGGAGAGCCAACATACACGAGGCGAAAAGGATCCCACCGAACGCCGCGTGCTGTGCCGGGTGACATTCCACCAGAACATACCCCCCGCGCCCGAGGAGTATTTACGGGTCGTCCGACGGACGTTGTGGTAATTGCTGTTCTTGAATCATCCTTTGCGATCCGGAGGCAGTCCCAAGCTTTATACTATCATCTGATCAATATTCATCAATACATCATCTCTGCGCATAGATTATCGTGTTGACTTGCTCGATCTTTCCGAGGTACACCACTCCCGCTCGCGAGTATGTTCGCGGGCGAACATTAATGGATTGCTGGCCCATCTTTTTGATGCAAGGAGTCGCAATGCAGCGACGAAGCCCCCTTCAAGTTCAACAACTCGAAGAACGCGAAGTCCTATCCGCCTCGATGGTCACCGATCTTCACGGGATCTGGGGGTCATACCCACTCAACCTGACCGTCTCCGGAAATACTCTGTTCTTCTCGGCCGATGATGGCCACGGGTATGAGTTGTACGCGACCAACGGGACAGCGGGCGATGTCCACATGGTCAAGCAGATCAAGCCTGGGTTGGGCGGGTCCAATCCCATGGACTTCATCTCGGCCGGGGATGGAGTGATCTATTTCACAGCCAACGATGGGACAGGGAATGCCCTGTGGCGATCGGATGGGACGGCAGCCGGGACAGTCAAGGTTCCGGCGATCCCGTCCGGGGAGACGCTCGGGACATTTTACGAGGTCGGTGATGAAGTCGGCCTGAATGGCGACCTCTACTTCCTGACAACCGACAGTTACATGCAAAATCCACAACTCTGGATCACGAACGGGACGACCAACACACTGCTCCTGGACATGCCCGATCCCGGCTGGGAACTCCCCGATCCATTCCTCGGAGTTACCAACGGGGAAGTCACCGTTACTGAGCAGGTGATCAATTGGACGGGGATTCCCGATGTCTGGGTAACCGATGGCACTCCGGGCGGGACTGCACTGCAACAGGTACCGCTCAATACGAACCCCGCGCCACCGCTTCCCACGGACGGGGAACCCGAGAGCTACAACCTGCCCGCTGGCGTTGAAGTCTCTCCGGGCGTCTTCGTTCACGCCATACCACCAGACCCATTTGGTCCCCCGGCAGTCAGCCCGACCTCTCTCTGGGTATCGGACGGTCTGGATCAGTCGTCGGTCCAGTTGATCGCGACAATTCCGAACACCACGGGAGTATCTGCCCAAAACTTTGTTTCGATGGGGGGCCAGCTCTATTTCATTGTGGATTCAACCGATTCATCGACCTCGGGCTTGTGGGTGACCGATGGCACATCCGCGGGAACCCACCAGGTCGATGTCTCATTGGGCGGCACGGCGGATCAGCCACTGTCGATCCAGAATGTGGGCGGCAAATTGTTAATCGTGACCGGCTCATTATCGACCATTACTCAGTCGTACACTTCCGGAGCGATTTCACCGGTCAATTACTGGCTGACGGATGGGACGGAGGCCGGGACGATGGAGGTGGTAGCTCCGGCCGGGGCAAAAGGGGCATCCGTGTACGGCACCGCATTTGCGCCCGATACAACACACCCCGATGGCCAACTCGTCTTCCTGAATTCAGGTCAGCTCTGGGTAACAGATGTGCTCACCGGCCAGTCCGCCTGGGTAGACCCGACCGGGCTCCCGACCGGTTTTACCATCCCTTCCGTCCCATCTATCTTCGACTTCGGTTACTACATCAACGGGGCCGGGTTCTACAGCGGAACCTACTTCGATGGGGCATTGTATTTCTCGGCCGCAAATGGGGCACAGCATGCACAATTGTGGGAGTGGAACTTCCCGGTTCCCACCAATTCGCCGCCGGTTGTTCCCCCCGTTCCACCCGTGGTGGACCCGACAGTCGCATCGGTAGTGGTCAACAATGGGGAGGTTCAGCGATCGATGGTCACCAGCCTTACCGTCACCTTCAACCGGCAGGTGCTTCTCCAGAGTGGAGCAGTCTCGGTGACCAGTTCGACAGGACAGTCCATCCTCCTCAACCTCAACCCCGAGACAGTGAACGGAGTGACCGTGCTCACGATCTCGTTCACGGGACCCAACGTGATCGGTGGATCGGTTCCGGATGGCCGCTACACCCTGACCATCAATGGCGCGTATGTCCTCGATGCGGCCACCGGGGGTGCGATGCAGACCAACTCGACCACGGGCTTCACCCGACTGTTCGGGGATCTCCTGGGCAATGGGACATACGATCGTGATGCCCGGTGGATGGTTCAAGATGCCCTTGGGCAGACTGTTGGAAGTCCCGGGTATATCGCGGCACTCGACTGGAATGGGAATGGGGTGATCGATGAGGCGGACATTCTGGCTGTCGTCCGCAACTGGGGGAAATCTCTTCCGCCAGCGTGAGCCAACAAAATGGAGCCGCGCACGTAGTAAACGGGGTGAGGGATACTCAAACTTAGAGGTTAAGACCCGCTTACTGCGTGCGCGGCTCCTGTGTGCTAGAGCCTTTAAGGACGAAGGGCGTCAATTTCCTTCCAGCGTCGCCGGAATGGGGAACTCGGCCTTGTTCGGAAGGGGCAGACAGAGCCACTTTGAGAAGATCGCCGCGGTTGCCTGGGGCGTTATCGGTTCTGTCCTGACACCACCGACGATTCCTGGGCCGTAGACGAGCAATGGGACGTGCGTGTCGTAGTTATACGGCGTTCCATGCGTGGTTCCCGTGTCCTTGAAACCCTCTGCCGGTATGCAATATGGCTTCAAGAGTACGTAGACATCTCCCGCGCGTTCCGCGTTGAACGATCGTAGAACGCGATGTTTGATCGCGTCGGTCTCAAGGAATCCGGATGCGAAATCGGCCCGTGTGAATGCCTGGGCTACCGCTGACCTGCTGGCGAGGAACTTGGCGGTTTCTCGTGCAACCTCTTCCCGGGATTTGCCGAATTGCGTCAGCATTTTTTGGTTGAAGTAAATCCAGGGGAACGTGACCGCATTGGTCTCCCCGAATGCCTCAATCCAAACGAGTTTCTTCTTGCTATCTTTCGTGTCGATAGAGCCGCCGAATTGTGCCGTCAGGTGTGTTTCAATTGCTTCTTGCATCGCCTTCAGACTCACGCGTTCCGCATCGCGAATCCCACGCTCCTGAGATACCTTCACCACGGGACAAACGCCATGATCGGCCGTTACCGCAAGGAGGTATTGTCCCTTACCCACCTGAGCATCGAGGAATGCGAGCAGTTCGGCCATGACTGCATCGCTGCGAATGGTGACATCCAGCACTTCCGGAGAGTCCGGTCCCCAGGAGTGTCCGATCAGATCGTTCGATGAGAAACTGACCACAAGTAAGTCTGGCACATCGTGCTTCCCAAGTTGCTCGGCAGTCACGCAGGTCTTGGCGAGTTCCAGGAGCATATCGTTTCCGTAGGGCGAGTTCGCAAGTGCATCGTAATACTCCTTCCCCGGCCTGGCTTTGCCGCCCCGTCGAAATGCAAGCTCCTGGCTTCCCGTGGCGGGTATCCCTTTCATCTTCGTAACGACCGGGTCGAGCCAGTCGAAGTAATTGATATCTGTTCGGGAAGGAATCCAGTCTTTTCCGAACCACTTGTTCGCACCTTCCAACTGGCCCGTGGCAGTCAAATCGTTGAACGATTTGACCCAGGGATGAACGCCGGCGTCGTAGTAGGTGGAGGTAACGAATCGTCCATCGAACCAGTATGCCCCATTTGGGTGTTTGCCGGTGGGTAGGATGGCAGACCGATCCTTGAGCGACAGCCCGAACACCTTGGTTGTTGGGTGGCTGGTCCGAAGGACATCGGCAACCGTTTCCGCCAGCAAACGATCTGGGTTGCCGATCTCCTTGGGCTTGGGCTTAACATCTCTTGAGGCTTTCGGGTCCGGGATAACAGGCAGCGGTGGCACGAGTTCGTAGCGGGTTGAGCCAGCGCAGTACACCACGGCTCCCCCCTCGAACCAGTTGTTATTGATGATGCCATGTCGATCGCCACACGTTCCGGTGAGCATGGAAGCGTGTCCGGGTCCGGTGGTCGTGGTTCCGTAGGGGTAATAGCAGTGCGTGAACCAGGCACCTTCTGATTGAAGGCGAGCAAATCCTTCTTGACCGAACAGCGATCTCCATTTCTCCAGGTAATCGCCTCGCATTTGATCGAACACGACCAGCACGGCGAGTTTGACCCGCGGCTTGCCGGGTTCAATCGCGACTTGAACTGTGGGTGCGGGGTGGCGATTGTTCGTATACGCGGTTGCAAGTCCTGTCACCCCGGCAATGATGCTGAGGAAAGCGACGAGAACGACGGATGGCCGCATGCGCGAAAGGGGGGTTAATGGTGCTGGGTCGATCGGTGGAGAGTCGTTCTAGCCAAGCAAGCATGAGGTGCAACTAAAATTCGTCTTTACCCCAGTCGATGGCTGTTGCGGCCAGCGAACCGTTCGACCGCCCGTTCCTGTTCCGCTGTTTCGACTGAGCCCGGACGGAGGTTTCGCACCTTCTCAACAGCTTCGCGGGGCTTCAAGCCGTGGGCAACGAAGTACGCCGCGAGGACAGTGCCGGTTCGCCCGAGTCCCGCACCACAATGGACGGCGACTCCCATGCCCGCAGCGTTCGCCTTTCGGATCGTATCCAGGAGGTGGTCGAGCTGGCGATCGCTCGGAGGTTCCATATCCGGCACGGGGACATTCACAACCAGTAACCCGGCATCGTTGACCCACTGTCGTAAGGGCGGCTCCTCGGTCAGTGAAACGAGGACTTCGATCCCATTTCGCCGCAGCCAGGTGAGATCGCCAGACGACTCCGGCATCGCCATTGCGGCCAGATGCGGTTGATCGACCCACGAGAAAGCAGGAGGAGGCATTCAGCCACCGAAGAAAAGTGGTGCGAGGACAGTTCGAGCACATCCCATCATAACGAATGCTGGCGGCAACCTCACATACACATTCCGTTCTGAGCAGGTTGTCCTTCTCGTTAACGTAGCGGTTTTTGTGCGAACGTGGTTCGGATGCGGTTTGCTTCCTGCCACACTTTCGGGTCTGTTTGAAGGAAGTCGATCAGATTCCCCGTGGAAATGCCGAGCAACGCCACCGCATCACCCACGCGAGATTCACAGGCAAGTAATACATCGAGAACGACACCCACGGTGGGCCAAAACAGCGGATTCTTTGCCGACATCTGCAAGCGGCCATCCCGCCCCCGCGCCGGCGCAAAATCCGGGTGTATCCCAATTGCTTCGGGGGTGCGAGCCTCTTCGGCCAGATTGTCCCGGAGATGGAGAAACAACGCCTGCCACATCCGTTTGAGAGCCTTGGCCTTGTTTTCGTACTGCGATCGGCTCTCTTCCGCAATGACAATCAGTCCGGTTGGTGGGTGGCGGAGGCGGACTGCCGAACTGGTCTTATTGCGTTTCTGACCACCGGGACCACTGGCGCGATAGGTATCCACCTCGCACTGGGCAAGTAACTGATCTTCGGTCAGTCGGGACCAGGTGGCACGCGGCAAACCGCCCGTGGTTGGGTGCGAGGAGGACATGATGCAACCTGGGATGGAAGTTGAGACCCGACGACCGCGAAAGAAGTCTCTTTACCTCTCTCGACAGTTTATCCACCCGGCAGGTTCGGTTCCTGGCGAACGGTGTGAGTTATCTTAGGTGAGCGACAGGACTTGGTTTCGCAGTAGGACGGCCTTCCCAGGCGCCTGGGAAGGCCGTCCTACTGGTATGCTTTTTCCTGCTGCTCGCCTTATGAAGTGATTCGACGAGCAAACTTCAGTCGAATAAGCCCGGGTTCTTCTCCTCGGGCTTTGGCTTGGGTGGCATTTTACCCAGGATGGCGAACGCTTTCGGTGTCGCGACACGTCCGCGAGGAGAGCGAATGATGTATTGCTCTCGGAGCAGGTAGGGCTCGATTTCGTCGGAAAGTGTATCGGAAGCGAGATTCATGGTCGCGGCAAGCGACTCGACCCCCGTTGGACCGCCACCGTGCACATCGATTAGCGTTTCCAGATATTTCCGGTCGTTCTTGTCGAGCCCATCGCGGTCCACTTCTGCCATATCCAGGGCAGCCCTGGCGATCTCCTCGGTTATCGGCCCTTCGTGCAACGCGGCGGAGTAGCTTCTCGTCCAGTACAGCCGAGCATTCGCGACCCGCGGCGTTCCCCGGCTTCGACGAGCCAGTTCCATTGCGGCCGCGTCGGTGATCGGTGTGTTCAGCTTGGCGGAATTGACGCGGATGATTTGGGCAAGTTCCTCGACACTGTAGAACTCCAGGTGTTCGTGCATCTTGAAGCGATCACGCATCGGTCCCGAAAGCATCCCGCTGCGCGTGGTGGCACCGATGAGAGTGAATCGCTTGAGTTGCATGGAGATGGTCCGGGCGCTCATCCCTTCGCCCAGAACAATGTCGATGCGGAAGTCCTCCATTGCGGGGTAAATGAACTCCTCGACGATCCGCGGCATCCGGTGGATCTCATCGATGAACAGCACCGACCCTTCCTCCAGATTGGTGAGGAACGGCAGCATGTCGGCGGGTTTGCTCAGGGCGGGTCCGCTCGTCATCTGAATGGAAGTTCCGAGTTCGTTGGGCAGAACAGTGGCAAAGGTGGTCTTGCCGAGTCCGGGTGGGCCATCGAACAGAATGTGTCCGAGCGGTTCCTTCAACTTTTTGGATGCCTTGACGACAATCTCGAGTCGCTCGGCAACTTTCCGCTGGCCGATGACTTCCTTCAAGAACTTTGGCCGCAACGCGGCATCTTGCCTGCGGGGATCGTCATCGCTCGGTGCGGGGCCAATCACTTTCTCACGAGCCATGCGCGGTTCCTTCGCCACCTTGTAGCGGTTTGGGATGTGCCTCTTGTAGGGTGGGTCGAGGCTTTGCGAGCCCCACCAAAACCGCGAAATGGTGGGGCTCGCAAAGCCTCGACCCACCCTACAAAACGCTCGACATGTATCTCATTTCGCCAACCGACGGTAGAGTTCCGAGTTCTTCTGGAGGACATACTCCGCAGCCGTCTGAAACTCCTCCTGATGAGCCAGGAAGTTCTCGGTGATCCGTCGGAGCAAATCTTCCACGGAAACCCCAAGCTTGCTCGCCGCGGTGGTAAGCTGCTCGGCTTTCTCTTCTGTGACTGCGAAGGTCAGGGTACTCATGTCATTTCCCGTGGCTGTACATCAACGAGAGGGCATCCTGCACGGTTTTGAACGTCGTGCCGGATTGAAGCAGGGTATCGAGTTTGTTTCGGGCCTCGATTGGGGTGAGCCCCAAGGCCAGAAGCGTCTGATAAACGTCTTCAATAATCTGCCCCTCAACGACAATCGCAACCGCTTCGGGTACGGATTGTGGTGCATCACTGGCTGACTTCCGCTGGCCTTTGGTCTTGGGGCTGGGCTTGGACTCGGCTGTTCCTTCGGGCGTGGATTCTGAGGGTGCTGAGGGGGTGCCAAGCATCGCAAACTTGGTGACTTTCCTTTTCAACGTCGTGACGATCTGTTCGGCGGTTGTTGCGCCGATGCCTGGGAGCGTGCTGAGCCAGCGGGCATCCTGTCGGCTGATGGCATCGGCGATTTCCTTCACAGGGCGCGCCATTGCCTTGAGGGCTTTCTTCGCCCCAATCTTTTCGACGGTGCAAAACAGGTCGAAGAAGTCGAGTTCCGCTTCGGTGTTGAAGCCGAGTCGTCGGGGAATGAAACGGCTGCCGCTGCCGTTCCCTTCGAGATATTCCGTGACGTGGAAGGTTACTTCCTGACCCACACGCATCTGAATGTGCCGACGAACCGACTCAGACACAAGCAATTGGTACTCGAATCCGCCGATCTGGATTCGGACCTCATCATCGAGAACGCGAGTCAGGAGGCCCGTCATCTTGGTTATCATGGTTCCTCGTCCGTGGTGTCGAGGTTGTCGGGGTCGGGGTCGAACAACGCTTTGCGGTTCACGCCTGTGAACGTGACAGACCGCGATCCGCCGGTGATGCCATTACCGTTGGCGAAGTAGTGACACAGAGCAACAGCCAGGGCATCGGCAACATCGTGCGGTTCGGGTGGCCGAGCAAGTCCAAGTTCTCTGGCGATTGCGTGTTGCATTTGCTCCTTGCTTGCTCGCCCACTGCCAGTTACCAACTTCTTCACCTTTGTTGAGGCGTAACTCACGATGGGAATGTTTCGCTGGGCTCCGGCCAGGAAGTATGCTCCCCGTGCGTGCGCCATCAGGATAGCAGTTCGCGGGTGGTCGTAGTGAGCGTAGAGTTGTTCCACGGCCATCGCGCTGGGTTTCCACTGATCCAAAATCTCACACAACCCATCGTAAAGCGTGCGGATGCGTTGTGCCATGTCCGCAGGATCGCGCCCTTCGGTGGAACGGATCACACCCGCTTCGCAGACTTTCGGACCGGATTCGGCAACTTCCAATACGCCATACCCCGTGACTTGCAGACCGGGATCGAGGCCGAGGATGCGCTGGGGTGAGGCTTGCATTCGACTTCCCGTACTTTGCGATGGTTATGGAGGCGGTGTTGCAGTCGAACCGGCGAGAGTGACCGGTAATCGGAACTGGCTTGCCAAGTCCTTGGCTTTCTTGCCTGGGTCATCGATGAGCGTTGGGTCGTTGGTGTTGATCCGGTTAAGGAGTTCCGCGACACGCGAGCATACTCTCGCGTTACTAGATTCCGCAACCTCACCAAGGAAATCAGAGAGATAGTCGATGTCGATTGGTGAGGGTTCCAAAGTATGGCGTGCCAATACGGGTCGCCTGGCCAGAACGCGGAGTTTGACCGCGTCTGATTCTGTGATAACACCAACATTATGAACGACAGAGTGACGAAGTTGCCAGAGTAACTGTAAGGTGTCGTAGCGTAACTTTTCGTGGTGAGGTTGCAGAGGCAGTACCTGAAAAGGTTGCAATGTTGCGGGAGTTGCTACGTCCTGCAAGATATCCCGGAAGCGTTCGTTGATTGTTTTACAATCCAGCCATATCCCGCTCTCACAAAGCGCACGGCCGAGGGTGTCCGCTCCGTAATGTCCCGCAATTGAACTTCCGCTGACACGGAACGTATCCAATCGATCATCGGCGGTGAGTGGTGCGATTGCATCAATACAAACCCCTGCCAATTCCTTGAAGAATCGCTCCAGATTCTCGATCAGGCCAACCAGAGCCATCTGACGAAGGCGACTGAGATGCCTGTTGGCGACACTGGGCTTTGAGGATGAGCGGTCCGTTTTACTTTGGACGTAACGTAGTGCGAGTGTAATTTCAGTAGTTGTGAGATGGAAGTGGGAGATAGGAGACAAGTGATCGGGTGGCAACGGTCGCACGTTGCCGAGCATGTTGCGGATTGCTTCGGGAGGATCGATAGGAGGCATTTTATGTATTGCCTGCTCGCGAACTTTTGACGTTCTTGAATGCTGCGGTTGCTTGTGAATCTTCGGCCAACATCCATTCGTCATTCTGATCTTTCCAGCATAACCACAAGCAACGATCATCGGCCCATTTAGGTCTTGGATGATTGGGTTGAATCGGAAAGGTACTGACGTCAAGCGGTTCGGCTAATTCATCGAGTTTCTCGGGTCCGATTACTTGGCCATTAGCCTGTGGCTCATGAGTTTGGACGAGGAGATTCCGGTTTGCTTGACGTAAAACGCGAACAAGTGCAGCAGTTGGACAGGGACTCATGACCCGACTGCTCAGGTAGTTGTCCCCATCAATAATCCACCATTTGTTGGCCCCTTGGTGTTCGATCCAGTTGGCTAAGCTGTTCGCTGTTATCTCGTAATAATGTGACCACTCTGGAATGCTCATGATTGCACCTTTGGTTAGCTATCTGTGACCATTTTACCCCACCCGCCACGTTGTACCACCGGGGCGGTCTTCGAGGGTGACGCCGAGTTCCTTGAGCCGACTTCGGATCAGGTCTGTCTGGTCGAAAAGAGGCTTTTTGAGCGGGTTGTCTTTGGCCGCACTTTTTGCTGTGGTTCGGAGATTCTCGCGCAGATCGAGGAGCAGTTGCATTAACCCGGAGACAAGTTGATCCCCACCGCCGAGGGTGGTTTGGGACACTTCAAACGTCAGCCCAAGGATCTGTGCGATTTCCTTGACCAGCGTTGCTCCCTCAAGGAATTCCGCTTTGGCGGTTGGGTTGTTCGTTGCCGGATCTTCCAACCTCGCATCGTCGGCAGCCTTGTTCAGCTTGGTTACCAGTTCAAAAAGCACGCCTGTAACACCACCCGTGTTGAAATCATCATTCAGGAACTCCAGGAATCGCTGATAGAATTCCCCAAAAGCTGGCTGCTGGAATGATCGGATAGTATTGGCCTTTGTCGGAGCGACCAACTCCGCGAATCTTTGCCCTGTGATGCGCTCGACTCGCTCCGCAAATCGAGGAAATGTTTCGTAGGCTCGGCGGGCTGCGACCATTCCTTCGGGGATCGGTGTGGTGGGATTGAGCCAGTCCCAAATACCAAGATCGATTGACGAACGATAATGAGTTTGAAGTGTGAAGAAACGCAGTGCATCGCCCGTCAAGTGCTTCAGCGCATCAGCCACATTCAGCACATTGCCGAGTGATCCTGCCATTTTGGCGTCCTTGCCGCCCTTATCTTTTAGCTTTAACAACCCGTTGTGCATCCAGACATGCGCGAAGGGCTTGTCTGTGTAGCTTTCACTCTGGGCCAGTTCGTTTTCGTGGTGCGGGAACTGGAGATCGAGGCCGCCACCGTGGATGTCGAGCGTTTCCCCGAGAAGTTTCATCGCCATGCAGGTGCATTCAATGTGCCACCCTGGTCGGCCGCACCCAAAGGGGCTGTCGTACTGCACCTCTTTGGGCTCGCTTGCTTTGGCCCCTTTCCAGAGGGCAAAATCGCCCGGGTTGTGCTTCTTGTTACTGATCTCAAGCCGAGCCCCGGCTTCCAACTGTTCGGGATCGCGATTGCACAATTTGCCGTAGTCCTTGTCCTTCGCGATGTCGAAATAGACATCGCCATCGGCAGGATAGGCGTACCCCTTGTTGATGAGTCCTGTGATGACTTCGATCATCCCGCCGATGTGTTCAGTGGCCCGTGGAAAGTGGTCGATTCCCGTGACGTTCAGCGCCTTGAGGCACTGAAAGTAGTCTTCCGTCATTCGCGCGGAAAGTTCGGGTACCGTTGTCTTCAATTCTTCCGCGCGCTTGATGAGCTTGTCATCCACATCCGTGATGTTGACGACCCACTTCACCTTGTAACCGAGATACGTGAGGTATCGCTTGACCGTATCGAAGATCACTGGCCCGACCATATGTCCGATGTGGCTTGGCTTGTAGACTGTCGGACCACAGACGTACATCGTAACCGTATCGCCCGGTTGCTTGTGGAACGGCTCCTTTTTGCGAGTCAGGGTCGAATAAACTTGCAGAGGCATGACGAATCCTTCGAGTAGTGGAGAGTGGAGAGTGGAGAGCGAAAACCAAAACCAAAAACACTGACGTTCCCCACCATAACCCCACCGTACTTAATCGCGTGCGATGAGTACGACCGTGTGGCAGCCGATAGCTTCGCCGCGGCCAATGTGGCCGACCTTTTCGCCGGTTTTGGCCTTCACATTCACTGCATCGAGAGCCAGGCCGAGCAACGCGGCGAGGCTTTCCCGAATGGTGGCTTTCACGGGGCCGAGTTTTGGCTCCTGAGCGAAGATGGTCACATCCAAGTTGACAACTCGCCAGCCCAGTTGGTTCAGTTTCGTGAGGGTTTCCATCAGGAACAGCCGCGAATCCGCACCCTTCCACTGGGGGTCCGTGTCGGGGTAAGCATCACCGATGTCTCCAAGCCCGGCTGCTCCCAGGATCGCATCGGTTACAGCGTGCAACACCACATCGGCATCGGAATGGCCAACGAGACCGCGGACGTGCGGGATGGCAACGCCGCCGAGGATGAGTGGCCGGCCTTCGGCCAGCCGGTGCGTATCGTGTCCGCTGCCAATTCGGAAGGACACTGTTTGCAACTCCGTGCGCAGTGGTAAACCTGCGGGGATTGTAGCGAGGGAGAGGGAAACAGGAAAAGCCCACCCGCGAAGCGGTTGCGAGGGTGCGCGATTCGATCTTGACCCGGTGGTAGCGAATGCTACGGTTTTCGCCTTGGTGCAGCAACCGGAAGGATAGAACGCATGTCCAAGCCATTCGATGCGACGTTGAACATGTTGATCGATGGCCACGAAGCCAACTGGGCCCGATATTTTGGAGTGCGAGCCGGTATCGCACCCGGACCTGCTACTTCACTGGATACCGATCTCTCTTCGACCCTCCAGGCCGATCGGCTTTTCCGCATCGATGGGCCGACACCCGCCGTGTTGCATCTGGAACTGGAATCCAGTGGAAAGCTCGGCAGACCTGCCCAGTTGCTTCGCTACAATGTCGCTGCGTGGGGAACCACCGGATTACCGGTCCACAGCGTTCTGATCATTCTGCGACCGAAGGCCAATGCTACTGATCTGACAGGTCAGTTCGGCGTTCCGGGTGCGAATGGCAAGCCATACTTGATCTTTGAGTATACGGTGGTGCGGTTGTGGCGCGAGTCGGTTGATACGTTACTCAATGCAGGGCCGGGTGTTGCCCCGCTAGCGTTGCTGACAGACGAGGCTGCCGCGGATCTTTCCGCGGCATTTGCCCGATTCCGGGATCGCTTGCGAAGCGAAGGGATTCCGGATAGCGTGGAACGTGTGTTATTGAGTTCGGTCTACGTTCTCTGTGGGTTGCGTTACTCATCAGCCCAGATCGAGAACCTCTATCTGGATTTGAATATGACTCTTGAAGATTCAACAACGTATCAACTCATCCTCAATAAGGGACTCACTCAGGGTCGAGCCGAGGGTCGAGTTGAAGAAGCGCGGAGAATGGTACTTCGGCTTGCCGTGAAGCGATTCGGTCCCACGCCCGCGAACGCAGAGGCGGCGATCCTTGCCATCTCCGATCACGACCGGCTCGAACGGATGGCCGACCGGATACACGAGGCAGCTGGCTGGGATGATTTGCTTGTCACGGCGTAAATTGGCGAAGCGAACGATTGGAAGCTCTTGCGAAGTGAATCACGGACGCATCAGATAACTGAACCCCATCCCAATCGCGGCACCATACATCGCCGCAATCAAAATCCACAACTGGACGTTCTTGCGATGGCGCATCTTGATCGCATTGATGCGCAGTTCGAGTTCAGTCAGTCGAACGCGAAGTTCCGCAATTTCGGCTGCACGATCCCGGGCTGATGCGGCCAACTGGTCGATCTGCGCCTGGAGCCGGACCATCTCCATCCGAAGCTCCCGCATGATCGGGTCGGCATCGTTGTGTTCATCGAATGAGAATTCGTCGTCTTCGTCGGGATTCATGGCAGGCTCTTGTGTCGTCCAGGGCGATTGAAAATCAGCCCCCGATGGTGTGCATGGTGCGATCTGGCTTCACGAATTTTGCCGAGTTGATCTCGTGCCCCTCCCACTTGGCCCAGACGTTTCCGCGGATGATTGTTCCGATTGCGGTATCGTCAGGGGAATCCGAGCGGAGGAGGGACTTAACATCGACCTCATCGAGAGCGAAGAGACAGTTCCTGAGCTTGCCATCGGCTGTGAGTCGGAGTCGATTGCAGTGATTGCAGAACGGACGCGACACGGAAGCGATGATCCCCATGCGGCTGCCGTCTTTGTAGGCAAAATCCGCAGCCGGGGCGGTGGGGTCCGAGTTGGTTGGTCTCAGTTCGCCAACCTCACGAGCGATCAGATCCAGGATTTCATGGGCGAAAAAGACCTTCTCGCGTTCCCAGGAATCTGCCCCGATCGGCATGTATTCGATGAATCGCATCTCGAAGCCGTTTTCGCGACAGTAGCGGGCCAGAGGCACCACATCGTGTTCCGCGAAGCCGCGGATTGCCACTGCGTTTACTTTGATTGGATGAAAGCCGACCCGCTTGGCGGCAGCGAGACCTGCCAGCACTTTTTCCAGTCCATCCCTGCGCGTCAGTTGTCGAAATCGCATGGGATCGAGTGTGTCGAGCGATACGTTTAGCCTTCTGAGTCCCGCATCGGAGAGGGCCGCGGCTTGTTCCTCCAGCAGAATTCCGTTGGTTGTAACTCCGACATCGCGGATACCAGGCACAGCAACAAGCATGCGAACGAGTTTGTGCAAATCTTTGCGGAGGAGTGGTTCGCCGCCGGTGAGCCGGACCTTGTCCACACCAAGCCCCGCGGCGATCCGAACGAAATGGGTGATTTCCTCGAACGAGAGCAGTTCCGAGCGGTCGAGGAATGTCACCTCCTCCGGCATGCAGTAGGTGCAGCGGAGGTTACACCGATCGGTAACAGAGACACGCAGGTTGTTGTGGCGGCGGCCAAAGGTGTCGATGAGGTGCGCGGAAGGAGGAACGCGGGATGGGAAATGAGATTCCCGTTCCCGTTCGCCAGCCAGTTTTAGAGGAACTCGCACGCTCACAAAACTGCCTTGGTTGTTCGGGCGCTGTGTCTTGTAGGGTGGGTCGAGGCTTTGCGAGCCCGGGTCGAGGCTTTGCGAGCCCCACCATTGTTTCTAACCGTTCCACAGCTTGATCGCTGGTTCATCCAGGTCGTTATGATCGAAGCTCAAAATACTGAGGTTCGCCGTGCCAAGAAGCAAGCTCTCCGCAAGGGTGACCGGCTGGTGAATCCATCTGCTTGCCAGCACCCGCAGAATATGACCATGAGCGAAGCAAATTACGTTCCCATTGAGTCCCTTGAGTCGCTTGCTGAGGCGGTCGACACGAGTGGCAATGTCATCGGGCGATTCTCCGCCCGGGCAGCCATCGCGAAAGAGGTTCCACTTCGGATCTCGGCTTCGGATCTCGGAACTGGTATGCCCTTCGTATTGTCCGTAGTTCCATTCAATCAGGTCGGGCACGATCTCGGGGGTGAAACCGGCAAGTTCTGCCGTGCGGCGAGCCCGTGTCAGCGGACTCGCGAATACATGGGTGAAGGTGAACCCCGCGAGACGTTCACCAACCTTACGCCCATCGGCCTCGCCCTGAGTAGTCAGTGGTAAGTCGGTGTGGCCGGTGTGGCGTCCCGACTTCGACCATTCCGTTTCGCCGTGTCGGACAAGGTAGATTGTGGGGATCGCGCTCATTCTTGATCTCCACCAACGTCTTGGTTTGGCACTTGGAATGCCACGGTTGGCGTGGGAGATTGGTGAATCCAATCTCCCGTTCCATCCGGGGCGTTTTCCTTCTTCCAGATGGGGACGAGTTGCTTGAGGGTGTCGATGGCAAACCGGCAAGCCTCGAAAGCCTCAGCGCGGTGTGGGCAACTCACCGCAACCGCAACGCTCACCTCACCAACAGCCAATCGGCCAAGTCGGTGAACCATTGCCACTTCCCCAACCGGCCATTTCGTGCGAATCTCGGCTTCGATCTCGGCCAGTTTCTTCTCGGCCATCGGTGCGTAGGCTTCGTAATCGAGGAAGACCGTGACTTGCTCGCCGGTGAGGTCACGCACGGTTCCAAGGAACAGTGCGATTGCTCCGCAATGCGGCGTTCGCACGGATTCGGTGAGTGCGTGGTAGTCGATGGGCTCGCGCATCAATCGGACCATGAATTCAGTTTAGCGGAATCCAAGCACTGATGCGATGAGTGGTCCGTGGGTGGGCGTTCTGCCCACGCGTGGGCAGACTGTCAGCGGTGTCAGCAGTGTCAGTAATCTCACAAGGTTACGACGATGCGTTTTGGCACTTTAACGAGGCGTTTTCCACCCCAATCACAGATTCATACACCAGTCTCTGTCACAAATTGTCATGTGTCACAGCCCCTTGCCCCTTGCTCAATGACACGAATATTCACTTCAATCATAAACAAACTGATAATTCACGAAGCTGGCTGGAGTTACTCCCAGACGGTTCTGGTTCGCAACGCTCCGTCGCTCACGCTTCCGGCTCGTAAAAACCGTGAGAAATGGGGCGGTTTTTACGAGCCGGAAGCGTGAGCGACGGACTGACCCATCTCACTGAGCTTCCTCAAGAGGACAAGAGTGCCTTTTCGTCTCAAGGCTGGTGTAACGCTTCTAAAACATCGTCACACTCCCTGCTGATTTGGCCGACTTCGCCGCCGAGTTGGGGGAGCGACTGCCAGTAATCGCGGAATGCGCGCACTGTGTCGCGACACTCTAACGACCGGAGTTTCCTTAACGCCTGGAGAGCATAGTAAACACGATTGTACCTGCTCCTGAGTCTTTCCATTTCTTCAGGCTTAATATCGACCCCGTTCCACCACCCCTTCTTCAGCATCGGGGCAACCGTTTTCCAATAAGCGAGTTCCTCCTTGAGAACCTCGGTTAAGGCAGGACCAGCGGTTGACGGGCCAAGATATTGCATTGCCCACACTGCATCCGTGTGCCGTTCGGTCAAGGTGTCGTCCTGGAGAACCTTGTGAAGGGCTGGCAGACCATCTGGGCCGATCTTCCCGATTGTGTCGAGGATCATTGAACTCAGACTTCCCGACTTGTTGCGCAAGAGCAGCGGCGGTATTGAATCCGCCAGTTTGACTTTGTCGCGTGACTCAATTGCCTTCGCCAGCGAGGTCTGGATTGTGATTATCTCGTCAAACCGTTTCTTCAGATCGACTTCGGTTTCGTCCCAAAAGATTAACTTGACCTGTTGGGCAAATGCGTAGACGTTACCCTGCTCGACCCAGACGGTAGAACATTTCAAGCCACCCCATTCGTCTGCGGGAATCCAAACCACCTTCCCCTTCTCGGATCGTTCGCCAGTATCCTTCTTCTCCTGCCTGATGAGGAAGAGGATCATTCGTGAGCATGTGACTCGTCGAACTCCTCTGTCTTCCTCCTCAAAGCGCCGTTTAGCGACCTCTCGCTCCTTATCTGGGGCGAACGCGGCGAGATCCGGAACGCTGATCCGTTCCCCTTTCTTGAGGTTCCCCTTCCAGACTTCCAACACTTCAAGTTCTCCATCAATTTTCTCCCCTTCAGTCACAACAACGACATCTGTCGCGTTCCAGGTGCAACGATCGAGATTGAACGACGGTCTTAATTTCGCAAACCCCAAGGTTGGTTGGAAGAGTAGACAGATGATTGGCCCAAAAAGCCAAATAACTTTCATTCTGTTGTCGGCGAGGAACTTTCGCATTTTGACACACTTGTTGAACAGTTTATTTCTGACCGTGCGAAGTATAAACGTAACAAACCGCCCGTTGTTTGCTACTTGCCGCTTGATACTCACTCCCTTTACCCCCCGCTCACGGGTGGAATCACGGCCAGTTCATCGGTTGGGGTGATGATGTCGGTATCCACCGCGTAGTCCTGATTTCTGGCAATGGCCGAGCGCGAAAGCAGGCCTGCTATCTGTGGGAACAATGTGGAGAGTGTGTGTTTGGCATCGGCAATCGTCGCACGATCTGGCAATTCCAGCTCGACCTCCGCGGCTCCGGTCAACTCCCGGGCCGCGGCAAAGAGCTTCACCTTCACGATGATGGTCATGGTCAATCGCTCACGAGTTCGCCAAGAACAATTGTGACGACATTTAACGAGCCGGAAGTGTGAGCGACGGTGCTTAACATTTAACGAGCCGGAAGCGTGAGCGACGGTGCTTAACTGCAATGCAAGACGAGTGGGTTTGTGAAGGCACCGTCGCTCGTGAAGGCACCGTCGCTGACGCTTCCGGCTCGTGAAGGCACCGTCGCTGACGCTTCCGGCTCGTGAAGGCACCGTCGCTGACGCTTCCGGCTCGTAAATCCGGCTCGTAAATAAAAATCAATCGCTCACGAGATCGCCAAGCGGTTTGTTGAGCTTGTTGCCGATCTCCGGCAAAAGCCCGTAGGCATAGGCAAGGTATTCGATGGGGTGAAGCGTTCGCTTCCCGCTGCCTTCTTGCATTTGCATCCGGCAAGTGCTGCACTCGCTGGAGCCGAACAACACACCGGGGCGGTTCATCTCCGCAAAGACGGGTACACCCGCGGCCAACGATGTCGCATAGTTCGCGGCCTTCAAACCCCAGGTTCCCGCCATCCCGGAGCAACCGACATCAATCGTGTGAACGCGCATCCCGGGAATGAGCGATAGCAATTTTGGGCTGGCAGGTTGGCGGCGAAGTGCCTTCATGTGACAGGGGATGTGGTGGCCGAGCGTCAGGTTGAGTGGCTGGAAGTCGGTTCGGAGCCGGCCGGAAGTGTGCAGTTCTTCGAGGTATGCAGTCAGTTCAACGGTGTTGGCCGCTAGGTTTGCGGTATCGGCATCATCGAGAAGATCGCGGTAATCCTGCGACAGCATCAGGGCAGCAGTTGGTTCCGAGCAGACGATCCGATACCCCTCTCGGACGAGATCCGCGAACAGCCGGACGTTATGAACAGCCGCCTCCCGGGCTGCATCCACATCACCGACCGCCAGCGCAGCGATTCCGCACCCCGCCTGCCGCGGTGGAACGTAAACCTCGACTCCCTGATGTTGAAGCACGGCCACGGCGGCCCGGCCAATGAGTGGGTCGTTGTATCCCACAAAAACATCCACAAAAAATGCCACTCGCAGTCGAGATCGCGTAGTGGGGAACCGGGTGAGGAGTGCTTCTCCAGGTTTCCTGGTGAGTCCTTGTCCCCTGGCCCAGCGGAAGAAGTTGCGCAAAGCGAAGGCTGGCAGGCGGCGTTGGCGCGAAATTCCAGTGAGCTTTTCGAGAATCCAACGGAACGATCGCCGCGAGAGAAGTCCGTTCACAATGGGCGCAAAGTTGCTTCCAAGTGCCGCCAGACTCTCCATGCGAGCGAGAATCCAATCGCTTCGGTCGAGCCCATGCTCGGCATGGTAGGCGGCCTTGGCTTCGAGCATTAACTTGGGAATGTTCACGCGCGCATCGCATTCATCGCGACACATCTTGCAGTTGACGCACAACCCGGCAACAGCCTTCACTTCCTCGTGAGTCGCCGCGTTCGGATCGACCAGCACGCGGAGCAAGTTGGCCTTCGCTCGGGGAGTGGCGGCCTCTTCTCCAGTTGCCCGGAAGATCGGGCACATGCGCTTCCCGGGTGTTTTGGTTCGGCAGTCTCCACAGCCCGAGCAGCGTGTCGCTTCCTCGGTGGGCGAGGAGTCTTTCCACACCAGGAACGGGGTTGGTAATGGATGTGTGGTTGGAGTGGGAACGGGGATTTCGGGAGTCGTTTTGGACTCGGGGCGTTCTTTCACTTCCAACATCCCGCTTCCAGCCATCCTCAAGGGCCATGCTTCCCGACTCGGATCGGGGCCGACAATTTTGCCGGGATTCAAAAGGTTTTTCGGATCGAAGATGCGTTTGATTTCTCGAAACACCGGATAGAGTGGGCCAACTTGCCGTTCGACCCACGGCGTCCGGGCGATTCCCGTTCCGTGTTGCGTGCTGACGGTGCCTCCGAGCGAGATCGCAAGCGCGTGGACCGATTCCGCCACGGGCCAGAGCTTGGCCCGATCGGTTGGATTCTCCAGGTCGATGAGTGGTCGCGTGTGGACCTGTCCCAAAAGGGTGTGGATCAGGAATGATGCGGAGAGTTCGGATCGTTTGAGGATGCTTTGCACGCCCCCCAGAAACTCCGGGAGTGCATCGACCGGAACGCCGACATCTTCGATGAACGCCACCGGCCGGGGTCCCCGGCTGAGTGCGTACAACCCGGCGACTGCGGCTTCGCGGATCCCCTGCACGCGGGCAATCCCCTCCGGTGAGCGAGTGGGTTCCGCGAGAATCAGCAGGAGGTGCGACTGACGGAGCTTTTCCACCAGTCCCCACGCTCGTTCGGCGGCTTCTCGTTCGGTATTCGCCTCGAACTTGATCATCAGGGCGGCACCGACCGAAGTGGGAATCTGCCCAACCCCTTCTCCGGTGCCGGTTCGTCGGGTGATGGAAAGCAGCCGACGGTCGAGCAGGTCGCAGCCCACGGGGTCAAATTGGCGGATGTCGCGACTGGCCCGCACCGCCGCATCGAGCGTTGGGAATCCGAGCAGCGTGAGGCACGTTCCGCCGGGCAGGGGAACCGTTCGCAGCCGGACAGCGGTAACGATTCCCAGTGTCCCTTCGGAACCAACGAGCAGCTTCGTGAGATTGGTTTGCTCACCCATCAACGCATTGTGCAGTTGATATCCACACCGATCGAATTTCGCACGAGCGGCATTCCGGGCGATGGTCTCGACATGAGCCCGAAGCAGCGTTGAAGTTGCCGTGGTGATCGCCTGGGTTCGTTCGGCTTGCTCGCCGTTGGTTTTCAGCTCTCCGATGCTGTCGGCGGTCCCAGAATCCCACACAACATCCAGTCCGAGGACGTGGTCCTGAGTGTACCCGTAGCGGAACGCATTGCTGCCGGAAGCGTTGGTGGCAACCATTCCGCCGATGGTGCAGGTCGCGGCACTGGCGGGGTCGGGCGCAAATCGTCGGCCGTGCTTTGCCAGTTCGGCGTTCAAGGCCGCACACGTTACACCGGGTTCCGCAGTGACCGTGTCGGCAGTGATCTTCAGGATTTGCTTGAGTCGGACGCTCAGATCGAGAAGGATCGCAGGGCCAAGGCTCTCTCCCGCAAGTCCGGTCCCGGCACCACGCGGGATGATGGGTATATTGTGGTTGAAGCAATATCGAACCAGCGCAGCGACATCCGCGGCATCTTCGGGAATTGCAACTGCCAGTGGGGTGACCTGGAAGGGGCTGGCATCGGTGGAATAAAGTCCCCGGGTGAGTGCATCGAAGTGCAATACACCACGGAATTCACCGCGGAGGTCATCGGTGATTTGCTGAGGGTCAAACACGGTGTTCAGGTGCCAGGAGCGAGTCGCGGAACGGAAGACGGGAGACGGGCATCTGGTGACAGGATACAGCAAAAGGTGAGAAGGAGAAAGGCGAGCGGTGAAATGGAGAGGTTTGCAGTTACTCCGTTAAATGGGGGCATGAGATGGGTTTGTTTTCAGCCTGAAGGGCTGGGATAACATAGCCCAGGGCAACGCCCTGGGTTTAATGGTGGTTTGATAATCCAGCCCGAAGGGCTGGGACAACGAGCCCATCGCAAACAGCATGCGCGAGTGGTCCAGCAAAATGAACGCTTTGTCGCACCCCTTCAGGGTGCATATGGTT
>Ga0206850_10071_pt2 | contig 30224 bp, 34 predicted proteins | sample Alteio_BWOrgCont_16_FD_152885 | JGI IMG/M metagenome (GOLD analysis project Ga0206850, IMG submission 152885) | Enriched cells from forest soil in Barre Woods Harvard Forest LTER site, Petersham, Massachusetts, United States -... | ecosystem: Environmental > Terrestrial > Soil > Temperate forest >...
GTTGGTCACCCCCGGCTAGCAACTGTAGCCACATTCGTGGCAAAATTACCGCTTCGCGGTTAAGAGTGTGGGTGGGCATTTTCCGGGGGTTCCCGCTGGTCACCCCCGGCTAGCAACTGTAGCCACATTCGTGGCAAAATTACCGCTTCGCGGTTAAGAGTGTGGGTGGGCATTTTCCGGGGGTTCCCGTTGGTCACCCCCGGGTAGCAACTGCAGCCACATTCGTGGCAAAATTACCGCTTCGCGGTTAAAAGTGGCAACAGCATTTTCCCTCTTTCGTGCCCGTGCCCGTGCCCGCGTGCGTGCCCGATCTTCTTCTTGTTTTGCGTTTTCCGCCAGCTTATGCTAAGCTGGAGGAATGGCAGAGAAAAGTGAAAAGGCAACGCCGAAGAAGCTGCGCGATGCGCGGAAAAAGGGACAGGTCGCCAAGGCTCAAGATTTTCCCGCGGCGGTCACCTTCATCGTTTCTATTTCACTGGCAATAGGCATGTCTGGTTCTCTTTATAATCAGATGGCGGGGTATATGATCGCGATCTTCAAGGCTGTCGGATCCAACCTTGACCTGGAAAATCGGGCCGGAATCTTTTATGAGCAATGTATCATAGTCATATTGAATTGCAGCCTGCCAATTATGGTCATTACGGCGCTTTGCGGTGTTCTTGTGGGATTTTTAGTGACGGGGCCCATGTTTTCGCTCGAAGTGATGAAACCCGATTTAAAAAAATTAAATCCTGTCACAAATATTAAAAATATGTTTAAGCTCAAAACCCTCTTTGAGCTATTGAAGTCAATATTAAAAATTGGGGGAGCCGCTCTTCTTATTTATAGCGTGGTTTACAATAGCATAGGAGACATTGTGGCAACAGCAGCAATGCCTGTTATTGGAAGCGCTATGATCTTTAGCGACTTTTTAATCAAGGTTGTGATAAGGGTGGGATTATTCTTCCTAATAATTGCCCTTTTTGACCTTGTTTTCCAAAAAAGGCAGTTCGCAAAAGAAATGAAGATGGAAAAATTTGAGGTAAAACAGGAATATAGAGATACTGAGGGTGACCCCCAGTTAAAGGGGCGCAGAAGGCAAGCGGCGCAAGAGATCGCCTACCAAGAGGGTCCTTCAGCTGTGAAGCGGGCAAGAGCGGTCATAACGAATCCTATTCACATTGCTGTTGCAGTAGAGTATGATGAAGAAAAAGAGCCGGCGCCAAAAATTGTGACCATGGGCCAAGGGCCTGTCGCCGATATGATTATTAGGGCGGCACATGAATTTAATGTGCCTATAATGAGAAATGTGGCGCTTGCCCATACCCTATATGAAAAAGGGAGAATTAGTGAATACATCCCTGAAGAAACTTATCAGGCTGTAGCAGAAATCCTCAAATGGCTCACTACACTGGAGCCTGGAGCGGAGTACAATGTGGAGTTGTTTAAGTGAAGAATTTAGTACATAGATTTATTAAGTCTTTAGGCGGCGCCAGAGCGCTAAGTGTCATTTCCCAATCATCTGATATTCTCTTGGCGCTTTTTATTATCGTCATCGTAATGATGATTATTATTCCTATATCTCCTTTTGTTCTTGATAATTTCATCGCAATTAACATGACTGTATCGGTCGCCCTTTTAATGGTGGCCCTTTATATCCCCAAAGCAGTCCATCTTTCAATGTTCCCTTCTTTGTTATTGATTACAACCCTCTTCAGGCTAGGAATTGAGATCTCCGCTACAAGACAAATCCTTCTGCACGCGTATGCAGGCCATATTATTTATGCATTTGGTAACTTCGTGGTAGGAGGGAATTTCGTTGTTGGGGCAATCATATTTTTAATTATCACCATTGTTCAATTTATCGTGGTAACAAAGGGTGCTGAGAGGGTAGCTGAAGTAGCCGCAAGATTTACGTTGGATGCGATGCCCGGTAAACAAATGAGTATTGATGCTGACATGAGAAGCGGGGTCATCGACGCCAATCAAGCCAGAGAACTGCGCCTTGCACTCACTAAAGAGAGCCAACTCTACGGAGCGATGGACGGAGCGATGAAATTCGTTAAAGGGGACGTGATCGCTGGTATCGTTATCGCGGTGATTAACATCGTAGGGGGGCTCATTATTGGTATTTCGATGCACCATATGTCTGCATTGCAATCTGCCCAGGTTTACACTCTTCTTTCGATAGGAAGCGGCCTTGTGAACCAGATCCCTTCTCTTTTAATTTCGATGACGGCGGGTATCGTTACAACTCGTGTTTCAAGCGATAAAAAAGATTCCCACTTGGGAAAAGAAATTTCTACCCAGATGCTTGGGCAGCCTAAAGCGATCATGATCGCTGCTGTTGTCCTTCTGGGGATGGCATTTATTAAAGGGTTTCCTTCTGCGATCTTCGTTATCATTGCCCTTGTTGTTGGAGCAACGGGCTTTTTCACCTGGTATAATACCAAGAAAAAAGCTGATAAAGCCATGGCTGGAATGGGTGGGGGATCAGTTGCTACTGATGTTGAGGGGCATGCTGTTGTCAGGGGAGGAACAGACGATTACGCGCTGACCCTTCCCGTTATTATGGAAGTAGGGAAAAACCTCTCTCTTGCCATTAAAAAAGAAAAAGGGGCAGGAGGGCAATCTTTCATTGAAGATATGATCCCTAAAATGCGGCACGCTCTCTACCAAGATTTAGGCGTCAGATTCCCTGGGGTTCACGTGCGCAGTGACTCCCCCCATCTCGAACCGGATGAATACTCTATTTTACTGAGCGAAGTTCCTGTTGTTCGAGGAAAAATTTTAGAAAATGCTCTTTTGACAAATGAAAATCCCGACACTCTTCGCAGGTACAACCTCCCTTTTACGACTACAAAAAGTTCCGCTGGTCAGCCCTCTCTTTGGGTTGATGCCAAATATCAGGATATATTGCAAAAGGCAGGGATTAAGTTCTGGAAGCCGATCGATGTGATGATCCTCCATCTCTCTTATTTCTACAGGCAGCACGCAAGCGATTTTATTGGGATTCAAGAGGTCAGAGGCATTTTGGAATTTATTGAAAAATCCTATCCCGATCTGGTAAAAGAGGTCACACGCCTTGTTCCTCTGCAAAAGCTTACAGAAATTTTTAAGCGACTTGTACAAGAGCAAGTATCCATTAAAGATTTAAGAACTATTTTAGAAGCTTTGAGCGAGTGGGCGCAATCAGAAAAAGATACAGTTCTTCTGACCGAATATGTCCGTTCTTCTTTAAAAAGATATATCAGCTACAAATACTCTCAAGGGCAATCGATCCTTTCTGTCTATCTGCTCGATCCTGAGATCGAAGATATGGTCAGGGGGGCTATTAAACAGACCTCCGCAGGATCTTATTTAGCTCTCGATCCTGATTCTGTTCAGATGATTTTGCACTCGATGCGCACAACCATAACGCCCACCCCCATGGGAGGGCAAACACCCGTCCTTTTAACAGCAATCGACGTACGCAGATTTGTAAGAAAACTGATTGAAGGAGAATTCCCCGACATTGCTGTCCTCTCCTATCAAGAAATTGTCCCTGAGATTAAAATCCAACCTCTAGGAAGAGTACAACTATCGTAAAAAGGTAAATACTCTATGTCAGAACCTCCACTTTCTACCTCAAGCATCTCTCCCATTCACGCGGGACAAACACCACCAGCAGCGCAAATGGCCTATGGAATGGAACAGGTAGAGGCTGAAGAGGCTTTTGATGGAACACAAGATATCGCCTTTAATCCTGTTGCCATGGCACAACGAAAAGACACTCTCGAAGCTAAAAGAGGGAAAAAAGGGGAAGAATCCTCCTCAACAAAAGCTGAAAGACAAGAAAGAAAAATTGCAAATGTAGAAAGGATCCAAGCTGTATCTGAAAAATACGAAAGGGAAAATCCCGAACTACAATCGCGTACTCTCCTTCTCCTTAGATCCTCAATCAAAAAGGGAGATTCAGCTGATGAAATCTTACGAAAAATCGGTGAAATTTATCTAGACCAGGCATTGCAGGATGAAGCTATCGACTTTCTCATCGAAACTGCGATGGATACCGATATGGAGACAGCGTTCAAAGAGGTTAAGGAAGACCTGAATAATCGCTTTGGAAGGGAGATCAGAGCCGGAAGAAATATCGGTGCACAAGCAAGAGCTTTTTCTGCTCAGGGACTCGGAAGCCCAACTGGCCTCCGCGATATGTACCGCGATATCACTGTAAACCCTCGAGACAACCTTACTCTATTCGATGAACTAAATCAGAAGTTTACTTACGAGAAGATGAATACTGTAATCGAATTTCTTTTCCACTCTTTAGGAAGCGACCTCAAATCAAAAGGCCCCTCCATTTCTAAAGGAGAGCTCCATCGCCTGACAACAGAAACGCGCGCTCTTCAAGCTATTTTGGGCCTCTATCGCTTCTTCCAAGCAAGAATGCGTGTCATCTTTGGCGCCTTCCAACGTTATTCGATTGTTGTTCCTTCTAGACTGACCTTTATCAATCTTGCCAAACAGTTCAGCAAACTCCTTCAAGATAAGTACCCGAATATAGATAAAATTTTGACACTTGCAGCAGAATTTGGCCTCTATGAGGTATCAGACGCACAAGTGATCCTCTTTTCTCAATACAGAGACGCCCTAAGACAGGTCGCCCCCCGCCTCTTCCGCTCAGAAAAACACAAAAACGATCTTTCCATGCTCCTCGCAATGACCCTCGACAGGCTCCATAAAAAGATCGAAGATGAATCAGAAGAGAAACAGCGCAAAGAAGAAGAAGAGAACCAAAGAAAGAAGAAAGAAGCAAAGAAAAAAGAAGAAGAAAAGAAGAAAAAATGAAGAAGAAGATCGGGCACGCACGCGGGCACGGGCACGGGCACGAAAGAGGGAAGCACTTAAGTCTTCTTTTCTTTCCGGATTTCGTGCCCGTGCCCGTGCCCGCGTGCGTGCCCGATCTTCTTCTTGGGAGTTCAAATGATTGACAATTTCGCAGAACTACTCAAAGATCTCGGATCTCATATTAATGTGGGGTTGCATGTCGATAGGCATGGGGTGTGCAGGATCGTGGTAGATCAGAAATTTTTTGTGCAGATTGAACATGATCCCCTTAAAGGGAGGGTATTGCTCGTGTCGATGATCACCGAAATTGGGCCCGGAAAGTTTCGGGAAAATGTGCTCAAAGAAGCCCTAAAGGCCAACGGGGTCTTTCCCAGAACCGGAATCCTTGCTTACGTGGAAAAAAACAACAACCTCTCATTACACGACTATTACAGCCTTGTGGAATTTAAAATCGAAAAATTTGCCGAATACCTCACCTCTTTTATTGAAAAAGTCAATTTTTGGAAAACGCAAGTGGAAAGCGGCACTGTTCCTTCAGTTATTTCAACCCCTTCCAATCTTCCCCCACCACCCCTCTTTAGGAAATAATGATATGACAGCTTGGGAACGTATCGGAAAAAGGCAACACAAAGGGATCGATCTCCCTCTTTTTGCCCTCCGTTCAAAAAACAGCTGCGGCGTCGGCGAATTTTTTGATCTTATTCCCCTCATCGATTGGTGCAGCGAGCTAAAAATCGATTTTATCCAACTCCTCCCCCTAAATGATTCAGGCATTGATCCAAGTCCTTATAATATTCTCTCTTCCTGCGCCCTCCATCCACGCTATATATCGTTATGGAAGCTAGATAAAAACTATCCTAAGGATCTAAACGAAAAACTCCCTTGGCTCTATAAATATTATGAGAAATGGGAAAAGAACGATCCAAACTTTCTGAAGTTTGTAAGCGAAAATACATGGCTTGAAGCATATGGACAATATAAGAGTAACCCCCCTTTCCAAAACTTTTTGCAATACCTCTGTTATACACAGCTTGTGGAAGTAAAAAAATACGCTAATTCCAAAGGGGTATTTATCCAAGGAGACCTCCCTATTCTTATTGCAAGAGAAAGTGTCGATGTTACTACACATACCTCCCTATTCATTCCTAACTATTCAGCAGGCGCCCCTCCCGATCAATACAATAAGAATGGACAATACTGGGGGTTTCCCATATTTGATTGGGAGAATCATAAAAAAGATGGTTTTGCTTGGTGGAAGCAAAGAATTCATTACGCAGAGAACTTCTACGACATTTATAGAATCGATCACGTGGTAGGTTTTTTTCGTATCTGGGCAATTCCTCTAGGAGAAAAAACAAAAAATGGAAAATTTATCCCAGAAAACCCAGCCGAATGGATCCCTCATGGGCAAGAGATTTTAAAAATGATGCTAAATGCTTCAAATATGCTTCCCATAGCGGAAGATTTAGGTACAGTCCCCTTAGAAGTGCACGCCTGCTTAACAGAGCTCGGAATCTGCGGAACAAAAGTGATGCGCTGGGAAAGACGATGGCAAACCGATAAAGAATATATCCCCCTTAATGAATATCCCCTTTTGAGTCTGACCTGCGTTTCTACCCACGATTCAGAAACTCTGACCCTCTGGTGGAAAAACAACCGTGAAGAGGCGGAGCTTTATGCTAAATCCAAGGGGTGGAAATATGTCCCCGATCTCCCTCTAGAGATGAGGAAAGCCATCTTGACAGATTCAAACCACACTTCAAGCTTATTCCATTGCAATCTCTTGCAAGAATATCTTGCCCTCATCCCCGAACTTGCCTGGGGGGACCCTGAGCAGGAACGGATTAATATCCCCGGAAAAGTCTTGCCCACAAACTGGAACTACCGCTTCCGACCTACCGTCGAAGAGATTGTTTCCCATGAAGGGCTAAAAAATGTTATGAGACAAATATTATGATAAGTTTCTTACTCGCAGCGGCTATCTCGACAAGCTCCCTCTACTATACCCTCGATCCTACCTCCATCTCAGAAAATCTCGCCTTCTACGAACTTTATCCCCAAACCTCTGATGGGAAAAAAGCTCTTGAGCGCGCATGGAAACTCCTTGCCCCCGAAGAAGATATAAAAGATATCACCCTTCCCACCTTGGATATTCAAGCGATCATCTCCCTTGTCACCAAACAGTCGTTTCAAACTACTGTGCAGCTAAAAGATGAACAATTAGATCTAATTGAGAAAATTTCCATAAAACTCGCTAACAGAAAATTAAAAGGCGCGTCTGTTTGGACCCTAGATGAAGTGATCCCCCTTCCTTCTGAAGAAATCGATGTTGCCAGAGCCCTTCTTATTGGACAGTTAGCGAACAAAAATGAGATCAGGAATTACGAGGCAAGTTTGGATTTAATGAGTTTGCAGATCCAGGCAAGACTCCCAAAAAATGCCACTCACAAACAAAAAATCAAAGAGATCACCCGCTATATTTTTCAGGAAATGCAATTCCGCTTTCCTCCCCATTCTCTTCACGCGCAAGATATCGATCTCTACACATTTCTCCCCTCTGTACTAGATGGAAGACAAGGGGTTTGCCTAGGCGTTTCCATCCTTTATCTTTCCCTAGCACAAAGACTAGACGTCCCTTTGGAAATCATCACACCCCCTGGTCACATCTACGTGCGCTATAACGAAGAGTTAAATATCGAAACAACAGCACGAGGGATCCATCTCCCCTCTGAAGTTTATCTGGGAGTTAACACAAGAAAACTCCAGCAAAGAAATATCAAAGAAGTGGTAGGACTCGCTTTTGTCAACCAAGCCTCTGTCTTTTGGGGAAAAGAAGATTACGCCATGTGCGTCTCCCTTTATGAGAAAGCCCTACCCTTTTTTTCTGAAGATCCACTCATTAAATTCTTTTTAGGATTAAATTACCTTTTTACTAAAAGATACGCAGAAGGAAGAGAGCTCCTAGAACAAATTAAAGGGATCACTTTTGATTATGCTGTCTCCCCTGAAACTATTCCAGAAGACTTCCTCGCAGGAAGGGTCGATATTGAGGGGCTTAAAGCGATCTTTGCCACTGTTGATGAAACAAGAGATTCGATCCTAAAAAAACAAGAACAACTCGAAAAAATTCTACACCGTTGCCCACAGTTTCGAGCAGGTCTCCTACAGCTAGCTGTCACCCATCTCCAGTTAGGAAGAACCAATGAAGCGCAAAAAATCCTCGAAAAATACAACTACATAGACCCAGAAGACGCCACCGTTGCCTACTATCTCGCCATGCTAAACGTAGAGCGGCACGATTACCCTAAAGCCTGGATCCATCTCAAAAAAGCCGAAGCCCTCACCTCTCTTCGCTGCCACCACCCCAAAGCCCTCAAAGGAGTCAAAGACTTCCTCAAGCGCACCTGCCCGGAATGACCGGTGCTAAACTCACAATTTCGGCATTGCTCTCATCATAAACTCATCGAATAAAGGGACGGTGAAGGCCATGTCTCCATATGCTGGGCTATAGATCATTCCTTTTGCAATTTGTTTGTGTTTATCCCACGTTAATCAAAGATGATAAGAGGAAGAATGAATTTTGAAAAGTCAAATAATTTTGCCTAGCCTAACCAAAATGCATCTGTTTGCTTTCACTATTCCTGCTTTTCCTTATTGAGAGAAATCTTTTACTTTTGCTATGCTTGTTGCCCAACTAAGGGGGATTTATGAGCGCTGTAGATCGATTTGATGGAGCTTCGGCAGGGGTAAAGGTGAGCCTTCGGCCGGCTCCGCGCGGGGGTCGCTGTGCGAGGATTTCCTCGTTTGTCAGGGAAATCCTATCGAAGTATCTGAGTGTTGAGAGTTGGCGTACAGCCTGGGAGATTGCGACACGAAAGGATTTGTCACAAAGATTCCTCTCTGTGTGGAAACCAGGCAGCTATGTTGTGGATCTCCCTAATCCGAGGGGCACTACTTATTTAACGGCTCACCCGTCGGTGATGAGTGCGATATTCAACCACTACCGAAAATCTCCCGAAGGCATATTTTACGACTCTGAAAACTCCAAGCTGCTCTTGGCAGGGATTTTGCAAGATCTGTTCCCTGAAGAAATTGCAGAGCTTGGTTTGGAAGAAGGAGAGGATGCGCTTGTTCTCACTGCCAAGGCAGCCCATGTGCCCGCGTTACGAAGGCATTTTGACCAATTTATTGGAGCCTCTGTAATTTCTGGATATTCAAAAATTTTAGCGGATATTGCGGATGATCTTTTGACAGGACTTTCCGATGAAGAAAAAAAGGAATGCGATGTGGCAAAATTATCTTTCGAGTTTGCCGCAACGGTAATTTGCAGGTTGTTTACGGAATATGGAAGCTCTAGGGAAGACTATCAGAGTGTAGGAAAGGCGATGGACGCCGTGAGCAAAAGGATGGCCAGAATAATTTTATCACAGCCTGCAACCCCTGAACAGGTAAAAGAATATGAGGCTGCTAAAACTTTCATTAAAGATTTGGTTCAAACGTGTCTGGATCATCCTTCTCCTTTTGTTCTCGGCCTAAAAACTTCGGAGATGAACGACTTTCAGTGCAAGGTTTTCTTGTTCGGCCTATATTTTGCTGGTACCGAAACCACCGCCTCGGTCACGAATGCTCTCCTCTGGGAGCTAGGCAAACAGGAAAATCAATGGGTCCAAGATCAGATCAGAGACCCTGAAACAAGTGAAAAAGCGAAGCTCCGGGCTGTTGCTGAAACTTTTCGCCTTCATCCCCCCGTTTATGTCGCAGGAAGATGCCTTAGAGAAAATACAGTCTTGCGTGTAGAAGACAGAGCAACAAGAGGTCTCTTGTTCGAAAAAGAACTTAGGAAAGGACATAATATCGTCTGTTTGCCACAGGCAGGAGGCCAGGATCCCGTCTTGTATCCCCACCCTGAAACATTCGATCCTCTAAGATTCGATGATCCGCAAATCCCCAATTTGTCCTTCTTCCCGTTTGGAGGAGGATTCCACATTTGTCCAGGAAGGTACCTGGCAAAGGCGGAATTACTGACTTTTCTAGATCGATTTTTCTACCATTATTCGGCCATTACCCTTTTCCCAAAGCATTTTGAACAAAAGGGGGTCGCTACTCTTCGCGCTACTACACCAGCAAAAATACAGTTAATCCCTCTGAACCATGCAGAGGAAGAATAAGAGGCAAAAGGGGGTTATGCAAGAGGTCCAATGCTTCTCCCCACCAATTCCGGTGGTTGTGAGCCAGCATTAGGGGAAAAGGGATTTTTAAGAAGTTGTAAAATTAGGAGAAGCGGGAGCGGCAGGGATCAGCCCTGAATAATCTAAGCCGCGGTGTATCTTTTGAAGTTGAGCCGAGTACACCTTCATCCTATGTCCACTCAAAAGCACTATAACGGCGCCGCCACACGAAACACCTAGTCCAGGGTAAAACAGTTTTGCATAACTACCTAACCCAACGCCTAGGAGAATCAATCCAACTAAAACTATCACTCCTCCAAGGGCACGAACATTACGGGCCCTGTTCCAAGATGCAGATGCTGCATTTGCCCTATGTTCGAGCGGTGACTCCTCTAGAGGAATGGGGGAGCTCATCTGTCGAAATACTAGATCCGCTGACATCGTTTGCGGGGTCGTTGCTCCAAATGGGGGGCTAATTCGAAATCCCGCGTACTCTTCTGTCGTTGGTGCCTGTCCTACCTCTTTGAAACCCATAAATTTCTCCTTTCTTAATTAGTAATTAATAATAACTTTATTATAGCAATGTTATAGATTTAATTATACAAAAAAAATAAAAAATTATTGTTTTTCTTAACATTCTGATTATAAACGTGTTAGAAAATGAAGAAAAAGGTATTATTCTTAAAAAGCTAGCTCTTCGAGCTGCCGGAGCATCTTATAGACAAAGGCCATCCGCACCTCATGAGGGCTGAGCTTTGCATGAACTTCTCGCCAATTGGTGCCACAATTTGGGAAGGTTTGCTCATAGAGCTCAACATTAATATCTGTAGAATCATAATAAGGATGAAACATCGATAGGATGACTCCTCCAAGACCAACAGGAACCATGATAGCAGCATTTTCCCATTCTTTTGTTTTGTTTCGTTTCTCTAGTTCTGCAAGAGTATATTTGGCCAGCACCTTTACTTTTTCATCCGCATGAGGCAAAAAGCTCCCCCCTCCGCCTAAAAAGATATTGCACTCGTTTGTCCCATCACTAACACTCACCGCAGCAGAATAAAATCCCACCTTATATTGCGCAGCAGGAAAAGGACAAAGTGGACCATCGGCTGTCCCTTGGAAGAGAGGGAGAACACTTTCCTTAACAATAGAAGTCGTATCAGAAGGCTGCACCTTGCAAAGACCGCGGTAAATCCTCGTCTTTGATACCCAATAAGCAGAGCCACAAGTAACATACCCTCTCATTCCTTTTTTAAAACATTCCATCAAAAAAGCTATTTCCTCAGGACTAAAAACTTTATCCAGGTCTGTACTTTCGCCTGGAGGGATCACTAATAATGTAGATAAGAGATCCAGCCCTTTTAATATGCCCACAAGATCTTCACCTGCTACAGTCATCACCTTCCCTGGATATAATTCTTTAAACATCGCCACCCTTTTTTTAATTCTATCCTGATAGGGACCCCTAAAACCATCATGGCCCGTATAGATGACGATATCTTTAAATGCTGGTATCGCTGATGCCATATTTCCTCCCAAGGCGTATTGCGATAAGATTTTTAAGAAGATCTGAGCCTATAAAAATAGCAACCCCGTTAAAAGCTGCAATTTTCATCCCAACAAAAGGGATAAGCCACAAAAATCCTAAAGCATAAATAATAGCCTGCCCACTAAGAACGGCAAAGAGGGGTGAATACTTTTTAGATAATAGCGATGTCAAGTAGGCGGCAATGGGAAAAGCGATAAAATACCCTCCACATTTCCCCACAAAGCAATGGGGATTCATCATAAAAGCAAATCCTAAATAACCAAGCACAGAAACAAAGGCTTGTTTTGGCCTCTGCGTGAGCGCTATGAGGAATATAGCAAATGTTTGAAGTGTAAAAGCGACTGGATAAAACGGGATCCTCACAAACGAGCATAAAGTAATCAGGCATGCGCCAAACAACACAACAGGAAATTCTTTACGATAAACGAGCGTCCTCTCCATAACTCCTCCTTTAAAGCAATAAAGCATATGCACATTCCCACCTATTTTCAACCTTTTAATTCTTTACTAGAAAATGGGCTCATGGGTACATTGTAAAAAAAGGGGTATTATGAAAAAATTTACTATTGTAGCGTGTCTCTTACTTTTGGCCCACGGGGCAATGAATGCGGATATCGTGATTGATGACTATATGGATACGGCACAAAGGGAAAAGACAGGGATTTCAAAATTAAACAAAAATGAGATCATCTTGCTAGAGGGCTGGCTAAATAAAAACTTTGTCCCTAAAAACCAAGCCCCTGCCGCAAATGAGCTCTTCCTTTCTGAAAACCTCAGTAACGGATCCTTGCTCAAATTAAGCGATGGATCTATCTATGAAGTGAATCCGCAGGATATTCCCCTCTCTTCTCTTTGGATCACCCCCTTCCCCATGGAAGTTACCATGACAAGCGACCCAAACTATCCCTTCCTGCTAATGAACAAAAACACCAATACAATGGTACATGCCAGAAAACCCCAAATAATACCAACACCCCCCAATCCCCTCCCACCAACAACCAATATGCCCGTTCCCTCATCCAACATGCCAAACCACTAGGGGAAACGCAAAACGCAACTGGAGAAAGATAATTAAATACCTGGGGGTATAGGGTGTCGTAATTCGTTAATTTGTCCGTCATATTGGATATAGCGAACACCACCAGCGGCAAAGATAAACAGTCCCAGAAACGCAAGTCTGCTTACTCTATCTCTATTCGCGAAAGATGTTGTAATTCCTACAAACCACACCAATAAACCTAGATAAACTACGCCTAAGGCTATCTGTTTTTTTCCCTGAAGTGTCTGTATTGCCAAACGAGCTTCGCTATCAACCCTCTGCGCCAAAAGATACGTACTTTCTCCACGCTCCACATCTGGAAAATTCGGCGCTGCCGCTCCTGTCACTCCTGGTACTCCACTAGGCATAAACTCTCCCATTATTTTTAAGCGCACAACGATATCACAACCAGAAATTCAGTTGCAAAGTCTATCTCAACCGCGAAGCGGTAGTTTTGCCACGAATGTGGCTACAGTTGCTAGCCGTGGCGTGACCGAAGGGAACCCACGGAAACGGTATGATAATTATTCTGGAGCCGCGCGAGCGGCGACACTACTGGCGCCAGTTCCTGGCTTGTTTTCACAGGTTCATCATTCCGTGGGTTCCCTCCGGTCACCCACGGCTAGCACCTGTAGCCGCATTCGCGGCAAAATTACCACTTCGTGGTAAAAATGACCTTAACTGGAATAAAAATAAATCAGTCAGGTGGAGGTATAGGATTTTGTAACTGGTTAATTTGTACGCCGTATTGGAGATAACGAATGGCATTAACAAAAAGGAGAATCATTCCACTAACCATGCCTATACTCTCTCCTCTTTGCATAGATCCTCTACAGACCGATAAACCTAGAGAAACTAGGGCTAAGGCTTGCCATCTTTTTCCCTCAAGAAACTGTATACTAGCCTCTATTGCCAAGGGAGCAACCTCATTAACTCTCCCTGCCAAAAGGTTCTCACCCTCTCCACGACTCACATTCGGCAAACTTGGGGCTCCGGCTCCTGCCACTCTTGGTGTTTCACTAGACATCAGTTCCTTCTACTATTAGTAACTGATTTTGAAAAGCTTCAACGGCACCTTTAGCTTCGTCAAAAGCAAACCGAGCAGAAACATAGATAATAATTCCCAATACCACAATAACGAATCCTGGAGGTTCTAAAACACCAGTGGTAAATCCTGCTACACACAACCCTGCTCCTACAAGGCAACCGAATGCAGCGGTACGACTTTCAGTTCGCGGCTCTGATGTGGGATGGGCATTTTCCGGGGGTTCCCGTTGGTCACCCCCGGCTAGCAACTGTAGCCGCATTCGCGGCAAAATTACCACTTCGTGGTCTAAGATAGACTTTTGCAATTACCTCTCCAAAGCGCTTCGCGCAAAGAAAAGTCTGTTTAAACCTCTTTCTTTCTTCTGTTTTGCGTTTTTTGATTTGCGATTTGCGTTTCCCTTCTACGCTTGGAAAAACTCTTTGAATTGTTCTTGGAGGGAGGCGGGGACGATTTCTTCGACGCCGGCTTTGTCGTACATGAGAAAATAGGTGCAGGCTACCATGATCCCAAAGGCTGGGCTGAAGAGAGCTATGAAAAGGGAAAGACCGCAGGTGATGGCACGTCTTACTGAGATCCAAGAAGAGTGGAGAAGGCTTTTAAAAGCAGAGACCTGATTGCAACATAGGGCGACAAGAGCCGTTGAAAGGAGAAGAAGAGAAATGGCATACGCTGCCCATAAAAGATCTGCTATAAGAAGGAGGAAAAAAAAGAGGCGGGAAGCTAGGGAAGAAAAAAACCTATCCTTTAAACTTTGAGGAGGCTTCTCTATGACTTCTTCTTTTTCTTTTGGTTCAAATATATCGTAAATCATTTTTTATGCTTCACTTTGTTGTACCCATTCAGTGCGGCTATACGATAGCCCTCTGCATAGGTTGGATAATTAAACACCTGATCGATAAAATAATCGATCCTTGCATGATAACTCATGGCCACCTGGCCAATGTGAATCACCTCTGTTGCTGCCCGTCCAATGATATGAATCCCTAAAATTTCAAGTGTTTCAGCGTGAAACAGTATCTTGAACATGCCAGGATCATTTCCCGAAATCTGATTGCGTGCAATCTCATAATAATAGGCCCTTCCAATTTCGTAGTGGAAGCCTAATCTCTTGAGCTCTTCTTCAGTATAGCCGCAAGATGAAATTTCTGGAATGGTATAAATTCCTATCGGGTAAAACGTCGGGAAATGATGGGTCTGTTCACCAAATGCATGCCTCGCTGCAAGCCTCCCCTGTTCCATACTTGTGGACGCAAGCGAAGGACCTCCAATGACGTCGCCTGCCGCATATATATGGGGGACAACTGTTTGGAAAAGGGCATTTACCGGAATGTACCCCTTTTTATCCAGTGAGATCCCTACCTTATGAATATCTAAATACTCAACATTCGCTTCTCTTCCCAAGGCGTAAAGGAGCATGTCTGCTTTGATGCACGAGTCATCATTAAAACAAACCACTACCCCATCTTCAGTTTTTGTAATATTTTTTATCTCAACATTCCCCATCATCTTAAGGCCAATCAAAGTCAGCGATTTTTGAAGATGCTGTCCAATTTCTTCATCTAAAAGGGGAAGAAGTTGCTTTTTCTTATCAACAACAGTCACTTCCGTTCCCAAGGCTGCAAAGAAACTTGCATATTCTGATCCAATAATCCCGCCGCCAAGAACGATCAGAGTTTTTGGCAAATGATCAATGGACAAAAGGCGGGTAGAATCTAAAACTTTTTCCTGATCAAAGGGAACATGAATAGGGTTTCTAGGCTTTGATCCGGTTGAAATAAGAAAATATTCCCCTTTAATTTGATAATCGCCCACAACGATTTCATTGGCATTGATAAAGCGGGCATTGCCATGAATGACGCGGATCTTATTTTTCTCAAATTGATGGTCGAGAATTTTTCTTTGTTCATCTAAAATTTTATGAAGGCGGAAGTTCAGATCGTTAATGGAAATCTTTTTCACTTCTGCTTCTTGACCATAAAAACTGCGCTGAAAAAAACTGGTTAGATCCAAAATAGCTTCGCGGAGTGACTTGGAAGGGATCGTTCCAGAATTCAATGAGGCACCACCAAGATAGGTGTCTTTCTCAATGAGAATGACCGATTTGCCCAGCTTTGCCGCCTGAATCGCTGCTTTCTGTCCTGCAGGACCAGATCCAATCACAATATAGTCAGCATCCAACGTTTCCATATTAAATTTTAACTTTACAGATCTAAATATTCTTGTTCAATAAGAAATAAACTGGTACGATCGTTGGATCAGGAGAATTTTATGACAAAGAGATGCCAAGTCACTGGGAAAAGGCCCATGACAGGAAGAAGTTATGCGATCCGTGGGATTGCAAAAAAGAAAAAAGGTGTGGGACTTAAAGTAACCGGCATTAAAAGACGCCGTTTCCTCCCTAACCTCGCAAAAAAAAGATTTTGGTTTGCTGAAGAAAACCGTTTTGTCACCTTGCGTCTAGCCACAAGTGCGATGCGCACGATCGACAAATTAGGCCTACCCGCCGTCATACGGGAAATGCGCAAAGCTGGTGAAAAGATATAAACTAGCGTTATTTGGGGTTGTCCTCTTTTATTGTTTCATTATTTTCTATTCGGCGACCCCTAAAATTCCTACGAAGGCAGACCCCCTTATTTTATATTCAAAAAATTTTAGCCAGTTATTTCATGCTGCCATCAAGGGAGCAAAAAAAGAGATCGTCCTCCAAATGTACGCCTTATCTGATGCTGACATTATAAAGGCATTGGAAGATAAAGCCCAAGAAGGTGTCAGCGTACAAATATTATTTGATAAAACAGCCGCTCGTCCCAATCTCCACTTTTCTGAGATCATCCCCGATACAGCAAAAGGGCTGATGCATCGAAAAATCCTGATCATTGACGGGAAACTAATATTTATAGGCTCTGCCAATATGACAGAGCAATCGCTCAAGATGCATGATAATTTGGTAGTGGGAATGTACAAACCCCATTTTGAACTAGCCACCAAAGATGGGCTTTGGCTTTTACCAGATAAAAATGGCCTCGATGCCCTAATCAACCAAATTCATACAGCCCAAAAGACGATCCGCGTAGCCCTCTTCACCCTCACCCACCCCCAAATAGTAGACGCCCTCATAACAGCCCAAAACCGGGGAGTAAGCGTCAAATGCGCCATTGACCATTATACAGCCAAGGGGGCCAGCAAAAAACAGGTAGAAAGGCTCAGAAATGCCCATATTCCCATCTATCTCAGTCGGGGGCTGCAGCTTTTCCACCATAAATGGGCCTTTATCGACAACAAAACACTCATTCTCGGATCCGCTAATTGGACAAAAGCCGCCTTTACCCGTAATCACGACTGCTTTATAATACTCCAAAACCTCGATCAGACCCAAAAAAAATTTATGCAAAGAATCTGGAAAAAGATAAGATACGAAAGAGAGAGGAGAGAAGTATGACTACAAGTATTCTGTCAATTGCGTTTAATTTGTTTATCCTGATGGACTCGATTGGGAATATCCCCATATTCATTGCAGTTTTAAAAGATGTCGACCCCAAACGACACAAAATCATTATTTTTAGAGAACTTATCATCGCTTTGGCCTTGATCATTCTTTTTAACTTCATTGGGGACTTCCTTCTAAGACTTTTAAATGTTTCTCAGCAAGCTGTCATGATCTCCGGAGGAATTATTTTATTTTTAATCGCCATTAAGATGATCTTTCCCGCAGCAAAAGACAACCACGAAAAAAAAATCCCCTCTATAGAGAAAGAACCTTTTATCGTCCCTTTAGCAGTACCTCTACTTGCTGGCCCCGCCGTTTTGGCAGCAGTGATGTTATACTCTAAAAGAGAATCAGCTATAGCAATGATCTCCGCTATTTTCCTTGCGTGGGCGGCCTCCACGATCATCCTTATCGCTTCTTCAAATTTAAAAAGGATCTTAGGCACCAGGGGGATCATTGCCTGCGAGCGTCTCATGGGTCTTATTTTAACCCTAATCGCTGTCCAAATGTTCCTCCAAGGTCTAGAAATAGTCAAATGAACTACAAAATCATCCTCTCCTATGATGGCACCCATTATTTCGGGTGGCAAAAAACCCCTTATGGTCCAAGCATTGAAGGAGCCCTACAAAATGCCCTTTTTCAAATTCTTAGGCAAAAAGTTTCCCTCTCCGCTGCAAGCAGAACAGATAGAGGAGTCCATGCAAAAGGACAAGTCGTCCAGTTCACCTCTACCAAACCAATCACCTTAAAAAGCATCAACGCCGTCCTTCCAAAAGATATAGCCGCCCTTTCGATAGAAGAAATGCCCGATCACTTCCATCCCACCCTCGACGCCACAGGAAAAGAGTACCACTACCATTTTTGTACAGGGATCGCGCAGCTCCCCTCAAAACGACACTACTCATGGCACATCCCCTACCCCCTCTCCTACCCCACCATGCAAACCGCAGCAAAAACCCTCATCGGCACCCACGACTTTTCAGCCTTCTCCAATAACAACCAAAGCGGCGTGCGCGAAATCTACAAAATTGAAATCCTTCCCCATAAAATAATCATCGCAGGAAATAGCTTTCTGTATAAAATGGTGCGCAATATCGTCGGAACCCTGGTTTACATAGGCTGTGACAAGATCGATTCCCTTGAGTCGATTTTGAAAAGCAAGGATCGGACAAAGGCCGCCGTATGCGCCCCGGCAAAAGGGCTTACCTTATATCGAGTGTTTTATGATTAACAGAAACGACCCCTGTTGGTGTGGAAGCAAGCTAAAATGGAAAAAGTGTCACTACCCCAATGGCCCACAAAACCTCGCCTCGGCCTACTTAAAACAATATGGGATCCTCCTAAAAACCCCCCAGCAAATCGAAGGGATAAAAGCCTCCTGCAAGCTCGCCGCACAAATCCTGGACAAAGTCTGCAAAAAGGCAAAAGCCGGCGTGACAACAAATGAGCTCGACACCTACGCCCATAAACTCTACCTCGACGCCGGCTCCATCCCCGCTACCTTAGGCTACGGAACCCCCCCTTATCCAAAAACCATTTGCACCTCTCTCAATGAAGTGATCTGTCACGGCATCCCCAACGATATCCCCCTAAAAGAAGGCGACATCATGAATATCGACGTCACCTGCATCCTCAATGGCTACTATGGGGATACAAGCGCCATGGTCATGATAGGAGAGGTCACAGAAGAAAAACGAAGAGTCGTCGAAGTATCTTACCAATGCCTCATCCGATCCATCGCCATCCTAAAACCAGGCGTTGCCCTCTTTGAAATCGGCCACGTCATCGAAGAATACGCAAAGGCCCACCAATGCTCCGTTGTCAATCAATTCGTCGCCCACGGCGTCGGCCTCGAGTTCCACGAACCCCCCCAAATCCCCCACCACTACAACTCGATCAACATCCCCCTCGCCCCCGGCATGACCTTCACCATCGAACCCATGATCAACGCCGGCGCCCGCGGCGCCATCATTGACCCCGTCGACCACTGGACCGCCCGCACCATCGACCACAAACCCAGCGCCCAGTGGGAGCACACCATCCTCATCACTGAGGACGGACATGAAGTTTTGACGCTCGTCGATTACCCGCGCGGGAACCCAACCATCTAGCTAAACTCGAGCAAGATGTATCTGGGGTGGCATAGGCAGAATCAATTGACTTGTTTATGCCGACCATTGCTACAGCTTTGGTTGCATCTACAACTGCACTTACCATTGGTTCAGAACATGTACCTGGGCACGTTTGGTCTGCCCCAACCAAAATAAGTGGTTTTGCAACACACGCTACGCCTGCACAAGTGGCGTCGCAAGCATCTTTCACTATTTGTTTTGTGGGTTCAGGATCCCAAGCCGCATCGGAATTCCAATGCACAATTGTCGGTCCAACTCGATGAACTTGGTTTGCTGGTGATGCCATAATATTATCTCCTTAAGGTTTGGTTTTGTGTCAATAACAATGTTATTATAAAATATAGATTATTATTCAATAATAAATATTTTTTAAATTAAAATAATTATATAACTTGCGCATAATGTAATATTATAATATTATTATTAGCATTATTGTAATATAATTGAAAAGAGGAGAAAAAAAATATGACCGCAGTTCCAGAAAGCAATAGCACCCTAGGGGCGCCAGTAGGTTATCGTCCGCTGTTAGTCGCATTTTCACAACCTATTTCTGCAGTTGCTAATCTTGAAGCCGCAGATCGTGTTCAAAGAATTAGTAATCAAGCTTTAAGCCCTGAGCCTGTTCAAGAAAATATCGAGCATGCTTGGAATGATTTACCTGGGAAAACTGTCCGCCTTATCCGCCGCGGTGACACTTTGGAATACGAAGTGGTTTATAATTCTGGGCCCTCATACCGATTAGGATGGGATAATGTGAATTTGGATCCCGAACACATAAGACGAGTATTACAACAACCAGCCGAAGCAAGACAAGCCTCATGCTGGAGCAGCGACAACACCGCTGAACATACTTTTGATAAAATTGTTCTGGTTGCTGTTGGTGAAATTGTTCTAGTTGCCCTTGCGTTAATTGCCGGAGCACTTGCCATTGCAAACCTCGTGCCAGGCGGGCTTCATTTCCCCGTGGCTGCAACCTACACCTTGGGCGCCGTTTCTATTGCTTCTCTTATTGGCGCTATCATCGTTCATAACAAGAAAATTCCTCCGAATGTTTTTGGCCGAGCAGCATATCAAAAGCTTTTTGGCATAGATATTGGACCAGACCCCGATTTTCCTGCGGGCTTTGATAGAAAAACCCTCAAAAGCACTGAAATGCTAGTCCGCATACAAAAGGCACCCGTAGAAATTTATGAGTGCTTAGGCTTTCGTGTAGGAAGGAGTTATGATAGTTCAACAAGAGATGGTATAACTATGTCTTCTCCGCCAGAAAACACGTCTGAATGGGTGCTTATGCACAGAAAGACCTTTGAACACAAAAAGACCTCCAATCCTCAAATCGACGTAAAAGCTTTATATGCTGAAAAACTTGCTGCTATTCAAGCTTATAACCCTCAATTCAAAATAGCTCATATTTCTGAAGCGCTTATTTATCTTGCAATTCAAGTCGCAAGCGGAGTATACCCAACCGGTATATGTTGCGAAGGATACAGATTAAACCCAGAAAAGCCATTAAATGTTTCTTGGAATCGGAAATGTGAAAATGAGTTTTCTGTCGATCTGGCGGCTCGTCGTTATGGTGTTTTAGCTGTCCGCAGATTCCCCGCCAACGCCTAATTTAGTGAGCGATGGCGAACTTTTAGAGTGCCTGCAATTCATCGATGTGCACCGCCTGCTCAGTGCTTAGAGTCTGTCCACCTGTTCATGGAACAGAAAATACATTTTCCTTTTTTGTGAAGAATCAACTCCTGAACAAAAAAACATTACAAAACCTATTTTGACCACCAACGGCTTGCCATTAGGTTCCTTGGTAACTGCACGAAAAAACAGTCTTAAAAAGATGGGCATTATGAGCCACAATTATGTAGAATATGAAGTATCTGTAAAAGAGACCAATGAAAGCACAAGTGCACGCGGTCTAATATACACCTGCAAATATCCCCATCACAAAGATAGACATTGAAGACAAAGCCTATTTTTTCGAAATCGATGACCCCGTCGACCACTGGACCGCCCGCACCATCGACCACAAACCCAGCGCCCAGTGGGAGCACACCATCCTCATCACTGAAGAGGGGCATGAAGTTTTGACGCTACTCTAAGATAAAGCCTGAGACAATGCAAAACGCAAAACAAAAAACGCAAAACTGAAGAAAGAAAAAGATCTAGAACTTCTTTTTTTGCAACTCTCTGTGGATGAGTCATATCAATGTTTGACATTATTTTCCCAATTTTGTAAAACCTAGGAGAAATTTTTTCTAAGAGGAATTTATGAATTTTTATAAACGGTTTTTTTTCGTACAGGCATGTTTCAGCACCCTTTTTGCAGCCTCAATTCCAACATCCATTTACTACACCGAAAGTAGCGTTTCGGATAAAATCACCCCTCAAGACGAAAGCATGCTTACCATTTTGCGCTTGGATGCTGTCAAGCAAGGAGTTTTTGAAGAGATTATTTCTACAAATGCTGATATTGTTTGCTTCTTTGAAACCTCTGAATATGACTTTGCCCCAATTTTCTATGAAGAATTAAAACACACCTATACCCATTTTTATCAAATTGTTGCCCCCTTTCCCTCACAAAACAATATGATTATCACCAGCAAATACCCCATAGAAAACATGGAGTGCTATGACGATCGTTCCATTGAACAAGATATCCCTTGCATTAGCCTTGATTTCATTGTAAAAAACGGACAAAACACCATCGGGTGTTGTAGTTTATTAGGGATTGACAATCATGGAACAGAAAATGCATTTTCCTTTTTTTGTGAAGGATCAACCTCTGAACAGAAAAGCCTTACAAAACCTATTTTAACCTCCAACAGCATGCCCCTAGGTTCCTTGTTAACTGCACGAAAAAACAGTCTTAAAAAGATTGGCATCATGAGACATAATTATGTGGAATATGAAGTATCTGTAAAAGAAACCAATGAAGGCACAAGTGCACGCGGTGAAATAGACTACGTAGTAGAAAATGGCGACAGCAGGTTTTCAACAGGTGTCGAAGTCAGTGTCGAAAAAGATCGTAATGGAGAGACAAGATCTTCCATAGAAGCGACCGCTAGAGGACGTTTTTAGTATGAGAGTAAAACCGTTCACATATCTTTTAGTTGCAGCATTCCTAATCTTCTCCTTTGTGGGCTGGTATTATTATAACAATAAAAACTACCACACCCAACTTTCCATTCAATATACACCTGCAAATATCCCCATCACAAGGATAGGCATTGAAGACAAAACCTATTTTTTCGAAATCGATCTTGGTTCTAAATTCCCATTAACGCTCAGAAAAAGCCTCCTGGAGGAAATCAATTACAAAAAGTTTCATGGAACTGGAAATTGGAAAGATGCCAAAGGCAATGCCTATGAAGCCCCCTCTTATCTAGTCCCAAAAATCAAATTAGGGAATCAGATCCTAAATGAAGTCCTTATTCAGCAAGAGGATGATGACTATCTTTTCAATACAACATTATGGGATGAAGAAAATAAAGGGAAAAACATTGTCCATTCCCAATATGGCTCTATCGGCTGGCCCCTATTAACCAAAAATAACCTTCTCATCGACCTCCAAAATTCCACAATTATCCTGAGCAACGATACAGGCAAACTAAAAGAAGCCGGATATAACCTTAACGAACTAACAGCCGTCCCTATCGAACTAACCAGCATAGGCATCATACTACAAGCCAAAACAGACTTGGGCACCCAAAGATTTCTCCTAGACACAGGCTCAACCCTGAACCTCATTGAAGCCCACCTAGTCGAAAATCAAAAATGCACCCTCGAAAAACACGGCCTCTCCCTGTTCACAACCTCCTTCTTCATTCTCAACAACCAGGACTTCGGCAGACTTGACCTTCACCCCTACCCCATCACCCCCACCCTCGGAATCAACGGCATCCTCGGCATCCCCTTCCTAAAGGACCATATCGTGTACCTCGACTTTTCTAGTAAGGTTGCCTATTTAGGGGCTTTTTAGCTCCATTAAATGTTTGTAGGGTTAATACCTTAAGCGCCGGTTACTTGTGACTGTATTTATCAACTTCCTTAGAAACTTTGAAAATAGCTTCACGCTGATCTCAATAATTCCCCTTTCCATTTACCATTATTATCATGCTAACAATAAACTAGTTAGGCTAGAAAAAAAACAATAAAAAATATTTTAAATAAATTATTTGACATTAATTCTATTTAATTGTAAAATATACCCAATTAACATTAAAACGGAGGCAAAGATGAAAAATAAAAACTCGGGGTTTATTAAGGCATTAGTAATTTCTTATTGTTTAATAGGTTGTGTTGGCGGAGCAGCACTTGGATTCATTAGCTTAGGCTTGCCTGGGTTATTGCTTGGTATAGCTGGGGGAAGTTTATTAGGTTATGTTTTACATAAATCTACTCGTTTGCTAATTAAGTCATGATTTCCTTTAAAAGCATAATATACCTAACACTAGGAAATTAACTATGTCTCAATCAATAGCACAGACTCCAGCTCCAATTTACATTTGGGCCTCGATGTATCATGAAAACCATACACTCTATTCTGCCCATCCTACCAATGTAGAGGAAAACATTCATCGCCTGAGAGAATCCCATGTTGATCCAGCAAGGGTGCACCTATTAACCGATACTTCTTATCTTTTACGCGCTATTTCTTCAAGGGGAAAAAAGGCTGTAATACTTGGCGGAGGGTATACGCCTTTTCTTTCAAGAGAACTAGAACCAGTAAAAAAGAAAGCTCAAGAAGCTACCATTGAAGGAACATTGGACATTTGGGGCCAATGCGCAGGAGCCAACATGCTCTGTGATAGCGTTGTGATTCCTTGGGAAAAAAAGACTAGGAATTTTCAGGAAATAAAACCACTAGGTCTTTTACCTATTACTGCAGATGCCGGAGTCTATCCAATTGAAACAAGTGCTTCTTTAGGCGACCTTATCAACCGCCGAATAGTTACATTGGATTCCGCTTCTGATGGAGAATTTTCCACCTACTGGTACAGAGGATCTAAATTTAGGTATTCCCAAGAATCAGATACTGTGAAATGCTCTGAACTAGCTCATTACGTTGGTCCCGAAATAAAAACTGGCGAAAAGCCCATTGCGGTTATGTGCGGCACTACTGCAAATGGTTCAAAAATTATTGCTTCCGGGGTACATGCGGAAATAGTACACGTCGATGTGCCTAGAGAAGGCGATTCTGCATCCGAAAAACTCAGCTTAGACAGAAATCGTAGAAACCACTTGGAGACTATTTACAAGACTTTAGGTATAATTCCGTTAATCACCTCTCGACTCTAATATGTCTCAATCAATAGCACAGACTCCAGTTCCAATTTACATCTGGGCCTCGATGTATCATGAAAACCATACACTCTATTCTGCCCATCCCACCAATATAGAAGAAAACACTCATCGACTGACAGAATCACATGTTGATCCGGCAAGAGTGCACTTATTAACCGATGCTTCTTATCTTCTACGCGCTATTTCTTCAAAGGGAAAAAAAACTGTAATACTTGGCGGAGGATATACGCCTTTTCTTTCAAGAGAACTAGGACCAGTAAAAAAGAAATTTCAAGAAGAGACCGCTAAAGGAACATTGAACATTTGGGGTCAATGCGCAGGAGCCAACATGCTCTGTGATAGCGTTGTGGTTCCTTGGGAAAAAAAGATTAAGCATTTTCAAGAAATAAAACCGTTTGGGCTTTTACCTATTACTGCAGATGCCGGAATATTTCCAATTGAAACAAGTGCTTCTCTAGGCGACCTTATTAACCGTCGAATAGTTACATTAGTTTCCGCTTCTGATAGAGAATTTTCCGCCTATTGGTACAGAGGATCCAAGTTTAGGTATTCCCAAGAATCAGATACTGTTACTGTGAAATGCTCTGAATTAGCCCATTACGTTGGTGTCAAACCTGAAACAAAAACTGGCGAAAAGCCCATTGCGGAGGTGTGCGGCACAACTGCAAATGGTTCAAAAATTATTGCTTCCGGCGCACATCCAGAAATAGTACATGTAGATGTGCCTAGAGAAGGCAGTTCTGCATCTGAAAGGCTAAGCTCAGATAAAAATCGTAAACACCATCTGGAGACCGTTTACAAGACTTTAAATATAATTCCGTTAATCCCCTCTCGACTCTAATTTGACAGTCCCTTCATAATAAAGCTTCCCCAAAACTATCTATTCAGATATCTGTTTCTCTAAATGGAAGAAAAAACACTCCCTCCCCCTACCGGATATTCGAAAAAAGAGAAGCGAAATGTCATTATTGCCGTTTCTCTTGGAAATATATTAGAATGGTACGAAATTTATCTTTATGTCTATTGGTCTCCAATTATCGCGAAACTATTTTTCTCTTCAGGCTCAGATTTTAAAAACCTAATCGATACATTTTGGGTATTTGGCTTGGGTTTATTGGCCCGTCCTGTAGGGGGTATATTTTTTGGAAGACTTGGGGATATCATTGGAAGAAAAAAGGTGTTGATTCTTTCTGTTCTCGTCATGACCATTCCCACTTTCATTACAGGGTTATTGCCAACTTATGCGCAAGTAGGAGCACTTTCTCCTTGGCTTCTCGCCGCGCTGAGGTTACTTCAATCATTCCCAGCTGGAGCAGAACTACCAGGAGCTTGTTGTTACCTATACGAAAGCTCAAGATTTTCTGAAAGAAAATATCTTACTAGCTGGGCAGCAGTCGGATTTCAAACTGGAATATTGGTAAGCACGATCGAGTGTTTCGTTCTTGAGAAATTATTAACGCCAGAACAGTTAATAAATTGGGGATGGCGTTTATCCTTTTGGATGGGAGGACTTATAGGTCTTGCTGGCTTATTTATGCGATCAAGATTACACGAGTCACCTTTATTTTTAGAGATGACAAAATATACAACAGTTCATAAGGAACCGTTGTTAGACTTATTCAAACATAAACGAGGCGTTATTCAAGGTTTCTTTTTTTCATTATTATGCTCATCTGGATTTTATTTATTTACCGTTAATTTCCCAATTCACTTCGGTAATTCTTTTGGCTTAAATTATACTGACAACTTGATTTTTCTTACTCTTTTCTTGATACTAATAACTGCTCCTCTTCCCCTGTTTGGCAAACTTGCAGAGAGAGTTGATTACAAAAAAATGTTAGTTTATTCAACGGGGGGAATGATTATCTTACTTTATCCCCTCTATTTTGGAGTTGTTCGAAACAATGCTACTATAATCATCATTACTATGTTTTTATTTTGTATTATGTACTCTTGCATGACCTCTTTATTACCTTATATTTTCTGCAATTTGTTTCCAACTCGCAGCCGATTCACTTGTCTATCAACGAGTTTTAATATTGCAGACGCCACCATAGGCGGATTTACGCCAGTCCTCACCTTGTATATGTTAAATATAACAGGAGATATTGGTTCGTTTTGTTGGATTCTCTTGTTTTTTGGCATTTTGTCCTTGGGATCATTTATGATGATCAAAGAAAGAAAACATCCCAATTAACTCAAGTGTATCACCTCCTCAAGATTCCGGGCATTTTCCTCAGCATGCTTACGAGTTAAGGATAAGGAGTCATTAATTTCTTTTAAATTGCCAAGAAAGGCAGGCAATTGCTAACTTGCATCCTCATTAAATATGAGGATCTGTGTTTCGACATTTTAAGCTTCTTGTAAATTCTGTTCTACTTTTTACGGTCCCTGCCGCTACTCTACACCCTCAGGAAAATTCACAAGTCACCCCCCAAACGCAGATAGTCGACTATGAAACGGAGATAACAAAAAACAATTATGCGCCAACCTATTCTGAAATCAGCCATAGAGGATCAGATCCCTTCCTTTAAAGAAAACATCGTGCAGCAGCAGTTTTTCCAGCCCACAACCCTAGCGCAACAAGAGCTTTCTTGGGAAGAAAATGGAAGAGCACTAGGATCTCTTTTTGCTCATGATAGCTTTAATAACATTCAGCACCAGGTCCCTTACCATCCAGGATTTGCTCAAGAAGTTCAAAACTTTGACTCGAATGGGCACACAGAAATCGATCAAAAATTTTCTACCGATTACACCCACATGTATGCGAATCCAGAAAAAGAAGTCGACTTTAACACCCTTTCATACCAAGTACGAGGAGAAAAAACTTTGGCGTATGGGTATTTAAACCAAGCAGAGCAAGACTTCGGAAAAGCGATTGAGGCAAATCCAACCAATCCACTTCCCTATCTTGAAAGAGGAGTCGCTCATTTTGGGTTAGGAGAATACGATCGCTCTTTAGAAGATTATCGGGAGTTCACTTCTCAAGTTCAAAAAACGTATCCTTTGCAGGTGACAGACTTTAGTTTGGGATTTGCCAAAGGGCTTCCCCAAGGAATCTACGACTCTGGAGAGGGAATTTTCTTATTCATCTCCGATTTAGTTAGGCATCCCATTCATATTCCTCTTGAGGAATTCATTTATAGGAAACAATAAAAATGAGCATTGAAGAAGAAATTTTAAAAGGAATTTTATCCGTAATTGAAAAGATTTCAAATGTTCCCTTTCAACAAAAAGCTTGGGTGGAAAATAAAGTTCATCCCTATGCTTTTTTCGAAGAAAGCATGCATCAATTATTCGACGATTATGAGCTATCTAATGTGTTAGATAATTATGAGGCATATGGCATTTCAAAGGAACAATACAAAATTTTGAATAAATTTTATGAGGTTTTAGATCGATACTCGGATGAAAAGATGTCATGGTTACAGACTGTTGATCCAAAAGAAATATTAGCAGATCCAAGATGGCATGAAATTCAGAAAATGGCCAAAGAAGTGCTAAAAGCCTTTAACTTATGAGAATTTATAACGTAGATTCAGATCAAAAAGTGAATGAGGTCATTCTTTACCTAACTCCTGATGAAGCACAGGAAATGAAGGATTCACTTGAATTAATCCTTAAAGATAATAAAAAAAACCGTCACGAACATATTCCTGATAGAGAAAGTGATTTCAAAAGAGAAATTACCGTCTGTATATACAGAAAAGATAACTTATCAAGCTTCGACGAACGCTCAAAAAAGTTTATTCTAAAAGATGAATAATGAAAATTATAAAGAATATCTCACTGATTTTATATCGCTGTTTCAGATATTACATATTTATTAGTTTTGCACTAGTGACGGGGTGCGATCCGCACCCGCATTGCAACAAATTGACGGATCTAGAAAATCAGTACCTGGAAAGCTTTTTTAGACATCTTTTTGAAACTACAACCGGTGGTTATGTGCTTTATGGGAACAAACCTCTTCTTTTGTGTCCTTTTAAATTTATTGAAAAGACGATCCCCGGAACTATAGAGCACAAAGACGCCGTAATTTTTACTCAAGGCCTTAAAGCCTGGAAAAAGCTAAATATTCAGAGCAAAAATTATCTTCTTGTTCCTCTTACAAACTCTGGAGCCGAACCCTTTGAGGTAATTATCCTCATCAATAAAAAAGCATTTAATAACGCCGTTCAAAATAATTTGAGCTTATTCAGATTTAAACTTGGCCCCCAAGTCAACGGACAGAATCTACTAGACAGTCTATTATCCCCGAGCGGCTTTTCAACCCTACTTAAAGGTCATGAAGCGCTTCAAGGAATCCTTTTTGGATACGAAGCAGAAAATTCATTAACCTATGAGAGAGGAAATGCTCTTCGCAAAATGGTCTTTGATGCCTCAAAAGTAAATCCTCCCTTCCAATACAACTTTGAACCAACAACGCCAGAAGAGTTAAAGGAACAGATCACTAGTTACGTAGATAGTCAAGCAGGTGTAGGGCAAAGCATATTAGATGAACTCGCTGATTTTTCCTTCTATGTGCCTGAAAACGAAGATGAAATTATCCCGAAAATTCCCTTCAGCTATCACACTAAATCTGAAGAGTCAAAAAAACTTTTAGAATCCTATAAAGAGTCTGAAAAAACATTAATCAATCTACAAGCTCAAAAAGACTTCCTTGATCAGGTTCTAGGGAGACTAAAGCAATGATTAAAAAAATCCTCATTTTAGCAAGTGTAGTAGGGTGCATCTTCTTATGCAAAGACCCAGCCTTTGCTCGCCCTAATCAAGGAAGTCTGAATTCAACTACTATCATGCAGCATTTAACTCAAGAGGAGCAAAAGAGGCTCCCTCTGATCATAGCACTTTCTCTGAAAGACCTATGCCCTGAAAGAGCCCACTTCGCTTCTTTCATCCAGGGTATTAAAATTGCTGATTCAGAAAAAGCAAGTAACTACCAAGAAAGCCCTGAAATCCAAGCCTACATGCAATATGCAATGCAAATCACTCTCGATCCGAAAATCACAAAAAATTTAGCCCTATCAGCGGAGTATCTTCAAAAAAAACAAGGAGCAGAAGGTTCAATCCCTCTAATCAACGACAAAATTTGTTATAAAATCTTGAAAACCGGCATAAAAAAAGGTATCGAAGACGGCTCGATCAACAACGTTAAAATCAACTTCACGATCAAAGGCACCGACAACAACTTCCTTGCTGGAAATTATACCCTTTCCGGACCTCTTTCATGCACTTTGTCTGAATTAATCCCTGGAATGGCCCACGGAATGCTAGGAATGTATCTTAGTGAAGTGAGAGAGATTTACGTTCATCCTGAGTTCGCCTATGGAGTTTTTTCTAATTTTGGCAACGGACGAGCCCTGACAATACAAGTAGAGCTCATTGAATGTACAACGACAGACACAATTTTCCAGCCCTGCCTTATATCCACAGACCTTGCAAAATTTCTACCGAATGCCCCAAAAGAGACCGACATAACCTCCTTGCAGAAAGACTTCATCACTTTTTGTGGCAAAGCCTCTTGGTCATTCTACAAACAACATCTACCGCAGCTGCACCTCGATGAAATACTCCACCACCTTCAATCAGACTCAGTCTTATCCCCTGAAAACAGGGAAACCTTATACAAACTCCTGTGGCTCATATATACACAACGTGAATGAAGAATTCTTTTTCGTGCCAGTA
>Ga0206850_10099_pt1 | contig 30104 bp, 37 predicted proteins | sample Alteio_BWOrgCont_16_FD_152885 | JGI IMG/M metagenome (GOLD analysis project Ga0206850, IMG submission 152885) | Enriched cells from forest soil in Barre Woods Harvard Forest LTER site, Petersham, Massachusetts, United States -... | ecosystem: Environmental > Terrestrial > Soil > Temperate forest >...
GTTCGGATCGAATGTTGGCTGGAACTTGTTGCTCATCAAATCCCGGAACTGCGCGACGAAGCGACATCAATTCTTCAAAAGGTCCGCGTGCAACCCGCGTGAGTGCCAATTTATGTCAGACGAGGTGGCTATTTACCGGGAGTTGCAGCCTGATTTCGACAATCCGGTCTGACCCACTTCGATGCTTATACTTGAAGTGAACCCCATCGGTTAGACAGGTGTCAGGGCGTAGATTGTGCCAGTTGCGGGATGTGAGCAGATTGCGCGACAGGTTATGCTTGCGCGCCAGTTCCCGCAGACCCATCCGCTTCTCCAGAAAGTCCAGTACCACCTGGCGCTTGAACTCCAAGTTGAATCTTCGCTGCCGTGCCATGACTCAATCTCCTCCAAGCCGGCCCGGCTGGTCCAATCTATCGGTGTCTACCTGTCCGGTTTTAGGGGTTCATTCCAACTTGGCCCACCAGTTTTGCGTTAGTTGATCAGTTAAAGCTCTCGCTGATAATCAGCGCCAGGTGCCTCGTTTTCCGGTCTCCTTTTTCCCGCCGCCGCTAGGCGGGGGCGGGGCGCTAATATTGTTCAGGTCCGCGTTGCGGCCCTTGCGCTTCTCCAAGGCACGGCGAAAGCGGGTAGGAGTCAGTCCCGATTTCGATGATGCAGGCGCGGTCAGTAATGCGATCGATCAACGCTTTGCAGAGCCGTGCATTGGGAATCACCGGCGTCCATTCCGAGAACGCCAGGTTAGCAGTAACGATGACTGCGGCCTTTTCGGCCCGTTCGGCAATGACTTGGAACAGCAACACCGCGCCGACCTCGGCCAGTGGCACATAGCCCACTTCATCGAGCGCGATCAGGTCGTAACTGGAGCTACCCCGTCTCAGTAGGCGGTGCGGTTGGTGGGCGAGAGCGGCAAGCGCGTTGGGCGATAGCGCGGGAGATGGGGCTGGGCGAGTCGGCCTTGTGTTCAAAAGCCGCCTCTGCCACTTTCAGTTCCGCTACTATATGAAGTCAGTGTGAACGATAGAGGTTGGTGAGAAAATGACCGATCCATCTGACACCCATGCAATCCTTCCGAAAAACGAAATCACGTCGAAAGGCAGTGACGGGCCCCAATCAATCAGAATTCGGCGGGCGACCATTGCCGATTTGGAAATCATCACCGATATCTGGTGCGAGGGCGCACAGGCTGGCTTTGGGTGCGCGGTCCCCGGCCGTGGGTCTGTCGCCGAGTTTTTTCGGAATCATCTGGAAACGGAGAACGGGGCATTCGGCTACTGGATAGCGGAGGTCGATGGCCAAGTCGTTGGCTGGCAGAGCCTGCTGCGAACCAGACCTAACCCAATCTCTCGATGGGCCCACTCAAGCACTTATGTCTCTTCACACCACAAGGCAAAGGGGGTCGGAACAGCCCTTATAGCCTTCGCAAACGCCCACGCTAGGGAATCTGGAATCTCCCACATTGAAGGCTTTGTATTAGCTAGTAATATCGCTGTGACTCGAATAGTGGAATCGCTAGGATGGCAGAGCTTGGGTATCGTCCCCGGAGACGATCGCGAAGAGGTCTTTTGGGTCTACGTAGCTAATCATGATTGAGCAGCTGCTGCTCGCGAAGAACTCCGCGATGCTCCGGCGAATCGTCGGGGGATGGTTGCTGGTTGGTAACTCCCTGCTGCTCAATGGTGTTCTCGTGTGGCTTTCGAACGCCAACCACCACAGCAAGAGCATTACCATCCTGGCCCTCGGAAACCTCCTGCTGGGAGTCGTGGGAGTCTCCGTTTCACAACTCGTGCACCGCGTCGCACTCCAGATCGAAATTGTGATTCTGTGGTCATCGGCCTACTGCGTCATCTACGCAAGCTATGTCGAGTTCCCCAGCCTTATACCGCTGTCCCTGGTGATGATCGCTCAAGCCCTGGCGCCAACCCTTGCAGTCTTGATGACCGGCGACTTTCGGAAGGACCGGCTGGATGGCGTTGACTTTGTTAGGAGCAGCTACCCCCTGCTTCTACTGTTGGTGCTGGCGGCCCGAGAATTTGCGGGCATAGGATTGAGGGCGCTCCTCATTACCCTTGCGTTATCGTGCTGCTTCGTGGCGTCGCAGTGGAGCGCACGTAAGTTGGCAGCTATTGACGCACCCTTTCACGTGTCATCACTTCTCTCCCTCATAAATGGAGCTATTCTCACGCTCTTCATCGCTGCAAGTCCCCACGTAGGCTCGTTTGCTTGGAATTCGACGATGTTAGCGCATTCTACGATTTTAAGTATTGGAATTGTGTCTATCCAGGTGCTGTATCTGGCCGGTATCCGCGAGAGCGGCGCATTGGCGTCCTCGTTCCTGCTGGCTGCAAACGTGCCCGTGGCGCAATTTCTTCAAGGAATGGTTTATAGACGGGTAGACTATATGGGCTTGTGTATAGGGCTGGTGTACTTTTTAACGGCTGCCTGGGTCACGTTGAGGAAGGAACGATCTTTAGCCTTCGCGAACTGACCGCCAGTGTCCCTGCTCTCTCGCAACACGCTTGATCGCTACTATATGAATTGTTCTACGGTAGTGAGCGCATCGTTTACGTAAACCAATCTCAATCCCGTATATTTCAAAATTAAGGGGAACGGAATGGCCAAGACATTTGGATTCGAATCAACCACCGACGAAGTACTCGAAGGCGTCAATCTTTCTGGCCAGCGTGTGCTCATAACCGGCGTCTCGGCGGGCCTCGGCGTTGAAACGGCCCGCGCGGTCGTCGCGCATGGGGGAACGGTCGTCGGCACCGCGCGCGATTTTGAGAAGGCTCGGCGCGCGCTGGCGGCAGTGCTTCCGCCAGGAGCGTCGATTGAACTTGTCGAAGCTGACCTCGCCTCGCTCAGCAGCCTATGCAAGGCGGCGGACGAATTGCTCGCGCAGGGCAAACCCTTCGATGTGATCATCGCCAATGCGGGCGTGATGGCCTGTCCGCGGGGCAAGACTGCCGACGGCTTCGAGACGCAATTCGGAACCAATCACCTTGGCCATTTCGTATTAGTCAACAAGCTCGTGCCCTTGCTGAAGTCCGGCGGACGCATCGTCACCCTATCCTCGGCTGGTCATCAGATCAGCGACATCGACCTCGACGATCCGAATTTCGAGCGCACCGAGTACCAGCCATTTCTCGGCTATGGCCGTTCCAAGACCGCGAACATTCTTTATGCGGTCGCACTCGACAACCGGCTCAAGGGACGCGGCATCCGCGCGACCTCATTGCATCCAGGCGGCATCCAGACCGAGCTTGGGCGCCATATGACGCCGGAACTTCGCGCGCAGATCCAGAAGCGTATCGCCGCGAGCAAAGAGGCTGCGACCTTCAAGTTCAAGACCGTTCCTCAAGGTGCGGCCACCACGGTATGGGCGAGCTTCGTTGCACGAGCGGATGCAGTCGGTGGCCGCTACTGCGAGGATTGCCACGCATGCGAGGTGAACGACGACACGACCTCGCGCGCGGGCGTGCGCTCGTATGCACTCAATCCTGCCCGCACCGAGGAGCTATGGCGTAAGAGCGAGGAGATGGCCGCGAGCGCTTCACCTTTTAAGGCATGACCGCATCCAACCAATTATGACGGCATCGAGCCCAGATAGTCGCGCTTGCCGATGTTTACGCCGACCTGGCGGAGGATGTCGTACGCGGTTGTCGCATGGAAGCCGACTTGCAGCATTTCGAAGTGATACAGATAGCTCTGCGCTTTCATCGTGCGCGGCTTACCACCTATCGGAACGGTGACGTCCGAATCGTCTTTGCCGTCGAGTTGGTTGGGCTGCAGCCCCTTCAGGAAATCGACCGTCTTGTCGATGCGCGATTGCATCTCGGCCCAGCTGTTGTCCTGGTCCGGCAAACTTGGCAGAGCGACGCCGGCGACGCGACCCGCGCCGAGGGCGTGATTGCAGACCTGGCGCACCTGGCGCTCCAGCGTGAACATGTCGGGATAGAGCCGCAGATTGAGTACCGTGGCAGTGTCCCATTTGTGCGCGGTGACGTGTTCCTCGGCCTTCTGCAGCACGGTCTTGAGGCCGCCGAGCAGCTGGAGGCACACGGGCACGAAGCCGGAATATAACGATATGGCCATTAGAGCTTCTCCCTCATGAATGGTGGTGTCTTGCCGAGGCGATCTTAGCTCCCGGCAGATTGCCCGCAAAGCGACGCCATCAGACTCGGCGACAGGTGCCCAGGCCCATGGTCTGAGGGACGTACGCAAAATGACGCTTTGAGTACTCTGCCCCTGCTTATTTGAATATGATAAAGGATGTTCCCATTCACTTACATATGTTACGGGTCTCTTATTATGGCACCCGTTATCACCTGCGGCTGCAATAGGACGGAGGCCATTTAAATGAAGAACCCGAATAGGTTTACCATTCAAATCCTCGCACGCATAAAGCCGGACACTAGGCCCCCCCGGCCTCCTACGGACTCCGCTGCAATACGTCTCTGAGCTAGCGCTGGTAGCCTTGGCTGCCCTTTTGTTAGGTTTTGCCCTTCCTGGAATTGTCGCATACAACACCCACTGCTTCTTTGGCAGTACAATGCAATCGTGGATTCGCACGGACGCGTCGGTTACGCACGATGAGTTCACCAAGACACAAGATGAATTCACCAACTCGCAAGCACTGCTGAAGAGCCAAGCATCTCATCTTGACAGCCTACTTCTCACACCCTTTGATCCTACGGCCTCGGCCGATGTATCACGACTGACAACCCTGCGCCGCTACTACCTCGATGAGCTTAACACTGCAAAGGACCCGGTCAGCCTCCAGCCATTCTATCAACACATTTTAATGTACTTCTGGCCTACGATGTACTTTTGCCTTGGTGTGGCCGTTCTTTGCCTGAAACCGGCAATTTTGAGAGGGAAGTCGTGGCACACGATTAGGGCAACATTACTGCTTACCATATGTATCTTCGCGTTTAATGTGGCACTAATTTGGATACGAAACTTTTACGTTAATACGATTGCCGAGGGTCGTATAGTATATGCATATTCCAATTGGGACATCGCTCGTTGGGGATTCGTTGTTCAGCAGTTTAATTTCCTGCTGTTTTCATTTCTTTTAGCCATATTGTGGCAACAGTGGTCCGCCGCTTATGTATTTACAAAAGAACAATTAGCATATGAGCCGCGAAGTGGTAGATTCGATGCCGGCGTCGAAGCAGCGGACCTGCAGAGAGTCTCCGACGCTCTTCTCGAATGGCAAAGTAGTTTCGTCCTGATTTCGATCGGGTTCATGCTCTATACCGCGGTCTTCTGGAGCCAAATAGTTACCAACGGAGATCTTAGATTCGTACCCGAAGCTATAGTTGCGCATATACTATGGGTGATCACGACATTCTTGATGGCAATGCCGTTCTGGACTAACTGGCGCACTTGGCGTTGGAACCGGCTCCTCGCCGTATCGCATCTGGTGCAATCCCAACCACCGGAGGCAGATCACCTGGACGCCAAGCTGGTTGCACTGAGTGCGTTAAAGCCGATTGGGGCGTGGAACGCCTCAGCCTTCGCGCTAAGCATTTTATCGTCCTTTGCGATACCGCTGTTGCAAGCTCTTCTTCGGAGACCGTAGGTGCTAATCATCCGTCTTCAGAGCTAAGGCGTTTAAGAGGAACTCCCCGAGCGATCCAAGTATAAGAAAATTGCTTTTCTATACCGGGTGCGCTCTCACGGCGTCGAAAGCTGGCTTGGTGAGCGGTTACATTTTGAACTATTGGAACGAACCCTTTCCTATCAGTATCAATGACTTCCACTTGTGGAGCGCTTGCAAACGGACGATGGAATGTAATAGCCGTCGTGTCGAATCCTGCGACTTCAAACTCTCCATGCTGAATCTCTTCGACTTCTCCTGACTTGTTCGGATTACTGTACTGGGCGAGGTTAGGCCACAATTTGGCTGTAACGTTTCGCTCGACGGTCGTACCGGGAACGAAAAGAACATAGATGCAGAGAAGAAGGGCTAATCCGAATAGCCCGATCAAGAGAAAGGCGTTATAGTTTGTTTGAATAGTCACGTAGAGGCCGGCTATCGAAGCGGCACCGGCCAGCAAATTGAAAAGGGTTAAGAATTTTGCCACTGTCGCCCTCAGAGTTAAAGGTCAAATTCTGATCCGTTCGACCTCATCAAGCGAGATCTCGTCCTGAGTGCGATCATAGAGCTTTGTAGTGCGTGGCGACTCGTGCGCTGCGATTTGCTGCGCATGCTCGAGCGTTCCTCCGTTTTGCATGTAAGTCGTGATGCCGGTTGCGCGAAATGTGTGGCAGCAGGTGGAATAGGGCAGGGCGGCTGCCGCGGCGCGCCGTTTGATCATGGCTAGAACGTCCTCCCGTGCCATCGGGTTCTCGCTAAGCTTGTTTCCCTTCCGAATCGCCCGGAAAAGCGGTCCTTTCTTTTCCGCGGAAATGCCTGCCGCATTGAGCCAGGCGTCCAGGTAGGTCGCAAGATTATGATGGCACGGCACTTCGTGGCGCTTGCCGCCTTTCTCATGGAGCCGCAGCCACGCGCGCTTGCCGTTCTCGAAATAGTCCTCGACCCGCAGTATCGCCGCTGCGCTCACGCGGGCGAAGCTGTAAACCATGACACCTATGAGGGCGCGATCGCGGAGTCCGCTGAGTTCGGTCACGTCGATGGAGTCCAACAGTTGCCGGGCCTGGTCCGCCGACAGCACCGGAGTCTTGCCGCGCTTTACCACGTACTTGGGGCCACGCACCGCGCCGGCCGGGTTCGACGGCAGAACGCCACCTGTAACCAGGTAGTCAAAAAGTTGCCGGATTGCGGCCAGATGCTGTTTGACCGACGGCTTGGCCATCCCGGCGCCGAGCTGCTCAATGTAGGCGGCCACGGTCGTCGGCTTAATGGCGTTCAGGGCCAGGCCGCGTTGCTCGCACCAATCGAAGAACTGCCGGACGGCAAAGGCATAGGCCATCCGGGTGTTGCGGTTGCGGATATTGGCGGTGAAGAACTCGATGAAGCGCTCGCTCGTGTGGGAGCCGGCCGCCGTGATCGCGGCCGGTAGTGTCTCGAGGCCAGCGCGAATGAGCGCCGGCGGCGCCGCGACCACGGCGTCTGCGGTTAAAACTATCGGTTCTTTTGGCTCTTTAGGCATAGATCCGCCGCCTCCTCACCCTACTCTTTTATCTATCATAAAGGACGTTATGAGAGATAAAAAGACTAAAAGCGGAAAGGGCGCCATCGAGAAATACGCCGGGCTCGCATCGAGCTTGGAATCGCCAAGGGCGTGCCAGCAGCTATGTCGCACGAGCCGGCAACGATCATTACGGAAAGCGGTGAACGCGCGTTCACTGTAATGATGAAAGTGATTGCCGCTGCAGCGAGTGCGAAATAGACCAGATATCCAGCCAGTCGATCCGCTAAATGCACCGGCGCGTGTGACGCTGCGCCGCTGTTTCGAGAGGTCGATACCCTTCGAGTTTCTGTCAGCCACTCCATTTAATAGCCTCCGCAATAAACTTGCAGAACCCAGCTCATGCGACGACCCTCCTGAATTGGCTTAACCAGTGGGGCTACAGAATGAGCTTTAACTAAGCTGCTCGGGCCGCTATGTAGATTAGAACGATGGATATCCCGGTCTGGCTGCTCGCGATCCTGACGGTTGCCGCCTTCGACGCTATAGCGCTGGCCGGCGTTGGTTGGGTCACACATTTGGCCTATATGCGCTCATCGACAACAACAGGTCGGCTGTATTTTTTCGGCGATTCTCGTCACGTACGCGATCGCTATCGGACTCATAGCCATCGCCTGGGGAAATGTGTCGACCGCATCAGCCGCGGCTTAGCAGGAAGCCTATCATACTGTGACGCTGTATCGGACTCTAGCCGGCTATCCAGAGCTACGGAGCGAGTTCAAGCGTTCGATTTTTGCCTATACGCAGTCCATCATCCAGATCGCGTGGCCAGCACAACGATGCGGCGAGGTGACCGAGAAAGGCAACGAGATTCTTTTGAGCGTCTGGCTTCGGATTCTCGAATTTGAGCCAGCGCCCGGCGGCCAGTCTATCGTTCATGCGGAAGCTCTCAGGGGCTTAAACACGCTCGTCGAATTTCGGCGGCAGCGCATCGAAGCGACAAGTCATGCCATCCCCTCTACCCTATGGGTCGTGGTCCTCATCGGGGCCATGCTTTCGATCTTCGCATCTCTTCAACGTTGAGAGTTTACTGGCACAATCGCTCTTGAGCATGCTGCTCGCCTCGATGATCGCTCTGCTGGTGTACTTCATCGCCACGCCGGATCACCCATATCGAGGTGTTAACGCGATCGAGCCGAGGGCGTATGAAATTGTGCTGCGCAATCTGACGGACTACCCATAGTTCTCCCTGGGTCCACGCCTTGACATTCGAGCTTTCCCCGGACCTCACCTATCACGAACTCAAACCGTCGCCTGGATAGAGCGTCTCCTTGGAGAGAAAGAAGTAGTATTTACAATCCAGGTTGCATTTTGCAGCCGGTGGGCTTGGCGAGAAGGTGAAATGGCGAAGCTGATGAATTCATGCGGTTCACTTTCTTCCATTGCCCGAACTGACTTCCCATACAGCCGCGCCATCGCGATCCGAACCGCTTCCTCCGGCGAGACCATGTGATCGAGGGTTTCCGCATCTTTGGCGATAGCCAACTGAACGCCTTTCACACGCCCCGTGAGGCCATTGCCGTGCGACCCGTAGTCGGGCGAGATAGGAGAGCCCGAATCCTCGCCTTATCTCTGCGAGCCCCAACGCGGTCGCCCGCAATCCGGTCGACGGCGTCAAGCGGCGAGTGTCCAATAACAACGAAGGCATCACCCGGGCTGGGCGATGCTCAGGCCCGTAAGCTGCTCGACGCGACACCCGGCGATACCTTAAAGGCGTCCGCGATCGCGCGATGCATTCGCCGCGAGGAGCTCTGCGGCTTGCGCGTCAAAGACATGCAAAGCCGGCAAGGCGTGCTGCATTTTCAAGTCAAGGGGAAGCGCGGCAAGGTCCGGTTTGTCCCTGTCCAGGTGCTCGCGCAACAGCTGATCGAGGAATATCTGGCGCTCGCCGGCCATGCTACCGATACCTCCGGCTCCGTATTTCGTCCGGAGACGAATAACCACACCGGCGATCTCGACCGCCCGCTCGATCCCGCCTCGGTGTATCAGAATATCGTGCGGAAGTATGGGCTGGAGACCGGTATCAGCGCCCAAGTGAACGGGCTCTGTGTGCATTCGCTGCGCGCTACGGCGGCGACCAATGCACTCTCTCACGAAGCGGATATCGCCAAGGTCGAGGAGTGGCTCGGCCACGCCAACGTGTCCACCACCCGCCTCTATGACCGGCCCAAGACGCGCCCTGAGGATAGCCCTACTTTTCGAGTGAGATATTAGCCGTAACGGTTGACCTTGGTTGACTGAAGTAGTACTTGCAAACGAGTGAAAGATAGTACATAAGCATGACTAGAGTCGTACTTTTGCCGACGGACAACTCTCACTTATTTCGTGTCGCCACGCCGTCCCGGTTAAAAGTACCGACGGCTTGAAAAACTCGGGCTGCCCTGTCTGGGGATCACAAGAAAAGGGTGAGGTAATCCGATGAAAACTGCCTTGCCAACCATCATTGCAGGAACCTTATTCACCATGGTGAATGTAGCTTCCGCACAGACAGACTGCCAAAAACTTTACGGCAACGTTTCATACCACTAGCCACGACAAGGATGGGATACCCAAGTGCGAGACCGTGTCGTTTTCGGTGGCATCATGGACATTTCCGGAAAATCACTCTCGACTCTAGAGACAGTCACCTTGTGGAACAAACGTATCCCTTACCGCGCGGCGTTGAGGGGTTAAGCGACCAACATGAACAATAAAAGGACATTATCATGCGTGGAACATTAAGTCGCTGAGAACGAAGAAGTCTTTCGCCTCGAGGCATGTCTGCCAAAAGTAAGCCGCTCGCTAATGAGCTGATCGCTTTGAGGTTATTCGAATGGCTCAGATCAACTTTCCTCGATCATCCTATAGTACTCTTTTTAATTCGAGCATCTATTCGCTAGGCGATGGCATAAATATCTGTATTTTGTCCGAAGATGGTAATCTTTGGTTAGAACAGGGCGTCTCGCCTACTACATTTTTTCAAGCGCTTGCATCCGTGCCGGAAGGGTGGCAGCCGCCGCCGCCACGTAAACAAATCGATGGAAACGTGGCGGGCTTTCAGCCGATGGGAGATCCTGCTAATCCAAATCCAATTCTGGTCTTAGGCAGAGATAATAATCTCTGGCTTGAACATGCACCATTCGGTACGGTTCCACCAAAAAGAGACCAGGTTGATACGAACGTTGTTTCCTTCCAGTCGATTGCACTAGATGCAAGTACAATCTATGTTCTCGGCACCGATGGTAATCTATGGTTGGAACAAGCACCATACGGCACGATTCCACCCAAACGTGTGCAGGTCGACGGTAATGTCGCAGGCTTTCAAGCTCTCGACGATAATAATATCGTAATCTTGGGCACCGATGGAGTTCTCTGGCTGGAAGTCGGGCCGTGGGGTACAGTTCCTACGCGCAATCGTATCCCAATTGCGAACAACGTAGCTTCCTTTCAAGCTTGGGTTCCTCTTTTTCTCCCGGGAATCGAAGTTGGCACTAAAGGTATATTTGTTTTAGGAAAAGATGGAACTCTGTGGCTAGAACCAACTTTTTTACTGAATTCGGTCCCGCCTCCACCTGGAGGGACGAAAATAGACGCTAGCGTAGCTGCTTTTCAGCCAGTCACAGCGTTATCGCTGCCAGCATTGCAACAAACGACCTGGATCTACGTTCTTGGAACGGACGGCAACCTTTGGCTAGAACCCCCTCCTTTTGGAAGCGTTCCTCCCGCTCGAGTTCAGGTCGACGCTAAGGTCGCCGATTTTCAGGCGATTGATAGTGCGTCAGTCTACGTGCTGGACAAGTCTAATTTTCTTTGGATCGAGAATGCCCCTTTCAGTGTTCCGCCGCCTCCTGCAGGAGGTCCGATATTTTCAACCTTACCTAAGGCCTGGTCGGAAAGATATTCGTTGATTGACGGTAACGTGGGCTTTCCCTTACAGATCGGCCGGGCCGGTTTAGCTTATTATATTCTCACTATTATTTATGCGCCGCCTGGGACCGCCACAACGACAGGCAGTTCTCCCAACGTCAACAGCGTATCTTACCTTACTGGCAGCAGCACTGGCACTACCGTCACAAATACACACTCCTTTAAAGACGGCACTGACATAAGTATTGAGGTACAGCCATTTTCTGTTTTGAAAGTGGGTGGCGATTTTAACGTTTCGCACACCACGACTAATAGTACGTCGATCCAAATCACAAAAAGTCAATCAACTCAAATCCAGGTCCCTGGACCCAACAAAGACGGCATCGACCATGACTATGATAGATTTTATCTTTGGTTGAATCCTATCGCGGAATTTGTCATCGATTCGACGAATAAGATTACATGGCAACTAGGCTACGACGGACCTGCGATGATTATTCAGTATGTCACAGTCGGATGGCTCAAAGATCCTAGTACGATGCCACCTTCGGTTAAGAAGCTATTAGACGATGCTGGATTAACAGAAGGCGATTATAAAAATATTTTGTCTACTAATCCGTTCTCTGCTGGCAATTCTGAGATTGATTCGAAGCGTTTCTCACCCCTATCCTTCACAATTCCCTACGAACCGCCGGTAAATCCTAGCGACCCAGTTTTGCCTGAGACAATCAATTTGACCAATTCAACAATTAATACGAAGACGGAATCCTTTGAATTGGATTATAGCGTGAGTATGAGTCTTGAAACCGGGCCCATAGGATCGTTGTTAGGATTACATTTAAAAGATACGACCACGCTTCAATGGTCTGACACCAATTCTCAAACCCAGCAAGAGCAATCATCCCAATCGGCTAGTGCTTCCATTGGATCTCCATCTTTTAGCTATAGCGGACTGCCGGATATTTTACCCTATTGGGATACCGTTTATAGTTCTTTCATGTTCGCATTCCCGAGCCAACCTCCGGTCGCTGAGGGTTCAATATTAGATAACGGCGGTAAACCATTAGCGAGGGAGCCCATCACGCTGACAGTAGGAGGAGTTAAACTTAGCGGACGGACCGACAGCAAAGGCGAATATCGCTTTTATTCTGCCCCAACTGGGGAGGGGCAATTGACCGTCAAAGGACAAACATTTCAGGTTGCGATTGCGGAGAATGCAACGAAGGCTAGTCTTCGCTTGTCCTAATTTGCTTGATACTTCGAGGATGCTAAGGCGGGCGAGTGCATGATAACGGGTCGATGAATCAGGTAGGTCGCACGCAACTATGTTTGAGATCGATTGGCATATCGTTTGGTCCAAAGACCCAAGATCGTCATATGTGAGACCCGAGCACGTTCGCTTTGCCTGCGAGATGCCGGCGCGCTTTGCAAAGCCGGAGCAGCCATGATTTCCCGCCGCCCGACTTGGCTTGGATGAGAAGACGGGTATCGACCAGAGTCAGCAGATCGAGCCCCAGCTTCCCACCCCCGATGATTTGACCGATGATCACCGCTAGCTCCCTCCCATCACGCCGCTTCCTGCTGACACCGGCCCTGTCCTTAAAACAACTACTGCTTGTGGAGGGGCTCAAATCTTCTCTATCCTGCTCCCTTTAGAAATTGAGCCACCAATAGTACAAGGTCGAAGAAACCCTAGAGGTGGGCCAATGGCAGAAGAACAACAGCCAGAAGAAGTCCAGCGCTGCACGGCCAGGCATCGTTCTATCCTGCTCCCCTTTGAGATCGAGCCACCAATAGTACAAGGTCGAGGAGACCTGCGAGGTGGCAAATGGCAGACGAGGAACGGCCAGAAGAAGTGCAGCGTTGGACGGCCAAGCGTCGTGCAGCCTTGATAATCAGCTTGCTCAAGGGAGAGACCACGGCGGTTGAGGCGGCGCGGCGACACGGGCTGAAGGTCGCCGAGGTGGAGGAGTGGCGTGATCGCTTCCTGCTCGGGGCGGAGAACGCACTTCGTGCTCGCCAGAAGGAAGACGAGGCGTTGCGGGAGGAAGAGATCAATCGGCTCAAGCGGAAGGTGGGTGAGCTGACCATGGACCTGGACATTCTGCGCGAGGCCGCAAGGCGCCCTACGACGCCGGGGACGTCCGACGAGTGATGGCGACGTGTCCCGGCGTATCGATGCGACGAGTGTTCAGAGTTCTGAAGTTTTCCCGTGCCCGGCTGCGGGCGCGCGCGGTAATCACGAAGGTAGTGGCGCGGCTGGACGAAGTTTTGGTCGAGCGCCTTCGGCGTTTGATCGAATTGTATCCAACGTTTGGTTACCGGCGCCTATGGGCATTGCTCCGCTTTGGCGAAGGGATTCGCGTAAATCGCAAGGCCGTATATCGAATACTCAAGCTGAAAAGGTGGTTCGTGCATCAACGTGTGGCGACGCCGCGGCCGCGCGTCCAAGGCCGCAGGAGCCGCGCGCAACGCAGCGATGAACGCTGGGCCATGGACGTCACTCACGTTTCTTGCGGAGCTGATGGCTGGGGTCATCTAACCGCAGTGATTGATTGTCACGACCGCGAAGTGCCCGGTTTTGAATTCGCCTTGCGCGGTCGCGCCAAGGAAGCCGAACGCGCGCTCGAAGAGGCCTGCCTGGCGCGTTTGGGCACGCTGCGCCCCCAAGGTTCGACGCCGGTGGTGCGTTCGGACAATGGACTGATTTTTCAAAGCCGGCGTTTTCGCGCTGCTTGCCGCGATTGCTGCCTGCGGCAGGAGTTCATCACGCCCTACACCCCCGAGCAGAACGGTCTCATCGAACGCTTCTTTCGCAGCCTCGAAGAAGAGTGCGTCTGGCAGCATAACTTCGCCAGCTTCGCCGAAGCCCGCACTGCCATTACTCACTGGATCCAATGGTACAACGCCGAACGGCCCCACCAGGCTCTCGACTATCGCAGCCCGCGACAATTTCGCGCGCTACAACTCCAACTCGTGGCTTGAAATCGGGGGAGCATGTATGGACCCAGCCCCGTGCGCAAGGTTGCTACTCTGTTCTGACTGTCCGGTTGCGGGCATGTATTCGGCCTCTCGATGAAGCGCCGAACGCTTCGGGCCATGATGGAAATCCGCACGTTTTCGCCTATAGCACTACATCGGCCTCTTGGGCCTTGCACCCCTGCCAGGTTTGAAAAACGCCGGTCCGACCGGTTCGCCATCATCACAGACCACCTTCGCAACTCGTTGGCAAGTTTCTCCCGGCGCCGCTTTAAGCGGCTAGCAGGACGCGGTAATCCTCTCCTCGTCGCAGCAAGGTCCAGAGTATGCGAGCATTTTTGTTAGCTAAGGCAACGGCGGCGATGTTAGCTCCACGTCTTTTCCTGACGCCTTCCAGCCATTCGCTACGCCGGGTATGCCGGCGCGCGGCGTAGTACAAAGCTGAACGAGCGCCGTGGATCAGCAGAGTCCGTAGATAGCGGTCGCCGCGCTTGCTGATACCCAGCAAGACCGTGCGCTCGCCGCTGGAGTGTTGTCGTGGCGTCAGTCCCAACCACGCACTTAACTCTCGCCCGGTACGAAACTGGCGAGCGTCGCCCACCGTTGCGACCAGAGCGGTAGCGGTTATCGGGCCGATCTCTTCGACCGCCATCAAACGAGCGACTTGCTGATCGTTACGCGCTAATCCGGTGATGCGTGAGTCGTAGCCCTTCAAGCGCTCTTCAAACAGACGCAAGCGCTCGCTCATCTCGACCAGTATCTCTCGCAGGATCGGAGTCGGACCGTTTTCATCGTCCTGCAGCTCCGCCACCGCCCGACGTAGTGGTGCTAAACCCTGCTGAATCACGATCCCGCTTTCAGCCAGCAAACCACGCATCTGGTTCATCAATGCCGTTCGCTCACGGATCAACAGAGCGCGCACCCGATGCAGCGCGAGTACGTCCTGCTGCGCCTGGCTCTTAACCACCACGAATCGCATCGATGGCCGCGTCACTGCTTCACAGATCGCTTCGGCGTCGCGTGCGTCGTTCTTATTCGACTTCACGTACGGCAGCACGAAGCGCGGACTCATCAGCCTCACTTCATGTCCGTGCTTCGCAATCTCGCGGGCGAAATAGTGCGCGCCACCACACGCTTCCATTCCGACCAGGCAAGGTTTCAGCTGTGCAATGAACGGTAACAATTGACGCCGCCGAAGTTGCCGCGCAACCAAAAACTTGCCGTTCTCGTCGACCCCATGAACCCGAAACACATAGTGATGGGATGGACCCAGCCCTCACTTTTCCAACGGCCTCTTTTGGGGGCCAAGATGATAACGAACCATCACGACGAAAAGCGAGGGAGGGTTTCAAAGTGAACGGGTAATGCACCGGTTCAGGGCCTTCGAAGACGAACTCGCGGAAGCGAACCGCTGGCCCCCTTCGGTTGAACTCGAAAAATCAAGCGCAGCCAGGTAGTCAATGGTGCGTTGCGGTTGTCTGGTCAGTCCTCTCCAGCGCGGCCATCACGACGAGACTACAGAACCTTTCGGGAGGTGCCGGAACGATCCGTCTTAACGGCGATCGATGCGGGGCCTACAGCCAACTGTGGTAGTATCTCTCACCGAATCCGTTCGGAACTGTCCGGTGGCTTTTGAAGCAGATCTATCGCCGCGCCATTATCTTTCACGGGAGCAGCAATCCCTTATTTCGGGCCAATTGATCGAAAGAATCTAGAGAGTGCTGCCGGGTCTATCTCATTAGATATTACGGCTAAGCGAGCAAGGGGTTCCTGGGTGTCTCGCAGGGAACACAAACAAATCTTTTGGGCGAGGATTCTGCGCATAGCCGGACAGAGCCCTCGTCACCGCCCGCCTTTGGATTACGGTGAATTCACCGTAATCGATCCATTGGGGCAAGCGTCACCGTTTGCCGGCCCTATGAAGGTATTACATTCGCCTGGACAAGTGCCGTCGTTTTCCTCAGCGCCGGTGCAGCATTGTACCGGGCAACTGGTTTGGCCAGAGGAATCGGTACTGCATACCCATACTCCCGCTATAGTACTGTTCACAGGTGGCGGACAGACAATCCCTCCTATGCAGCAAGTACTCCCCAGTCCACACCCTTTCGTAGGCCCGCTTCCTGCAGTTGCGCAACACACTCCATCATATACTACTCCGCTGCATGCAGCTGGAGTCGGTGTAGCCGTTGGAGTCGGCGTCGGGGTAGTGATGGTCAATGTGCCCGAGCCGAACCCAGGTGCACAAGGAAGCGTACTGCTACACTTTAAGCTGACACCAATTGGATAAGTACCTGCCGCAAGACTTTGAGATCCAGGAAAGGCCGCAATAGCATTACCGTTACTATCGGTAGTGGCTTGAACGGGTTGACTCCCATTCACCGAAAAGATTACCGGCTGACCACCAGCGCATGCAGAGGGTCCAAGAGTAGCACCCAAGATGGCCGTCATACCAATCGCTGCTGATACGTCATTTACAGAAATTGTCGTGTTTGACACACAGTCGAAAGAGGTTGGTTGACCACATTCAGGGGATGCCTTTAAACGCGCGGCCCTCAGTGCGGCGCAATTGGTGCTACCCGCGAGATCTATACCATTTAAACATTTGACGAGGTCGCAAACGGTCTTTGATGTCGGATCACTCGCGATCGCTGACAGTGGACATGAAGATACTTTTCCAAGACATGCATTGGTTAGGCTGGTATCGCAACTCTGAGATTGCGGAGTCCAGATGCACTCGCCGGCGACACACTTGTCCGAATAACAAGTATCGTGTGAAAAGCACGCTTGGTTCAAGCATGGAATGACAGCTACACTTTCGAGGATCGGGTTGGTAATACTGTTGCCTGGTCCGCAATAATTGACCCCCTGGATAGCGCTTTTACAGTAGTTCACACCCTGCGTTCCTAGATCCGGAGCCAGCAGTTCCTCGTCACGATTAACCAGCGAAAGCGACTGAGTCGATGGGCTGTCAACCTGACAGCCTAGAATTGCATCTACACTCTGCAAGAAGGACTGAAACTGAGTTGGATCGCCCCACGGATTGCTCAGGGGCCCAATTGATAAGATCGTTGCGGTATCAATTTGATTGAGCGTAGCTTTGCTCGAAGTACACGGCTGGGTCGGTGCTATATAGGTGCCGCACGAAGTTTGATCATCAATTGCCAATCCGTCTTTGAACTCGTTGATAATGCATGTTGAACATGCGCCGTTAATCAACTTAGTCCGTTTGGGAGGCATTAGAAGCTTCGAAACTGCTCTTACATAAATGCTGTGATTGCGATATCGCGTCGGATCATCGTTTCCTACGGATAATTGAATGCTTTTCTGAACGGCGCCGCACTGAGGGCTTCCAACGCCCCCCGAATCCTGTACGCCTGAAATATCGGGCGCCACCTGCGCGAAAGCGCATTTCCACGGGTTACCAGCTACAAATGGGAGACAAATTGCGAGAAATACTGCCACCCAGACGGATACGAGTTGCAGAACGGAACGCTTGTTTCCGATTTGCGGCATTTCGCAACCTCTCTTTTATGATCGCGCGGCCTTTCAAATACCCTCTTTCGCTGATGCTGGCAAGTTATAATAGGCTGAAAGTCACTCTTTAATGTATGGCTAAAAACGACCTAGTAGTGGCGCCCCTCTTTTTGTATCGATATCGTCCTTTGCACGATGCGTTTTCATCAATCCGGCAGATTCTCGAGCGCGACAGGCGGTGGTTCGGATCGCGCATGAAGGTCGACGACTCGGAAGACATGCTTTCTCCCGAATACGATTTTGTGGACCCGGAATTTGCGCGGCGAGTTAGAGAGGGGAGAATCAGGAGTTCAAGAACACCACCGGGGTATTGTGCCTCAGCATCAGCGCCAAACAGCCTAGGCTCTGGGAAGAATACGCCGCTGCCGGTAAAGGAATTTGTATCAAGCTGGAGAGCGACTACGTCGTCGATCCCGATAACGGTCCTTTCAGGGTGAACTATTCGGATGATACAAAGCCTCTTTGAAACCCTTTCAGGACAACCCGAACCCCCCCTCATATTTCTGCTGCAGAAGAAGAAATTTTGGTCCTATCAAGGGGAATGGCGCTGCGGCGCGAGATGGAGTCGCGGTGACAAGCCGACCGTTGGATATCGTTCGATGTGGCACAAGCGCGACTGGCAGGACTCATATTTGGCTGGGATAATGACTCGCGGGGGAGCGAGAGGAAATACTGGGTTGGCTAAATAGCGGCTGGGGTATGGCTGCACCGGGTCGAATTCGCAAATGATTTCAAACTTAACTTGCAGGAGTCGCGGTTGAAGGAGGAAGTAGAAGGTCGCCCAGGGCGAAACGCTACCGGTCTACTACAATCCGACAAACCGGAAATCGACCATGGTCGCGACGAACGACATCGGCACTGAGATCGCAAACCTTTTGACCGGGCCAGCGTGGTCAGGGCAGCGTGTCGTCGAGCTTGGTTCGATGGTCACCGCGGATGAAGTCGCGGAGCAATTGGGTGAAGTCCTGAATATCGACGTGAAAGCCTTTGCAGTCCCGCGTGCAGGGTGGGCGGAAGCGTTCGAGCAATTCGGCATCCCGAAGGGCCACACCGGACCTGCCGAAGAAAATGTTTGAGGCCGTGAATGCAGGATGGATGGACCTCGGAGTCGAGGGTACGGAGCATGTAGCGGGTGCGACGTCCGCACGCGATGTTTTCGCGGCGGCCCAGAAGGCCGTGACGGTGTGAACCGCGACGTTCACACTAATGAAGATCGAGAGCGAACAGAAGGTTTTGTTTGGATGCAACGGGGCGGAACCGGACGGCTGATCATCCGCGACGCCCTGGCGAAAGGCCATTCGTCGTTGCCCTGGTTCCGCTCGAAGGGCCGCGCCCTGGACTCCCCTGGGAGCAGACATGATTGAGTGCGATGGCCGTCACGAAGGATGCGTGACCCGGCGAAAAGGTCATCGCGACTAGGTCGACACCCTTACCTCCTCCTGACGCGGCGAATCGTGCGCTCTGGTAGGCCTCTCAGTCAGATCATCTTCGTCTTCCGTCCAATTTAAAGTGATAGTTAAAGTTTAACCGCAATCGAAGGGTCAGACAATCCACTGCCCTTCGGTGCGTGCTTGCACGTAAGCGTTACGGCTCTGGAACCGGTTAATCTTCTGAAATTCGCAAATCATTTTCTCAGTTAGTAAAGAACGCGTTTCGTGGGTTGGATCGAATATCTTGCCACCCTTGAAGGCGGGGCAGCTCCGGATCAGTATTGTCGCCCTCATTACGCGACCCGTTTCGATGCTTCTGAGTTAGTTCGACTGTCCTTCAACCAACCCAAGCCGTTGCTGAAACCGCCGCCGCTCGATTCATATCCCGCCTTGGCCGTCAGTTCCTCTGGTGCTCATAGGATCGCGTTTCGCTTAAGTGAGCGCCTCCAGAATTGCTAACTACTTCTTCGAGTATTGGAACCGCATGCTCGACCCTAGCCTTCTTTGATGGGCCACGATTTCCGATCAAAGATATTTTCGCGACGGAGCCCAAGACCGGTGAGCGCCTCTCAAGGCGAAGCTTGCCACAGTTCTGCCACTGCGCCAGACCGAAGCGCAAATATTCGGGAACGAGGCCTAACACCTCACATACGACGACGAATGAGAAGGGCCCCCTACTACATTCGTCAAAAATCCAATCCTTGACTTCAATGAACTGTTTTCGCTTTAGAGCTGACCCGCTCTTCTCGCCGTCCTGATAACAACGAATTGCGTCCTGCAAAACCGCCATCATCAAACGTTTCAATGGGTCGTCGCCGCTGTCTCGCCGCTTTGAATCGAAATATTGCGTCGGAGTTAGGAGATCAGGGACGAAAACGGAGTCCAGGAAATCAGTGTAGCGATTCATGGTTTCACCATTTTACGATCCGCAGTCTTGAGCCGCCGTAAGGACAGCAAAGAGCGTGCCCACATCGCTAAACAATACTTTCATCGCGTTTGCTGTTTCTATTCTGTGGAATTGAAGAAATTGTCGCTCGCCCGAAGTCCGCCGCGGCCTTGAACTAATTCCACAGTTCTTAGCCGGCCAAGAGCCTTGCTGAATCATCTGCCGCTCGGTTCGTAGCCGGCGTTCGCTGCAACCTCTCTTTAGTCAGTACCTCGGTGAACTTGGGAGCGCGTCTTCGGAATCAACCGTTCTGCGTTGCCCAAGCGATTTCGCCAGTAGTCGATCAGTGCGGCACCAAGTACCGCTGGTGTTGCATCACGCCATCGATGCAAATATCCGCTGATTCCCTATCCCCTACACCTCCACTCTCGCCGAGCCTACTTACTAAATCGAAACATCTGTACAGAGGTTTCTTAGCGGATATCACTTAGAAACCGCTTCAATTCTTCCGCCAATCGACGCTCTGCTCATAGGCGAACCCAAGTTGCAGCAGCGTGGCGTCATCGAAATGGCGACCGATCATCATCAGTCCGATCGGCAATCCCTGGGACATGCCGCACGGAATGCTGAGTCCCGGATGTCCGGTGACATCGAATGGCGCCGTATTGGTCACCATCGTATAGCGTGCGGGTTCGTCCCGGCGCTGCGCCTTCATCGGCGTCGTCGGCATGACCAGCGCGTCGAACTTTTGCAGCATGGCGTCGTATTTGGCGCGCAGGCCACCGCGTAGATTTTGCCCTTTCGCGTACAGACGGCCGTGATAGCGCTGATGCAGATACTCGCCGGCCCCGAGCATGAATTTCACGGTGATTGCTTGTGTCACCGTCTGCTTGAGCCGAGCGGCCCCGAAGTATTCAGCGAGGCTCGCGTCATACCGTCCCGTGTGATGCCGCCCCTGAAGATTTCCGCGCGCGAATGCCGCCATTCCCTCGAGCACGATGGGCCACAGAAATTGCCAGGCCTCGCGATGATCCGGAATTGATACTTCCTCGACTTGAGCGCCGAGGCGCTGCAGTTGGCTGATCGCCTTGTTCACTGCAGCGTTAACGTCGTCCTGCGCGCCGGGATGGGTGAAGCCTTCTTTGAGGATTCCCAGCCGCAATCCTTTCACCGCCTTTCCGAGCACCTCGCGGTACGCTTGCACCGGCACCTCTTGCTGGCGGAAATCGGCAGGATCCTTGCCCGCAATGACTTCGAGCGCTAGAGCGATGTCGCTCACGTTGCGCGCCATCGGCCCGACATGATCGAGCGACGGATCGATGCTCATGACGCCGGTATAAGGCACCAATCCGTAGGTGGGCTTGATCCCCACGACGCCCGACCATGACGCAGGTATGCGAATCGAGCCGCCCTGGTCGGTGCCGATTGTTATATCAATCCAATCATAGGAGAGAGCCGCGCCGGAGCCGCAGGACGATCCGCCCGCGCAGTATTCCGGACGATGTGGATTCTGCGTCGGACCTTGCGCACTGGTAGTGCCGGTTCCGGATAGAGCAAAGTCGTCCATCGCTAGCGTCGCGACTATCTCAGCACCCTCGCCCAGCATACGGCTTACGATGGTAGCGTCGTCGTCGGCGACGAAACCGTCAAGAATATGCGAGCCGCCGCTGATGGGTATTTCCGCAAGCGCCACGCTTTCCTTTACTCCGATGCGCTTCCCCTTGAGCTTGCCTGACGGCGCTCCCTTTACTCGAATCTTGCGCGTCACGGCATTGAGCGGATCTTCTTCGCGCGTCGGACGCCGACCGGCGTCGCGTTCGCGATAGCGGCGCACCGAAGGACTCGGCTCGATCGGCGTTTGGTCTATGCGATCGAGGAATGCGATGGTAGGCACCAACATCGCTCCAATAGCATCAGCCTCGGCGTCACTCAGTTCGAAATGCAGCTCGTTCGCGATGCGTTTCAGATCTTCTTTCCTGGGTTGTTCGATTGCCATTGGTTTCACCTCGAAATCTTTTATCAGGATGTTCCTTGAAATTGGCTCGAAAGTGCACGTTCGATGTGTGGGCGTATAGCTTTTGAGCGGTCCAGTAGCATTCTCCCACGGGAACGCCTCCCCAACAGGCAGCAACCGGTGGTCCACAATTTAACGGACTACCACTATTTGCGAATGACGAAAATCTGGTGATATGGATTTTTCACCGGCAGGCGATCGAGGCCGCTGAACCCCGCCTCTTGCACCAATTCCCTTGCCAGCTTTTCGCTGATGACGGAACCCAGACCCTCGCCCCCCTGCGCCAACGATACCGTCATGCAATGCATCGTGCTCGCGGCGTACATCGTACGTCCGACCGGGGAGAAGTTCTCTTCCAGTTGATCTGCGGCTTGGGCCTCCGACCATAGAAAGACGCCACCCGGCTTGAGGGCGCGCCGGATACCTGCCAGAGCTGCTCGCGGGTGCGCCATGTCGTGGATACAGTTGAACGCCATCACGAGGTCGAAGTGATCGGCGGAGGCTATTTTCTCGGCTGCTGTCTGTTCAAAAAACAGACGATCTGCGACTCCGGCACGAGCGCTTTTCGCACGCGCCAACTCGATAGAAATGGCATCAACGTCATAGCCCGTAAAGCGCGAATTAGGATAGGTTGTGGCAACCGGAACAATGCATTGTCCGGCTCCGCAACCAACCTCGGCGACTTCCGCACCTAAGTCGAGCTTCGCTTTAAGCCCTGACACAGCCGGAATCCATTGTTCGGCCACCCACGCCTCATAGCCCGCATGGAATAGCCGTTCGATCGCCTCGACGATCTCCGGCCCGAAATCGGTGAAAGGCACGCCGCCGCCATTGCGAAAGGCCTCCATCAGCTTGGTGATCTGTCGATAGCATGCGACAGCGTATTGAAAGGCTCCGCCGGTGAAAAACGTGTTATCCTCCTGCACCAGCACCATCGCCTGTTCGCGATTCATCCGGAAAGCCGCTCTGGCGGAGTCATACTCGATGTATCCGGCCGCTGCCATGGTAGAGGCCCATTCGCGGATGTAACGTTCGTTAAGCCCCGTCCGCTCCGCAATTTGCGATGAAGTCAGCGATTCGCCGGCTGCCATCAACTTAAAGATACCGAGACGATCGCCAATATATGCCAGCGCTACCGTGAGCGAAGCTCCAAAATCAATTCCAACTTGGCGGGCCATCGCGGCGGCGTCCGCGCGATTTACAGTTTCCTGCTTTAACATCTTTTGATTTCTCCATGGCTCCGGTTTGACTCGCAATCTCGGTCGGTCGTTGTCAGAGCGTCGCATTAGGGATGCGCTCACTGGCCGCCGATGCGGTGTATGGAATGAAGTCAGGGTTGTTGACCGCTTTAGCCCCGAACTTCAGGGCGGTCTTGAGCTCGGCGTTGGTTTGCTGTGGGTAAGCGTCGCGGATCTGCTCGGGCGTATCGCGTTCCGCGAGGCTACCGACGATCACTCTCACCGGCACCCGCGTGCCGGTGATACCCGGCTCGCCATGTGGATCGCCAGATGGATTGCGATTCTTTCCGGCCAGTTAACTTCCATTTTCACACCCAACTAAAGTACACTCCTCACAATTGCAGTGGTACGCGTTTCCTACCTGCCGCCTGCGGGTCAAGGATTTTCATCAGGACGGCGAACTGGCGACCCTCACCATAAACGAGAAAGGCAACAAGTACCGCACCATCGGCATTCATTTCGCCGCCGGCGAGGCGCTGAACGAATACCTCGCCAAAGCGGGTTTAGAAGCCGGGCCAGTTTTCCGCCCCGCCGCGCCGTACACAGCACTGAATTGGGAGCAAGGCCTATGAGCGAGGCCAGTTATGTACCGCGTCATCTCACGCTATGTGGCCCGGCTGCCTAAAGCGGTCAAGGAAAGAGCGCGGCTTTCGGGCATGGCTCGCACCTACTGAATCATTTCGCAACTGTCACCGCGAGTTCTCCGGCGATTTCGGTATAACCCAGTTGGCAGGGCAAACCAGCTGCCACAATTTGCGCGATTGTGCTACCGAACGCCACGGTCGGATTCGCGGGCCTTGCACATCCCGCCCCTCAGAGCCTGATGCAAATGTCCGCTCTGTCTGGCAATCCGCGCGAGAACAATCTCCTTGAGGTTTCCTACAGCGCTCTGAATAGGTACGTTTTCACGGCAAGAGCGGCCCTGCTCAGCGCGGCTATTGTTAACGATCCAAGATAGTATCCCGCTTATTCGTTATTGTCAGCGTGCGTATATCTCCGTTGCGGAAGACTAGACATCTCCATTCGGATAAGTAGAACGTTCATATGAATTCTCATGCTTCGTTTGACCGAAATTAAATTGCCGCTCGATCATCCCAATGAGGCGATTGCTGAGGCAGCTATCGCTCTTCTGAGCATTGCGCCGCATGACCTCATTTCTTGCACGGTGTTCCGCCGCGCACATGATGCTCGTAGAAAATCTTCGATCACCCTAACCTATTCACTTAACGTGGAGGTGAAGAACGAAGCCGCTGTACGAAAGCGCCTCTCCGGAAACATACATGTCCGGATTGCGCCGGCGATAGATTACCACTTCATCGCTCATGCACCGGCGACTCTTTGCAAACGTCCGTTGGTGATCGGCACGGGCCCGTGCGGGTTGTTTGCAGCTTTGCTGCTAGCGCAGATGGGCTTCTGTCCGATTATCTTCGAGCGAGGCAAAGTGGTACGCGAGCGCACTAAAGATACGTGGCGGTTCTGGCGGCAGTCCGTGCTCGATCCGGAATCCAACGTGCAGTATGGCGAAGGCGGGGCGGGCACGTTTTCTGATGGCAAGCTGTACAGCCAAATCAAAGATCCTGGTCATCTTGGCCGCAAGGTGCTTAGCGAGTTCGTTAAGGCACAGGCGCCGGCCGAAATATTAACCGAAGCGCATCCGCATATCGGAACTCTCCGCTTGGTGAAATTGGTGGAGAACATGCGTCGCACGATTGAATCGCTCGGGGGGGGAATATCGCTTTAAAAGCCGCGTAGTGGATTTGGATATTGAAACAGCCAGCGACGGCACCCGCCAAATACGTGGCGTGATGTTGGCGAGCGGTGAGCATATCGCCGCCGATCATGTCGTACTAGCCGTCGGACACAGCGCGCGCGATACGTTTCAAGTTTTGCATGATCGCGAGGTCTATATCGAGGCCAAGCCCTTTTCCATAGGCCTTCGTATCGAGCATCCGCAATCGCTCATCGATGCAGCGCGCTTTGGGAGCAACGCTGGCAATCCTCTTCTGGGAGCCGCCGACTACAAGTTAGTGCATCATGCCGCAAATGGCCGCGACGTATATAGTTTCTGCATGTGCCCGGGCGGTACCGTAGTCGCTGCGGCCTCCGAGCAAGGGCATGTCGTCACGAACGGCATGAGTCAATATTCACGTGCCGAACGCAATGCCAACGCGGCCATCGTCGTGGGCATCAGGCCCAGCGATTATCCTGGTGGGCCCTTGGCGGGTATCGCGTTCCAGCGGCATTGGGAGTCGGCGGCGTTCGCCGCCGGTGGCGGTACCTACGCTGCACCCGCGCAGCGCGTAGGCGATTTTCTCGCACGAGTGCCATCTACAACAATGGGCAGCGTCATCCCTTCTTACCAGCCGGGCGTGACGACCACCGATTTGTCGTTTTGCCTTCCCAACTACGCGACAATTGCGATCCGCGAAGCACTCACCGTCTTCGGCCGCCAGATTCCTGGCTTTGATTCGCCAGATGCTGTCCTAACCGGGGTAGAGACGCGCACTTCCTGTCCCATCCGCGTCAAGCGCGACGAGACCTTCCAAAGCGTGAATACCAAAGGACTGTTTCCTGCTGGCGAGGGCGCTGGCTACGCGGGCGGCATTCTTTCAGCAGGCGTGGATGGCATCAAAGTCGCCGAGGCCGTGGCGCGTAGCATCACCATGAAAATGCATTAAGTCGATCTCCTGCATATCATTGACAGCTATGCTTGGCGCGACAAAGTCGCCTAACTGCTTGCCGTCAAAACCGCAGTGGCCATGCGGGCGCTATCGCTTGAGCGCAGCTATCATTAACCCTGCAAATGAAACCCCGTCACGTCGCCGCGCTAGATACCGTGGTGTTCAGCAAGCCCTTAAAATCGTTTTGCTTTGCGGCCAAGTCAGACTGCCGCGGCACTGGCGCCAGAACCTTGGACCAAAGTCCAATTTGCAGATGTGCCATCCCACAGGCATTATCTCCGAAACCTGATTTCCGACGGGCGCCGAGATGGAGCCTCCGGGACAGGCCCGGAGGATGCCGCAATGAAAGAGAATTCCACTCGATCAGGACTTGGCTTTGGCGCCCGCGTCTTGGCGCTCGCTTTCCTCTTAGTCGTCTTCGGCAGCCCGCACGCCTCAGCGCAGCAAGGAGCGACTCCTCTCGGCGCGGATGAAGCAACGGCGATCGCGACCGACGCCTACATCTACGGCTATCCGCTGGTCACGATGGAGTGCACACGTCGCGTTCTGACAAACGTTGCGGAGGCTAGTGGTTTGAACGCGCCGATGGGGCAATTGGCCCGATCGCGAAGCTACCCAACTGCCGCTTTTCGCGGCGTTACCGCACCCAATGCCGATACTCTCTATACGAATGCGTGGCTCGACCTCAGCAAGGAGCCATACGTGCTCAGCCTTCCCGACGCGCACGACCGCTACTACCTGTTCCCGATGCTCGACGCGTGGACGACGGTGTTCCAGGTTCCCGGCAAGCGCACGACAGGCACCGGACCTCAAACCTACGCGATCACCGGACCCAACTGGACGGGTACGCTTCCCGCCGGTGTGACCGAGTACAAGTCTCCGACAGACATGGTCTGGATCCTCGGGCGCATCTACTGCACCGGCACACCGAAGGACTACAAGGCTGTGCATGAGATGCAGGACAAAATTACCTTGGTCCCGCTCAGCTCTTACGGCAAGCCATACACGCCTCCCGCCGGCACGGTCGATCCAAGCATCGATACGAAAACCGCCGTGCGCGACCAGGTGAATGCTCTGGACGTAGGAGCATACTTCAACCTGATGGCGCAGTTGATGAAGGACAATCCGCCCACGCCCGAGGACGCGCCGTTGGTGGCGCAGATGGCCAAAATCGGAATCGCACCAGGGCAATCGTTCGATCTCACCAAGCTCTCACCCGATGCGCAGCAGGCGGTTAAGGCAGTGCCTAAGGCCGCATTCGGCAAGATCATAGGTTACTTCAAGGATGGCGGAAAAGCAGAAAACGGTTGGGTGTTCTTTACCAAGACCGGAGTGTACGGCAGCGATTATCTCGATCGCGCTTTTATCACCGCGATCGGGTTGGGAGCGAATCGGCCGCAGGACGCAGTCTATCCGACCTCGGAAGCCGACGCAGAAGGAAAGCCGTACTCGGGCGCCAACAAGTACGTCATGCACTTCGGCAAGGGACAGTTACCTCCCGCCGACGGATTCTGGTCGCTCACGATGTACAACGCCGAGTATTTCTTCGTGGACAATCCGCTCAACCGTTACACGCTCAGCGCGCGTAACAAGCTCAAGAAAAACGCCGACGGCTCAGTCGATCTTCTTCTGCAGCACGAGTCCCCCGGCAAAGGCAAGGAATCCAATTGGCTACCTGCTCCCGAGGAGAAGTTCATCCTTATGCTGCGGTTGTACTGGCCCAAGGAGACTCCGCCCTCGCTGTTGGACGGGACGTGGACAATTCCCGGCGTAACCCGGGCTCCGTAGATTCAGCTTGCCGAGCTTCAGGCAACTTGGAACGGAAGTCTCGGCACAAACGCCCGTCGGTGCGTAGCGACGCTCTATACCGCTGCTAGCAGCTTTCGCATGGCCGCGATGACAGCGACCTTGCCAGGTTTGCCCGCTGCCCGAAGCCGTTCGTAGTACTGCCGCAGCCACGGATTGCACCGCACGGCGTTGAGGACCACCATCCAAAGCGCCTTCCGCAGCCGCGCGTTTCCGAACGGGATTGTCGGACTGGCCGAAAAGCGCTTCTTGCCCGATTGCCGCAGCCGCCGCGATCGGCGTCGTTGGCCAGGGAAAGGAGTCCTCCAACGATGGTGGGTGAGGACGGCAAAGTGCTATGTCGTTCCAGCCTTTTCAGCGAGGACGCGTCGCGGCTTCGCATCTCGGAGTCTAATCCCCTCCCCACGCCCCACCACATTTTTTCCTCGGCCTCCAGATTCGGTGAGAGGCCGAGGGAAAAAATGTTCACTTCCTCTTTCACTATGAGCGAGCAGAAGCATCGGCAGTGGACACCATACAAGCACTTGGAGGTTGGTATCTGATGATCCCGCCATCGATCCCAACTCAAGATTCCGCAGTTCGAATCCGACTTTGACCGAACAGCAACCAGATTTGAAAGCGCCGCCGGCCGCTTGGCGGAATCACGGACACATTTGACGACCTTGACCAATGCAAGGCCGCGATAGCAAGTATGACGCCCAAGATCATGGCGTATTGGTCTCACATCCAATGCATTAGCAGCGTAGATGTCAGGCTCAAAGGAAAGCACCTGCAGTTTTTCCCTGGCGCGAATTAAGCCACTCAGCATTTCAAATCAGATCCTCAAGTCCGAATTACCATCCTACCGACGACAGCAGCTCTTACGGGCAGTTGTGGGCGGGACGGTAGCCGGCGGCCTCGGCGGCTTGCGGACTCGAAAAGGGCACCTGGTTGTCAGGCGAGATCGCGGAATAGTACGGGCAGGCTGACCACTCGAAAATGTGGCTCCGAGCGTTCCCGACGACAGGCCCGCTTGTCGGCTCGCTGCTCGTGCGGCAGCCGTTCGCGTCGAGCAGCAGAGGCGAGTTCGTGGTGTGTCTGAAATCTTGCGGCTGCACTGGATGGGGATCGCTCCACAATCCGGTCCGGGCTTTCATCGCCGTGCATTCGGCGGTGGCGTAGGCCTCGCGATCGGGAGGACTCTGTTCATCCTGGTACTGCTTGTAGTGCCACGCCATTCCGGCCTTCACCTGGTCGAGACAGACGTCTTCGCCGCTGGTCAGAAGAATCTTGCAGATCAGGCGCCCATATGACCGTTCATTCTCACACTCGAGAGTGACCGTCTTTCCCGAAATCAGATTGCTTAGATGCTGTGTCGATTGCGCTCCAAAAGCCTGGTCGTGCTCGGGCGCGTCTATGCCGGCGAGGCGAATGGAGTGAGTCAGGCCCGCCTGGTCGAGCACGTCCACCGTATCGCCATCAGTGATGCCGACAATTTTCGCGGTGAAATTGTTTGGCAGGTTCGCTGGTAGACCAGACACCGCAGCGACCGCCGAGGCAACCGCGCCCGGAATGTTTGAGATCCCGACAGAGGGTGGCGGAGGCTGTGCGATTTCGGGAGGTTTCGGAGCAACGAGATGGAGAGTCCATGCGCCCAGGAGTGCGCCGGCGAGCAGGTAGCTCGTCGCGACTACTACCATCGCCCTGTATGCCTGGGGCGCGCGCAACCAGCGCAACCGTATATAAAGCGCACCGCCGGCCACGATCCCGGTAGCGACCAGTACGGCCCAGGTCCACCAATTCAAGCTGTTACATCCACCGATCTGACCTCGCCGCGAATGTACTACTGTCGTACAGGCCGAAATATGGCCCTCCCCCGCTCAAATTCGCGCGCTGGCGCGTTTCGAGCTGTCAGCACTTCTACTATCTGCCCCGGATGGCCAAAGCGTCAGGCGCGCCGAATCCCGTGCCAACGCTCCAGGCCCAACGCGAACTCGCCGCCAGCACTGCTGACCAGCGAAGTATCGCGATTCAAATCCCACAGAGCGGCTTAATTAAACGAATTGTATCCGAAATGCTCGTGCTGCTCCCTGCCTGAACCCACCGTCTTCACTTGAGCACTTCAGATACAATCCTTTTCGTTATGAGAGATGAACAGTCTGAGACGGCCGGAATCGTCTTGGTGCTCCGACAGCGCTTACTAACCCAAAGTGATGTTGTATTTCATATAGGATCTCATTGCTTCAGCTGCTAGAGATCGGCGTCATCGGTGAAGTCTTTCGGGTCTCCAAGAGGCGGAGTCGGCAATGAGACAACATAGATCAAGACCGGCTGGAGCGAGCACTGCGTCTGTGCGCCGATGCGTATAGAGAGTGCCGCAAGCAACAGTCGAGCGCATCGATCAGGGGTCGGTCTAGCGCGCAACTGTCGAATTAATGTTGCAATACGGGGATTAGGTAACCGCATTTCACTTATTTGACGTTTTTCTGATGGTGACAACTCCCAAGAGACATTCGGCGCGATGGTCTAGAACAGAATTAAACTGAATCAGCTG
>Ga0206850_10100_pt1 | contig 29987 bp, 19 predicted proteins | sample Alteio_BWOrgCont_16_FD_152885 | JGI IMG/M metagenome (GOLD analysis project Ga0206850, IMG submission 152885) | Enriched cells from forest soil in Barre Woods Harvard Forest LTER site, Petersham, Massachusetts, United States -... | ecosystem: Environmental > Terrestrial > Soil > Temperate forest >...
AGCCCACGGCCAGAATCTTACTCTCGAAGGACAGACTGGCGGCTTTATCACGCCAACCGCCTATGTGCCGTATTCCGCTAAGGGCTCGTTCTTTTCGCATCCCGCGGTGGGGTATCACTATGTTCGGGCCGGGGATGTGATTGGGGACATACATACGGCCAGCATTACGGAAGGTTTTGCCAACCGGGCTGAGGTTGGGTATACGCGCAGCGCGCATACCAATGGCGACAATCCTTATTTCAGCAGCTTGTGGGAGTTCAGCGGGTTGAATGTCTTTCACGGCAAGGGCGTGGTGCTGTAGGAAGACTCGTTCGGCAGCAAGTGGGTGCCGGGTGTGGCTGCGGGCTTTGTGGTGCGGACCGGGGATCATTTTGTTACGGGCGTTTTCGATGGCAAAAGCCACACCAACGGGGACGTGTATGTGGCTGTGACCAAGACGATGACGGACGTGCATTTGCCGCTGCTGGTCAACATTGGGTGGAAGGCGACGAACGCTTCGATCTATGGCATTGGAGGGCAGGCTACGCGTTTTGGCGGCCGGGTGTTTGGCGGGGTGGGATTTCCGCTGCCGGGTCCGTGGCATACGGCTATTGTGCCGGCGGCGGGTTTTACGCAGGAGCCCGAACACGTCAAGTATATTGACGAACTGGTTCCCGGCGGGGGGCATATTCCTACTACTTTGGATTATGCGGTTCGCATCACGCAGCGGGAGCATCCGCGGTTCTCGATCGATGCGGGGGTTGGGCAGGTTGCGGGGCAGATCGGGTATACGGAACTGCCTACGCCGGCTGGTCTGGCTGTGGTTCCGGTGAATCTCGATGCGCGCAAGGTCTTTGGTATTGGGGCTAGTGCGCACTTCTAGTGAGTCCGCTTGTATAAGCGGAGGTCCCAAACGCGGGTCCTTCGACTTCGCTCAGGATGACAAATTTGTGGTGGGGATTAACCCGTATCATGGGTAAGGCGGATTCGTGTGGATCTGCCTTGGCCGCTTCGATGCCGGCACTCTGCAACAAGTTAAGGATGAAGCATGGGATTCAACTGCGGTATCGTGGGCCTGCCCAATGTAGGCAAGTCCACGCTGTTCAACGCGCTGACTGAGACTGCCGCGGCTGAGGCCGCCAATTACCCTTTTTGCACGATTGAGCCCAATGTGGGCCGCGTGGCTGTGCCGGATGGGCGGCTGGATGTGCTGGCCAAGCTGGCCGACTCGCAGAAGATCATTCCCACGCAGTTGGAGTTTGTGGATATTGCCGGGCTGGTTCGCGGTGCTTCGCGTGGGGAAGGGCTGGGCAACAAGTTTCTGGCGCATATTCGCGAGGTGGATGCGATTGCGCATGTGCTGCGCTGCTTCGATGACGGCAACGTGACGCATGTGGAGGGGTCGGTCGATCCGGTGCGCGATGCTGAGACGGTTGAAACGGAGCTGATGCTGGCGGATCTCGACAGCCTGGAACGGCGCGTGGTTGCTGCGCAAAAGAAGATGAAGGGCAACGACCCGGAGGCCAAGGCGCAATTGCCGGTGATGGAGCCGGTGCTGGAGGCGCTGCGGGCAGGGAAGTCGGCGCGGACGGTGCACTTTGACCCGGAGCAGCAGAAGATTCTGCATGGTTTGGGGCTGATTACTTCGAAGCCGGTGTTGTATGTGTGCAATGTGGAGGAAGCCTCGGCTGGGACCGGCAATGCTTATTCGGAGAAGGTAGAGGCATTTGCCAAGTCGCAGGGGGCGGTGTCGGTGATTATCTCGGCGGCGATTGAGGCTGAGGTTTCGCAGCTGGCCGAGGAGGCTGAGAAGAAGGAATTTCTCGAATCGCTCGGCCTCGAAGAGACAGGGCTGGCGCGGGTGATCCGCGCGGGTTATGGACTGCTGGGACTGCTGACTTTCTTTACGGTGGGGCCGAAGGAAACGCATGCCTGGACGGTGGAGCGCGGGTCGAAAGCGCCTCAGGCTGCGGGTGCGATTCACTCGGATTTTGAAAAGGGCTTTATCCGGGCCGAGACGATTGCTTATGCGGATTTTGTGGCTGCCGGCTCCGAAGCGGTGGTCAAGGAGCAGGGCAAGATGCGTCTCGAGGGCAGCGATTACCTGGTGCAGGATGGGGATATTTTCCACTTCCGCTTCAAGGCTTGAGACGGGTGAAAACGGTCACTTCGGTGCAGACATATCTTCATCTTCGCGGTGATGATTGAGTGACTGTCCTGCCAATTTCCATCGCTTCAGGGCAACTTCCGCCTGGACCGTGGGTTCCTAACCAGTAGCTTGAACTGATTTCCTTTCAATACTGAGGATCAGTCGCGCATGGTTTCACGCAGTAAACGGCATCCGGCACCGAAATTACCCCCTCGGCAGCTGGAATGCTTTTAAAAAAGCACGGAGGATTCAAATGAAAGTTTTTCGCTCAGCACGCTTTCTCCTGATAGCGTTTCTGCTTTCCCTCGTTCCGGCGTCGTCTTTTGCCGGAGTGTTCATCAGTATCGGCATTGCTCCGCCGGTGCTGCCGGTTTATGAACAGCCGCTCTGCCCTGATGATGGATATATCTGGACGCCGGGTTACTGGGCTTACGGCGATGCCGGCTACTACTGGATCCCGGGCGCGTGGGTGCCTGCTCCTCAGCCTGGCTTTCTCTGGACGCCCCCTTACTGGGGCTTTGACGGCGGCCATTACATCTTCCATGACGGCTATTGGGGACTGCACGTTGGATACTACGGCGGCGTCAACTATGGCTTCGGGTACATGGGCATCGGATTTGCCGGCGGCGAATGGCGCGGCGGCCACTTCTTCTACAACACGGCGATCATGCATGTAGGCGGCGGCTTCCACAACGTCTACAGGAATGAGACGATCATTCACAACACGACCATTATCAATGACCGGCATGTGGCCTATTCGGGCGGACCGGGCGGCATTCACCACGAGCCTTCGGCGGATGAGCGCCGGTTCTCCGCTGAACGGCACACGCCTGCCAGCGCTATGCAGCGTGAACATATCCAGGCGGCTGCGCATGACCCGCAGCAACGCTTCAACGCCAACCATGGCCGTCCTGCGACCATGGCCGCGGCACGGCCGATGAGCGCTCCGCATAACGCGGCTGTTGGCGGCAATCGGGGTGGAGAAGCCCGGCCAGCGGAGCACAATGCGGGCGCGGCTCATCCTGAGGCAAGACCAGCTGAGGCACGTCCGGCAGCACGTCCGGCTCCTGCTTCGCACTCAGCTCCGGCTTCACACCCGGCTGCTCGCCCCAGCGAAAAACCGCATAAGTAGGACATGCGGCTCTTTCAACACGCAGCCCACGGCCAACCCGTGGGCTGCTTTTTTCATCCTTTTCTAGTGCGCATGGGATACAGTCGCTCGGTCTGCATCTAATTGTGTGTTTGGGCGTTCGAAAACAGGCTTCCACTATTCACTGATGTTTGCTGCGGACCTTGATTCTGAGACGTTGATCCTGAAATACAACGCCGAAAAACGAAAGATCTAAAAAAGGAGGAACGATGAAAGCACTTTTGGGAATTTCAATGACCGCTGCGCTCGCTGCTTCATGCCTTGTTGCTGCAGGCGCCAGTCCTGTTCCGATGCCTGTGCCGAGCGGCGCGGGGTATGTGCAGGACCGCAATTGGGAATCTCCGCCGGCTGAACTGGATGAGGTCTCCCGTCACGGGTTTCATGATGGCATCGAAGGCGCGCGGAAGGACTATGACAATCATCGCCGGCCTGATGTGAACAACCGCGATGAGTTCCGCCATCCGCATGTGCCGGAGCGCGACCGGGAGGCTTATCGGCGCGGTTTTGAGCGTGGGTACCAGGTGGGCGTCGACCATCTGTATCACGGGCATTTGTAGGGCGATGTTTCAGATCGATTTGCATAGGGAGCTTTCACATGAAAGCTCCCTATGACTGTTAGCAAAGCTGATTTGACGCGACAGCTATGGACGCAGGGGCTAAAGCCGATTGATTCGATTCAGTTGATTGGCCCGGCTGAAGCCGCGCCCTTTTTACAAGGCCGTCTCAATTGAGTATTCCGGGCAGGCTGAGGGAACTTTCGCAGAAAGGTTCCCAGACTGCTAACAAAGTCAGTTTGGGGGTCTAAAGGAAGGGCCCGGGGCTAAAGCCCTCTTGAAAACGTTGGCCTTATTCGTGAGGCTGAAGCCTCACGTTCCCTCCGGAAAAGCAAAGATGGGGTTTTTCATCAGGCTGAGGGGCTTTCGTATGAAAGCTCCCTCAAGCTATTCGGACGCTGGGCGAATTCCGGCTAGCTCAATTTGCTGGCCGCCGTATTGCGGGTGGTCGTTTTCGCGGATGCGATAGGCTGCGTCGATGAGGCTGCCGGAGGCGAGTTGCAGGTCGTGGGCGCGCTGGGCGAGGTTCCAACCGACTGCTTTCATTGGTGCGAGCGCGCCAATTGCGGCCTCGGCATGTAGTTCGAGACGAATGTGTTTTTCCTTCATCATCCTGACTGGGGCGGCGAGACGGAGATTGCGAGCCAGGAAGACGGGCTCGGCGTTGCCATGGCCGAAGGGCTCCATTTTGCGCAGCCATTCTCCCAGGACCGGGGTGACGCGCTCCAGCGGCAGTTCGGCGTGCATGCGTAACATTTGCTCAGCTTCGCGTCCAGCCAGCTTTTGCGCGGCGAAGCTGTAGAGGCGGCGCTCCATTTCGGGAAGATTTTCAGAGGGCATGGCGAAGCCTACGGCGAAGGCGTGGCCGCCGAATCGGGTGTAGAGGTCGGCGCAGGTTTCGATGGCTTCGAGGAGCGGGAAGCCGTCGATGGAGCGGCCAGAGCCGTAGGCGACGCCGTCTTCGACGCTGACCACGATGGCAGGCTTGGCGGTGCGGTCGACGATGCGCGAGGCGAGAATGCCGATGATGCCGCGATGCCATCCTTCACCAGCCATGACGACCATCTTTTGCCGGGCCATGGATTGATCGGTGGCGAGGCGGCGCTCTATCTGCAGGAGCATGTCGGCTTCAGTCTGGCGGCGCTCGGCGTTGAGACGTTCCAGCTTTTCAGCCAGCAGGGAAGCGCGCGCGTTGTCGCGGGTGGTGAAGAGCTCGACGACTTCGGCGGCGATATCCATGCGGCCGGCGGCGTTGATGCGGGGAGCGAGACGAAAGCCGAGGTCGAAGCTGGTGAGCGGTTTGATGGCCGGGTCGACTCCGGCGGCCTGGAAGAGGGCGCGCAGGCCTAGACCGGCTGGACGGTGCAGTTCGCGAATGCCGAGCGCGGCCATGACGCGGTTTTCACCTTTGAGGGGGACGGCGTCGGCGACGGTGGCTAGGGCGACCATCTTCAGGAAGGAGGGGATGGTTTTTTCCGTGGTGCGAACGGGATCGCGGCGGCTGAGGACGGCGATGGCCAGTTTGAAGGCGATGGCGGCTCCGCAGAGGGATTTTTCGGGATAGCCGCAGCCGGGTTGGTTGGGGTTCAGGATGGCCAGGGCATCGGGGATGGCTTCGCCGGCTTCGGGCAGGTGGTGGTCGGTGATGATGAGGTCGAGGCCGAGACGGCGGGCGAGCGCAGCTTCAGTGAAGGCGCGCATGCCGGTGTCGACGCTGATGGCGAGGCCGACGCCGTCGGCTGCGGCGGCCTCAAGCACGGAGGATTGCATGCCGTAGCCTTCGCGGAGCCGGTGCGGGACGTGGAAGCGGACTTGACTGCCGTTGGGCCCGGCGAGCATTTCTATGGCGGTTTTGAGCAGCACTACGGCGGTAGTGCCGTCGACGTCGTAATCGCCATAGAGGAGGATGGTTTCGCGGCGCTGGAGGGCCAGTTCGAGGCGCTCGACGGCTGCGGTCATCCCGAGCATCTGGAAGGGATCGCAGAGGTGTTCAATGTGGGGATTGAGGAAGCGCGATGCTTCGCTGGCGGATTCAATGCCGCGGCCGATGAGCAGCTCTGCTATGACGAGGGGGATGCGCGCTGCGGCCGCTAGATCCGCGGCCTGCACGCTATTAGAGGGGTTGAGCACCCAGCGTTGGGGAAGAGGCGCTATCGCCGGGGTTGGCTCGGTTGATGCGCTGGCCACGGCCTCGGTCAGGGACCCGGTAGGCGGCCCGATTGCCGTGCTCACAGGTCTTCGTTCTCTCCGTCGGGATCGTCGATCACGATGTCGCCGAGGCTTTCGATGCCTTCGAGCAATTCTTGATAGCGCTCGTACCACTCGGTGGTGCTTTCGTGCAGAAAGACGATTCCCTGGTGGACGAAGCCGAGCTGGATGTATCCGACCTTGCCGGCATATTTTTGCAGCCACTGTGCTTCCACTAGTTCGGAGGCTTCCTCATCGGGGTAGCTGACTTCGCTGGCTTCCTCGACCAGCTCGTCGAGTTCTTCGCGCTCCAGCTTGACTTCGCTGATGGTTACGAAGAGCGCGCCGGCGTGTTTGGCCATTTCCACGAAGTCTTTCCAGGAGTCGGGATTGTCCTCGCTCTCCCAGAGGATGGCCGGAATGTCTTCGGTGACGTATCCGGGCAGACGGCGCAGGCCGTGCCCTTCAATGAACGCCACCATGTCGTCTTTGAGTGCTACAAGGTTATCGATTTCCATAGGTCGCATTCCATTGTCGCAGATGAGAGCGGACGCGCCTGTGCAATCCGCACGATTCGTCGCCTTTTGAAACGTCGAAGTGTTCCCGGGCCGTACCATGGGAACTGGAGGAAATTCCAGTTTGGCACCTTTTGAACGTCATGTATTTGTTTGTCAGAACGTCCGCCCGGAAGGCGCGCCTCGTCCATCGTGCACCAAGGATGGGAAGAGCGATCTTCTTCCGCAACTTCAGATGCACTTGAAGGCCGCCGGGCTTAACACCGTCATTCGCATCAACAAGGCCGGCTGCCTTGACCAGTGCGAACATGGGCCTACGGTTGTGGTCTATCCGGAGGCGGTGTGGTATGGCCATGTTCAACCCGAGGATGCGGCGGAGATTGTGAGCGAGCATCTGGTTGGAGGGCGGCCGGTGGAACGGCTGCGCCTGGCGGATGAGTGCGTCAACACTAAGTCCTGCCCGCACCGCACATAGCGGTTCTATAACAGCTTCCGCGAACCTCGCATTCGGCTGGGCTGACGGCCCGGCCGGATGTGGTATCTTGAAGTTTCAGTCCATGATCTTCTCCCGCGAATACATCGGATATCTAGCGCGCCGCACGGTCAAGCACCTGGTAGACGCCAAGATGATTCATACCGACCAGGCCGCTCTCGTCGAAGCACGCGTGACGGAAGGCATGATCGAAGAACTCTCTCTTGAGGACCGCATCAACGACGAAGTGCGTGTGATTCTTGAGGCCTATCAGCAGGAAATGCTCAAGTCCGGCGCGCAGTATGCCGAGATGTTCAAGAAGGTCAAGGGCGAGCTGGCGCGCAAGTATAAGGCGGTGCTATGAGAATCTCCCGCGACAAGCTGAACAAGCTGGCTCATACTGTGGCCGACACTCTGGCCGAGATCGACGAGGTCGATTTCCTGGAAGACCGCAACACGATCCGCCAGGAAGCGCGCAAGGCTCTCGAACAACTGCTGCTGGAAGAGACCAAGATCGACCAGGCGGCGCGGCTCAAGATCAGCTCGCAGCGGAAGATCATTGTCGAAGGCACGCAGGAGTGGGACATCCTGTACCGCAAGTACTATAACGACGAGGTTCGACGGCTGGGGATTTAGGCTGGGTCCGCACATTTTGGCAGGTCGCCGCGTAGTTGGCAGCGACGCTTATTTTGGGTAGATTCGATGAGTGGCCAGTCCTGATGGCGTTCTGCCGGGGCGAGGCCTTTCCCGCAAGTGTGGCGCTATCGTCCAAGGGTTAGAATTTAGTTTTCCATAGTCCCCAAAAATCCTTCAAAATCAAATAATTACCTCAAAATAGACCGCCTATCAGCGAATTCCTCCGTGAACAAATTTGTCCAATCTGCGCCAAATTGCAGTTTTTTGGCCATGGTTGCAACCTCTGCCATTCAATAGTGCTGGCAAGCCCCGCGATTGGGTTGGGGAACGATTTTGGTGGTGTGCCGCCGCGCAACCGTGGGGGGAAGTCCGAACATCTAAGCGGAGAACGGGCAAGCTCGTTTAGGACGGACAGTGATGAAGGGTTCGATCGGAATAGCTTGTCTAATGGCTGGATTGATGGGGGTGTTGGGGGGCGGACGGCGGTTGTGGGCCGATGATTCGGTGCGGTTTGATTTGTCGGGTCCCAAGGTGGATGTGCGGGTGCAGCGGGACAGCGTGAAGCTGCCGATTGCCGAGGTGCCGAATCTGATGGTTGGCGACAAAATTTGGGTCAAGGCGGATTTGCCTTCTACGCAGTCCAATCACCTACTGCTGATTGTGGCATTTCTGCGCGGGACTACGAATGAGCCTCCGGATGAGTGGTTTCATGAGATCGATACATGGGACAAAAAGACCGTCGAGGGAACGACCATCACGGTGCCGCAGGGTGCGGAGCAGGCGCTGATCTTCATTGCGCCGGAGACGGGTGGAGACTTCAAGACGCTCCGCTCGGCGGTGAAGGGGCGGCCGGGGCTGTTTATTCGCGCGGATGCGGACCTGAACGAGGCTTCGTTCGAGCAACAGCGAATCCAGCGGTACCTGGCGGCAATGAAGCAGTTGGACTCGAAGGACCCGAAGGTGATTGCGGACCGGTCGGCCAAGCTGGCGGCAACGCTGGCTCTGAAGCCGAATCCGGATTGCTTCAAGCAGCCAGTGGAGCAGCAGGTGTCGTGTCTGACGCAGGCGCGCGCTCCGGTGCTGCTGAACGATGGCCATGGGATGACCGTGGCGGAGGCATTGTCCACCGGGCCGACAGCAGACCTGGCGAACACGGCTGCGTATACCCAGCCTGTGGGCGGTGGGTTGTACTCGGCGTATGTCGGGACGATTGTGGATGCGGTGCACCTGGTGGCCACGCTGAGGACGGCGCAATACCAATACATTCCGGGGCTGGCGTTTCCGGATGGATCGACGCTGAACCTGAAACTGAACGCACCGCCCTCATTTCACAACCCGAAGTCGGTTATCGTGATTGCGCTACCGGCGATCCAGCCGGCAAAGCTGCCTCCGCTCAAGCCGCACAATGCCGATGAGGTTGCGTGCCTGAAGAATCCGAAGATGGCGATGGAGATCGAGGGCGCTCCGCTGGTGTTTTCGACGTCGCTGGCACATGATCTGGTGCTGCACCTGAACCGGACGGGAGCTCCGGTGGATCTGCCGCTTCGGGCGGATGCGTTTGAGGGTGGGCTGGTGGTGGCTACGGAGGCGGAGCGGAAACCGCTGGAAGACACGATGGCCAAAGCGAACGATGCGATGAAACCGCAAGGCAAGGTGGGGTCGGCGACAGATCTGACGATTACTGGGACGGTGGAAGGGTTTTGGGGGTTCGACCATTTTGTGGGCCCGACGCTGACGCTACAACAGGTGGATGGCAAGGAATGGAAGATTGTCGGGAACACGCAGTTAATGGCGGGACAGGACAGCAAGCTGACGCTGAAGGGCGCCGGAACAGCGTGCGTGGAGCATATTGCGCTCAGGCCGGCGGAGGGGGCGAAAAATGCCAAGGATGTGGATGTGAAGTATGAGCCGGCGAAGGACGATGGAGCTAAGCTGCAGAAGGATACGCTCGCACTCGATGTATCGCTGAAGAGCGTGGAACCGGGCGGTTATTCGCTAGGAATCAAGCAGTATGGCGATGAGAACCAGGAGCGGGTTCCGCTTACGGCGTATAACTCGCAGATTAAGCTGGATGCGGTGACGATCCATGCGGGCGACAAAATGGCGGAGTTGAAGGGCAAGGGGCTGGGCAGTGTGGTGTCGGTGGAGATGGGTGGGCAGACGTTTATGCCGACGGGAGGGGGCGATGATGCAACGGTGCATCTGGAGGCGAAGGCCGCGGTGACCCCGAAGGACGGCGATGAGGCAAAGGCGAAGCTGAAGGACGGACGAGTGCTGACGGTGAAGGTCGAGGGAAAGGCGGCAAGGCCAGCACTGACGCTGGTGTCGATGAACGCCTCGCCGGCGGAAGAGAGTGGATCGCTGCCGGTGGTACTGGGCGGAAAGGATGAAATTCCGCTCCATGGGAAGCTGACGTTCGTGGTGACGATGAAGGACGTTTTTCCCCGGGGGCAGAAGGTGGAGGTCGCGACGGCGAACGGAGCAGTGAAGACAACGCTGTCACTCGCAGACAGCAACCTGGTGCTCCAGGATGACCACACGGCGATAGCGACGTTGGATCCCTTGAAGGCGTTTGGCCAGTCGGCGTTTGGGCCACTCGCGATGCGGCCGGTGGCAGAGGACGGAACAACGGGCGATTGGACGCGACTGGGAGTATTGGTGAGAACTCCCGAAATCAGCGGGATAAAGTGCACGACCGGGGAGGCGGTGACCTGCATGGTGGATGGGAACAAGCTGTTCCTTGTACAGTCATTTGGCGCGGCGAAGGATTTCGCGAAGTCCGCGGATGTGCCGACCGGGTTTGCGCAGAGCGAGTTTGCGGTACCGACGCCAGCGGATGGGGCGACGCTGTATTTGAAGCTGCGGGACGATCCTGGGGCGGTAGCGATGGTGAAGCTGACGGTGACAGCAGGGACGAGCGGCGCTCCGCCGATGGCGGGATCAGCAACGCCAGCGCCAGCGGCTGGGCCTCCGAAGCAATGATCTTCCGCGTCCATGCCGCAGGCTTTGCAATCCACTGGTACAAAACATCGATCACGTTGTGCTGAATCAGCTACCTCGTCTGTTCAAATTGAAATGCATGCCCGGGTTTCGGGTTGCAGGCAGGGCACGCAGCATGCAACCTTTGCTGTTGCTGGGGAGAGGTTATGCAAAGAAGACAGTTTCTGACTTCGTCACTGTCAGTGTCCGCGCTTGCGTTGGCGAAGGGTGCTTTCGCCGGAGTTGATGTGGCAGCGAAATCAGCTAAGCCGCGCAGTTATGCATTTCACGAGCGAATTCCCCGAACGGTTCTTGAGAACTATCTCTCGCGGTCAATTTCAATGGAGGGGTTGCTCAATGGGCGCGGCGAGCTGGAAGACGGCATCCGGATGCTGAAATGGACGGGCGCGAAGTACATTGGGCGCAGTCTCTGTCTTTGGGGTAAAGAGGCAGATCTGCTGAGCAATCTGGAGCGCGCGCGGCGGCAACTGCCGCAGGTGCATGCGGCCGATCCGGAGATGATTCTGGAGGCCTGCATCTTTGAGATTGTGACAACCGCAGTAGAGCAGGTGCCGGTGCCGGATTGGGCGTTTACGGCGCTGGGCATGAAGCCGGAGGTGAGGCACTTTCGATATGCGGACATGCTGTATCCGTCGGGCAAGCGGCAGGACCAGTGGGGCAAGGGATCGTCGGTGCCGGATGTGAGCCAGTTGGAGACGCGTCTCTGGTTTTACTTTCTGGCGGCTTCGTATATCGACCTTGGCGTGGAGGGGATTCACTTTGGCCAGGTGGAGATCATGAACGGCAACGATCCAGATCTGTCGCATTGGGCGAGTGTTTTCAGCCTGGTGCGGAGTTATGCGGCCAAGCATGCGCGGCGCGGCATGGTGCTTTGCAATGGGCATGTGCCGAGCGGAGGTTTGGTGCGGAATGGGCAATTGCTGCTCGATTTTCATGCATTTCCGTTGCGCGTCAAAGAGGTTCCGGGGGAGGTTCCGGGGCATCCGCAAGAGGCGATTTTGCAGGTAGGTTTTTCAGACGGCATCTATGGGCGCAGCAAGGGCGGAACGACCTTCAGCGGATGGTCTTGCGAGCATCTGCCGTACCTGGTTGAACTGGATAACTGGGGTGCGAGCAAGCAGCCTGGGCAGTCGGGCGCGGGCGGGAACTGGGTGTGGGGCTATGACGAGATCTCATGGTTCGCGCATCAGACGAAGGAGTATCGCAGCCAGTGGCTGCACTATGCGTGGGAGTGGGTGCGGCATACGGACCCGAATGGATTTCTGGAGATGCCGGGCAGTAGAACTGAGACATCGCCTCTCGATCATCGGCGATGGTATTACGCGAACAAGCCGAGCGCCGCGGTTCCGGATGGTCTGGATGATGAGGCGGCGATTCGGGAGATTTGGGCGAGCGCTTCGGCGTGAGCTTGCAGGCTGGAATTGGATGGAAAGCGTGAAGGCCGTATCGTTGATATGGCCTTCACGCTTTGTGTTGCGGGAGGGGTTATCGGGAAGATGCGGGATAGGCGATCTTCACAGTGACGATTTCGTAGGGATGTGTGGGAACGGAAATGGTGTCGCGATCAATGGACACTGCGGCGCTGTGCTGGTCTTCAAGCAAGTTGGTAAGCTCTGCCGAGGTTGCGCCCTTGGGAATCCGGATGCGTACGGGGCCATCTTTGCCGGCCCACTCGTAAAAGCGCAGGATGAGGGCGTTGCTGTCTTCAGCTTTTTTAACCGCCGTGAGCACGATGTTCTGCGCCTCCGTCTGGATGGCGGAGTTGCGTGCGGGAAGGGAGCCGGCGTGCGAGTTTACCTGCATGGCCTGGAGCTTGTAGTTGTACTCGTAGCCGTGGCGTACGGTCAGAGCCTGTTTCCAGTCGCCGGCGTGCGGATAGAGCGCGTAGCTGAAGCGGTGATGGCCACGGTCGGCGTTGGGGTCGGGATCAGTGGGTGAGCGCAGCAAGGACAGGCGAAGCGTGTGGTCCTTGGCGTCGTAACCGTACTTGGACTCATTGATGAGGCTGAATCCGTGCTGGCCGTCGCCGAGGTCGGCCCAGCGGATGGCGGGCACCTCGAACTTCGCGCTTTCCCAAGTGTTGTTGCGGGTTGTGGGGCGCTGGATGGTTCCGTAGGGAATCTCATAGGTGGCCTGCAGGCTGGACGCGGCGAGATCGAAGGCGGCTTTGAGAAGAACGTGGGTCTCGTGCCAGTCGATGTCGTTGACGACGTTGACCTGATCGGATCCGGTGTAGAGGATGATGTCCTGCACGAATTTGGAGTTTTGCCAAGCGTGCGTGACACGGATGACAGCGCGGGTGTTGTTCTGCTCGACGATCTGTACTGAGTCGGCTTTGCCAAGCGGGGTAGGGTACTTCTCGAAGTCGGCATCGATGTTCCAGGCGTCGAACATTTTAGGCGTGTCGCGAAAGGCGATCAACTGATTGCCGCAACTGTTGGGTGCGAGGGATTCAAAGTGCGCCTTCTTGTCATAGAGGCTGGTGATGCAGCCGGTCTGCGGATCCACGGCGACTTTGAGCGCGGTGTTTTCGAGCGTTGTGCCGCTGACTTTGAGGTCGCTCACAAAAGCGCGCTTTTCCGGAATGACATGCAGCACCTCATACCCGATAGATGGAACATTCCTGGCTTGGAAAAGCAGATGCACGGTGTGCGTGTCGTGGTTTTCGGAAAGGACTTCCGAGGGCAGAACATGGTCTTCGGCATCGAGGACGGAGACGCCGCCGGCAGGTGAAGACAGTTGTACGTCGGCTTCGACCCAACCGGAGCGCTCCCAGCCGAGCGGGTTGAAAACGAAGAGCGGAATGGAGCCGGCGATGGAGCTGCGCGTATCGGCGAAGGATGCGAGCGTGCGCAGCGCCTTATCGCTGACCTCCTGTGTGGCCCAGCGCACCTGGTCGTAGTCGGCTTGTGCATCTTTGTAGATGACGCCGATGCCGGAGCCGGCGGCGAGATCGTGGAATTGATTGAAGAGGATTTTCTTCCATGCATCGGTGAGCTCGGCGGCGGGGTATGCATCGCCGTTGAGCCAGGCCAGCGAGGCATATTTCTCGGCGTTGAGGACGGACTCTTCGCCTTCGCGCATGTTGCGCTTGTGATTGCTCTGCGTGGTGAAGACGCCGCGATGGAACTCGAGATACAACTCGTCGTTCCAGGTGGGGATGGCGATCTTGCCGGCGGGCGGCGTAGGCAGATGCGTCGTGCCCGCGGCGGCGTCGCGGTAGGTCCACACGGGGGAGTTGTCCGAGAGGAGCGGCTGAGTCTGGTTGAAGTAGGACTGCGCGGTGCCGAACTTCATCTTCGGGTAGTCCTCTTCGCTTCCCATGCGCTTTACGCCTTCATCGAGCAGGGCGCGTGTGGGACCGCCGCCGTGGTCGCCGACGCCGTAGAGATCGAGCATGGTGGTGAGGCCGGGGTTGAGGGTTCTGGCGTGGGCAAGGTCATTCGAGAGACGGTACGGGCTGAAGTTGGTGTTGCCATAGCCGTCAGGGAGATAGGCGAGGACTTTGCTGCCGTCGGGAGATTGCCACCAGAAGAGCTTGAGCGGAAGCTGGTTGGTTTCGTTCCATGACATTTTCTGCGTGACGAAGTAATCGATGCCGGCCTTCTTGTAAATCTGCGGGAGCTGCCAGTTGTAGCCGAAGGAGTCGGGATTCCAGCCGATGCGGACATCGACACCATACAACTGTTTGAAGGTGCGCTTGCCGATGAGGAGTTGGCGAGCGAGCGATTCGCCGTCAGGCATGTTGAGATCCGGCTCAACCCACATGCCGCCGACGATCTCCCAACGGCCTTCCTGAATGCGCTGCTTGATGGTGGTATTGAGGGATGGGTACTTTTCCGCGATCCACTCGTTGTATTGCGCGGCGGACTGGGTGAAGGTGTAGACCGGGTACTCGTCCATGAGCTGCGCGGCGGTGCCGAAGGTGCGCTTCACGACATCGACGGTTTCGGTCCAGGGCCAGAGCCAGGCGGCATCGATGTGGGAGTTGCCGGTGAGATGGAATGTGGCTTGTTGCAGGATCGACTTTTGGGTGTCGAGAACGGATTGGGCTTTGCGGAGCGAGGCATCGAAGGCTTGCTGATCGGCCGCGTCGAGGGCTTTCAAATCCACGGAGGTGATGGCTTGGTCGAGCACTTGTCTTGCGGCGTTACTGCCGGGCTTGAGAGAGGGTAGAAGAAGCGCGGCGGAAATGAACTCGTCATGCAGATCACGCGGGTTGGGGCGGTTTGGCGCGAACTCCATGTGAAGTTCCATGCCGCGCAGATTTTTGGGGTTGGTGGTCTTTTCGATCTGGATGGCGAGCAGAGCCTTGTCGCCGGACTGAGCGGAGTTGAAGAGGACCAGCGGCTCCATGTCTTCGCCGCGTGCGATGCGCTTGCCATTGAGGAAGACAGCGACATTGCCATGGGTGGGCTCCTGGAGCCAGATTTTCGCGCCTGTGGGATCGTAGCCGTCCAAGGTTTTGGGAATCTCGATCTGCTTGCGCAGCCAGATGGGATCGGCAGAGGCTTTGTACGGAAGCTGGATGGTCTGCCAGCTGGAATCGTCGAGGCTGACGGAGGCACCGTTGGGATTCGGGCCGACGAAGTAGCGCACATCGCCGAGGCTTAGTGTGCCGACGCGGGTGAGGCGCTCAATGATGGCCTGGCTTTGCGGTGAAAGGCTTTGGAGCGCTGCCTTGGTCTGGTCTTCGGCTGAGTAGGTAACTCCGATGCGCTGCGCGTGCAGGACGCAGGGTATGACGATGGCGGAAAGCGTGACCCAGGATGTGATGCGCCACGCCGATTGGAATTTGTTTTGAAGGAACTGCCGGTACATATCCACCCCCTCAGTGGCTCGTCGATTGCGATCAATGCTGCGTTACGTGTCTCGATTTAGCGTCGCCGTGGCCGGGGTGGAATGACGCTTCGATCCGCATTACCTGGCATGTTCTGGTTCGCCATGGAAGGGTCCGATCTGAACGGCTCCGAATTCTTCGGCTCCTTACGATAGTTACGTCGCGGGCAATCGACGAAGACCCTGTGCTTGCAGCTTCGGCCGTCCGGCGACACCTACATTGGGTGAGTGGTAGAATTGCTGCGGTTCCTAACCCGCCATGCCATCCCCCCATCCAGGCGATGCCCGTACTTATAGCCTTCCGAAAATTGCCGAAAGCGAGGAGGATCTCACTTCTCTGCGGCAACACCTGAATGACTTGCTCGAAGGCGCGGCATTCAAGAACGCCTATCGCAGCGGCCAATTTTTGAAGTACATCGTGGAGCAGGCTATTGCCGGGCACGGCGATGCTTTGAAGGAGCGACTGATTGGGGTGGAGCTTTTCGGCCGCTCGCCTTCGTATCACACAGGTGATGACGCCATTGTGCGCGTGACGGCGAGCGATGTGCGGCGCCGGCTTCTGCAGCACTACGGCACCTATGGGTCGGAGTCGGATTTTCGGATCACGGTGCCGCAGCGTTCGTATATTCCAGAGATCACGCGTGGTCCCGGCGTGCCGAAAGAGGCGCCTGCTGCGGTTGCCCCGGCTGGTCACGCGTTCGTTCATGTAGATAGCCATATTTCTGGACACGGATTGGATCATGTGCCGGGAAATGGATCCGCTCATGCGTCTACGGAAGACCATGCCGATCCTGCTGTTGTGGAACAGCTTTCGGCGCAGGAGCATGCAGCGGCAGTGACTCATACCGAGGGGAAGGTTTCGGGGCGGAGCCGCGTGTGGCTGGCGATTGGCCTGGTGCTGACTGTTCTGAATCTTGCGTTGGCGGGAGGCATATTCTTGATGCACCGGTCGGCGGCCATGCTCTCGCCGCGTTCGGTTTTTCCCTGGTCGGTCTTGTTTGCGCCTTCGCATCTGACGCACCTCATCACCAGCGATCCGAACGTGGAGCAGGTACAGGATATCTGCGGTCACACGATTTCGGTCTCCGATTATGCGAATCGCAACTATATTCCCGAAACGACCGGCTTGTCTCCGGAGACGATCCAGAGCTGCCGCCTGATTCTTTCGGCGGAAGACGCCTCGAGTGTCGATCCGGGCATTGCGGCGCGCATCAGCGCGCTGGCGCAACAGGCATCCGTGGCGGTAAGCGTGCGGGCCGCGCGAAATTTCGAGATGACCGATCTGAAAACCGACGACAACTATATTTTGCTGGGCAGCCCGCGCTCCAATCCATGGTCGGCGCTGTTCAATGATCAGCTCGACTTCCACTTTGTTTACGACAAGGCACTGAGCCAGGAGTTTATTCGCAACTTTCGTCCGCGCGGGCACGAGCTTACGCAATATATTCCTACGGCTATGGGCGGTGGAACAGGGAAGTCGTTTGCCATTGTCGCGTTTCTCCAGAATCTGGACCAGAATGGACAGGTGCTGCTGCTTGCGGGAACCAATGCCGAGGGGACGGAAGCAGCAAGCAGTTTCGTCACTGGCGTTTCCCGGCTTTCCGCCGCCTTGCAAAGCTGCGGCGTTTCTGGCCCTCAATCGCATTTCGAGCTTCTCCTCCAAGTGGATACGATGGCCGGTTCTCCGAACAAGATCAGCCTGGTTACCTGCCACGCGTTGTCCGGTTCGGCCCGCTGAATTAGTCGAGAATGTCTCGACGGCTCATGCATGAAAGTTGCTTCAGGAACAGAAGAAGAGTCCGTGCGTCCATGAAGCGGAGCGCTTGCCTAGTTGAGCGGACGCCTGCCTAGAAGCGCAGACGTCCCTGGATGGAGAGCCAACGGCCGGAGGAATTCGGCCAACCGTCGGAAAAGACCCGGCCAAAGTTGGGATCGGTCGGGTTGGTATCCACACTGCCGAGAACCTGGTGGTTGAAGACGTTGTAGGCCAGGATGCTGGTCTCCAGGTTCATCCTCTCCCACATATGGAAGTTTCTCGCCACGTTGACATTGGCTCCGTTCATTCCCATCTGGCGGACGCCGTTTATGAAGGTGGGGAAGACGCGCAGGTTGTAACCGGTGGGCTGACAAGTTGGGTTGGTCACAAAGCCGTATCCGCTGTAAGAGCAAGTTGTGATCTGTGAGCCATCGGGATTGGTAACGGTCGTCGGAATTGCGGTCGCGTTTCCGGGGTTGAGCCACTGAACGTAATTGGAACCGCCCGAGGCCTGATCGTTGACATAGATCGGATGCTTGATCTTGATTGAGCTTGAGTTCGGATTACCCACGAAGAAGAGGTTGCCGAAGCCGATCAACTGGCCTTGCTGAGCTTCATAGGAGCCGCTGACCCGGAAGCCGCCAAAAGCCTCGGAACTCCAGCCGTGATTCAACCATTTTCTTCCTTTTCCGATTGGCATGTCCCACACGGCCTCGGCGGTAAACCGCTCCGGCGCGCTGTAGTTGGAGGCTTCCCAGCTCGGCAATGCATCGAAGCCATTCTGCCAATAGTTCCGGTCATGTTCGTCGTTGAACTGCATGGTAGCCATGAAGGTGAGCCCATGGCTGAAACGGCGCGTGAAGTTGACCAGAATTTCCTGGAAGTGTGACTGGGCAAGAGGCTCGTTGAGGTTCAGGCCACTGTATTCCTGATAAGGACGGACAAGGCTGGCAACGGAAACCAGAGGCTGAGTGAAGAAACTATTGAGCGCCCACATGTTGTAGGCTGCCGGGTTGCTTGCCGCCACGCCAGAGAAGTTCTGGAGCAGGAACGGGTTGGGAACCTGCTGGCCCAGGATGCTGCTCGGCACGGTGTTGGGTTGCTGACCGCCGGCATAGAGAGACGCTGGCGTGAAGGTGTAGTTCTTGCCAATCGAGAGGCGGCTGGTGTCGGCGATGCTGTAGCTGACGTCCAGCATCATCGAAGGGCCGATCTGCCACTGCACGCCCACCATGCCGCGGTTTTCACGTGGAGCCACCAGGTTATGCACGTAGATGTTGGGCGAGCCTCCGATATAGTAAAGCGCACCTGCCGCGCTGCCGATCGGCGAATTGAAGCGGTTGCCGTTGGTTTGCGCAGGGAATGGATCGCTGAGTGGAGAAACGCCGGCGACGAAGTTGCTGCCAAAGGTGGTGGAGGTAGGCACGCTGGTACTGGCGCTGAATCCATCCTGATCGATGGTCGGGTTCAGAGCATTCAGTGTGTCGTAGAAGAGGCCGTAAGCGCCGCGGAGAACGAGGCGGGGACTAACCTGGTAGGCGACTGCGATCCGAGGCAGGAAGCGGCTGCTATTTTGCCACTCGGTGCGCGGAGCCCCATTGACGCTTGCGTACTGAGGACCGCCCTGGATGGTGAGTGATGTGGGCAGGATTGCCTGGGCCGCCGGGCTGGCCGACGCCAGCGTGGCCTGGTAGGCGCTGTTTGCAGGACCGGTGATGGAGGACATGTCAGCGTTGAAGTCCCATCCGGTGATCAACTGGTTATGTTTTTCAACCACGCCGGCTTCCAGCTCCCAGCGCAGGCCGGGCATGATGGTCAGCCTGGGTGTGACGCGCCAGGTATCGGCGGCGTAGATGGCGTAAAACGGCGACTGGAGCGAGGCGGATGCAGTTCTTGAAACGCTGGCCGAAGTATCCACGCCCATCAGAAAGGCAGCCATGGCCGGGCCGGTGGTAGAGGTTTGAAAGGTGCTGTCCTGACCGTTGTTCTCCTGGGTGTAGGAGTTATCGAAGTTATAGGTTCCCGAGACGTTGCCACTGACCCCGGTGGAGTTATTCTGCAGGCGCCACTCGGCGCCGCTCCGGATGGTATGACGGCCGCGAACGTGGGTCAGGTCCCCGCGCAGACCGAAGTCGCGGGTGGTGTTGGCAACATTGTCGGTCTGACCGAGCGAGGATGCGGGTTCGCCGGCGTAGCTATTCTCGTAGCCGGAGATTTGCAAGACGGGAAGCTCGACGAGAGCCGCGTTCGCAGATTGTGCATATTGATCGGTGTAGCTCGGCAAACCAAGATCGCTCGGCGTGTACTTGTCGAAACCTGGATAGTAACAGCAGCGGCTCTTGTAATTGGTGCCGCCGAAGGTGACTTGCAGGTTGGTGCGCTCGTTAAAGATGTGATCCCAGCCGATGGCCGCGACGTCGATCCAGCGGGGCCCTTCCTGCATTCCGACGTCGCCGACGGTGTCATCGTTCTGCGATTTGGTGTAGTTCTGGCGGGTGTAGCGAATGAATAAGTTGTCCTTGGAGGTGATCTTCACGTCTTCGCGGGTGGTGTAGCCACGGAAGGTCTGGGGTGAGATCTGGGTAAAGTTGTAGTTGCTGCCCAGGGGATTGTTCTGCGTTGGCGTGGGCTGGAGGCTGTTATACAGCTGGACCATGGCGTTGTTTGCCAAGCGGTTGCTGGGAATGACGTTGCCGCAGAACGGCGTACGGCGCGGAATGTGATTGGCATCGAACTGCACCGAGTACGGATCGTAGATCTGATATTGGCCGTAAAAGGGAGTGCCGGCCGGGCAGGCCTGGGTGATGGAAGCATCCTCGCCAGGAAGATTCAATGGATAGGTTGGATTGCTGGTTGACACGGGCAGATCGTTGAAGTTGCCGGTGCGCTCCTGCAGGGTAGGCACGGTGGTGGTTACGGAACCGGCGGTGGAAAGCACGTCGTCAATGACAGACACAAAGAAGAAAAACTTGTTGTGGCCGTTGAAGACGTGGGGAATGTAGACAGGGCCGCCGAGCGCGGCGTCGCCGTTGTTGGCGTGCGTGCCGGGATTGCCGTAGGTATTTTCGATGTTGTAGCACTCAGGGCTGGTGCTGGCGCCATTGACGCAGCCGGCAAGCGACTGCTGGTAGCGGTAGTTCATGCCGGAAAAGTGGTTCAGGGCTTCCCAGCGCTGCGGTGTGTAGGTTTCGCGGACGGCGCCGTGTAGGTCATTGGTGCCCGCCTTGGTGGTAGCTGTGGTGTACACGCCGAGAGTGTGGCCGATGGACGCGTCGTAGGCGTTGACGTCGATCTTCATTTCGCCCACTTCGTCGGGGGACTGATTGATGCCCGACTGGCGGCCGCTGGTTTCGTTCGGAACGCCATCAAGAACGAATTCGTTCTTACCGAGGTTGCCGTAGTTGCCGAAGTCCTGGGTGAGACCGGTCCAGAGGAGGCCGCCGCCGTCACCCGTGGAGGCCGCCTGTCCGGTCGTGGCCTGGACGCCAGGTGCGATCAGCTCCAACCAGGTGGGGCTGGAGCCGGAGACCGGAAGCTCTTCCAGTTGCTGGGTCGTCAGCACCTGTCCCTGGGAGCCGCTTTCCGTATTCAGCAATGTGGCGTCGGCAGTAACGGTTATGGTTTCCATGGCTTTGCCGGCCTGGAGCTTCAAAGGCACGTTGACGTGCGCCGCGGTATCGAGCGTAATTCCCTGGCGCACCAGAGTTTCAAAGCCGGTCGCGGATACCTGAATACGATAGGTTCCGGGGTTGAGGTTATTGACCTCGAAGTAGCCGGTCGAGTTGGTCATAGAGTTCTGACCGACATTGGTTTCGACATTGATCACACTGACGCTGGCCCCGACGATGACCGCTCCGGTGGGATCGGTGGCTGTTCCTGTGATTGTGCCTTGACCTGTGGTTTGAGCCGCTGCGGAGAAGACTTCCATGCACCCCATCAACATCATCAGCATAAGGGTGAACTGAAATCGGAGTTCTGAACTTTTTCTTGTTCTTCCTGCTTGCATAGCTGACCTCCGTTTCACAACCCGCGGAGCTTTCGGTGCAGCACGACATCGCCGAACTTACGCTACCAGTTGTGTGCTGCCAAGAATTCGCCCTTCACCTTAAGCTTCGCGAATACCGTTTTGGCAAGTTAGACTCAGTGCTTAACAGAGCTGTATGTTTTTGGAAAGACGCAGGAATGTTGTTCTACTGGTGTCTAACATTCGCTATTCGGTATGGGAATGGCCATCATGGCGGGAGTCGTGCATCGGGCTGCAGATATTACGGAAGATGTGGGACGCGGATGACCGTGTCATTGGGCAGGCGGGCGGAGCTGATGCAGTTGCAGCCACGCGAGCAATAAGACGAACCTTCCGCGGAGTCCACGCACGCGGCGATGGGGAATAGAGATGAGCAAGCCAGGGCATACAACATCGTCGTGCATTGCCCAAGGCTAAATGTGTCCGGAAGTGTTTAGCGGGACCGCGGGTGATCAATAATATCCTGCAAGAGAATCTGGCAGCGGATGGGACGCATGCCTGACTTGGGAGGAGGCAAAAGCCTCAGTGCCTCCTTTGCCGTTGCGATAGCCTTCACAGATCCACCATTGGTCCGATAGGCTTGTGCGAGCAGGAGAAGATCATTCGGATTCGAATGATGGCTGAGAGCAACCAGATTTTCCGCGTAAAGAACCGCCAGTTGTGAGTCGCGCAGATATGCCGTAGCAACTGCCAGCATCGCTGTTGCGGCATGTTGCAGAGCCTCGCTAGAATTCAGATTAGGCCGGATGTGCTGGCGCAAAATAGTTATACCGGATTCTGTTAGTCGAGGGCCATTGCCATTCGGGTTTTGCATCTGTTTGAGAGTGCCTAGCAGCACACGCTGAAGGGCCCAAAAGGATTCCCAACTTGGATCGTCTGAATTGAAAGCTGCAAGTTTTTCCGCTGCAGCAGCGCAGCGTTCTTCCGTTGCAATAGCTTTCGGCAAAATCTGCAGCCGGTCAGCCCTTGCATGTGAATAGAGCAAGGGATTGAGCATGTCAATGTAGGCCCGGGCCTCGATTTCCAGTATGAAAGAGTAATCCTCCCAAGCTTGGGAGTTCTTTGGATCTGCCCCGGCGATGCGCCCCAGTTCAGCATCTAAAGTTCGTGCCAGCGCGAGCGCATCTTTGTAGTCACGAAGGTAGTCGTAAGAAAGCGCAATCAGGATATTGTTGTATCGGATTGTCCGCTGTGCAATTGTGCTGGATCGATCCTTCAATGGCAACGCCTTCCAAAGCGCCTTTGACTCGCGAAAGTTGTCGATGGCTGCCGCCGGATCAGTCAAGGTCAAGATCATTCCGGCTTTCATCGGATACATCGCAATCTCGTACTTGCTCCTCACATTCGACGGATCGAGCCGCAGTGCGCGTTGGTAAGAATCGCGTGCTTGTTTGTATGCCTTCAACGCGCCTGCATAGTCTCCGGCGTTGGGAACTGTCGTTTCGCCCAGCATATCCCCGAGATGGTGATATGCTTCTCCCGCGTTCGCCAATTGCTCAGCCGTAGCGGAAGGCCCATTGGCGACTTGGTCGAAAGTATTAATTGCATTTCGTATGTCGCCAATTCCGTTCTCCAGTGGTCCGTGGCCGAAATAAACGGTCCCTCGGGTTTCGAGAATCTTTCCATATGTTTCCAGTAAGATCGGGTCGTCATGCGAACCTGCTTTGAGTCTATCTATGATAGCCAAAGCTTTATTCAGACTTACAATCGCTCCTTGTGCATCGCCAAGGTTCTGCTCATAACCATTTCCCTGCAGGCTGCCAAGGCGTTTATACGCTTCAGCAAGATACAACTGCGTGGTGCGGTCCTCGCGGGTGTTTTCAGCCAAGTGGTCGAGATGTTCCAACACCCGATTGACCATGAGCCGCCGGACGGGTGTGGAACCAGGCAAATCGCGGACTGCGGTATCGATCTCCGAGAGGAAACTGTCGCTCAGGCCACGCATTTCTTGTGCAGTAACGTCTGCAGTGGCGCGTTCGCGAACGGCAACGCGCCACTGCCAGAAGACTCCCGCAGCGCCACACACGATTGTCGCGAAAACGACACTGACGGCACCTAGAGCAAGCTTGTTTCTTCCTGCAAACTTGCATACCCGGTAGCGCCAGGTTCCTCGCCGCGCCAGAACCGGACGGCCGTTCAGCCATGCCTGAAGATCAGCGGCAAGCTGATCCGCCGTCTGGTAGCGCTCTCGCGGTTCTTTGCGGAGCGCCTTTAACACGATACTGTCGAGATCAGCATCCGGGGTATCATGCAACACGGCTACGGCACTGGGCTTTGGAGGTGAGTCTGTGCAAATTACACGCAGCATTTCCTCCGTGGTGAATTGTTTCAACTCATAGGGAGGTGCTCCGGCCAGCAGCCGGAACAACAGAACTCCGAGAGAATAAACATCCGATGCCGTAGAGATCGGTTTTCCCAGGACCTGCTCGGGACTGGCATATTGGGGCGTAAACGATAGCAGGCCGTGCCTGGTCAGCTCTCCTGGAGTAATTTCAGCGGCCTCGGACATAATCTTCGCTGTGCCAAAATCCAGCAATCGTGGTGTGCCGTCGGCAACAACCAGGATATTATCCGGCTTCAAATCACGATGAATGACCAGATTCTGATGCGCGTATTGAACGGCATTGCATACGTCTTTTACGAGAATCACACGGTCGCGCAGGGAGAGGTTTTTCTGGTCGCAATAAGAGAGAATCGATGTGCCATCGATGTATTCCATGGCGAGGTACAGTTCGCCATCTGTACTAACGCCGCCATCGAGAAGGCGCGCGATGAAAGGATGAGAGAGCCCCGCGAGAATCTGTCGTTCAATCCTGAATTGCCTACTATAAATGTTGGTGATCAGGGGCAGATCGATCAGCTTGACGGCAACTTTCTGCCTGAAGTGGCCGTCGGAGCGCGAAGCCAGGTAAACAGCTCCCATGCCTCCTCGGCCGAGCAACCGTTCTAGTTGATATGGCCCAATCAGCCTGCCGGTGGGCTCCTGCAAATCTTGCGAAGCCGCTGCCTCGTCCTGGTGAAAATCCTTTGCGGGATGCACCGGAGCGTGCACACCTTCGCGAGACTCACCCTGCGATGTGAGATCACCTGTGAGGAATTTGCGGGAGGCGGCTTCCTCGGACTCAGATGCGCGGAGGAGAGATTGGACTTCGGCCAGTAGCGCATCATCTCCAGCGCAACTGTGCTGAAGGAAATCGTTTTGCTCTTCGGGCTGCAAAGACGCAGCATGATCGAAGATGGCTCGAACCTTTGCCCATTGGTTGTCACTTTCGCTGATGGCTTTTTCTGGTTCGGACACGATTCAGCACTCGCCTGTGTTTGATCTTCAATAGATATGCGGAAAATCGGGAAATCGCAGGTCAATATTCTTTGCGTTGACTTTTGTCAGTTTCCGCAATCTGGCGATACAGCCAGGTTTTGGCAAATTTCAGATTGCGCTTCGCCGTGGATTCAGAAATACGGAGGATATCAGCGGCTTCCTTAATATTGCAGCCCAGGAAGAAATGGAGCTCGAGCAATGCGACAAGCGGCGCTTCCTTTTGTGCGAGAAGGCTGAGCGCATTGTCCAGATCGATCAGCTCCGGCGAGCCCAGGGCTACCCAGGGGAGGTCTTCGCTCAATGGAACGTGTTCCACTTTGCCGCCTCTGCGCTGGGCCTGGATTAGCCGCGCATCATCAATCAAGATCATGCGCATGATCTTGGCAGCGACCGCGTAGAAATGCTCACGGTCATTCCAGTCTGCTCTTTTCTGGGTGAGCAGTTTCAGGTAAAGCTCATGCACCAGCGCCGTAGGCTGCAAGGCATTCGGAGACCGCTCTCGACGGGTTTGCCACGACGCAATTTGCCGAAGGCGCGGGTAGACCAGAGGCACAAGGTCATCAAAGGCGGTCGAATCCCCCTCTTGCCACTTGCGCAGCAAGATTGTGATTTCGCCTGGTTCTGCATTCACGAGAGCTCTATCCCAGGAAGTGACGTTGTGGATCGACGAATAGTTTATCAACGGACTGTGCCGGCCGGATCGTGGGCATTAACTTTTTGTCGCCAATATGATCCTTCGGCCGGACGCTGGAGGTGTCCTGCCGGTTTGAGGCCATTTCAGCCTCTCCAAGAATCGCGCCGAAAATTTCCTGACCTGTTCTCGATGCGCTTTCCGCATAGAAGAAACAAAGGCGTGTTTCAAGCAATACAGGTTTCCCCCGACCTGAGTGTTTCTCGTCGCGCCCGAAGACATCCCAGGAGAACTTCAATGCTACGCCGCACGATTCGCCTTGCGCATTCCAAGACTTGCCTTGACTCTGTACTGCCTGAGTTTTGCCCTATTGCAACTGCGTCGAAGGTTCCTCACTTCTTTGCGATTTTACGAAGTATGGTTGCGCGACGGAGTCTTATCCGTGCTCTCGGGGTTGCGTTGATTGCGCTCAGCGGCACGCTGCCTGCGCCGATGCGTGCAGCGGCACAGGCGCCGGCAATGCCTGGCCGCTCCTCTGCGTCGGTACCGCTGACGGGAACCGGCTCTCTTGCGACGCAGACGGCGACGACGATCTCACTCACAATCACCTCCGGCAGCGACACGGCCACAACGATTGCAGCCGGAAACCTGGCGACGCTGACTGCGAAAGTAACTGCGGGAGGAATAGCTGTTACTCCCGGCGTTGTCAGCTTCTGCGATGCGACGATCGATGCGTGCGCCGGCTCCGGCGTGTTGGGTGCGGCGCAACTGACCTCTGCGGGCACGGCGACGCTGCAGCTTTTTCCCGGCGTTGGCTCGCATAGTTATAAAGCGGTTCTTGCAGAAACTGCGGCCTATGCCTCCAGTGCTTCATCGCTGCAGCCGTTGACCGTAACAGGTTCGACCGCGACGACGATTTCTTCGTCTGGCTCGACGGGAAATTACACGTTGTCCGGGAGCGTGTCCGTCACGGGCGGCGCGGTTGCACCAACTGGAACAGTAACGTTTTCCGATTCAAGCAATAGCTTCTCGCTAGGAACTGCGACGTTGGGTACCGGGCAATCGGCACTCAGTCTTTTGAATGCGCCGTCGGCTCCGTCTCTCGGAACGTGGTCTCCGTACGTGACCGCCGTTGGTGATTTCAACGGCGATGGAAAGCTGGATCTCGCGGTTGTCGATGCTGCCAGCGGTCCCAGCGGTCAAACTCCGGGGAACGCATTGTTCATCTTTCTTGGCAAAGGCGATGGAACGTTCACGGCTGGGCCGGCGACGCCGCTTGCGAACATGGCTGCGAGCGCGGTTGCGGCAGGCGACTTCAACAATGACGGCAAAACAGACCTAGCCGTTCTCAATGTCGACAATTCAGTCAGCATTTTGCTGGGCAACGGCGATGGAACCTTTAGCCTGGTGTCCTCAAGCTCGGAAGCAGGTTCCGATCCTGCCTATGTGACGTTGGCCGACTTCAATGGCGACGGCAATCTCGACCTAGCTGTTGCGAATGGTGGAGGCAATACGGTCACTATCCTGCAGGGGAATGGAGATGGCACGTTCACGGCCGCTCCTTCGAATCCTGAAGTCGCGTCTGAACCGATGTTCGTTGCTGCCGGGGATTTCAACGGCGACGGTAAGATGGACCTGGCTGTAGCCTCCTTCAACACCTCGGCGGTTTCCATACTGCTGGGCAAGGGGGACGGAACATTTACTTCCGGCACCTCGCTTTCCGTAGCTGGCTCTCTTGTCAGCGCGCCGGGGGATGCTATCGCTATTGGAGACTTTAACAGCGATGGAAAAATCGACCTGGCTGTGGAGAGCCTTACACAAAGCGGGAGCAGCCAGACGATGGTGGTGGGCGTTTTTCTTGGCAAAGGAGATGGAACGTTTGAGGCGCAGCCGACTCTCCAAATACCCGGTGATACCAACGCATATTCGATTGCTGCCGCGGACTTCAATAGCGACGGCAAGACAGATCTGGTGGTATTCGACGATCAAACGGTGACCATCTTCCGCAGCAACGGAGATGGGACATTTAATGCTGCCGCAACTGGTGCCGGTTCGGCGAGCAGCCCGGACAATGACTACATTGCGATCGGCGACTTTAACAGCGATGGAACTCCCGATGTCGTGCTTGCGGACTCGGATCTGAACGTTGTCAACGTTCTGCTGATAAAGAATACGGAGACTGCGGCGGCAACCCTCGATGGCGTTTCCATCCCTGGTTCCGGCGCGCACAATGTTACTGCCGCTTATGGAGGGGCTGCAGCACTGAGCAGCAGCACTTCGTCTGCGATTCAGCTGTCGGCCTCACTGGTTCCAACGACGCTCACGCTTAGCGCGAGCGCCACATCTCTATCCTCTGGGCAGCAGGTGACCCTTACGGCGATCCTTAAACCTTATGACGACCAGGTTCTAACAACGAATGGAGAAGAGGTGAGCTTTTTAAGCGGCGGCAAGGTACTTGGAACAGGCTCGCTTGCCTCCGGTGTTGCCACACTGAATACGACATCGATCGCCGTGGGAACCGATAGTATCGTTGCAACCTATGGAGGAGATTCGAGCTTCGGGCCGGCGACGGCTTCCTCTGTTTCGATTGTGGTGGGTGCGCCGGTTCCCGGGGCCACGCTGTCGCCCGCAAGCCTCACGTTCGCAGCGCAAAACACGGGTACGAGCAGCGCGGCCGAGACTGTGACGCTTACCAACAGCGGCGCGGCTGCATTGAATATCACGTCTATTGCAGCCTCGGGCGACTTTGCCGAGACCAACACCTGCGGAGCGAGCGTAGCAGCGGGAGCGAACTGCACGATTTCCGTCACATTTACTCCAACCGCCGGCGGATCGCGCGCGGGCACACTGACCATCACTGACAACGCCAGCGGATCGCCGCAAACGGTGTCGCTGACGGGAGCGGGGTCCACAGTCACACAGACTCCGGCGTCCAGTTCTCTGAGCATCAGTTCGACCGGCGGGTCGGCTACGGATGCCATCCAGCTTTCTCCCGAGGGTGGATTTTCAGGTACGGTGAATCTGACATGCGCAGTTACATACCAAGGCTCAGGCAGTGCAACAGATGCACCGACATGCAGTCTCAGCCCAGCCCAGGCCCAGGTGGCTTCTGGGTCGACGGTGAGCACGACACTGACCATTGCAACCACTGCATCTGGTTCGGCGCATCTCTTCAATCCATTTCCGCCGATTGGCGGAGGCGTACTCGCCGCAGTGTTGTTCTTCACCGGAGTGCCGCGGCGGCGCTGGAGGGGATGGAGTCTGCTAGCTGTTCTTGGTGTCGTGATCGCCGGAACATGCTTGGGATGCGGCGGCAATGGCGGAGGCAGTGGAAATAATCCGCCTCCGAACCCCCGCACAACGACTGGGAATTACAGTGTCACTGTGAAGGCAACGAGCGGCACGATGATGTCGTCGGTATCGATTCCGCTTACCGTGCAATAAAACACTGATTGCTGGCAATCAGGAAATGCCCGATCTGTCCGTCGCGCCTGGGGTCTCTTGTATGAGTATCCTGGGTGCTTCTGGCGGCTAGCCGTTCCTTGGCTTGAGGAATAGCTGACATCGCCGTAGAAGTTTGCCGTAACTGTGTGTTTGCCCGTAGACAATCTACATGCACCATCGTAGAGTGCCTACATCCATGATGGCGAAGAGGCGTCTCGCGGCAATGTGGATCGTATGATCGTCAGCGAAGCTGGGCGGCTCGTGATTCCAGGCTTGGCCGTCGGTGCGATTGTCTGCCTTGCGACAACTCGCCTGCTACGCAGCCTCTTGTATGAAACCAAACCGATGGACCCTTTTACAGTCACATTCAGTCTCATCACCATCCTTGCGATTGCCCTTGTCGCAAGCCGGCTTCCAGCCCATAATGCATCGCGCATTGATCCGATGCAGGCGCTTCGCGCAGAATGGTAATCCTTTCGAACAATCTCAGCCGGCGTGCTCAGCCAGCGTGCAACTTGCAGAAAGCGCAGTCGAGCGTTGCTGTCGCCGTGCCCCATTCAGTCTCGATGGTATGGTTTAGCGTAGCCGTCGCATTGGCTCCAATGATTACCTCACCACTTGCACCCAGATGGTATTTTGGCGAGGCGCAGGCACAAATTGCCATTTTCCGCCTACCTTGCGATACTGTTTAAGGTTCACAGGATGTCGCTGCTTCGTCTCGATTCCGCTCCTTTCGATCCGCCTGCACGAGGGGTACATGTCCAGAGTCGTCCCTCGTCGGATCGCATGTCTCTGAGCGGACTTCCAGTATTACTGCCATGGGGCGAAGACTGTCCTGTAAGCTATTGAAAATAAAGGCGCTATCGTCTAGGGGTTAGGACGTGAGATTCTCAATCTTAAAACACGGGTTCGATTCCCGTTAGCGCTACCAATATACCTTTCGGGCAAGTCCGACAAAAACTTCCCAATGAGCGCCTTGTTTGAGTGCTAAGTCTTAGTAGGAGCACGAGGTGTTGCGAAAGGCTGAACTCAGTCGTGAAGCTGATTCAGAGAACAACCTCGGAGGCTCCTCAGAGACGATATGTATTACAGTATGGATCGTCTCGCTGCGCGTAGATGTCGGGAGTCAGGAAAACCACCTTCTTGGTTAATTCATTCAACCAGTGCGCTATGCGGTGAGAACCGAGCCCAATTCGGGAGCCCCAGTCACATTCTCTTGATTAAGCGTTGTGATCCTATTCGCTCCGTTCCAGGCGCTTTAATTTCACGCTTCCAGTGCCAAAGGTCATTCGGAGTGGAGTGTAGTGATCGGATCGAGGCGCATGGCGCGCA
>Ga0206850_10003_pt1 | contig 29577 bp, 17 predicted proteins | sample Alteio_BWOrgCont_16_FD_152885 | JGI IMG/M metagenome (GOLD analysis project Ga0206850, IMG submission 152885) | Enriched cells from forest soil in Barre Woods Harvard Forest LTER site, Petersham, Massachusetts, United States -... | ecosystem: Environmental > Terrestrial > Soil > Temperate forest >...
AAACGAGCGTAAGATCGGGTGTGTGGTCCCGAAGCACCAATGCCGCCGCGGAGACAATCCATTCGGTCGAGCGTTTCCCGGCCATCGGTCCCCAAAATGATGCGAATGGAAAAGAGCCGAGTTCGTTTACGAGATTCTCGGGCACATTCTGCGGTTGACCGGCAATTCCGAATACCTTGTTCCCATCGACCCCGTAGTGCGGCTTGGGCGTGACCGAGATATCGACCGCCGCACCCTGATTAAACCACCAGAAGAGCTTGGCGATTTTGAGCGGTTGGAATCGAGTTTTGGCTCGAAGTTGGGCAGTCGCGTAAAGCGGCTCGGCTTGAATCAAGCGATTCGACTGCTGCCAGAAACGAACCTCATTGGTGCTCCGATAAAGCCACCCATTCGCAACTACCCCATGTTCATGCGGCAACTTTCCCGTGAGGATCGTTGCTTGAGCGGTGCAAGTGACGGCAGGCAATACCTCCGGCATATTGGCCACCCAGCCGGAATCTGCAATCGCTTTAAGGCGTGGGGCATGTTCCAAAAGACGGGGTGTGAGCCCGACGGCATTAATCAGTACGATGGGTTGCATAAGGACATGTTACGAATGGCTTCGCCCATGATGGAGACATCTGATGCTCACGCGCAAACTTGGAAACTCGGATTTGAACATCACTGCGATTGGTTTTGGAGCCTGGGCAATCGGCGGTGGCGGGTGGGCGTTTGCCTGGGGGTCGCAGGACGATAATGACTCAATCGCTTCCATCCGCGAGGCAATCGACCTCGGCATCAATTGGATTGATACCGCGGCAGTGTATGGCCTCGGTCACTCCGAAGAGGTTGTCGGCAAGGCGCTGGAAGGTGTGTCGCGCCGACCTTATGTGTTCACCAAATGCGGCCGTGTATGGGATGAAAAACGACAAATCGGCAAGCGACTCAAGGCAGCGAGCATTCGCGCGGAATGCGAGGCGAGCTTGAAGCGGCTCAACGTGGATGTCATCGATCTGTATCAGATCCACTGGCCCGAACCGGATGAGGACGTTGAGGAGGGCTGGCAAACAATGCTCAAGCTCAAGGCCGAGGGGAAAGTCCGGTGGGTGGGTGTGTCAAACTTCTCCGCCGAACAGTTGGCCCGCGCAGGAAAGTTCGGTCCAGTCACATCTCTTCAGCCGCCATATTCCATGATTAGACCCGAAGTGGAAGATTCGATCCTGCCATACTGTCTCAAACACAACATTGGGGTCATCGCCTACTCGCCAATGGCATCTGGTCTCCTCACGGGAAAAATGACGCGCGAGCGTGTTGCAGCGATGCCCGCTGACGACTGGCGGAAAGAGAAGAATCGTCACTATCAGGAACCGCTCCTGACGCGAAATCTTGCTCTGGTCGAGCAGCTCCAGGCGATTGGCACTCGGCATGGCAAGACACCGGGTGAGGTTGCGGTGGCCTGGGTACTTCGACATCACGCCGTGACTGGAGCAATCGTCGGTGCGAGAAAACCTGGACAGTTGAAAGAACTCATCGGTGCTGCGGACTGGCGCTTGACGCCGAGTGAAGTGGATGAGATACAAGGGTTCCTGAAGGCGAACCCGGAGTAAACCAACAAGGAGGAACCGTATGCGGTCGTGATTGTGACCGTGGCGGAAGCAAGAGAGCGTCTTCCTGAGTTGATCGAGCGTGTTGCAGCAGGCGACTCAGTTGTGATTACTGGAGGGGGCGATCGGTCGCGCGGTTATCCAAACCACCGCTGTTCCCAACCACTCCCGAAGAAATCACAGCGACAGAACGAGAGAGGTTGGAGTTAATCCGCCAAGTAGTCGAGTCGCACGATCGTGATGGCCCTCCATTGCCAATGGATCATCCGCTCTGGGAGCTCCTGGCGCAGAGGAACCAGGGATGACTGGCCCGCATCTGCAAACACCGGTTCTAATCGCAATACCGTTGCACGAGAAGCGAAATCGGGGTTTTGCCGACCATCAGTAAAAGACTTACGTCGATTTTCCGCCTTGGTTTCCTTGCTTGTATAACGGTATTGGTTTTAAGCCCCGGTAGGGGCGTGCCATAGTAGCCAGGGGTGGAGCAGAGCGTAGCGATGCGTAACCCCTGGAAACAAAGCGTTGCCTTTTCATCCAGGGGTTACGCTCGCCCTTGGCTCGCTGCACCCCTGGCTACTATGGCACGCCCCTACCGGGGCTTAAAACCAATACCGTTGCACGAGAAGCGAAATCGGGGTTTTGCCGACCATCAGTAAAAGACTTACGTCGATTTTCCGCCCTGGCTTACTTCTCGTGCAACGGTATTGCTTCTATTCGTGCGGTCGAGCAAAGCTCGACCTACAGAATGCCTCCCTCACGCGCGCAGCCACTGCTGCCGGCGTTTCTCTCTATGTTCCATGATCCACACCAGGAGCCACAATGTCCCGCTGGTTACTTCCCGCCCTGGCGATTGCGATGCTGCCTCAGTTGGCAGTCGCTCAGGCACCACCCAGAAAAGCCCCCGATACAGAACTTCGGGACTACATCAAGTCACATTACACCAAGTACGAGTATCAGATCCCGATGCGCGATGGAGTGAAACTGTTCACATCGGTGTATGCGCCCAAGGATGATTCACAGACCTACCCAATACTCCTCTCACGCACACCCTACAGCGTCGCCCCTTATGGAGTGGACAAGTACCCCGATTCCTTGCGGCCAGGATCGGCCTACGTGAAGGCCGGATACATCTTCGTGAATCAGGACGTCCGCGGTCGCTGGATGTCGGAAGGAGACTATGTCAACATTCGACCGCATAATCCCGGAAAAGCCGGAGCAAAAGACATCGATGAGAGCAGCGACACCTTCGACACGATTGACTGGCTTCTGAAGAACGTGAAAGGGCACAATGGAAAAGTGGGTCAATGGGGTATTTCGTATCCCGGTTTTTACACCGTTTGCGGAATGATCGATGCCCACCCCGCGATGAAGGCGGCATCCCCGCAGGCTCCGGTTACGGAATGGTTCATCGGCGATGACTGGCACCACAACGGCGCATTCATGCTGCCTCACGCATTCAATTTCATGTTCGGGTTTGGCAAGGCCCGTCCGGAGCCAACCAAAAAGTTCGGTCGCCCAGCGTTCGAGCACGATACGCCAGATGGATACAAATTCTTCCTGGAACTGGGACCACTCAAGAATGCGGATGCGAAATATTACAAGGGTGAAATTGCTTTCTGGAATGAGGTGATGAAGCACGGATCTTATGATGACTTCTGGAAAGCCCGAAACGTCAGACAACACGTCAAGAGTATCAAACCCGCTGTGCTCACGGTTGGTGGTTGGTTTGATGCCGAGAACCTTTTTGGTGCGCTGGAGACATTCAAACATTCCGAAGCCAACAGTCCGCCAAAAAGCGGCAATCACCTTGTAATGGGGCCGTGGGTTCACGGTGGATGGAATGGCGGCGATGGTGACAGTCTTGGAGATGTGAGTTTCAATGCCAAGACAGGTGAGTTCTACCGCGAGAAGATCGAATTCCCCTTCTTCGAGTTCCACCTCAAAGGAAAAGGTGAACTCAAACATCCGAAAGCATGGGTCTTTGAGACGGGCACCAACGTCTGGCGCAAATTCGATGCGTGGCCACCGAAGGAAGCCAAACCCTCGAGTTATTACCTTTCCGCAAACGGCAACTTATTTGAAACCAACGACCCTGGTCTGAAAAAAGCGATCACCTCGGCATCGCCCTCATTAGCCTTGGCCGATGAGTATGTCAGCGACCCTGCGAAGCCAGTCCCCTACATCAACAAGACAACGATTGGTATGGCCAAGGAATATATGACGGCCGATCAACGCTTCGCCGCGAGTCGCCCCGACGTACTGGTCTACCAAACCGGCGTCATGAAGCAGGATTTCACAATCGCAGGTCCAATCGAGGTAGAACTGAATGTCTCCACGACCGGTACCGATGCCGACTGGGTCGTTAAGGTAATTGATGTCTATCCGGATGATTTCCCCGACCCCGATCCGAACCCGACCCAGGTTAAGATGGGTGGCTATCAACAACTCGTCCGAGGGGATGTCTTCCGGGGCAAGTTCCGGAATAGCTTTGAGAAGCCCGAGCCGTTCGAGCCCGGGAAAGTTACCAAGGTGAAGTTCACCCTCCCGGACACTCTCCATACGATTCGTCCCGGTCACCGCTTGATGATCCAGGTACAGTCCTCGTGGTTCCCACTCATCGACCGCAACCCGCAAACATTTTGCGATATCTACACAGCCGATGAGAAGGATTTCCAGAAGCAAACGCACCGTGTCTATCACGATGCCGCATCCTCTTCGCGTGTCACTTTCGGAGTTGTGAAATAGGATTTGAGAAGCAAAGACACCATCTTCAATCTTGAAGATGGTGACTTTAGTTTCGAACTCCCAAGTGTGGTTGCCTTCTCACCCACTTCTGAGTAGCTCTCAGCTGGTCAGTAAGCAGTCTGCCTCAGCCGCCCTGCCCTACTCCGATCAATACAATTCTCCCCATGCTGCCATCGTCGCCAACAGCGCAACTTCGCTGGCCCATCATACTTTCGATTTTTGCAGCCATTCTTACAACCGGGCTGAAGGGGACCGCCTACGCAGTCACCGGTTCCATCGGTTTGTTATCCGATGCGTTGGAGAACATCACCAACCTTCTTGCAGCAACGACTGCCTATATCGCTCTGGTATACGCAGCTCGACCCGCCGATAAAACGCACGCCTTCGGTCACGAGAAGATCGAATACTTCTCAAGTGGATTGGAGGGCTTACTTATCATTCTCGCTGGAGTTGGTACTGCCATTTATGCAATTCTCCGTTTGATCCAACCGGCTGCACTCAGCGATCTGGAGATCGGAACGATACTCGGGGCCGGAGCTGCCATCATCAATTTGGTCGTTGCCAGGGTCTTGCTTCGTCAAGGTCGTAAATACCGCTCGATCGTCCTTGAGGCCGATGGAAAACACCTTATGGCCGATGTGTGGACTTCGCTTGGGGTATTGATTGGGCTGTTACTTGTCCATTTCACAGGTCTGAAATGGCTCGACCCGGTTATGGCAATCCTGGTAGGGGTCAACATTGTCTGGACTGGCGGAGAGCTTGTGGTGAAGTCGTTCAATGGTCTGATGGATCACGCTCTATCCGAGCAGGAATTGGAGCAGATTCGATCCGTTATCCAGGCCACTCTACCAGAGAGTGCCACCTTTCATCTCCTCCGCACGCGGCGAGGGGGAACCAGACGCTTTGCCGAGTTTCACCTGCTGGTCGATGGGGAATTGAGCGTGCGCGCGGCACATCATCTGGCTCATCAAGTCGAAGCAGCACTCACCGCGGCGATTCCCGGTCTGGAAGTCACGATCCACATCGAGCCGGTAGATGAAAGGGACTCGTGGGAACGGGAGGAGTTGAAGCACTTAGAAGAGCCAACAGAACCCGAGAAGATCGGGTAGGGTTTGTCGTGTAGCCTCCGGTCACTGACGCTCCCGGAGTCCTACAATTGCAGCATCAGACTCTCTCCACGATCATCGCAACAGCATTCCCCCCACCAAGACACAATGACGCGAGACCGTAGCGCTTTCCGTGCCGGTGGAGAGCGTGGATGAGTGTCGTCAGGACTCGCGCTCCGCTTGCCCCGATCGGATGGCCGAGTGCGACCGCTCCACCGTGGATATTCACCTTCGCTTCGTTCAATCCGAGTTCTTTTCCACAGGCGAGCATCTGCGCAGCGAAAGCCTCATTCAGCTCGAAAAGATCAATCTCGCTCAGGGCCAGTTTCGCCTTCTCGCAAACCGCTTTTACAGCCGAGACCGGAGCGATGAAGATATCGCGCGGGCTAACGCCGCTCATTGTGTAAGCGAGGATTCGCGCCAAGGGCTTCACCCTGCTCTGTTCCACGAATCGCCCCGAAGCAACAACAACCGCCGCTGCGCCATCGGAAAGCTGAGAGGCATTGCCAGCAGTGACAGTGCCATCGGGGCGAAAAGCGGGACGTAGTTTTCCAAGTCCATCGGCAGTTGTTTCTGGGCGGATGCCTTCATCCTTAGTCACTGGCTCGGGGGACTTCCGACCTCCGCCCGCGGGAGGAGTTACCGGAACCACTTCGTTGGCAAATGCCCCGCTCGCCCACGCTGTAGCGGCGCGCTGGTGACTCTGGGCGGAAAAGCGATCCTGGTCGGCACGGGAAACGCTGCATTTGGCTGCGATATGTTCGGCGGCTTCGCCCATCGCCCAGTTTTCAAACGCACACCAGAGCCCATCGTGAATGAGGGCATCCACGGTTTTCTGGTCGCCATACTTGTAGCCTTGCCGGACCCCTTGCAACAGAAATGGTGCGCGACTCATGCTCTCCATTCCGCCCGCAACAACAAGGTTCGCATCACCAGCCCGAATGCTTTTAGCAGCCAGCATTACTGCTTTGAGCCCCGAGCCACACACCATATTCGTGGTATGCGCTGGGACGGTGTCCGGGATTCCCGCGAAAATCGCTGCCTGACGAGCGGGTGCCTGCCCAATCCCTGCCTGAATCACATTTCCCATAATCACATCTTCAACCTGATTGGGTTGAACAGCCGCCCGCTTCACCGCTTCGGCAATGGCGATGGCACCCAGGCGCGGTGCCGGGAGGTCGGCCAGCCCACCCAGGAACTTGCCAATCGGAGTACGGACTGCGGAGAGGATGAAGGTATCCATTCGATAACCTCGTGTGGGAGTCTATCCATTATAGACAACACCGTTCTCGGGCGAGGGAGAAGACATTCGGGGTGGTCGTCCTTATTCTCTCTTGTGACTTCGGTACTCTCGGAAGTGAATCCCTGCCATGCCCGATCCGCTGCTCGTTACCCGAAATCTCACCAAGGATTATGGTTCCTTCCGTGCGCTGGCAGGGTTGAATCTGACAGTTGCCCCTGGCGAAATTGTTGGCCTTCTGGGACCGAATGGATCGGGCAAATCCACTGCCTTGCGATTACTTCTGGGTTTCCTGCAACCAACAGCAGGGCAGGCCAGCATTGCGGGTTTCGATTGCTGGAAAGACGGTGTCGAGGCTCGAAAGCGTGTGGCATATCTACCCGGCGAATTGCGCCTGTACGATACGATGACAGGCCGCCGACTCGTCACCTTCCTCAGCCAGCTCCGCGGCGATACTCCCGGCAGCGAGGTCGATGCCCTCGCCAAGAAGCTGGAGATCGATATCGATCAGCCGCTTATTACCATGTCGAGTGGAATGAAACGAAAAGTGGCTCTCCTGACAGTCCTCGTGCCCCGAGTGCCGCTCATTATTCTCGATGAACCAACCAATACATTGGACCCGACCATGCGGGACGAGTTACTCAAACAATTGAATTTGGCTCGAGGACGCGGGCAGGCTGTGTTGTTCTCCTCGCATGTCCTTCAGGAAGTTGAAGCAATCTGCGATCGGGTAGCGATCCTCCACCGCGGCCAACTCGCCCATCTCCAGAGCATGGTCGATTTGAAGGAGGGGCGCAGTGTTTCCGCTCAACTGACCGGCCCTGCCCCCCTCACGGGACCGCATGGCGATCCACTGGACCCAACCTCAATTGACAAAGGACGATTGAATATGTCATTTCGTGGACCACTGCCAACACTTCTCAACTGGCTCGCCAGGCAACCCCTGTCGGACCTTAAGATTGAACCGATGGGCCTTGGGCCGATCTACCGGAAACTCCACGGCTGATTCTTGCGATTTGAACCACTTGAACGGGAACTTCCTCATGACTCTCATTCTCGTTCGCAAACTGTTTCGCGACGTTCGACCGGCGCTGATCGCCGTGTGTATTGTTCTGTTCGCATTCGCGACTTTGTGGGTGAAAATATCTCAGGTCGTCACGGTTCAAATCACGCCTGTGTTTAACTTGGTGGCATCATTTGCTGGGGATTCGCGTCTCTTCCAGGATGTAATCTTCCGTGGACCTGGAAAAGTGTCTCAGGCAGCACTCGGGTGGGGCGATCTCAATTTTGAACAGCCAAATGACTTTCTCGCGATGGGGATGTTGCACCCGATTGTCTTGAGTATGTGCGTCATCTGGGCTGTTGGGCGGTCTGCCGGGGCGATTGCGGGAGAACTCGACAGGGGAACGATGGAGCTGCTCCTTTCGCAGCCGGTACCCCGGAACCGTTTAATCCTGGCTCATTTCCTGGTCGATTTGATCGTTCTACCTGTGATCTGCTTGAGTTTCTTTGCTGGGACGCAATTTGGACTCGCCATTGTTGGTCCGTTCATTCCCGATTACTCGGCCCTTAAGGATATCAAGCTCCCGATTCAGATTCCTGAACCTCCCAAACCGCTTGAAGTAAGCGGACTCGGCGAACCCCGTGGACTCACGAATACGTTCGGCTTCATGTTCGCCATCAGTGGGATGACGATCGCATTATCCTCGGCCGGGCGAAGCCGTTGGAAGGTGATTGGCTACGCTGTGTTGATTGTGGTGGTTATGTTCGTGGCCAACACAATTGGTCAACTTTGGCAACCTGCCCAATTCACCAGGCCCTTGACCTTTTTCTTTTACTACCAGCCACAAAAGGCAATGCTCGATGGAGATTGGCTCGTGAATGTGGGTAAGGCGTGGTCTGGAGCCCCCACCCTCCCAGGAGTTATGGTTCTCGTGGGCGTCGGGCTTGTGGGCTACCTCATCGCTTTGCGGACATTCACGCGTCGAGATTTACCGGCACCATTGTGAAATAACTGCCAGTTTTGCGGTTGTAAAACTTCTCTAGACAATCCAAGAACCCCTCGCTATCGACGGCACTCCGCGGAACGCCTTCGGGGGAAGGCGGGAGCGCACAGACTCGGGGGATTAATTATGAATCGTGTTGCGATAGGTGTTGTAGTCATGGTCGCCGGCCTGTCCGGATGTGCTGGACAGGCCAAGATTATCCAGAAAGGCCCAGATGCTGGAGTCGTTGCGATTCCGGAAAATACGAACGTGTGGCCTACCCACTATCGGGACGCTGCCGAGGCTCTGATCAAGCAACACATTGGCCCGAGCTACATGATTGTCGAGGAGCGTGAAGTGGTCACCGGCGGCAACAATACTGCTGGCCCAACTGCAAGCACAACACCGGCCTCAAAAGAATACCGCATTACGTATCAACGGAAACCCGTCCAACAAGGCAATCCGCTTGGCAACCAAATCCCCATTGGAGTTGGAGCGCGTCCGCCATTGCCTGGGGCAGGGTTAGGTGCCGGACTTCCCCCCGCTGCATATACACCTGGACTTATGACGAGTCCCGGTCCAATGTCGTCGGGTGGTATGATGAACGGCTCGGTTGTTCCACAGGTGGGACCCCCTCCCGTGACAAGTGCTGGCGGCCAGTATCCTTACACGGCTCCCGCTGGCCGACCTTACTGATCAGTAATGGTGTGACCCGCCCACAGCCACCGATGCGCTCTACGTTAGAAGCATGAGCATCGAACCCGAGTTTCGCCGGGATCCTGTTTGCGGTCGGTGGGCTGTTGTCGCCCCTGAGCGGTCCCACCGACCAAAAACACTGGAAGGCGTTGAGCCACGACATCGCTGCAATGGCAAGCGGAAACCATGTCCGTTCTGTCCAGGGCAAGAACACGATACTCCAAATGAAGTGCTGGCCTATCGCGCTGAGGGCACACCACCCAATGGGCCAGGCTGGCAACTGCGCGTCGTCCCAAACAAATTCCCGGCTGTCCGCCCCGATGTGGGCGATTCGTTTCGCACAGCCGCCGGGATGGTATTTCTCACCGCCCCTGGACTCGGGCGTGCCGAGGTGCTTATCGAGTGCCCTGAGCATCTCCCCGACCCGACCCAACTTTCCGACACTCAATTCACGGCAGTTTTTCGAGCCTATCGCGACAGGCTGGTCGCGCTGGCTGAAGATCCGCGCATGGTCTATGCCAGTGTTTTCAAGAATGTTGGGGCTGAGGCTGGTGCCTCGCTGGGTCACTCACATTCGCAGATCATTGCAACTCCGATCATTCCCGGATTGATCGAAATGGAACTGGCCGGTGCCACGGCGTTCTTTTCCCGCACGTCTCAGTGTGTGTTTTGCGATATTGTTCGCCGCGAGGTTGTGGATAAGGATCGCATCATCGCACAATCTGAGAACTTCCTTGTCGTCGCTGCATTCGCACCCCGATTTAACTACGAATTCTGGGTATTGCCCACGCAACACGCCAGCGGATACGAAACCATTTCCGATACCGCCTGTCTCGAACTGGCCCAACTGATGAAGCGGGTACTCATTGCACTCGATTCTGTTCTGGAGGAACCCGCGTATAACTGGTTTCTGCACACGGCACCCCTCCGCTCGCACGAACTGCCCGATTACCACTGGCACATTGAAGTATTGCCACGCACGGCCCGTCCCGCTGGGCTTGAGTGGGGTTTTGGGTGTTTCATAACAACGGTTTCGCCGGAACAGTCGGCCAGGGAACTGCGGACAGCCTTCGCGATGCCAAATCTTCCACTGATTTCACAAAAAGGAGCAGTAGGCTGATAATCTAGCCCAGAGGTGCTTGTTCTCGATCATGTGGATTCTCTGTCATGCGAATTGGCATTTTTGGCGGCACGTTTGACCCGGTTCACATGGGTCACTTGATCCTAGCAGAGCAGTGCCGGGAACAAGCTCGACTCGATCAGGTGTGGTTCATGCCTGCCGCCCACCCCCCACACAAATCCGGGGGGGTTACCCGCTTCGAGCAACGATGCGAGATGCTCGAACTGGCGACAGCCGGCCATCCTGCTTTCCGGATTGAACGGCTAGAGAAAGACCTGCCCACGCCAAGCTACACAGCCAAAACACTTGCTGAACTCCATCGGCTTCACCCGGAGGATTCTTTTTACCTCCTCATGGGATCCGATGGGCTTCCCGATCTTCCTGGCTGGTACGAACCCCGGCAAGTTATTGAACGAGCCGGGCTGATCGTGGTGCCTCGCCCTGGAGTGATGCTCTGGACAGCAGAACGACTCGCGACCGCACTCGGCATGGATGTTGGGGCTGTACAGTTGCGATTCGTGGCCTGTCCGCTGATCGAGATTTCGAGCCGCGAGTTGCGTCGAGCGATCGCGGATGGAATGAGCATTCGGTACATGGTGCCACGCTCAGTTGAAGAATACATCCGCGACCGCAAGCTCTACTCAGGGAAAGTGTCCCGGGCTTGAAACGCTGATTGCCAATCGGCGATCTTCGGTAACGGAGCAGTTCGGGTTGTTAAATTCCCTTCCGGTCACTCGTCTCCGTATACTCAGGTGTATCGTCAAGTTGTGCTATGTTCCGAGGTCGGCCATGTCCTCCATCTTCCGATTCACATTGGTTTTCCCACCTATCATCGGGCTACTTGCCCCATTCGCGAGCGCGCAGACCGAGCCAAGATCAGCCGATGTCGGAACGCTCAAGGAGAAATTCCAGGCCGAGCGCGATCAAGCTCTCAAGGCCAAGTATCCCGTGGAGACACTTACTCGCGCGGATGAACTCGCCAATCGCGGCGAAGCAGCACTCAAGGCCGAGAACTTCAAGGCAGCCGCACGACACTTTCGCGATGCTCGCTGGCAACTGCCCTATCTTCCTCCCGGTCTGCCGGAGCATGTTGTTCGCGTCTTTGGCGAGTCGCGAATTCGACACTCCGCTCGGATCAATGCCCTGGCCTACAACGCCGATGGGACTCGGCTTGCCTCTTGCTCGAAGGATGGCACAGTCAAGGTCTGGGATCTCGGCAATGGACGGGAAGTGACCACTTATCGTGGACACATGGACCAATCCGATGACCCCACCAAAAACACATCCAACACACTCGGTGTCACAGATGTCGCTTTCCATCCCAAGCAAAAACTAATCGCATCGGCTTCGGGTAATCAGGTTCACCTCTGGGATCCCGAAACGGGCAAGCTTTCAAAAACACTTTTGAACCTTGGCAAAACAGATAAACCAATCAAACCCATCGCTTTCAGCCCGGATGGTAAGTTTCTCGCGGTTGGTGCTGATGATGGTATCCTGCGGGTGGTCGAAGTGGATACTGGCCGACTGACATTCACGAGTCCTTCCCGAAATGCGCGGATTGAAAAGGTCGCTTATAGTCCCAATGGCAAAATGATTGTCGTTGGCGACAGCAACTCACAAATCGCCATTTATGTTTCTGGCCAATCGGCTCCCCTCATGGCTGTACAGGGAATCGATCTCGGTGAGGTGACCGATGTTGCTTTCACGGCGGATAGTGGAGCCGTGTTCGCCTGCGGACGAGATCCCAAAGTGCGACTGACAGCCGGCCCAAAACCCGATGGCACGAGCGCTGGAAACACCGCCACCCGACTTCGGGAGTTCGTTGGCCATAATGGCCGGGTCAATGCCCTTGCGGTGATTCCCGATGGATCTCTGCTCGTTACTGGTGGTGAAGACAAGACTGTTCGTGTGTGGGAAGTGGCTTCAACGAAGCAGATTCGGGGGTTTCAGGGGCATCAGAGTGGTGTAACGGCAGTCGCTGTACGCGGAGATGGGAAACAAATCGCATCGGGTTCTGATGATGGAGCCATGCGACTCTGGGATTTGAATACCATCGATGACCACCGAGCCTTTTCCGAAGCCAATGATTCCCTATGGGCCGTTGCCTACAGCCCAGACGGGAAACGATTGGCTGCGGCAGGGAGCGACAAGACGATTCGCATCTATAACACTGAAACATCCAAGCTCGAAACTTCACTTTCGGGAGCCAAATCTCCGATCACTTCACTCGCCTTCTTCCCCGACTCGAACAGACTCGTAGCGGCTGGCGGAGATCAAGTTGTGGTTGTGTGGGATGTGGAGAAAGCCAAACCGATCAAGGAGTTGCGGGGCCACGAATCTGCAATCTTGACCGTTGCGGTGACCGATGATGGCAAGCGGATTGTATCCGGTTCCGCCGATCACACCGTTCGTGCCTTCTCTCCGGAAATGGATAAAGCTCTGTGGACGTGGACTGGTCGGTCGGCCGTGTGTGCCGTGGCCATCCAGAAAGGAAACAAGACGATTGCAGTGGGATTGGCGGATGGGACATTGGTGATGCTCGATGTGGCCGGGTCAGTTCCCAAGGAAGTATTCAGCCAATCCGCACATGTTGCGGGAATCGCCTGTCTGTCATTCAGCACAAATGGCGAGAGGCTTGCCAGTGTTGGTGGCGATGGAGCCCTGCGTATCTGGACTGTAGGAGAGAACGGCAATCTCACGCAACTTGTCAAGTTCGAGGGCCAAGCCAAGCCAGGGGTAGCCGGAGCGTTCTCTCCCCTCACGGGCGTAGCCTTCGCTCCGGACAGCCGGTATGTCTCGACTGTGGGTGCAGACTCCATCGTGCGAATCTGGGATGTGGAGACCAAGAGCGAGAGTCGCGGACTTCGCGGCCACACGGATTGGGTCACATCGGTGGCCTTCAGTCCCAACGGCCGATTCGTGGCATCTGTAGGCGTGGAAAAGGATAAGGTTTTGCGGGTTTTTGAACTTCCGCCGCTGGAAACTTCGGCATCCGGCGGCCACTTGCTTGCCGTGAATGCTGTTGCCGTCAGCCCGGATGGCAAGGTTGTGGCCACGGCAGGCACCGACCAGACCATCAAGCTCTGGAATATCCTCACTGGCAAGGAAGTGGGAACTCTGATCGGAAATGCCGACACCCCCTTCGCGATTACATTCCTGGGAAATGAGGCGCTGGTGATGGGGGGAAGTCTCCCAACTCGCGATACCGGACGGCTTCATTTTTGGGGGACCAACCCGGTCCGTCTGATAAAATCAATTGCGACTGGCGAGGTGTACACGGTAGTTTCCAACGCCGATGGGAGCAAGGTCGTGGCGTGGGCCGCACCCCGTGCGGTCGGCGATGTCAAGAACCACAGATACGAGCTTTACGATGGGAAGGGAAACCTCCTCATCTCAGCCCCGCTCAATGATGCGGGACGCGATACTCGGGCTGTGACCTTCAGCCCCGATCTTGAGTGGGCCATCGCCGGAGACGATAAGGGCAATGCCATCTTCTGGGACATGGCTAACAAGAAGCGGATCGGAGAAGAATGGCCGCTATTCATCAGTGCCTATGGGGATATCGGGATCACACCAAACAAGAAGTATCTTGTCGCAGTCGATGACCGCGGAGAGGTTAAAGTCGCCGATATCGCCAAACGGTCAGTGCTTGGCTCCGTGACTCCTCACAAAGGCGGGGTGCGGACCATCGTCGTATCCCCCACCGGCACAACTTTCGTCACTGTGAGCAACGACCGAGAGATCAAATCCTGGTCACTCGACCCAAACGATTTGAAAGAACCAAAACCCACACGGACCTGGAGTCTGCCCGTAAGCATTAACGGGGCAGCTTACACCCCGGATGGGAAGCGAATTGTCACAGCAAACGCAGACGGCACGGCTTATCTCCTGGAACTCCCGTAGATCTCTCCGATACGAAGACTTCATTTTCTCCCGGAGGTCACGGTACGACATTCAGTCGCGGTGGGGGTCGAGTGTCGCCGGGGTGTGCCAGGCATGTCATCGCTGTATACCACCAGACATCTTGTCCATCCGCAGGGTCAGGACGAACAGTGAACGAGAATGTTTCCACGGGTTGCCACCCTTTGGCTGATTCGACAAACTTCTGATGGGAATCCTGCGGCGATTGGTTCGCCGCGGTGCTGATGACCCAGAGACGTTCAGCCGGAGGAAGGGCGTCTCCGGGGTGGAGATCGATTACCCGATCACCAAATCGCTTGAGATACCATTGAGTTGTGGCATCACAGGCAGCCATATTCCGGACAACGATTCGATCCCCCGGCTGAAGTTCCTCCTTCAACTCGTTGTGAAGGTGCGCCCCGAATCGGGAAATCTGATCGTGATCCACCTTGATACATCGGTGGACCAGTTCAACAGTTCCAAGTACGATCAAAAGCCCTGCCGCCCACCGAACCAGCCCAAGCCGATCAGCCCGTCGAGGAGCACACCGCTCCAGAACAGATGCCCATCCAACTCCTGCCAGTAAGCAAACCGCCGGGGCGAGATGTTGGGAGAGCCGGCAGCAACCGCCGTAGGGGTATTTTCCCAAAGCGGCCGCAACAAGGTTCAGAGCAAACGGGACGAGACAAACGATTAGTAGAGATCGGTTCTCATTTCGCCAGCTCAACCAGACACCCATCAGGAAAAGCAAGGTGGTAGCAGTGCTGCCACCGTTGGAGTCGCCGAGGGGATATGCAAACATCCGCCCGGTATTCGCCTGGAGAAACCAGAGCGGCCATTGCCACACGGAATCGGGGAAAAACCCGTTTCGCCAATACCACCGCATAAACGAACCAGTTGTTCCCGCATCCGGATCGATCTGCGCCTGACCAACCACCAGGTACGTCGCGGCAAATGTTGCGAGCATCGCGAGGTTATAGGACAGGAACAATGCTTGCGCGGGCCGTCCTGCTCTCCAAGCCACTGGAAGAAGGTAAAGACTTACTGCCCCGGCAACGAAAACAACCGGGTAGGAACTTCCCAGCGCGAAAGGGACAGCCGCGACAAGGGCGATCAGCGGCCACAACCGTTCCGGTCTCTGATACCAACGAACTGCCAGGACCAGGAGCATTGCGGACCAAAAGAGATCGCTAGCATACGGTTTGACTGTCGCTGCCATCGAGACTGGCCACACCGAGACGGCCATAATTCCCACCGCCAGTGTTGTGGCCGTGGGCGAAACTGTCCGTCGGGCAAAATCCCAAAACAGAAACACACCACCAACAGACATGAGAAACGGGATCAGTCGCATTGCCCATTCAGCGGTCCCGAGATTGATCAGGACGAACCGTTCACCCCAGAGGAACAGGATCGGAGCAACCTGGGCATTATCGAGACATTGGGTGAGTCCCGCGTAGTCCCGGTCGATGAAGTTAAGAGCCAGCATTGCTTCATCGCCCCAGATCGGGGAGGGTATCACCAGCCGTGCGATCCGAATCGCCACTCCCACTCCAACGAGGACGACCAGAATCCTGCGCAAAGTTCGGGCATAGGCTCGCGGTTCCAGGTCGGGTTTGATGTCCGTTGCTTCTGGAGATGTAACGACAGAAATACTGCGAACGACGGGAGCATTTGTCCTGGATTCCAGGGCGCGATGGGCGTTCGTTGAATCCGCAGACGGGGCAACAGACATTCCATTCTCCAGAAACCGCACTTGGCGGGTTACAGCGTGTACTCCTTCCACATCAGCGGTGTCAACTGCGACCCACCGCTTTGGGTTCCTGACTGGGCTGACCGAATGTTGCGCGATACACTACAAATCGGTTCGCCAGATCCCGGATATACCGCAGGAGGCCGCATGTCCCGTCTTGCTCCACTCGTCTGTGCCCTGATGGCTCTTGTGCTTCCGCCTTCGGTTCGAGCTGCCGATCCGCAGACCAAAACCGATGCGGAACTCGTGAAGACGGCACAGGGGATTTTGAAGGAACTTCACACAACGACACTTGAGAATGGGCTCCGCGTCTACCTGTTGCCTATCAAAAACGCTCCGATTGTATCGGTCATGGTTGCTTACCGGGTTGGCAGCGCCGATGAGGAGAAAGATCAGACCGGGCTCTCTCACTACCTCGAACACCTGATGTTCAAGGGCACGGAGAAGCTGGTACCGGGCGACATCGACCGAATTACTCAGCGGAATGGCGGCCAAAACAACGCCTATACCTCCGAGGACATGACGGTTTATCACTTCGACTTTGCCGCAAATCGCTGGCAGGCCGCACTTGACATCGAAGCCGATCGGATGCGCAACATCCGGATCGATATGAAACATGAGTTTGAAGAGGAAAAAGGGGCGGTTATCTCGGAATTGAATGGCAACGAAGATCAACCAGGCGATCTCGAGGGCAAGACAATCCTCCCCCTGCTCTTCCCCAAGGATTCACCTTATTCGCATCCCGTCATTGGCGAGAAAGCCCACGTTCAGGCAGCGACGGCTGAAATCATCAAGCGACACTACGACAAGTGGTATCACCCAAATAACGCCTCAATCGTAATTGTCGGTGGATTCGATGCCGAAGAGGCCCTTGCCAAGATCAAGAAGTTGTTTGGTCCGATCCCGAAGACAACTCTTCCTCCGCGTAAACCCGCGACGTTCTTCAAGGATCGTGCTGGCCCCATCCACAAGGAGTTTGAATCGAAGTTCGATGTACCTCGTATGCTGATGGGCTTCAACGCTGTGGCCGTGGGTTCTCCGGATGATCCGCTGCTGGATGTCGTACAAGATATTCTCGCTGATGGACGAACCTCAAGACTCTACACGAAATTGGTTGAAGAAGAGCGTATTGTTTCGGGCGTGAGTGCCGGGAACAACTCGGGACGCTATCCCGGTTGGTTCTCAATCAGTCTCGATCTCTTCAAGGGTAAGGATCGCAAGAAAGCCGAAGAACTCGTGTTTGCGGAACTGGAGAAGTTGGCGACAGAGCCGATTACCGACGAAGAGTTGAATCGCGCTCGCAAAAAAATACTTGCAGCGCGAGTTTTTTCCCGAGAGAGCGTTCACAGTCTCGCCAACTCGATTGCCCAGACCAGCGCATATCCAGTCGGGGAGGATGTGACCAAGTTTTTCCAGGATTATCTTGATGCGGTCCTCGCGGTATCGAAGGAAGACATCAAGCGGGCCGCCAAACAATACCTCACTCGCAAACAGGCAGTGGTGGTGTGGAGCGTCCCGAAAGAAGAAAAGCCTGGAGGAGCGCCCGCCGACTCTCCCACCAAGAAACCCAACCGTTCACCGCTGTTTCGTTCCGCATCTCATGGACTCAACTCCGCGGTTGAGGGGGCGGGAACAGGAGGGTTCACACTCACCGCTGCCAAGCGTGTCGTGTTGCCGAATGGCCTCACCGTGATCCTCCTCGAAGACCATCGACTCCCAATTGTTGTTGCCGATGTAGAGTTATCCGAGGTGTCACTCCGGGAACCAGCGGAGAAAGCCGGTGTTGCGGCCCTGATGGGTAGCCTGCTCGATGAAGGGACTGACAAACACACCGGAAAGCAGATTGCAGCCGCAATCGAGAACACTGGTGGGACTCTTAGCATGAGTTCCTCGGGAGGTTCGCTAAAAGTTCTCACCCCAGACACGGACCTCGGGCTTGGTTTGCTGTTTGAATGTCTCACGCGACCAACCTTTCCCGCTGAGGCTTTCGACCGCCAGAAGGATCAACAGCTTTCCGCGATCGATGATGCCCAAACCCAGCCGAATGTCCGGGCTAACGAACTCTTTCACGCGATCGTCTACGGAAAGCATCCATACGGCCGCACACACTTGGGTATGCGGTCAACTGTCGAGAAACTTACACGCGAGGATTGCCAGGCGTTTCACAAACTGGCGTTCGCTCCGAACCTCGCAACTGTTGTCGTTGTGGGAGACTTCAAGACCGCGGAGATGACGAAAAAGATCGAAGAGTTGACAAAGGACTGGAAAAAATCCGACATTGGCAAGCCGACAGTTGCTGCCCCGCCCAAACCGAGCAGCCGGACGACCAAGATCGTCAGCGACCCCGATGCGGCTCAGGTTCATGTGTACATAGGAGCATTGGGAATAACGCGGAATAACCCGGATTACTACAAGTTGTTGGTGATGGACAACGTCCTCGGGACGGGTGCGGGGTTCACGGATCGACTCTCGGCAAATCTTCGCGATCGGCAAGGGCTGGCGTACACTGTGCGAGCCACCATAACCAGCACGGCTGGGACGCAGCAGGGCACGTTTGCCGGGTACATCGGAACTTTCCCCGAAGCGTACCTCAAGGTTCGCGATGGCTTCCTCGCGGAAATCAGGACGATCCGGGACAAGCCCCCAAGCAAGGAGGAGGTCGAGGATGCCAAGCAATACCTGCTTGGAAGCTTACCATTCCGTTTCACCACTCTTTCCGCTGTTGCCGGGCAACTCCTCGCTGCGGAACGGTTTGGCCTCGGATTCGACTTCCTGGAGAAATACGAGAAAGAAGTCGCGGCTGTTACTCCCGACGACGTCCAAAAGGTTGCCGAACAATATCTCGACCCAAAGACACTTGCAATTGTCGTGGTGGGGGCGATCGATCAGGATGGCAAACCCCTGCCAAAGAAGAAGCCGTAGTCAGTGTTCAGTGTTCAGTGTTCAGCGAATACACTGAAACTTGGCGTGCGATGTCTGATTGATTTAACTGAACACTGAACACTGAACACTGAACACTGAATAGAACCCTGCGTTTCCTTTTGGCGTAGAAGATACCGACAACCCGAGTCACGGAGCTGTGGGTATGAACGACGATGCCAACAAACAACAAGCAAATGCCCCGGCCCCACCGCCTGTTGCTCCCATAGCGCCCAATCTGCCCCAGGATTCCAGCAATGCCACGGTGAACGCGAATAAGTCTTACCGGGAGCCCGTATCGACGACACCATCTAGCTCATCGGGTGGATCGCCGTTGAAGTTGGTGATCCCAATCGCATTGTTGGTGGCTGTCGTGTTCGGTGTCACGTTCATTTCACAATACAGCCCCAAGTCCGTGGATGACGACACAGAAGCTGGCTTACGAGGGCAGAGTGGAGTTGGCAGAGCCGAACCTCCGCTCCGTTTTAACAGCAGTATCCGGCAGTGGGGTCCCGAGAGCCTTCAGGACTTGATCTTTCCCGGTTTCTACGAGGGTGGGGAGACATTGAATAGTGCATCGTTCTGGTTTGAGAACCGGAACGCCGCTCCGGTTACGATGCAACTCGCAAGTGTGAGTTGCACGAAGTGTAGCGGTGGGCGGCTTGCAGCGATTCCGCCCGATGTCACCGACCAACTGGTTCTGACGGCGGTATTGTCTGGCTTCCCACAAGGTCTGATGAGCGGGTTACCCCTGGCGTTTGCTGGTTCTTCAACCAATCTGGCACCGAATCGACTCAACTGGCAGGAATACACGCACGCAGTCAACCCCCACCCGGAATACAAGGTGCCTGCCGCGCCGGGTTCCGGACACCTGTTTCCTTACCAGTGGGGAGTATTTGAACTTCAATTCCTGGTCGCTGGTCCCGGTCCACCAAAACCTCTCACAGCCGACTATGTGCTTCAAGTTGATGGCACCAAGATTACCGGCAGCGCAAAACTGGCAATCAATTTTGAAGGGGTCGATCCATTTAATGTTTCGACTAATTTCATCAATGTTGGCGATTGGACTGAGAATTCGGAGCCGCGCTCCTTCAGTTTTTTTGTTTACTCCTCCACCCGAGGCCCACATTTGTTCGGTCCGAGCAACCGAGGTGATCTCGTTTCGCCCACAGTCGATATTCGGAAGTCGGTGGGTAATGGCGATCCCGGCCCATTCGTAACGGTGAGTCCCGCGGTTCGAGTTCCCGAATCCGAACTGTGGCAAGTGGGTCAGGAGGTGGAAAAACTTCAGAAAAAGATAGTGCGGATTGAAAGCGCCTACCGGTACACGGTGACCGTTAAACCAAAAGTGGGTGAGGACCGAGTCGATATTGGCCTTCTCCTGCGAGACATCTACCTGGCTATTCCCGATATGAAGGAGCCCAAACAGGTACGAATAAAGGGAATGGTCCGAGGAGCCGTTTGGCTCGATAACGACCGGACAAGTATCGATCTACCCTCTTATCGGTACTCGCAGGGGATCAGTCAGACGATCCGGCTAATCACCGAACAACGAGACGTTGATGTGGTACTGATTGCCAATGAGTGCAGTCCCAGTTTTGCTAAATATGAACTTAAGAAACTTCCTTCTGCACCCGACCGGGGTTACTACGAACTCACGGTGACGATCCCGAAGGAAAGCAAAACCGGCACGTGGGATGGCACGATCGTACTGGAAATCAAAGGGGCTCGCCCTCAGCGAATCAGCATTCCGATCAAAGGTGCTGGGAAATTCTGACTCCTTGACCGCTACAACCCGATTCCCTTCGCATGACTGCCAGGGTTCACCCACCTCTCACGGCGGTCTGACTACATGGGGACAGTGTCGATGACCGATTGAAGAGAGCGCGATTTGGCATGGAGCCCAGAGGATCAAGCGATGAACAAACCGAGTAACTACCTCACATTCACCCAGAATGTGACTCTGCGACTCTGCGGGGGGGATTAGCCTTCTCGCGATTGTTCTCGGTCTGATTAATCTTTGCCCCGTGCGTCCAACTCTCGGAAACGCCGCCGACCCCCCTCCGGTTGCCAAGGAACCATCCATCGGCGGAATCCCGCTGTTTGCGACCTGGCCACAGAATCAGAAACCCGACGCAGCGATCGTCCTTTCTGGGGAAACCTTCGGTTTCCTCCAGCCCTGTGGATGTTCCAGACCCCAGAAAGGTGGTTTGGAACGCCGCGAACAGTTCATCCTGTCGCTCAAGGCGAAAGGGTGGCCAGTTGCTGGGGTCGATCTCGGGGATATCTATCCGGAAACTGTCGCCGTGATGGATCAAGGTCTGCTCAAATACAAGATGACGATGAACGCCCTACGCGAGATGGGATACATCGCCGTGGGGGTTGGCAAGACCGAGTTCAAGGTCGAGATCGATCGCATTTTGGGCGAATACGCACTTCAGAAGGAGAAACCCCCATTCACACTTGCAGGTAATCTTCTCGGCTTGGCCGGGGGCAAACCCCAACCGCGAGAAGTACGATTCCCCGGTGCGACACGGCCGATGGTCGATGTCGCCGAGTTTGCAACTGTCGGGTCAGTGTCCGTGAGTGTCGTGGGGATCATTGGGAAGTCGGTGAGCGAGGATGTCGCGAAGGCAAACTTTGACTCATCGATAACATTTGAGAAAAACAACCGGGACTTCTTGCAGAAGGTTGTTGCGAACCTTGCGGCGAATCCCAAGAAGCCGGAGCTGAACATCCTGTTGTTTCAGGGCACATCCGAGGAAGCAAGAATGGTGGCCATGGACTGGCCCCAGTTTCATGTGATCCTGTGCCTAGCCGATGACTCGGAACCGCCACAGTATCCCACCGAGGTCACGGGGAAACTCCACCCTGCCGGACAAAAAACACTGGTGATTCAAGTCGGGCATAAGGGTCGATATGTCGGCATCCTGGGAGCGTTCAAGAAGGCGGGCGGTGGAGTCGATCTCAAATATCAACTTGTGCCACTCGGCGAAGAGTACATCACACCGGGAACTGAAGCCGAAGCGCAGAAAGCAAACCCAATCCTTCCGATCCTCGAAGCATATGCCAAACAAGTGCGGGATCGGAAATTCATTGATGACGTACCTCGGGTTCCGCATCCGGCACAAATTCTTCAACCAAAACTCAACCTGACGTACATCGGTTCGGCAAAGTGCCAGAATTGCCACGCGGCGGAATTCGTCAAGTGGCAAGGCACTCCCCACAGTGGCGCATTCAATGCTTTGGAGAAGATTGCCAAGCGCCCAAGCCTCCGTCAATTCGATGGTGAATGTATCGTCTGTCACACCGTGGGGTTCGGTTACAAGACCGGCTACGAGGACCAAATCAAAACCCCGCAGTTGATGCACGTTGGCTGCGAGAGCTGCCACGGTCCCGGCAGCGGCCACGCTGCCGATCCCAAGAACAATGCCCTCCTCGCACTCCAGGCTCCCTGGCAACAGAAGCCTGGAGACCGTTTGCCCGATCTTGCATTCATGAACAAAATGGCAAGTCTCAACGGGATTCAGCGGGGCCAGGAAAAGATTGCCCCTGCCCAACTCCTTTTGATCAACAAGGCATCCGAGATGTGTATGCGATGCCATAACCACGAGAATGATCCCAACTTCGACCTGTATACCTACTGGCCGAAAATCCACCACACTGCTCCCCCCAAGAACAACGGTCCCAACCCGAATAACCAGCCGAATAAGTAACGCGTGACACAGTAGGACGGCCTTCCCAGGCGCCTGGGAAGGCCGTCCTACTGCGAAACCAAGTCCTGCCACTCGCCCAAGAGCTTTTCTGGCTCAGCGCTTGCCCCTAATTCCTTGCCCCACCTGAAGCCTCTCGGTCGGTTCTTCCGTTTCGGGCTAGTGTCCAAGTCCTCCGATATCAGACAATAAATCGCAGGGAAACTCTTCTTCCGCGTTTGTCCCGGCAACTTTTTTCGTCAACCCTCTGGAATCTCGATTACTCACCCGCGAACAATGGAACAGAACCCTGGATGGATTAGAGGGTTCAGAGAGAGTAGAAAAACCTGAGAGATTAGTCGAATCCCTGAACCGCGTGAGGTATCCTTTAAGTGAGTGCTTTGTGTGAATGCACGAATTGCGGTGGCTTTTCCTCCTATTCTGAAGCAAGGAAAACTCATCCAATTGAACGCTTTGCACGCGGGTAACCTCCTCGAAGTTTTACTTGCGCGAGCCGGAGTTGCTCCCATGACATTCCGACAGTCGAGCCGGTGGATAGTCTCTTTCCCCATCATTTGTGCGCTACTGTTGGTGGCCCCAGCCTCCAATCGCGCAGCCGAACCCAAGGCTGATGTGAAGTGGGATACAACGAGAACAACAGAACCCGAAGATCTGGAAGACTTAAAGGCTCTCCAGAATCGTGTGAAGAAGGTGGTCGATAAGTGCACACCTTGCACTGTGGCGATTCTCATTGGCTTCGGTGCCGGAAGTGGGGTCATTGTGAGTGAAGACGGGCTCGTCCTCACTGCTGCTCATGTGATCACTGGCGAAGATCTGTTCGGAAAGTCCTCTCCATACGAGGCAGGGAAAGAATGCAAGGTCGTCCTCCCGGACGGGACGATAGTGAAAGCCAAGACATTGGGAGTTAATTCAGATAGCGACAGTGGGATGGTTCAAATAACCGAGAAGGCACCAACAAAAGATGGGAAATGGCCATTCCTTCCGGTCGCCAAATCATCGGAGTTGAAGAAAGGTCTGTGGGTTGTCTCCCTCGGCCATCCCGGTGGTCCAAAAAAGGACCGCCCTCCAGTTGCTCGCTTGGGCCGGATCGAGAACAACACGAAAGAATTGGTCCGCTCTAATTGCACTCTCGTTGGGGGAGACTCCGGTGGCCCGTTGTTCGATCTCGATGGGAACGTGATTGGCATCCACAGCCGGATTGGACCGACACTCGCCCAAAACATCCACATCCCAACCGAGATGTTTAAGAATCAGTGGGAGAAACTGGTTGCAGGCGAGGTGTTCGGCAGCAAGATGGCGGTCAAGAAGACTACGACTGCTCCAGTTGTTGGAGTTGTTTTCCCCGACGACGAAAACGATGATGCCTGGATTACGCAAGTCGAAGACGATGGCCCCGCGGCAAAGGCTGGCTTGAAAATAGGGGACACGATCACAAAGGTTAATGGCGCATCGATTAAAACTGTGAAGCAGTTCCGCGATTTAATCAAGGAACGAAAGGCGGGCGAAGTGGTAAAATTCACCGTTCGCCGCAGTGCTGAGATCCTTACCTTGCCCCTGACCCTCGGGAAGCGAGCGTCTTGAAAAAGCTCCCAAGGCAGCAGCTTGAACTCTGAAACTCTCCGCCCTGAACGATATCCTCTCTCAATAAGGACCGGTTAGTCTCCCACCCATCCATCCGACACATTCTGGAGTCCCGACCGATGACTGCTCGTTCCCTGGTGGTTGCTTTAGTCCTGGGCATCTTACCTGCCTCCGCTTCCGCACAGATTTCTTCTAACCCCAAAGTTCTTGCGCCATTTAAATCCATTGTGGCAAAGGCAAACGAATCCACAGTCCAGGTTCGCTGTGACGACAAGAATGCCGCTCTGGGAACTGTTGTCCTCGCTGACGGGTTCATCCTCACCAAAGCAAGTGAACTCCGTGGGGCGATCTCCGTTCGGCTCTATGATGGAACCGAATACGATGCCAAAATCGTCGGTCGAGACAAGGAAACAGACCTGGCTCTTCTCCATGTGGATGTCAAGGATCTGAAGCCGATAGTTTTCTCGGACAGCGCAAAAGAACCCATTGGGAACTGGCTGATAGCGGCATCCCCGAACAGCGATCCCGTTGGTGTTGGGATCGTCAGTGTGAAGACTCGCAAACTCTCCGAAACCAGTCCTGATTCCGAGATTATCAATCACAACAAGGGATACCTAGGCATCACGCTCACCGAGTCTGACCCCGAGGACGAGGATGGGAAAATCCTTGGAGCAAAAGTGAAGGAAGTTCCCGCAAATGGTGCCGCCAAGAAGGCGGGCGTGAAAGTGAACGACATCGTCATCGCAATCGAAGGTGTCAAGGTTGCTGGGCGTGTTGCCCTCCAGGAAGCACTCGATAGCTCGCGCCCAGGCGAACCGGTCACGATCACTGTGCTTCGCGATGGTGAAGAAAAGAAAATGAAAGTGACCCTTGGGGGTGAACTGAACCCAAAGGGTCGCGGCGATATTCAGAACTCAATGGGCAGTGAACTCTCCGGTCGCCGCACGGGGTTTCCTGCTATCCTGCAAACTGATATGGTTGTTGAGCCGAAAAACTGTGGTGGCCCAATCGTCGATCTGAATGGAAACGTCCTTGGGATCTGCATTGCTCGTGCAGGCCGGGTCGAAACCTGGATCCTACCCAGCGAGAACATCCGGCCGTTGCTCGCGGACGTGAAATCGGGAAAGTTCCCTCCCACTGCTGCGATCAAGAGTCAAAAATAGCCTGTCCTAACTTTATCCAAACAAACCGCCCGCGATTCTCGCGGGCGGTTGTGCTTCCGTAGGTCCGGCGAGCCGAGCCGGACAAACCTATGCGTGCCGCACATGTAAAGAATCCGTCAGTCAGTTACCAAAATCATCGGTTTGTTTATGATTGAAGTGATTATTACACTCAATGATCGTGTCAGGAGGGGCTGTGACACATGACAATTTGTGCCAGAGACTGATGCTTGAATCTGTGAATGGGATCGAAAACGCCTTATTAAGGTGCCAAAACACATCGTCGCAATCTTGTGAGATTATTGACAACTTCCAACAACGCTGACAAATTCACCTGCCCCCTTCAACTCGACAGTCTGCCCACGTGTGGGCAGAGCCAAGCACAAAATCAGCGCGTAAACCGAATACCAACCCTCGTCTCTTGAGGAAGCTCATTGGAGATGGGTCAGACCGTCGCTCTTCCGGCTCGTAAAACCGCCCCATTTCTCCCGGTTGTTACGAGCCGGAAGCGTGAGCGACGGAGCTTTGCGAACCAGAACCGTCTGGGAGTAACTCCAGCCAACTACCTCTTGGGGTCGTCGCGGCTAAAGCCGAGTACGGGGTTCATTACAAACCATGCGGAGTATACTCGGCTCTGGCGTTGGGGTTGATTCCCATTACCCGCCCCTTTACCATCGCAAGTCTGCAAGATTCCAGGCACACAAAGATAGGATCAACCGGGGTCAAAGCCTGGCGAACGCACGGATGCGAGACCAATGCCAACCATCAACAAACCGTTTCTCTTGAAACTGCTCCTGACCGTTCTGGCTTTCGCGGGGGTACTTGTTGGCGTTCACACCATCCAGGCCGACCGTATCCCCGAAGCTCTCAAGCGACAAGCGGATCGTGCGACGGAGGCAGGTAAAGCCGATGTCGCTGTCCACTATCTGCGCCAGTATCTCGAGTTCAGCCCCGACGATATCGATATTCAGATTCAGCTCGTCGATCTTCTTCGGAAGCGAAATCCCACTGCCCGCGGTCAAGCGGAAGTCATTTTCCTTTACGATCGGATTCTCCGGCTCGATCCGGATCGCAACGCGGTGCGAAGGGATGCTCTCGCCATTTGTTTGAAGCTGGGCCGCTACTCCGATGCCGTCACACACGCCGAAGTGCTGTTGAAGGCGTTCCCCACCGAAGGGGCATTGTGGCATCAGCTTGGGGCAGCGCAGGCAGGGCTGAACCTGCTCTCCGATGCGAAGTCCTCTTATGAAACAGCAATCTCGTTCGATCCCACCGACATCCTCGGCTACCAACGCCTCACGCAGCTCATGTGGCGGAATATGAACGACCCGGACGGGGCACGGGAGGTACTCAACCGATTGGTGAAGGCAGTGCCGCAAAACCCCGAGGCCAATCTCCTTCGAGCAAGATTTGAGACGTTCCTACTGGATGAGTCGGGGAGTCGTCGTGGCGATTTGAAGCGGGCCGCAGCCGATTTATATCGCGTACTCGAACTCGATCCGGAAAATGCCGATGCAACACTCCTTCTGGCCGAACTCCTCCAGCGCGAACGCAATGTCGTTGCTGCACACGTACTCCTGCGCGATGGTGTTGCACTTTACCCCAAGGATCTCCGACTGATTCGGAGCCTTTCGTGGCTGGAACTCATTCGCGGCAATGCCCCGGCTGCCATTGGGGTTCTCGAAGATGGACTCAAGGCGACGCCGGAAGCGTTCGACTTGCTCGTCCCCCTGGCGGATCTACTCGTCGAGCAAGGCGACACAACCCGCACGGCTGAGATACTACGACAGCTTGAGAGTCGCAAAGCTCCTGTCCTTCAGGTCAAGTACCTCAAGGCCCGCGTTGCGATGCGCGATGGGAAATGGGGAGAAGCCACAGAACTTCTCCAGATCCTCCGCGGTGAGTCCACGCACCTTCCCGGTTTAGAAATCCAGTTGAATTTACTCCTCGCGGTATGTGCGGGTAAGCTCGCAGACCCTCAGGGCGAAGAGACGGCTTATCAGCGTGTGATTCAGGCCGATGCCAAGAATGTGCAGGCGAGGGTCGGATTAGGGAACCTCTATCTCACACTCGGCAAGTTCGATGATGCAGTCCGCGAACTGGGGTTAGCTGCACAATCGCCCTACGCCACGGGCTCTGCGATCGCGGAATGGGTGCAGATGCAAACGCGCAGACTCCACGTCGTCGGCGGTACTCCAGAGCAGTGGCGGGCACTGGAAATGGGATTGATGGCCGCGGCCCCCGCATTTGGACCCGTTTCCTCGGAACCGGTGATCCTTCAGGCGGAACTCGGGATCGCGATGGGCAAGTCACCTGAAGTGGTCCAACAACTCCGAAAAGAGTCTGCCCGGCGACCGGGTGATGCGCATCTCTGGGCAGTTCTTGCCGAGACCGTTGCTGAAGTGAGTGGAACTGCTGCCGGACTCAGTGTGATCGATGAAGCTCAGGCTGCGGCAGGAGACACGCCGGACATTCGGCTCACGCGAGCAAAACTGTATGCAAACGAGCCGGGTCGCGTCCGCTCGTTCGCTTCGCTGGGAGAGCGGATCGAGTCGTGGCCGGAGGCCGAACAATTGCACCTGCTATATGGGTTGATCGATATCCATGATCGCCTCGGAGACCAGGTGGGAGTGGTAATCAATCTCCGTCGAGTAGCTGGACGACGACCCGCCGATGTCAACATCTGGGTTCGGTTGTATGAGCGCGCCCTGAGAATCGGCGACACCAAGGCAGCCACGGAGGCGCGAAGAGTACTGGTTAAACTCGAAGGGGAATCGGGGGGTTCAGTCGCAATCTGCGATGCCGTTTCGGCTCGACCGCTCGATGCCGAGAAGACGATTGATCGTCTCGTTGCTGTTTTCGGCCCGAACCCCATTCGAGCCGATGCATGTCTTGCGTTGGCTCGACTCTTCCGACTTGTGGGCAGCGATCCCCGTGCGGCAGATTTGATGGAGCGTGCATTTCAGTTGGAGCCGACACGCTTTGAAGCTGCCCGCGCATGGCTCATTCACTTGTGCGGAATCGGAGCCGATGAACGCGCTACGGAACTCGTTAAGCGTCTTGCAATGGATCCGCGATGGAGCGGGGAGCCATTCCGCAGAATTATCGGATCTGTTGTCCCAACGCTGCCAACGGCAACAGCAGCGAAACTTCTGAATTGGTGCCGACCCCACATCGAGCGCGATCCGGGCGGACTCGGATGGCTGGGTGAAACGGCTGCCCTGCATCACGTTTTCGATCCCATTCCCGTGCTTGAAGAGGCAACTCAGCGACCGACCACCACAGCCGATGACTGGCTCCGCCTCGGCATCTACCGCGGACCCGCAGCCTTCCACACCGCACGGGCCAAACTTCCCGCCTCTGCATATCTCGCTGCTGCTGCTGTGTTCCGGGAGACGCCTGAAGGAAAGGATTTCGACCCCGAACCGCGCGATGCGTCCGAGAAACGAATGTTCGCACAGGTTCGCCTTGCCCTTCATTTGTCGCGTGGGAAATCGGAGGAGGCAACGAAGGTACTGGAAGAGTTTCTGGCCGAGAAGAACCTACTGCCAGCTGATAGCGCCTGGGGGAAGCGGAACCTCGCGATGCTCTATGCAGTTGGAGGCACTCCAGAGGATCGCAAGCGAGCGATGGAACTGATCCAGGACATAACCGATGCCGGCACCTCGCCCGACGATCTCCGTGCAATGGCTAGCGTTCTCACCACACTTGCCCGATATCTGGAAGGGGCCGATCGGATCACCGTTCTGAAACGAGCCGCCGTCGCTCTGGATGCTGCATACAAGGCAGGAAAATCTCCGAAGGATCTGTTCAACCTGTCGCAGCTTTACCGATCTGCCGGCAACGGTGCCGAGAGCCGTAACTGTCTTCAAATACTACTGAACGCAGACCAGAACAACATTTACTACCTTGTGGCCGCACTGGAAGAACACGTCGTAGATCGGAACTTCGAGGCGGGTGCCGCGTTCGCAAAGAAACTCCTTGCCGACCACGCGGGTGAATTCCGCGCGGTCGGCAAGGAGTTTCTTTGCGACCGCGGCACCCGCCTCGAAGTTCCGATCTACGACGTGTTCTTCCAG